>ERZ825137.5387-NODE-5387-length-11905-cov-2.834262_pt1 | contig 11905 bp, 14 predicted proteins | sample MGYA00519873_ERZ825137 | MGnify/ENA primary metagenome ERZ825137 (study PRJEB31778, sample SAMEA3449190) | human gut metagenome | biome: human gut; feature: human-associated habitat; material: faeces | place: United Kingdom | collected 2010/2012 ... | reverse complement strand
CATCCTTATTCCAGTTTTAGATTTATCATAAGATTTAGATGAACCTGCTCCTAATATATAAACATCCATATTGATACTACCTATTTTTTATCCAAGAAAGAGGAACTAATGGATTTTGTTTTGACCATTCTTTTAAACTATTAACGTCAGTTATTCCTTCCACATTTTTCCATACATCTGGTCCGGCATGGTCTAATACTATTACTTGTAATTTACTGTCTTCTATTTCTTCAAGAATTTGCTCATTGCCATCATCATCTATAATTGTAGATTTTTTAATCGCTTTATTATCATTTATAGCTTTACTCATTACTTTGAACATTTCTTGTACACATTCCAAGTCAGATAATCCTTTATCTTTACCTCTTTCTTTTTCTTGAGTATTGTAATCTACTTTTGCATCTAAATATGAATTTGTTTTCGGGAAGTAGACCTGACTAGGTTGATCAAATATTAAAAAGTTGAAAACGGGAGATTGTATTTTTATGAAATGCAATTGAAAACCAAGTAAAGTCGCAAGATGGTATGCAACCCAATTGGAGCCACTACCAGTTTCCCATAAGTAATGTGAACCAACTTCATTTTTCTTTTGAACTTTTACTGTTAGGTCCTCTTTTTTAAATTCAGATATTTTATCAAATTCAGCGAATAAAGGAACATAGGAGTTAGATTTGTTAACAATAGATGTTAGACATTTTTTTCTACTTTCCTCAATATTATGAGTATATTCATTTATCTGTTGTTGTATATTTTGAATTTTTTCATCTAGTTCCTTTTCGTCTTTCATTAGAGAAATGGATTTTTGAGCTTGTCCAATGATATTTACATATACATTTTCTAGTATCGATTTTGCTCTGTTTTTTTCTTCTAAAGTATCTTTATCTTTTAATATTGAATTTAGTTTTTTTGATTTTTCATTAATCTCATTAATTATTGCAGAATATTTTGCTTCGTATGCACTTTTTTCATTAAGACGACGTTCAATTATAGTATTTTCTATATGTATTAAATTATTGTATAAAGCATTAACATCTTCAATTACAGAGGTGTCATTTTGGTTTTTTATGCAAAAATCTTTAATAAATTCTGCTATCTTTAGTCTTGATTTTTCTTCTTCTAAATGTTTAGTATATTCCTTTTCTAATCCTAAAATCTCTGAAATATTATTACGCTCTTGTTTTAAACCTCTAATATCGTTAAGGAGCTCATCTGATTTATTTATTAAATCTTGAATTTTTTGTGCAATAATTTGATCGGATTGATTACCTAATTGAATATCGCCAATATTTTTTTCTGCTATTTTTTGTAACAAATTCTGTATGTTAACAGTATCATTTGTATTTATTTGTGTTTCACTATCTAATAAACCATATTCTATTGCTTTAAGTAATAATGCTTCACTATTATTTATAATTTTTTGATTGTACTTTACTAAACTTTCTTTTTCTCGTTGGTAATTTTTTAATTCTATTTCGAGTGCTTGTTTTTGAATATCATCATATAATTGTTTTGAAGTTTGTGCTCCAATAGCATAATCAAATATTTTTTGGAGTCGACTGCGATATTTATATATATCTGTTTTATAAAGAAGACAATTGGGATTAGCAACAATATTTTGCGGTTGGAAATTGAACGAAACTAAGTCCCTATAGCTTGGTCTACCTGATTTATCACTTTCATCATCACTGTTATCATTTGCAATTTCAGAAAAGGAAATACCCAATGCATTGTTTAAATGTAACTTAAATTTTTCTCGTGTAGTTGGCAACCAATTATCTTCATTAAAATCACGTAAACTTTGTTTCGAATAAGCATATAGGATTTTTTGAGGGTCTATATCGCCAATCCTCTTAATCAATAAATATTGATTTCCTAAATACAAACTTATGGCGAAGGCTGAACAATTTTCTCTTATTGTACCTGCTGGAATTCTATTTGTTTTTGAACATAAACAATAATCTATTATTGGTATTATTGCGGACTTACCTGTTTGAGAAGCACCATAAATGATATTAAGTTTTCCTATCTCAAACGGAATGATTCTTCGTTTTGAACCATCCAATGAATATATTGCAACTTCTTTTAATTGTATGTTTGTCATAACGATACTCCTGTAGCTTGCAATAATTTAACCAAAGCATCTTTATCTTGACCAAAAAGGACTCCTAGTTTATATGCCGAGAGATAGATATGGTGATTGTTTTCTTTACCATCAAAAGGAATAACGGTATCAATATTTCCAGTATTAGATAAATTAAGCAAACCTGTTTTCAATCCAAAAATAAGACTTGTCATTGTGTAATTTTTATATGCAGATATTAAATTATAAAATGCACCAATAAAAGTTTTTTTATCATATATTTTGTTAGATATTAACGTATCAATATATTTAATACCTTCATTATCATTTTTCCCCCTGATTACTAGTCTAATTGTTTCATTCATAATCATAGGTATTGCAATAAAAAGATTTAAAATAATGTTGTTTTTATTACTAACAGATTTGTAACCTGCACAAAAAGCTACAATTGCATATGCACCTAATCCATGGTTTTGCATACAAGTACAATATTTATTATATATGTTATTCTCTTTCATCATCGTGCTCTACCTCAGATAAAAGTTGTTCAAAATTAGGATGCCAACCAATAGTATAATTATTTGTCTCTGGATTATTATTTGCTAAATAATTACATACTCCGCGTGCAATTTCAGTTTTATTATCCTCGAAAGATACTGTTCCAATTTGTATTTCTTGATTTATAGTATTGTGATATAAGCGGTATCCTTTGGTTTTATCAGTATCACTTGCACTAAAACGAAATATATTTATCCTATCAGTATGCCATTTTTCATATATATTTTTATAAGACTTTGTAAAATCTTCTTTTGCAATTCTACCTAATTTATTTTCTCGTGTTGCCGTATTTCTCCAACGTAAAAAATCCCTCTTGTCCCATTGCAAAGCTTCTTCTGATTGTTCAATTAAATTTAATTGTTGTACAAAATATGCATTTTCTACGCTTTGATAATCTTGAGTTGTTAATTCTTCCTCTAATGCTAACTTTAATTTTTTGTCTTTATAAATAAAACTATTAAAATCTTCTTTGACTAATTTAAAATCTCTTTTCAAATTTTTCTTATCGGCATTATACATTTTATCCATAACCCAAGCTATTATACGATTTTGCAAATTTTTAATTGAATTTACGTCTTTGTAATTTTTTGTTACTTCATTTAAAGAGTCATTATAAAAATCTATCTCTGGTTCTACATATTCAAAATTTTGTATAATTTGTATAGCAATATCTTTATTTTCAATTTTTGAAAAATCTAAAAACTTCTCTTTCAATGATTTACTATCAGAATTAAAATTTGCACGAATATATTCATAGGTATCAGTTGCAGCTTCTATATTATTTGCATCAATACATTTTTGGAGGAAACTATCATTTTTTATATCTTTATGTGAATTAACCGATAAAATATATCTAGTGTATGCAGTAAATTTATCCGGATATTCTATCCTTAATTTTATCCAATTTGAAATTGTTTTCCAAAATTCAATTGAATTATTTGTTATATTACCTTTTACATCTTTTACCTGTTCAATAATACTAATTTTATTATTTTGCTCGATAATTATATCATCATATTTTTCAAGATATACAGTACCACTATTATTTATTAGCAATATTAAAGCACGAGGAATTTGAATAATATATCCAAATAAGCTATTTGGTTGTTCAATATCGTTACACATACAACACCTCATGATAATTATACATAAAAGATAAAATAAGCTGTACAAGTATTACAATTTAATGACAAACCTTTAACAAACTAAGGTTGCATACTCTAATTTCTTATATTTGTACTATAATTTGATTATGCAAAAGTTTTATGAAAAAGACGATATAACTTTATTTCATGGTGATTGTATTGAAATTTTAAATAGGACAACTTCTGAATCTGTAGATATGATTTTTGCAGATCCGCCATATATGCTTTCTAATGGCGGAATAACCTGTCAATCCGGCAAAGTTGTTTCAGTCAACAAAGGAAAATGGGATGAAAGCCAAGGTTTGGATGAGGATTTTGAATTTCATAAAAAATGGATTAATGCTTGCAAAAGAGTTTTAAAACCCAACGGTACAATTTGGATATCAGGAACTTATCATTCAATCTATGCTTGTGGTTTTGCTTTGCAAAAAGCAGGTTTTAAAATTCTGAACGACATCTGTTGGTTTAAACCGAATGCTTCACCGAATATGAGTTGCAGATATTTTACAGCAAGTCATGAAACTTTATTATGGGCAAGAAAAGACCACAAAGGTAAGCATACTTTCAATTATGAAGAAATGAAAAATGGGGATTGGGGCGATGATATTCTTAAAAAGCCAAACAAACAAATGCGTTCGGTTTGGCAAATAGATACTCCAAAGCCATCAGAAAAAGAATTCGGCAAACACCCGACTCAAAAACCTTTAGAATTGTTAAGACGCATAATCCTTGCCTCAACTAACAAAGGCGATTTAATTCTTGACCCATTCACAGGAAGCTCAACAACTGGTATAATGGCATTAGAGTTAGACCGGAAATTTATTGGAATAGACTTAGAAAAAGAATACTTAGACCTTTCAATTAAAAGGTTTAAGCAAGTATTTTCAAAGAAAGACAAAGCATGGCAGTAGTTTTAGAACAATTGAAAAGCGAAACATATCCGATTGTTAAATGGGTCGGCGGCAAACGTCAGCTTATGTTTGAATTGCTAAAAAATATGCCCAAAGAATACAACAGATATTTTGAACCTTTTATCGGTGGCGGAGCTTTGTTCTTTGAGTTACAACCCCAAAATGCTTATATTTCCGATATGAATGAAGAGTTAATAAATCTTTATTCAGTTGTACGAGATAATGTTTATGAACTTATTGAAGATTTAAGCAAGCACGAAGTTTCAAAAGAATATTTTTTAGGAATTCGAAATATTGATAGAACTGAAAAATATGCAGAATTGTCAGATGTAGAAAGAGCAAGTCGTTTTATTTATTTGAATAGAACCTGTTTTAATGGGATGTATAGAGTGAACTCTCAGGGGCAGTTTAATGTTCCGTTTGGACATTACAAAAATCCTCGAATCATTGATGAAAACAATCTTTTAAATTGTTCTAAACTATTAAAAAAGACTGAAATTAAGTGTGCTGATTTTTCAGAAATTTTAACTAAGGTTAAAAAAGGTGATTTTGTTTATTTTGACCCGCCTTATGTACCATTGAATGAGACTTCAAGTTTCACTTCATATACAAAAGACGGATTTGATATTGATATGCAATTCAAACTGCGAGATGTTTGCGATGAATTAGATTCAAAGGGTGTTAAATTTATGCTTTCTAATTCAGATACAAAATTAGTAAATGAATTATATGCAAATTATGAAATTAAAAAAGTTTTTGCTTCCCGTCAAATCAATGCATGTGCAAATGGCAGAGGCAAAATTACAGAAGTTTTAGTGAGGAATTATTAATTAATGGTTATAGATTTAAATGATTTAATTAAAACTATGACAAGAGGTTCTCTTGTTCCAATATGGGCAGAAAGAATAAATGGTAAATATATTGTTGCTGTTTATCAAGGTAGTTTAAGCCAATACGATATTCTCATAAAATATCGTCAGTTAGAAGATACAAGATGGTCATCAATAAGAACACCCAAACATATTCATTGGGCTGTTGATATATTGATAAAAATGTATCAAGATAAAGATAAAACTCAATCTTTTTTAGATATGTTAATAGAAATGTGGAATAATACTAACGCATTAAAATCTATCGACCAAAGAAATGAAGTCTTGAATCTTGATTTTCTTTTAAAAGATTTTGAAATAAATTGTTCAGAATATCTAACACTTAATAATGATGGTGAATATAGTATAAAATTTTTACTTGTTCTTGCAAAATTGCTTATGTTGCAAGAAAAAACTAATAGAGAAGATGCTTATATGTTTAAACAACTTTTAGAAACACTTAAAAATTGTGATGGTAGTATATGGAAAATGGTTTCAACAGCAACTTTTAGAGGAAGGTAAATTAATAATGACAAGAGATTTTAAGGAATGGTTATCTACATTTAGACCTTGCATATCAGATTATTGTTACTATGTAGATTTTGATAAAGTTCATAATAATGTTGATAACATTAAGATTGAATTAAATATTTTGAATAGTTTAGTAGGTTCAAAAGATATTGAGCAAGATTTTGAAGATATTATCACAAAATATCCAGAAACTTTGAAATGCATTCCTTTGCTATTGGCTGTTCGTTCAAATGAAATTTCTGTCACTGATGCTGATGGTGAATATAATTTTTCTTTTAGAAAACAAAATTACAGCATTGATGATTATAAAATGTTTATGAGAAAAACTAAGATGTTTGATTTGCTTGAAAATCATATTGTAAGCAATTTAGTAGATTATGCAACCGGTGTTGAAACAGGATTAGATAGTAATGGTCGTAAAAATCGTGGTGGTCATTTGATGGAAAATCTTGTCGAAGATTACATTCAAAAAGCCGGATTAATTAAAGGTCAAAACTACTTCAAAGAAATGTATATTACTGAAATTGAAAAGAAATGGAATATTAATCTTTCTGCAATTTCTAATCAAGGCAAAATGGAAAAACGTTTTGACTTTGTAATAAAAACTGACAATCAAATTTATGTTGTTGAAACAAATTTCTACTCAAGCGGTGGTTCAAAACTTAATGAAACCGCGAGAAGTTATAAAACTCTTGCACAAGAAGTTGCATCCATAGATGGGGTAACATTCATTTGGTTTACTGATGGTTGCGGATGGAATAGTGCTAGAAACAATCTTGAAGAAACTTTTGATGTTTTGGATACAGTTTATAATATTCAAGATTTAGAGAGTGGTATACTACAGCAGTTATAGTAGATATAGTTTGAATGAGTCTTAAAGGTAAGAGTTTATTTTAAATAAATGTGTCCAAATGTAACTTCTTTCTTATATTCACTAGCTTTCCTCTATCTTTATTGATAGTGTGTTGTGTGTCAAAAGGAGGAAAGATTATGAAAGTTAACAGTTATTGTTTAGAGAAAAAAGAAATTGTTAAATTTACGCAGAACGCAGCACGAATTTATAACATTGTTGTAGTGTTATCATATTTTTGTAATGAACAACTCGAAATTGAAGAATTAAGCAATATTGCACCAATAGTAAATCATCTAAGAAGAGAATCGGACAATTTATATGCAGATTTACTAGATTTAGATGATGAAGATTGCGACTAAATTTAGTCGCAATCTTATTTAATCTCTGATTCCAAGTTCGTTTTTAATAACAGAATAAAATTCTAATATTTTTTCATTATTTTGTTTATGCACTTCTAGAATATTTGATGATAATTCTAAATTGTTTTGTAAATCTTCATACAAGTCATAAAAACATTCCATCGTTGATTGTTTGCCAAAAATACTTTCTATTTGGATTTCATTCCATAAATCCTTTGTACCTTTTGACATATTTATACATTTTTTAGTACGTATATCTTTCTCATAACGCATAGAAAAATCATACATTTTTTGATACAAAATCTCACGTTTTCTTTTTAGATAAATACGTTCTTCTCTTTTAGATTTATAACAATCTATCAGAAAAGTAAAACCACCGGTTAATACGGCACCTAATATAATTCCAAATAGTTGTGAGTTTAGAAATTCTTGGATCAAATGAATCATTATTACTCCTTTTCTTTAAAGTAACATAAAAACCGTTATTCTAATAGTTATTCAAATCCTAACACTTCCCTTTCAATCTGTTCAATCATATCGGGAGTTAGTTGCACTGTTGATTTTGATTGTTTTATTTTTGGTTTAGAAATTTCATACTGTTTAACTAGTGGTAAGTTCTTCAAAATATTCATCAAGGAATAAATCTCTGATTGCGCAGTTTGCCTATCTTTATCAATGTCAGCAGAAAGCTTTGACATTAATTTTCTAGCAAAATCAAAAAGTTCGTCGTTAAAAAGTTCTTGATTACGTTCAGCCTCAAATCTTTTTCTATCCCATTCATATTTCTTTTTCCAGTAAAACAAAGTTCTGCGTGAAAGATTTAGTTTTGCACCAATTACATCAAGCGGTTGTTTCTCATAAACATACATCTGCTCTGCTTGTTTATAATATTTCATTTTAGTCATAGTTATTCCTCAAAAATTATTCTGTTAATATTAAATCTGTTTTTATCAGTTAGTCTTCGCACTTGAAAATTGCAACTTTTATCAATAACACCAAGATTTTGAAAATATTTTATTAGTTGATTTAAAAGTGTCATTGTGTTTTTTAGTCTTCTTGTGCCAATTTGTCTGTTTTTACACTTTTTGTAAAATCCTATTATAAGTTCCGGTGTAATATCATTCAAAAAATAATTTCTAAAAAACGGAGTGATATTGACTCTGAATATTGATTCATAGGTTTCATAAGTTCGTCGTTTGCAATACTTTTTAGCATAATCTTTAATAAAAGTATTAACCGCTTCTTCAAAACTTAGTTCCCGTTTATTATCTGTTGCTATAAACATGCCAAAATCAATTTTAGTCAATTTTTCTACATATTTATATACCCCTTGTTCAAAGACTATTTTATTACTGTTCAAAAGCCGTTCAAGTTCTGTTTCACAATCACATTCAGCAATCATTTCAATTTCATCTAGTGTAAATTCTTTTAAATGTCGTGATAATTTTTCTATATTCATAAAATCTGCTCCATAATTTCTTTTGTAATTTCAGTTATATTATTGTCTTTCCCAAATATTTCCATTTGATTTATTAGTTGAACAATTTGTCTAAATCTGTTGTATTTGTTGTAAATATATTCAATCGCATCAGTGGTAAATGGTATTTCGGATAGTTGTTTTATGATTTGAGATAAATCATTTACCCCAAATATTTCAAACTTCCAAATCTCTGAAAACCTATCATATAAATGCTTGTATCTTTCAAGTTTTCTGTGTGCCAAGCCCATTCCAATAAAGATTATCGGACAGTTAGTTTCATCATGGATATCTCGTAGAGTTTCAATAGATTTGTAATTATTCATCAGATAATCAATCTCATCAATAAAAATTATTTTCGGTTCTTGTTTTAATTTTTTAACTACCAAATTGAAATTATCAGAAGTCAAAAATCTTGGAATTTCATCAAGCTCCTTGACCATTTTTTCCAAAAGCCATCGACCTGTCATTAAATTTGTTGCTCTTAAATATATTGCATCGTATTTACAGGCAAGCCACAAAGCTGTCTGTGATTTTCCAAGTCCCGGCTCGCCGTATACAAGTCCCATTTTGGGAATATTTTTAGGTTTGTTTTGTAGATTTTCTACTAAGCCTATAAAGTTTTTCACATTTTGAGTTTTTACAAAAATTTTATTCATATAATAGTTTGTACTCCTTTGTTTGTTTAAATTTTTCTATCCATTCATCATTCGGGTTATGCGTGATTAGATATTCATATTTTTCTGAATTATTTTTAAACAGGGTTTGAACGGTATTTGAACGAGGTTTGAATTCAATTTCTTTCGGCTCATTCATTTTCTGTTCAATAAATTTAACTTCTTCATTGCTTAAATATTGTTTTACAGAGTTAATAGTTTTCTTTCGTAGTTGTCGCTGTTTAACAATTTTCTGTTTATAATCTTCATAATCTTTGACATCACCTAAAATCTTTGCCATTGGATGAGTTTCGGTTACTCTTTCTGCTGTGCATAAATACTCACCTTTTGTTGTATAGACTTTTATGCTTGTTAAATCAAAAAGATTGTATTTAATTAAGACTTTACTTTTACAACCATAAAGCCGTTCGTCAAAATAATCACAGTTTAAAAATCTAATTCCGTTTCGCTGAATTGTTTTAACCTCGGTTGTAAGTGTCAAATCATCAAGAGTGTTAACATCAATATTTTGAGTCTTTCGTTCAGATAGAACTTTTGCAATAGTTTTATCGGGAGCATTCGGACAAGGTTGCGAATTCTTAAAACTCAACCACATATCAATCATTTTTATTGTTTCTTCTATTGTCGGAATATAATCGTTATGCCAAGATTTATGCAACTTCTCATTTCGCATCATATAGGCAGGTTTATTTTGAATGTTACTTCCTATGTAACTTGGCAAAAGCTTTTCAAAACCTTCCTGAAACTCTTTAAAAAATCTTTCAATTACTTTTGCTCTGGCATTGTAAGGTTTTGCAAAAACTGTTTCTATTCCAAGTTTTGAGTACAAACCCTGAAAACCAAGCTCCGTGAATCCTTTATCATCAGTAAAGTATTTCGCTCTAAATGCTCTGCCATTATCCTGATACATAACCTTTGGAATCATATCAAGATTGATTATCGCGTTACGAAGTGCTGATGCTATACATTGAGTATTTTCTTCAAGCATAATTTCGTAACCGACTAACGCGGTCGATTTCCAATCTAAAAAACCAACCAGAGTCGCTCGACATGGTTTGCCTGTAAATGGGTTAATTACCTGAAATGCAAGTTTATGTCCGTCTGCAACTAAAATATCTCCTACTTCTAAGAGTGAAGCATCTCGTTTGATATATGGTTCAACTTTATCCGATAATGCTTTTTCTCCGTCTCGGGCTAAAATCCATTTGTCGTAATTGTTATCTTTAAACCATTTTGCGTATCTTCTAAATGTGATATCAGCCGGAATAAAACTTTGTCCCTGCTCTTTCAATTTATATTTCGTGAGTGCAATTGCTTTACCGATAGATAATCTATTGGGGTGCAAAAGCAACCCCATAAACATTTTGATTTCTTCATCAGTTAAAACTGTTCTATATTCATCTACTTTAGAATATTTATACTGTGGTAAGAGTTTCATGTAATCTTCTGTGCCATTTAACATCGTATACCAACGGTGTAAACTGCCACGTGATATTTTGCCCAAAATATCAAAAAGGTGTGAATTTGAAGTATTATGCAATTTTACAAAATCATAGTCAGCTTGAAGTTTGTTTATTGATTTCTTCCTAAATTCAATCCATTTGTGGATTAAATCTAATCTCGCTAATGCTATTTGCTTTGATTTTTCTGGTGTGTATGTCATATTAAAAATCCTTACATAGACATTAATTGCTCTTGTTTAAAGAAACATCAAGTCCTAAATCTCAATCTCAAAGACATTTCGAATACCCTTGGCAATTTCCCTTGCGGCATCCTGCCACATGTCGAACCTGCCCACTTCCATAATTCCACAGTCTTTCGTGTGGTTGACTAGAATATACATCCCAGGTTCCCTTCTCCCGCTCTCTTAACGTAATACCACCGTACTACGACATTACTGTATCAAAATCGAAAATAAAATAGGGACGTTCCCATCAAACCGTCCCTATACCGATTTTATCTACCACTCGGCGTAATAGGCGGGATGCTGCATGACACCGCCGATGTTCTCACTGCGTCTCACAATCGTGAATCCCCTACCTTCAAGCACGGCCAATGCAGCATGGGCATTTGAGCAGCAATCCGTATAGCACAGCAAGACACCTCGATCACCATCTTCCGCGGCCTGCTTAATCTCCTTCTCAAACCTTGAAATATAAGGGTTCTCAGAACGTGAAGCTATGCGCCTTGCGTCCCTAGCGTTAAACTCGCCATTCCCTATAGTTTCAATTGTCATTTCGGGTTCCTTTCTCACGTCCGCTTAACGTTCCTATAGTATACCATAGTATGTCGCTCTTGGAACCGTAAAATCTAATGAAAACGCCCCCGAAGGGACGTATCGAAAAAAACTATATTTCTCTGTGCTTAACATGATGTTAGTACAGCATAATACCGTAGTATGTTTATCAGCAGATGAAAATAGGGGAGACCGAACCTAGATCTCCC
>ERZ825137.5382-NODE-5382-length-11911-cov-2.946441_pt1 | contig 11911 bp, 7 predicted proteins | sample MGYA00519873_ERZ825137 | MGnify/ENA primary metagenome ERZ825137 (study PRJEB31778, sample SAMEA3449190) | human gut metagenome | biome: human gut; feature: human-associated habitat; material: faeces | place: United Kingdom | collected 2010/2012 ... | reverse complement strand
ATAGTTTTTCTTAATTTCATCTTATCCACTTCTATAAATATCCCATGTGGAACTTCGTCTTTTAATAATCTTAATGCTTTTTCTCTTATTGTTTCCTCTGTTAATTGTCTTAATGTTTGGTCTGTATACTCTTCTGTATTATAATATGCAGGACCTTCTTTTAGGTTACTCTCTATCTCATCTAATATTGTTTCTAAATTATAATTTTTTTCAACAAAAAACCTTACGGCACGGGAATTCGTAAGGTTTTTATTTTGTCTTAAATTTCTGCTTGTAAATATCCGCTTGTAAATTTTCCGCTTGTAAATTTCCGCCCGCCGATAATTTGCGGGCGCGTTATCAGCCGATGAGAACAAGCGAGGTCTTTTCGGAAAGTCCTTGAGGAATCAAACCCGAGCGGACGCCGTTTTTAAATTCCGTACCGAACGTGTTCTGCCGCGTGAAGGCAAGGGTTATCAAGAGTTCGCCTTTCGTTACTTCAAACTCCGCGTTTATAGGCGGAAAAACTGCGGGGACTCCGTTCACAACGCACGCCGCGCAAGGCAAATCATCGGCTATAAGTCGATAAACACCGTTTTTGAGCGACGAACGAAGAGAAACCCTCCCGCCGTAATATTTAAGCCCCTGAACTGCAAAATCGCCGATTTTCAGTTTTTTAGGCAGACCTTTCAACACCTCGGTTTCATTATCTCCGTACACGCCGAAATCGCCGCATAAAAACGCGCCCTCGATATCGTACCGCTCGTTAAAATCAAACGCGACGGTTATTTCGTTTTTTTCGACCTTTAAAAACTCGTCGGCAACGGGAATAACGCGAAAACAACCGTCGATCTCCGTTCCGTGCGACGTTTTCCCGTCGAGAAGATTGCCGTTCACCCTTATTTCCGCGTTTTCGTCCTCGGTCATAAAGGCAACTCCGCGAACAGGCTCAGCCGCCTTAAAGGAAAATTTAAGCGTGACTTTGCATAAATTTTCGGGCGCAGGATAAAATTTATCCTTAAACCAAGGCTGAACCATCTCGCCGTGGCGTTGTTCGAGTCCGAATTTTTCTCTTATTTTTCTGTCGATTTCCAGAACGTCGCCGCGGGCGAAAAACTCGCCGTCGAGATAACAATCGGCAAAATCGAGCGGAAGAACGTTCGGCTCTTCGAGTTTATAGTCGAATTCCTCCGGAAAATCGGTCGGTTTTTCGATAATTTTCTTCTCTTTTACCTTTTCGCCGTTGCAAAGCAAAACCAGAGCGCCGTCGTTTTCAAAGTTGCGTTCGATAATTATTTCGTCGCCGCGCCTTGTGAACGGAACGAAAAACTTTTCGCCCGTATAAAGGTTTATTCCGACCGGATCGACGGCGTTTTTTATGACTATCGTCACCCGATTTCCACTCAAAATCGCATTGCCTTTTTTTGCATCGTCAGCCTTATTAAGGAAGAAATATACCTTACCGTCATCGAAAACGCGGGTTTCGGAGATTATATTTCCTTCCGAAATTACAACCTCGTCCGATTTAATCAGTTTCAGAACTTTTTCGGGGTTAAATCCGACGTTTATCGCGCCGTTCAGGTCCTCGGAAAAATCGTGACGGACGCCGTCGAGATACCCCGGAAGTCCGCCCGCCAGAATAAGCGTTCCGCCGTCGCGGACAAATTTCTTTAACGCAGAAAGCGTTGTCGAACGCAGGTTGTAATTGCCGTTTAAAATTATTTTGTCGTATCTCTTTTTGCCGACGACGAGCCGACCGTTTTCGGCTTTTCCATGCTTAGCGAAAATGCCTTCGTCGATATAATCCGCCGCGCCGCCGTTGAGCCTTATAAACTTGAAAAGTTCGTAATATTCACGCTCTAATCGACTTATAAGCGGACTTGTCGTTCCGAAACAGTTGATATAAGACCGCTCGTTGGTAAGCCCCCAGAGTGATTCCACGGGGTTGATTATCGCAACGTCCGTTTGCTCCTCGCCGAAGTTCAGGAGATATTGAAGCCTCGAAAAATAGTCCTCGAGATACTTATGTTCGGGATACCAGGCGGACTGATGCAGGATACTTGCGGGATAATCGCGCTTCGCCTGACCTTTCATCGTGTACCAGGAAAGATGCGGACAGCGGAGCGAAACGCCGCCGAAACTCTGCCAGTTTCCGGTACGTTTATAATCGGCGAGAGTCATTTTCCAGCCCGTCGCGGCGTACAGTTCGTCGAGAACGAATTTTTTGCCGAGTTGCTTCGCCACGGAATTCACGAGCGACGGAACGTTCACGGCAAAGTTATCCTCGCAAAGATTGTCCATTCCGGGGTAATCCATATATTCGTAATACCGCATCACGCTTCCGCACATTGTCGTCTGCGCGGCAAGGTTATCCTCGTGCAGAACGTGTCCCGTTACGAGAAGCCCGTGAGCGCGGCACCATTTATGATAAGGCTCGGCGAAGTTTTCGAGAAAAAGTTCCTGCTCCACTTCGATAAGGTCGTAAGTTTCCTTGCAGAAATCGTTTTCCGCGTCGCCGAACCACAAAAGCGGCAGCCTTTCTTCTATTTTATAGCCCTTGCGTTTTTCAAACTCTTCAAAAAGTTTATAGGTGTAAGGTATTTCTCTTTCGGCGTTTTTTTCCTTTCTGCCGAAACCGTTGAGGAAGGGGTTTCTGTGCGGCTCGTCGGTGAAAATGCCTTTTATCGCCGTTCCGAACAGTTCGCCGAACGCTTCGAAGTATTTTTCGTGAGTAAGTTCGATAAAACGCTCGGTGGCGGCTTTGTTCATCGTGTCGGCGTAAGTGTAACCGTTATAGAAACTGTCGGGTTGCATATAGTCGAAATAAAAGGCGAACACGCGCTCGTTTTCCTTTTTTTCGCTCGGCAGGGCGATTTTACGGTAATTTTTCGCCGCTTCGCCGTCAAATTCAACCGCGAAAAGCCCGAGAAAATTCTCGGGTTTTTCAAAATCTTCGCCGTTTCCGGAGTTGTCGCTTTCACGCGCGACGTCGTCGCTCGCGACTTCAAAGTAAGTCATATATTTCGCGCGGAATTCCTTGGTTTCGGTTACGTAACCGCCGCAAGTTCCGCTCGGCCAGCGATCCTCGTCGTAAAGATACGCTTCCAATCCGTGTCCGGCAAGTTTTTCGGCGGCGCGGCGAACGAGTTTTAACCACTTTTCGCCCATATATTCCGTCTTAAGCCCCGTGCGGGAGTGAATGAACGCTCCGCCGAACCCCATTTTTTTAAGACATTCGATCTGGAAATCTATTTCTTTTTCATCGATTTCGCCGTTCCATGCCCAAAACGGTTTTCCGCGCAGTTCGCTCGTAGGATTTTTCAGTATTTCATAGTCGATTTTCATAAGTCGATTATACACTTTTTCTCGTAAGTTTACAAGCGTTTGCGACTATTTCGACTTCCTTCGGCGCGGTTATTTCAACTTCCGTTTCGCTACCCGCCCGCCTTACGCGGATTTCCGCCTTGCCGTATGGCGTGGGAATGCTTCCGTCGGCAAACTCAAGCCCGCAGAGCGACGGCTCGACGATTATCTTTTTCCCGCCGTCCGAAACGTGTACGCCGAGAACGGTTTCCGTTAAAAACGCAATCGGTCCGCAACTCCAGCCGTGGCAAAGCGAATGACGGAAACCGGTGTAACAAAATTTTCCGTAGTCGCCGTGAATATCCTTTTGTCCGTCTTTCGGCAGATCGTCTATTCTTCCGCTATCCTTTATCCATTCGACGTCGAAATCCTCCCAGAAAGAAGTCGCGCCCTTGTCGAGCATTCCGCCGTAATAGTCTTTGAGCATTTTCACGGCGGTTTCCGCGCCGCAACACCGTTTCGCGGCGGTAAGAACGTAATAACTCATAAAGGTAGAAAGTCCCTTCGCTCCGCCCGCGGCGAGTTTTTCCGCGGCGGCGTTTTTATCCTCGTTGCCGGCAAGATAATTCATCGCGACGGCTTGTTTCGCCACGGGTTCGGCATTATTCGCCGAGGCGAGTTTTCTTACGATTTCCCTCGCGGCAAAATCGTCCTTGCCGAAAAACCTGAGAAGTTCGCCGCCTTTTTCCGCCGCTATTTTCAAAAGCGCGTTGCAACCGATAACCGCGTCCGCAGTTCCGCTCGTGGGCCAATCGAGAAAGTAATTCGGGAAATCCGTTTCTCCGTTTTCGCTTACAAATTTGTTGGTGTTCCCGATTAATTTTGCCAAATAATCGATATATAGCCCCACTTTTGCATTATCGCCGGTGAAGCGATGATAATCGTAAAGCGCGAGAATCCACCAGAACGAATAAGCGGTATGTCCGTTCATCCAGTCCGTCGGCGGGGTTTCTTCCGCGCCGAAATCTATGCAGTTCGCCACGTTTTCCGCATCGGCGGTCGTATATAAAACACCGAGCGTTTCCGGGTGCAGGTCGCCTATCCACACGAGCCTGTCGCGCTTTATTCCGTCCCAGATCATCCCGCCTTGCAAGCACAAAAGCAGGGTTCTTTGCGCCACGGAATAAATCTCGTTGAGCCTTTCGTCGCTGCACCGAAAACTCCCCGCAATTTCACGCTTTTCGGTCACGCTCTTCGCGTAAACGTTTTTCAAGCGATACGTTCCGCCGCCGAATTCGAGGCAAACGAATCTGAACCCGGTCTGCCCGTAGCACCCGTCCGAAAGTTGCGGAAGCGAAACGGAAAAATCGCGGAGCGAATGGTCGTTCGTGGCGTTTTTAACGCCGAGCGGCGCAAGACTTTCCGTAAAGGACTCGCCGAAACGAATCCTTACGGGCGAACCGTTTTCGATATAATGCATCAAAAGGCGGACTCCGCCCTGAATTTCTTTGCCGAAATCGAAAACAATGCGGGTTTTTCCGCAGATCGTGGCGACGTCGTTTTCGCCCAGCCCGATTTGTCGGGTTTTGCTTTTTAAAAGGCTTTCCGTTTTTTCCGCGCATCCATCGATCAGATGAATTTTCACGGGAAGCAAATACTCTGTGTTTTCAACCATTTTCTTTTCCTTTGATAAGTTTTGGCAAGGCAAGCGCGGCGGCAAACAAACCGATTACGGCAAAACAGACCGCCGAACAGCCCGAACCTGCCCCGAAAAGCAAGACCGCGCCGCAGCCGCCGGAGTTTCCGCCGCCTGCGTTTCCGCCGCCTGCCGATTTTTCGGAATCGCCGCCGGAATTTCTCGTCGAAACGATAAATTTCTGAGTGTAAAGTTTTGTTTCAAGGTAATATTCCTGCGGATAATATTCCGCGATGACTTCGTAGTCGTGGTCGTTTTTCTCCGTAACGTCGATGATTTTGCCTTTGACTTCTTTCGTCCTGCCGCCGTATTCGGTCACGGTCAGTTTTATCTCTCCGCCCCTTTGGGGAACTTTATCGGTCGTCGTCTGCCCTTCGACGTAAAGCGGAATATTTTTAAGACTGTCGGCGTAATTGTTCGTTATGCCGGTAACATCGCCGCGAGCGTACCCGAAACGGAGTTTTCGTTATATTCGTTCGGCAGTCCTCTGTGCGCAACGTTGAAAGGCGTTCTCGTCAAGCCGCTTAGCCCCGCGATTATTTCCGAATGGTTGAATTTTATGGATTTTCGGTAGATTTTATGGGTTTTTGGCGTTTTTACGCGGGTAAATTTTATCCAAAAAATAAAACTCACCGTTTTCGCCGAAATTTTCTTTTCCCCTTACTGTTTATCTCTGCAAGCCGCAATGCTCTCTCTGTAAACCGTTTTCGCTTTAACCACGTAAATATCGCCGGAATAATCCGTTCCCTCGCTCATTCTCGAAATGATTCTTCTGCCTATTTCCGTTCCGTAATCCTCTTTGTCGAAGGAAATCGACGTGAGCGACGGGATTATTCCTTGGAAAGAATGATATCGTCGCAACCGATAACCGAAACGTCGCGGGGGCAATCGTAGCCGAGTTCTCTGAGAGCGCGCATCGCGCCGAAAGCCGCTATGTCGTTCATAACGGAGAGCGCGGTTATTTCCGGGTGAGCCGTCATCAGCCGTTTGGTGAGAACGTAACCCGTTTCTCCCGACTCTCTCGTCATGTCGTCGTTAAACATTATGTAATCGTCGTTTTCGTCGAAGCCGAATTCCTTGCGGCGGGCGGTGAAAGTTTCGCCGCGTTCGTCCGCGTAAAAATACGGAGCGTCCGCAAGACTGACGTAACCCGCCTTTTTATGCCCGAGCGAACTCAGTTTGCGCATGCAATCGGTCATCGCGCCGGTTACGTCGTGATGAACTTCGATATCGCTCACGTTTGCGAAGTTGACGAGTATCGTTCCCCTCTCTTTCAGCATTTTCAGAAGTTCTTCCGAATAAAGGTTGGACGAAAAGTTCACGAGCGCGTCGAACTGCCTTTCCCCCAGAAATCTGCAAACGGTGTTCGCGTCCTCTTTAAAATCGAAAACGGTCATCATAAACCCGTGCGCGGTTACGTATTTGCCGACGTACTGCACTATTTCCATATGATACGGGTTGGTGAACTCGTTGATGATGACGCCTATATGATAAGAAAGTCCGAGCGACAGACTTCTCGCCGTGTGATTGGGGAAATAATTGAGCTGCTTCGCCGCGGCGCGGACTCTTTCGGCTTTTTCTTCCGATACGGTGAGCCTGTTTGAAAGCACGTTGGAAACGGTCGCAACCGATACCCCTGCTAATTTTGCAACGTCTTTTCTTGTCGTCATTTTTTCGTTATCACCATTTTTACCCGAGTAAATTTATCTTCAAAGACATATTGACACACCCGAAAACGTTTGTCAATACTTTTTGAAAAATTTTACGTCCGAATTTTTCGACGCGGACGGAATCCGCTTTTCCGGGCGTTACTTCCGCGCGCGAATTTTGTTATTTTTATTGACATAACGCCTGCGCGATGATATAATTTACGCATTGCACGACCTTGGAGGCGGCGTTATGGAGATTAAACTTACCCGAAGGGTTTCGGGCATAGCCGAATCGGCTACGCTCGCGATATCCGCAAAGGCGAAAAAACTGAAAGCGGAAGGCCGCGACGTGGTGAATTTCGGCGTCGGCGAACCCGATTTCAACACGCCGGATTATATAATCGAAGCGGCGATAAAGGCGATGAAGGAGGGAAAAACCAAGTATACCCCCGCATCCGGGATTCCCGAACTTAAAAAAGCGATCGTCGAAAACAGAAAACTTGCCACGGGCGTGGAATATTCGCCCTCACAGGTCGTCATCGGCGCGGGAGCGAAACAACCTTTATATAACGCTATAGCCGCGCTTGCGGAAGAGGGCGACGAAGTTATCGTTCCTTCGCCGTACTGGGTGACTTATCCCGAACTTGCGAAATTTTGCGGCGCGAAAAACGTTTTTGTGGAAACAAAACCGGAAAACGGCTATAAAATGACCGCCGAAGAACTCGAAAAGGCGATTACTCCGAAAACAAAATTGCTGATTCTGAACTCGCCGAACAACCCCACCGGCGCGGTTTACTCCCGCGAGGAACTTTCCGCGATTGCCGACGTTGTTTTAAGTCGCGACGGAATATTCGTCGTTTCGGACGAAATTTACCGCGATCTCGTTTACGACGGGGAAAAACACGTTTCGATCGCCTCGCTCGGCGAAGAGATAAAATCGCGGACTATAATCATCGACGGAATGAGCAAATCTTACGCGATGACGGGCTGGAGAACAGGCTGGGCGATCGCGCCCGAAAAAATCGCGAACGCGATGACGAGAGCGCAGAGCCATATGACGTCCAACGTCAATTCCATAGCGCAGTACGCGTCGCTCGAAGGGCTGACGAACACGGAAAAATCGGACGAATTCATTGCGGAAATGCGTAAAACGTTCGATTTCCGGCGGCGCGCTGCGGTTAAAATTCTCGAGGATCGCGGAGTGAAATTCATTATGCCGAAAGGCGCGTTTTATATATTCGTCAACGTTTCCGGAACTTACGGAAAAACGACGAAAGGCGGAAGCGCGATTGAAAATTCCGCGGACTTCGCGAACGCGCTCCTTAACGAAAAAGAAGTCGCCGTCGTTCCCGGTTCGGCGTTCGGCGCGGATAATTATATAAGGATTTCTTACGCGATAGACGAATCCGCGTTGAAAAAGGGAATAGAAAAACTGTGCGTTTTCATCAACGAAACCGCCGAGGGAGGGAATAAATGACAGACACGAAAACGAATAAGAAAATGAAAACCGACATAGAAATCGCGCGCGAATGTAAAATGAAAAAAATCTCCGAAATCGCCGCAGAACTCGGAATCGACGAGGATTGCGTGGAATATTACGGAAAATACAAGGCGAAAATAGACCTTTCGTATTTTGAAAACAAAAAACGGAAAGGCAAACTCGTTCTCGTGACGGCAATCACGCCCACGCCCGCGGGAGAGGGCAAAACAACCACCTCGATAGGGCTTGCCGACGGACTTAAAAGGATAGGCAAAAACGTTGTCGCCGCTCTCCGCGAGCCGTCGCTCGGGCCGGTGTTCGGCGTTAAAGGCGGCGCGGCGGGCGGGGGTTACGCGCAGGTCGTACCGATGGAGGACATCAATTTGCACTTCACGGGCGATTTCCACGCGATAGGCGCGGCGAACAATCTTCTCGCCGCCATGCTCGACAATCATATTCAGCAGGGCAACGAACTCGGAATCGACGTCAGAAAAATCACCTGGAAAAGGTGCGTGGATATGAACGACCGTCAACTCAGGTTCATCGTGGACGGGCTGGGCGGCAAGCCGAACGGCACTCCCCGGGAGGACGGTTTCAAGATTACGGTGGCCTCCGAAATTATGGCTGTTCTTTGCCTTTCTACCTCGATAATCGACTTAAAGGCCAACTTATCGAAGATAATCGTGGGCTATACCTACGACGATAAACCCGTCACGGCGGGCGACTTAAAGGCTGCGGGAGCGATGACCGCTCTTTTGAAAGACGCGCTCAAACCCAACCTCGTTCAAACGCTCGAGGGAACTCCGGCGTTCGTTCACGGCGGACCTTTCGCTAATATCGCTCACGGATGCAACTCGGTAATGGCGACGCGCATGGCGATGAAGATGGCGGATTATGTGGTGACAGAAGCTGGATTTGGCGCGGATCTGGGAGCAGAAAAATTCCTGGATATCAAATGCCGTTATGCCGGTCTGGCTCCGTCTGCTATTGTAATCGTAGCAACGCTGCGCGCGCTGAAATACAATGGCGGTGTACCCAAAACGGAGGTTGCTGCAGAAAATGTGGATGCACTGAAAAAAGGGCTGGTAAATCTGGAAGCGCACGTGGAAAACATGCGTAAATACGGCGTGCCGGTGGTAGTAGCTATCAACCGGTTCTTGACTGATACAGACCAGGAAATTAAAGTGCTGGCCGAATGCTGTCAGCGCCTCGGGGTGGAGTATTCCCTGTCCGAAGTATTTGCCAAAGGCGGCGATGGCGCAATCGACCTAGCTCAGAAAGTCGTCAAGGCCTGCGCACAGCCCTCTGCGTTCCGACTGCTCTATGATGAAAAAGCGCCGATCAAAGAAAAAATTAAGACGATTGTCACTGAAATTTACGGCGGTGAAGATGTTGCTTATGCGCCTAAAGCGGAAAAAGCCATCCGAGACATTGAAGCGCTTGGCAAAGCGGACCTTCCGATCTGCGTGGCCAAAACCCAATATTCTTTATCCGACGACCCGGCTAAGCTTGGCCGTCCTACCGGATTTACCGTTAATGTACGGGATATAAAACTGTCTGCCGGAGCCGGCTTTATCGTTGTCATGTCTGGGGATATTATGACAATGCCCGGTCTGCCAAAAGCCCCTGCGGCCTGCCAGATCGACGTCGACAGCCAAGGTCATATCAAAGGCTTATTCTAACAAGGAAGAAGTTTATTTATGCAATCAATCATCACAAACAGCGCGGCGGAGACAGAAAAATTTGCCCAGGAACTGGCTGGTAAATTAAAAGGGAATGACGTGCTGGCCTTCCGGAATCCGGATGGGGAAACCGTTGTATTTTGCATGAACAGGGAAGCTGCCGAGCGTGGCGTACGGCTGGTCTGCGGCGATAAGATGATGATTTTGAAATTACAACCTAAAACCTTTAACACAATAATCTATTAAACTGTCAAGTATGAATGTATTGAAAGTAATCGGCTGTTCCATGGCCTTGTGTGCCCTGCCTTTGTCGGGGCAAACAGGCGGAGGAACTGAGTTGTTCAGAGATATGAAAGCGCCTCAACACGAGCGTATCATGGATCTGTTGTCCCGTTTGACTGTGGAAGAAAAGATATCCTTGCTGGTCAATGATGCCCCGGCCATCGGGCGTTTGGGGATAGATAAGTACAATCATGGCAATGAAGCTTTGCACGGAGTGGTGCGGCCGGGGGATTTCACGGTATTTCCGCAGGCCATAGGTATGGCTGCCATGTGGAATCCGGAGTTATTGTATCGTATATCTTCTGCCATCTCGGACGAGGCGCGCGGACGATGGAAAGAATTGGAATACGGAAAAAAGCAGATAGCCGGAGCAAGCGACTTGCTGACTTTTTGGTCGCCTACGGTCAATATGGCCCGTGACCCTCGTTGGGGACGTACACCGGAGACATACGGAGAGGATCCCTACTTGAGCGGGGTGCTCGGAGTGGCTTTTGTGAAAGGTTTGCAAGGCGATCATCCCCGGTATCTGAAGACGGTTTCCACGCCGAAGCATTTTGCGGTGAACAATGAAGAGCACAACCGTTCGAGTTGCAATGCCAAGGTGTCAGAGCGCGATTTAAGAGAGTATTACCTGCCTTCTTTCGAGCGTTGTATTACGGAGGGAAAGGCGCAATCTATCATGATGGCCTACAATGCCGTGAACGATGTACCTTGTACGGTGAATACCTATTTGATAAAGAATGTGTTGCGTGGAGATTGGGGCTTCAATGGTTACATCGTCTCGGATTGCAGTGCTCCCGAATGGATGATTACCAAGCACCATTATGTGAAGACCCGTGAGGCGGCCGCAACGTTGGCCGTTAAAGCCGGGCTGGATTTGGAATGCGGTAATCAGGTATATGGAGAAGGGCTGTTGAAGGCTTACCGGCAATATATGGTGAGCGAAGCGGATATAGACTCCGCTGCTTACCGGATTCTCCGGGGGCGTATGATGTTGGGATTGTTTGACGACCCGTCACAGAACCCATATAACCAGATAGAACCGTCCGTGGTAGGCTGCAAGGCTCATCAGGATTTGGCTTTGGAGGCAGCGCGTCAAAGTATGGTGTTGCTGAAAAACAAAGATAACTTTTTACCGTTGAATCCCAAGAAGGTAAAGTCCATAGCCGTTGTAGGCATCAGTGCGGGGCATTGCGAGTTCGGAGATTACAGCGGTACGCCGAAGAATGAGCCGGTGACGATTCTCGACGGAATCAAGCAGTATGCGGAAGAATACGGTTTCAAGGTCGCTTATGCTCCTTGGGTTTCCGCCAGTGAAGGTTTTGAGCCGGTGACGAAAACCTATTTCCCCGAGGGCTTGAAAGTGGAATATTACCGGAACAATAGCTTGTCCGGTGAAGCTTCTGTCCGGATGGAAGAAGAGTTGCTTTATGACCCGGTGCACAAGCCCGACCGTTTCCAACCGGAAGCACCTATGTCTATTCGATGGACGGGACAGTTGAAACCTATCGTGTCCGGAGTGTACACGTTAGGGATGAAGTCGGACGACGGTTGCCGGGTGTATGTAGACGGCAAGAAGGTGATAGACGCTTGGACCGAGCACAGTGTGCAGATGGATGAAGCCATGATAAAGTTAGAGGCCGGAAAAACGTATAAATTGCAGGTGGAGTACTTTGACAATGGCGGGGACTGTTTTGCCGGATTTTATTGGAAGGCTCCCTCGGCCGGTTCGCAAAACGTATTGGCTCGTTTCGGTGATGCCGGTAAGGTAGCGGCGGAGTGCGATGTGACGGTGGCAGTGTTGGGCATCAATAAGTCCATAGAACGGGAGGGACAGGAC
>ERZ825137.5381-NODE-5381-length-11912-cov-4.182677_pt1 | contig 11912 bp, 12 predicted proteins | sample MGYA00519873_ERZ825137 | MGnify/ENA primary metagenome ERZ825137 (study PRJEB31778, sample SAMEA3449190) | human gut metagenome | biome: human gut; feature: human-associated habitat; material: faeces | place: United Kingdom | collected 2010/2012 ... | reverse complement strand
GTAGAGCAGAGGACTGAAAATCCTCGTGTCGCTGGTTCGATTCCGGCTCTGGGCACTTTTTGAAACAATCCGATTTGGGTTGTTTTTTTTTGTGGAATAGATATGAGGAACGTGGTACAATATAAAAGATTAGATATAGTTGGGCTATAGAGTATATGGGGTATTGGAGTATGAAGCTTAATTTTTATTTAGAGTGTGCCACGGCTTTGATTGGAATTGTATTGTGGTGTGCATGCAGCCGCAGATATAACATATTGGATCTGAAAGATCAGATTTATCTGAAAATGATACGTTGCACAACGGTGATGGCTATCCTGAATTTGTTGGCATGTATTATAATTAGAAGAAACTGGTTCCCGTTTCGAATCATATCTGGTATTATCATATGTATTAGCTTTATATATATGGTAGGAATTTTAATGCATCTTAATATGTATCTGAAGGAGAGTATTTGTTCTAAGAATTTTGTAACCTCAAATCAATTTGTGTGGTTTGGATTTCCCTTGTTTTTGATGGGGTTAGCATTATTAGTAAATTGTGGGACGCAATATATATATGGAGTGACGCAGGCAGACGGGAATATACAGATTGTGTTTAACGCATTGTATAAGATACCGTATATATTAGCGATATGTTCTTTGGCTATTTACAGTGCACAGTTATTAAAAGGAAGAAATAAGCTGATTGCCAAACGTCAATATTGTTTTTTTGCAGTACCCGTTTTGCTGCTCGTAACTTATTATTTACAATATCGATTTAAATCCACGTTGATATTGGGATTTGGATACAGTCTAATGTTATTAGTGATATATATATATTCATATAGTACGGTAATGAGAAGAGATGACCTTACACACTTGCCGGATATATATGGATTTGAAAGGATGGTTGCATATTGGGTGGGAACGGAGCAGCCATTTGAAATTATGATCATTACATTGCAGGATTGGAAAAAAATCCAGTTACAATCAGGTTATGAACATACGAATTATGCATTAGTTCGCATTGCAGACTATTTGAAACGATTAATACTTGGCAATGTAATTGCAAGACATGGTAATCACTTTTTCATAATTTTGGAAGGAGATAATTATGAAATGAGTCAGAATTTGGAAACAAAGATATCTGAGAGATTTCAAAGAGAATGGACAATAGAGAATGAAAAAGAGAATATGAATGTACATATAGAACATGCGACATATACGGAAAACAGTCAGGATATAAAGGCTATTATGAACTGGGTAATGAGAGGAATTATAGAATGAATTTTGAAATAGGACAGGTTATCAAACTAAAAAAACAACATCCATGTGGAACAAATGAATGGGAGATAATTCGTACGGGTGCCGATTTTCGATTGAAATGTAAGGGATGTGGTCATCAGGTAATGCTTGCCCGCAACATTGTTGAAAAAAGTTTCAGAGGATTTGTAGAAAATGTTTGACTTTCGGAATGTTAGTATGGTATAATTTCAATCTGTGGTGTATAACACAACAATTTTCCTTGTTCTTCCGGGGAGGAAGGGCCAGAGACCATAAGGAGGTGCATAAGACATGAACAAATATGAATTAGCGTTAGTTGTCAGTGCAAAAATCGAAGACGATGCTAGAACAGATGCTGTTGAGAAAGCAAAAGAGTTAATTGCTAAGTTCGGCGGTAATGTTACTAACGTTGAGGATGCTGGTAAGAAGAGATTAGCTTACGAGATCCAGAAGATGAAAGAAGGATTTTATTACTTCATCCAATTCGATGCGGAATCTGATGTTCCAGCACAGGTAGAAGCTCAAGTTCGTATTATGGAGCCAGTCATCAGATACCTATGCGTTAGACAGGACGCGTAACGAATAGGAGGAATCCATATGAATAAAGTAATTTTGATGGGACGCTTAACAAGAGATCCTGAGATTCGGTATTCTCAGGGTGAGAATAATAATGCGGTTGCAAGATATACATTAGCAGTTGATCGTCGGTTTCAGCGTAGTGCAGATCAGACGGCTGACTTTATCCCATGTGTAGCATTTGGACGTTCAGCTGAATTTGCAGAGAAGTGGCTGAAGCAGGGTACTAAGATTTGTATTACCGGTCGTATTCAGACAGGAAGTTACACAAACAAAGATGGTGTTAAGGTATATACAACTGATATTATTGTAGAAGAACAGGAGTTTGCTGAGAGCAAGAATGCAGCAGCAAGTAATGGTTCCGATAATTTCTCGGGTGGTGAACGCCCAACTCCAAGTGCAGCAAGCGGTGACGGATTTATGAATATTCCGGCCGGCATCGAGGATGAGCTCCCATTTCAATAAAATAGGAGGAAAAGAAAATGGCATATAATAAATCAGATAAGCCAGAGCGCAGTGATGCTCCGATGAAGAGAAGAACAATCCGCAGAAGAAAAAAAGTTTGCGTATTTTGTGCAGATGAGAATAACTTAATTGATTATAAGGATGTTAATAAGTTAAAGAGATACATTTCTGAAAGAGGAAAGATTCTTCCTAGAAGAATTACCGGTAACTGTGCAAAGCATCAGAGAGCTTTAACAGTTGCAATCAAGAGAGCACGTCACATTGCTTTAATGCCTTACGTAGTAGAGTAATTACGATGCATAACAGACTATCATCCGTTGTGATGATAGTCTGTATAATAAAGTATAATTGATGCGATATAGATTATATTAGAGTAGAATAATAATATGCTTCCCTGGCTCAGTTGGTAGAGCAACGCATTCGTAATGCGTAGGTCGTGGGTTCGAGTCCCATGGGGAGCTTGCCGAAAAGATGTCTTTTAAGTAACATGGAGGAACATGTTCTTAAAAGGCATTTTTTGTTGCAGAATTATTTGAACAGAAGTTGTGACTTCGTAACAGTTTGTGGTACAATAAATTGACATTCAATATAAAGGGAATTGACAAAATAAAACAAGTGAGATAACATGAAAATAATGTGACTTGCTATAGATATATGGGTAAAGTTATCATGGTAAAGGACGTGTTATAACAGATGAAAAGGAGCGATGGCATGAGTAAGTATACAAAACAGGATATTATGCGGTTAGTAGAAGAAGAGGATATTGAGTTTATTCGTCTTCAATTTACGGATATGTTTGGAACTTTGAAGAATGTAGCAATTACAGCAAGCCAATTGGAAAAAGCATTAGATAATAAATGCATGTTTGATGGTTCGTCGATTGAAGGTTTTGTGAGGATTGATGAGTCAGATATGTATTTATATCCGGATCTGAATACATTTGAAATTTTTCCTTGGAGACCACAACATGGTAAGGTTGCCAGAATGATCTGTGATGTATATCGGCCTAATGGAACTCCGTTTGAGGGCGACCCACGATATATTTTGAAGAAAGTATTAAAAGAAGCAGCCGACATGGGATATACATTTAATGTTGGCCCGGAGTGCGAGTTCTTTTTATTCCATACGGATGATGAAGGAAGACCGACGACAATCAGTCATGAAAAGGCAGGCTATTTTGATATTTCTCCATTGGATTTGGGAGAAAATGCAAGAAGAGATATCATTTTAACATTAGAGGATATGGGATTTGAAATCGAGGCTTCCCATCATGAGGTTGCTCCGGCACAGCATGAAATTGATTTTAAATACACAAATGCGCTGAAGGCAGCGGACAACATGATGACATTTAAGCTGGTTGTTAAGACGATTGCCAAGCGGCATGGTTTGTTTGCAAGTTTTATGCCAAAGCCAGTATACGGAGTATGCGGTTCCGGATTACATATCAATATGTCCCTATGCAAAGATGGTGTGAATATATTTAATGATCATAGTGCAGAAAATGGAGTAAGCAAGGAAGCATATCAGTTTATTGCTGGTCTGATGAAACACATGAAAGGAATGACATTGGTTGCGAATCCAATCGTGAATTCTTATAAACGATTGATTCCGGGTTATGAGGCACCGGTGCATATCACCTGGTCGGAAGGCAATCGGAGTCCATTGATTCGAATTCCATCTACGCGCGGAACCAATATGCGGATTGAACTTCGTTCCCCGGATCCTGCAGCAAATCCGTATTTATTATTGGCATCCTGCTTAGCAGCCGGGTTGGATGGAATTCGTAATGAATTGCCGATTCCAGAGAGTGTGGAAGGAAATATATACGAGATGTCAAAAAATGAGTTGGAAGAGAGAGGTATTGAAGCCATTCCTTCTAATTTAAGCAAGGCATGTCACTATTTTGAAGATGATGAGTTTATGAAACAGGTATTAGGTGAGCATGTGCATGCAAAGTATTTAGATGCAAAGCGTAAGGAATGGAATCGATTCAGAGAACAGGTTACGGAATGGGAGATTGATGAGTATCTGTATAAGATATGATGAGCACAGGAGAAAGCAAGGAGGAAGAATGTGATTAGTGTAATCGTAGCATTCCCTAAGCTGGAGGAGGCTCGAAGCATTAAGAATCTGTTGGTGCGGAATGGTATTGATGTGATTGCGGCGTGTACGACGGGAGCACAGGTAATGAATCTCACAGATGATCTGGATTATGGTATCGTTGTCAGTGGTTATAAGTTTGTTGACATGATGTATAGTGAACTGCTTGAATGTATTCCGGAGACATTTAATATGTTATTGGTTGCATCACAAAGATATTATTCGGAATGTAGTACAAGTGATATTGTATGTCTTTCCATGCCGATCAAAGCGGCAGATTTGGTGGATACGGTGAATTTGATGTATGATAAATTATACTATCAGATGAAACGTGCCAAGTCGAAACCGGCAATACGAACGGAAGAGGAAAAACAGGTAATTACTCACGCAAAACTTATGCTGATGCAGCAAAAGGGAATGACAGAAGAAGAGGCACACAAATATTTGCAGAAGAAGAGCATGGACAATGGAACGAATTTAGTGGAGACTGCTCATATGATATTAGATGTTTTCTAAAGGAGGATTTATATGAAATTTACAAAGATGGAAGGCTTGGGAAACGACTATGTTTATGTAAATTGTTTCCGGGAGACGGTAGACAATCCTTCTGAAGTCGCAAAAAAGGTAAGTGACCGGCACTTTGGAATCGGTTCGGATGGATTGATTCTCATCAGACCTTCTGAGGTTGCGGATTTTCGAATGGATATGTATAATGCAGATGGTTCACAGGCAGAGATGTGCGGAAACGGTATCCGATGTGTCGCCAAGTATGTATATGATTATGGCTTGACCGATAAGACGAGTATATCTATTGAAACATTGGCCGGGATTAAATATCTGGATCTGCAGGTGACAGATGGAAAAGTTTCCTTGATTACGGTAAATATGGGAAGTCCGGAGTTAGTACCGGACAAGATACCGGTAATATCGGATTCAAAACGCGTGGTGGATGAACCAATTGAAGTGGGCGGCACAACTTATAAGATGACGTGTGTTTCGATGGGCAATCCGCACTGTATTGTATTTGTGGAAGATACGGCATCATTTCCGTTGGAAACAGTTGGACCATTATTTGAGAATCATGAAAGATTTCCGAAGCGTGTCAATACAGAATTTATACAGTTATTAGATCGCAAAACGGTTAATATGCGGGTGTGGGAACGTGGATCCGGCGAGACATTAGCTTGTGGAACGGGTGCCTGTGCGAGTGCAGTTGCCTGTATATTGAATGGTCTGACGGAAAATGAGATTACATTGCACTTGTTAGGTGGAGATCTGATCGTTCGATGGGATCAGGAAGAAAATCTTGTCTATATGACAGGACCTGCACGGGTTGTGTTCGATGGAGAGATTGTGTTGTAATGGACAATGATATATGATGAATGGCACAAAGGCGAATGCCGGGCTATGAAATATTAATAAAGTAACAAAATAGGAGGACATCATGTTTAAAGTAAATGATAATTATTTAAAGTTACCGGGAAGCTACTTGTTTTCAACGATTGGAAAGAAAGTGAGAGAGTATAAAGCAGCGAATCCGGAAAAGGAGATTATTTCGTTAGGAATTGGAGATGTAACACAGCCATTAGCACCAGCCATTATAGACAGTTTACACAAGGCTGTTGACGAGATGGCAGTGAAAGAGACATTTCATGGCTATGCACCGGATTTAGGTTATGAATTCTTAAGAAGTGCAATTGCAAAGAATGATTATGCAGATCGAGGAGCAGATATCGCAATTGACGAGATTTTTGTCAGTGACGGAGCCAAATGCGATTCCGGTAATATTCAGGAGATCTTTGCGATTGATAATAAGATTGCAGTATGTGATCCTGTATATCCGGTTTATGTAGATACAAATGCAATGGCGGGCAGAACCGGAGATTACAACAAGGAGACAGAACTTTGGAGCAATGTAATCTATATGCCATGTAAAGAGGAGAATGGTTTTGCACCGGAGCTTCCGGATGAAACACCGGATATTATCTATTTATGTTTCCCAAATAATCCAACCGGAGCAACGATCAAGAAAGATCAGCTTCAGAAGTGGGTAGATTATGCAAATAAAGTCGGTGCTGTTATCATTTATGATGCAGCGTATGAAGCATATATCAGCGAGGAAGATGTTCCACATACGATCTATGAGTGTGATGGTGCAAAGACTTGTGCGATTGAATTGAAGAGTTTTTCTAAGAATGCAGGTTTTACAGGTACACGTTTGGGCTACACCGTAATTCCGAAGGAGTTAAAGGCAAGCGATGGTACTTCTTTGAATGCATTATGGGCAAGACGTCATGGAACAAAGTATAACGGTGCACCATATATTATTCAGCGCGCAGGTGAGGCTGTATATTCCGATGCCGGTAAGAAGCAGACCGCAGAACAGATTGCTTACTATATGAATAATGCGAAAGTGATCAAGGAAGGATTGAAAGAGGCAGGATTTTCAGTTTCCGGCGGTGTAAATGCACCATATATTTGGTTAAAAACACCGGAAGGCATGACTTCATGGGAGTTCTTTGATCATTTACTGACCAATGCGAATGTGGTAGGTACACCGGGATCCGGATTTGGCCCGAGCGGAGAGGGATATTTCCGACTGACTGCATTTGGTACATATGAGAATACATTAGAAGCACTGAAGAGAATTAAGGCATTATAAACAGAAAATGTATGCTTAGATGTGAATAAATGGAAATTCATTCACCGAGGCAAGAAATTCTTTCATGCCACGGAGACTTTAGAACGGGGTATTTGCTCTTGCAAAGTCACAAAGTGAGTGGTAAACTGTGTTCATGTGATACATGAACAAAAGTATACATATACAAAGTAACATGTACAAATGGCGAGGTGGAAGATATGGGTCTTTCGCAAAACAGCCAAAGAAAGGAAGTTTTTTTAATGAGTAAGAATATCGATTGGTCAAGCATTGGATTTGGATACATTGAGACAGATAAGCGTTTCGTATCCAATTACAAGAATGGTGCATGGGATGATGGTGCATTAGTGGATGATCCTATGGTGACAATTAGCGAGTGTGCTGGTGTGTTACAGTATGCACAGACCTGTTTCGAGGGATTGAAAGCATATACAACAGAGGATGGTCATGTCGTATGTTTCCGTCCGGATCTGAATGCTTCCAGAATGGCAGATTCTTGTAAGCGTCTGGAGATGCCTGTATTCCCGGAAGATAGATTTGTAGATGCTATTAAACAGGTTGTAAAGGCTAATGCAGCTTATGTACCGCCATATGGATCAGGAGCAACCTTGTATATCCGTCCTTATATGTTTGGAACGAACCCTGTTATCGGTGTAAAACCGGCAGATGAGTACCAGTTCCGTGTGTTTGTAACACCGGTTGGACCATATTTCAAGGGCGGCGCAAAGCCGATTACAATTAAAGTTTCTGACTTTGACCGTGCAGCACCGCATGGAACCGGACACATTAAAGCGGGTCTTAACTATGCCATGAGCCTCCATGCAATTGTAACTGCACATGAAGAAGGTTTTGCAGAAAATATGTATCTGGATGCTGCGACCAGAACGAAAGTAGAAGAAACCGGCGGAGCGAACTTTATCTTTATAACAAAAGACGGCAAGCTTGTAACTCCAAAATCAGACAGTATTCTTCCATCCATCACAAGACGTTCTATTGTATATGTAGCAAAAGAATACCTTGGTATGGTAGTAGAAGAAAGAGAAGTATTCTTTGATGAAGTCAAAGATTTTGCCGAGTGTGGCCTTTGTGGAACAGCAGCAGTTATTTCACCGGTTGGCAAGATTGTTGACCATGGAAAGGAAATCTGTTTTCCAAGCGGAATGGATGAAATGGGACCGGTTACCAAGAGAATCTACGATACACTTACAGGAATCCAGATGGGAAGAATCGAAGCACCGGAAGGCTGGATTAAGGTGGTCGAATAAATGTTACTTTTACAACAGATGATTGTGCTTTTCATCTATATGACGATTGGCTATTTTGCCTATAAGAAGGGAAAACTGGACGAAGAGGCCGGGTCGAAGCTTTCTTGGATTGTTTTGAACATTGCTAACCCTATGCTGGTTATTTCAGCAGCGGTAAATGGGGAAGGAGAAATCAAAGGTCTTGATTTGATTTTCACTGCCGCTGTTGCTGTCTGGATGTTTGCAGTGCTTGGACTTTTGGCACAGTTCCTTCCAAAATTGTTACATGTAGAAAAGAAGGATGTTCCACTGTATAAATTGATGATTCTTTTCAATAATATGGCATTTATGGGATTCCCACTGATATCAGCAACTTATGGGAGCAACGCACTTCTGTATGCGGCGGTGTTTTTACTGCCGTTTAATATCCTGATTTATACATATGGGGTTCAGGTAGTACAGGAAGAAAAGGCAGAAAAGAAGTTTGCATGGGATAAAATTCTGAATGTGGGAGTAATTTCCTGCGTGATAGCGGCAGTACTGTATATCGGACATATTCCGGTGCCACAGTTTGTAAAGACCTGCTCTCAGGGACTTGGTAATCTGACCGGTCCATTGAGCATGATTGTGACGGGAATTTCACTTACGAAAATCAAAATCAAAGAGTTATTCTTAGATGTAAAACTGTTGATTTTTTCTTTGATTAAGCTGATTATCATTCCGATAGCAGGAACGCTGCTGCTGAAACAGGTTATAGATAACACGATTCTCTGTGGAACATTTATGATTATTCTCTCGACACTGGTGGCAAGCATGACATTAATGCTGGCGGAACTTGAGAGAGAAGAGTGTGAGGCACTGGTAAAAGGAATTTCACTTACAACTATTTTATCGGTAGTGACGATTCCACTGGTTTCAGCAATTGTATTTTAATGCAACGAATAGAATAACGAAGTAAGCATCATACAAGAAAGATATTTTTCAGGGGAAGAAGTTCTGAATGATATCTTTCTTGTTTTGTAAAGACGAAATTCAATAAAATTTGAATGAATTCGCACTTTATTACATGTAAAGTAAATGTTATAATGGGTATCATAGAATGAAATGTAATATTTTTGATAAAACTTCAGAGATAACACTGTAGGTATGGAGGAGAAATATGACAATCGAAGGGTGCTATGAGAAAATGGGTGGCAGCTATAAAGAGGTAAGCAGAAGAATATCGGGAGATGCATTGATTGTGAAGTTTCTGGGAAAGTTTCTGAACGATGAAAGTTATGCGGATCTGTGCGAATATGTAGAAAAGGGGAACAGAGAACAGGCATTTCGAGCGGCACACACGTTAAAAGGTGTTTGTGCGAATCTTGGCTTATCGAATTTACAGAAGCATGCAGAAGAAATCACGGAGGTATTGAGAAAAGAAACGGATGAATTGCCAAAAGAAGCAGTAGAAATGCTGCCTGGAGTTACTATGGCTTATAACATTACAGTTTCTGCTATTCGTGAATTATTAGATTAGATACCAGGATTTGAGAGAACAAAGGAGAAATGTTGGATGATATCACAAAAAACGATATTGGTTGTGGAAGACAATCCTATCAATCGCGAAATATTGTGTGCAATTTTATCAGAACAATATACGGTTATTCAGGCGAAAAACGGGCAGGAGGCATTGGATATTCTACAGACCTGCAAGGATGATATTGCCCTGGTTCTACTGGACGTAATTATGCCAGTAATGGATGGATATACATTTTTGGACAGAGTGAAGGCAGATCCTGAACTTGCAATTATTCCTGTCATTGTTACGACACAGAGCGAGGGCGAAGAATGTGAAGTGAGTGCCTTAGCACACGGTGCTACTGATTTTGTGGCAAAGCCATACCGGCCACAGGTTATTCTCCACAGAATTGCCAGTATTATTAAGCTGAGAGAAACGGCAGCGATGGTCAATCAGTTCCAGTATGACCATCTGACCGGGCTTTATAGCAAGGAATTTTTTTATCAGAAAGCAAAAGAACTTTTGAAATTGCATCCGGAAAAAGAATATGATGTGATTTGCTCAAATATAGAGAATTTTAAATTATTTAATGATGCATTTGGAGTAAAAGCAGGGGATAATATTCTGCGGGAACTGGCTAAACTTTTGATGGACATTATGAAGGATGTGGGTATATGCGGACGACAAAGCGGAGACAGATTTCTTTGCCTTCGTGAGAGACGGCCGAAATATACAGAAGAATTTTATATGGGTGTGACTGAGCAGATCAATAATCTGGCGAATGCAAATAATAATCTGATTATCAAGTGGGGTATTTATGAAGTAAATAATCGTGAAGTCCCAATTGAAAATATGTGTGATCGTGCATTCCTTGCAGCTGATTTGATCAAAGGACAGTATCATAAGTGTTTTGCATTTTATGATGAAAATTTGAGAAGTAAGTTGTTGCGGGAACAGGCGATTACAGAAGTAATGGAGAATGCACTGAAAGAAGAACAGTTTGTGGTGTATTTCCAGCCGAAATATAACCTGGATAAAGATTCGCTTGCCGGTGCAGAGGCACTGGTGCGCTGGAATCACCCGGAACTTGGGTTTGTTTCACCGGGAGAGTTTATTCCGTTGTTTGAGAAGAACGGATTTATTACACAGCTCGACCGTTATGTATGGGAGAAAACCTGCAGGCTTCTTCATGAATGGAAGCAGAAAGGGTATAAGATTTACCCTGTATCGGTCAATGTATCAAGAGCCGATATTTATCAGGTGGATTTGGCAGATACTATGTTGGAATTGGTTGAAAAATATGAAATAGAACCACGACAACTCCATCTGGAAATTACTGAGAGCGCATATACAGAAAATGCGGCACAGATTATTGCTACCGTGGATCAACTGCGCAGACTTGGCTTTGTAATAGAAATGGATGATTTTGGAAGTGGTTATTCTTCTTTGAATATGCTGAACCAGATGAAGCTGGATGTCCTGAAGCTGGATATGAAGTTTATCCAAAGCGAAACAGCAAAGCCGGTAGATCAAGGAATCCTGCGTTTCATTGTAGGACTGGCACGTTGGATGAATTTGAGTGTTGTAGCGGAAGGGGTAGAAACCAGAGAGCAGCTGGAGCGTCTCAGAGAAATCGGCTGTGATTACGTACAGGGATATTTTTTTGCAAAACCAATGCCTGGTAATCAATTTGAAGAAATGCTGAAACAGCGGGAAAAAGAACTGGAACAGGGCGCAGAGATCAAGTCAATTGTCGAAAAAATTGGAAAACGGTGCATTATTCTTATTGACGAAGATAAATCGTATATCACACTTGTCAGACGGGCACTTGGAAAAGAGTACTATATATTAGAAGCTTCCGATGTAGAAGAAGTATTTTCTTATATAGAAGATGGAATTCATAATATAGTGCTGGTTATCTTAAGCATGACGATTCCTGACCAGGGTGCGCATAAGATTCTGGAAGCTTTGGGAGAAAATTATTCTTCATGGAAGATTCCTGTACTGGCAACGGCTGCACAGAATGCGTGGATGGAAGAAGAGGCCATGCGGCTCGATGCAGATGATTTTGCATGCAAACCACATACTGCGTTCAGTTTGAGAAA
>ERZ825137.5379-NODE-5379-length-11912-cov-7.592646_pt1 | contig 11912 bp, 10 predicted proteins | sample MGYA00519873_ERZ825137 | MGnify/ENA primary metagenome ERZ825137 (study PRJEB31778, sample SAMEA3449190) | human gut metagenome | biome: human gut; feature: human-associated habitat; material: faeces | place: United Kingdom | collected 2010/2012 ... | reverse complement strand
TCCAGCTGGATGCGCTGCAGGCGCTCGGCCTCTGTCTCGCGCTTTTTCTGGAACGGCTGCTGGCGGCGGTTGTTGCGGCCCGAGAACTTTTGTTTGTTGCCCGCGGGCGTGGGCTTGCGGCGGTTCTCCACATTTTTCGTGGAAGCCAGCTCGGTGTATTTTTCGTTGAACTTATCCAGATTCACGTCCGTGATGCGGGTATCCACCGTGACGGTGACGACCTCCCGCTTCTCAGGCGCGGGCTTGTTCTCCTTCTCGGGCTTGGCGGGGCGGATGCGCTCTTTGCGCTTGGCCGGGCCGGCCGCCACAACGGTGCCGTCGGCCTTTTTCAGGATATCCTTTTCCGCCACCTTGGGCGCGGGCGCGCTGGCAAGGTACGCGTCGAGGCTTGCCTCGGAATTTTTCTGCGTGTAATGCTCGAACACATGGTTCAGCTCGGCTTCTGTAAGGGGCGAGGTATGCTTTTTCGACTCGCCCAGCGTCTGATACAGAAAATCGATGAGCTCCTTATTCTGGACATTGAGGTCCTTTGCTACATCGCTGAGTTTGTATTTGATGACTACTGACATGGACGTTCCTCCTTCTGGTTGGCCGCTTGGGCAGCAAGGTTTTTGCGGCAGAGCTTTGCAAGCTCGGGGTCTGTTACGGCGAATACGCCGGTGGGTTTTTTGCTAATCTGTGCGAGGGCGAACTGGGTTTCGGGCAGGTCCGCCACCTCCACCCAATCCTCACAGAAGGCGCCGACGCGGCGGCGCGTGCCCTCCGAAAGGTCTCCGGCGCACAGCACCAGTTGTGCCTTCCCTTTGCCGACGCTGTCTTTTACGGCGTCGAAGCCCATCACCAGGGCCCCCGCCTTGCGGCAAAGAGAAAGTGCGAACAGGATATTACCCGGCATGCGTCTCTCCTTTTTGCGCCCCGGCCTTCTCGATCTCGGCGGCCATGGCGTCGTAAATTTCTTCCGGGATGCTCACCTCCAGCGCGCGGGCGATGCGCCCGGCTTTGCGCGCTTTGGCAAGACATGCCGCGCTGGGACACACGTACGCGCCGCGCCCGGGCTTTTTGCCCGTCAGGTCCAGCGAAACCGTGCCGTCCCCCGCACGCACCACGCGCACCAGTTCCTTTTTCGGTTTGCTTTCGCCGCAGCCGTTGCAGCGGCGAAGGGGTATCTTTTTTGGCGTCATACATGTCTCCTTTTCCAAGTCCCGTCCGGCCGTTATTCCTCGGCGGCGGGCTCCGGCGTTTTCTTCATGGGCGGCTCCTCGCCATAATAACCGCTCTCGGGGCGGATGTCGATGTTGTAGCCGGTCAGGCGGGCGCACAGGCGGGCGTTCTGACCCTTGTTGCCAATGGCCAGGCTCAGCTGCTGGTCGGGCACGGTGACGCGGCAGGAGCGGGTCTCGCCGGGCAGCAGCTCGACCTTGAGCACCTTGGCGGGGCTCAGGGCAGCGGAGATGAACTCGGAGACATCCTCGCTCCACTTGACGATATCGATCTTCTCACCGCCCAGCTTCTCGACCACAGCGGCCACACGGTCGCCGTGGGGGCCGATGCAGGCAGAAACGGGGTTGACGTTGGCATCCTTGCTCCAGACAGCCATCTTGGTGCGGGCACCGGCCTCGCGGCTGATGGCCTTGACCTCAACGGTGCCGTCATAGATCTCGGGCACTTCCAGCTCGAACAGGCGCTTGACCAGGCCCGGGTGGGTGCGGCTGATCATCACGCGGGCACCGCGCTCGCCGCTGACCACGTCCACAACGTAAACCTGCAGGGTCTGGCCCTCGGTGTAGGTCTCGCCGGGCACCTGCTCGTTGCGGGGCAGGATGGCCTCGCCGCCCTTGCCCAGGTCCAGGGCCACAATGCCCTTCTCGTTGTCTACGCGGGTAACGGTGGCCTGGATGATATCATGGGCGCGGGACTGGATCTCGCTCAGCTGCTGGCTGCGCTCGGCTTCCCGGATGCCCTGACGGATGACATGCTTTGCGGTCTGGGCGGCAATACGGCCGAAGTCCTTGGTCTTGAGGGGGGTCACAACGCGGTCGCCGACCTCATAGCTCTTGCGGATCTTCTGGGCCTCGGTGATGCCGATCTCGGCGTGCTCATCGTACCAGTCCTCATCGGCGACAACGTTCTGCACCAGAGCAACGTTGAACTTGCCGCTGTCGGGGTCGATCTCCACCAGAACGTTGTCGTCCTCGACCTCATAGTTCTTCTTGACAGCGATCACGATGGCAGCCTTGATCTTCTCGATCAGGTACTCTGCGGTGATGCCGCGCTCATGCTCCAACATGGAGAGAGCTTCAAAAAAATCATTGTTCGCTGCAGCCATTTTTCGGGTTCCTCCTAAATATCATTCTTTCTCTTTTAATCAAACAGGTCCTCGTCGTCACACAGGCGCACCGTGCTGACGGCGGAAAGCTCGAACTGCATGGGGCCGGCCGGGCCTTCGAGCGTGATGGTATTGCCTTCGCGGGAAGTCAGGAGGCCGGAAAACTCCTTAACACCGTTCTCGTTGGCCCGGTACAGCCTGACGCTGATCTTCTGGCCCTGAACGGCTTCGTAGTGCTCCGGGCGGGTCAGCTTGCGGCCCAGGCCGGGGCTGCCGACTTCCAGATAATAGCTCTGTTCAATGGGGTCCGCCTCATCCAGGATGGGGTCCAGCGCATGGGAGACATCGGCACAGGTGTCGGTGTCCATGGTGGTGCCGTCCGTTTTGTCGATGAGGACACGGAGATACCAGTCCGGCCCTTCCTTTTCAAAGACCACGTCCCACAGGCGCAGGCCCATGCCCTCCACAGTGGGGCGGACAAGCGCTTCGACTCTCTGGGCGGTATTTCCGCCAGACTGCTTCGCCATAAAAACCTCCAAACAAACAAGAAACGCGGACCTTGCGGCCCACGTTTCAGTAAAAGTTATATCGTACTATTAGAATATAGCATACTTCCGGTAATTATGCAAGGGGTTTCGTGAAATTTTGCCTTATCCTTTGCCGTACCACAGCACTTCAAGAATCAAAACCTTCTCACAATCTTCTTATGCATCATAGGTTTCCACTTCTGTTTTTGTATCTCCACACTTGGTACAGACATAATAATAAGTCACCTTGATAAAATCTCTTCCAATCGGCATATTCCGGAATTCCTCCCGGACAACCTTATCAAGATCATAATTATGCTTGCAGGTATCAGGTATAATCGGTTCCGGGGATACATCACATGCTTTTTGTTCTGCCGCTTCAATCAAACGGAACATTTCGCTCGACTGCTGCGCCACATGCTGATTTACATACGCTTCCACTTGCGTAAAATCATAGCTGGAAGTTCTTGAAGTTTCAACAAGTTCTTCTGCCTTTTCTTTTCCCAGAACCAGCTCCAGCATACTGTCAATCCGTTTCTGGGTCTCTGTTTCAAAATATTGATCGATTCTGGAGGTGTCAAACGCCGCAAAAGCCGTTGCACCAACAGATATAACCAGTAAAAGGCTTAATAGCACCGCTGTCAATCGTTTCATAGTTTGCATCTCCTTTCTCTTACCCATATTAATATCACTTATACGTGGTCACAATATATTCTGCACCGCAATTTGTGCAGACATAATACTCCGTAGTAACCGTATATGTTCTACCCGTCTTCGGGTCCGTTTCCGATACACTTGTAGCATACTTAAAGCTATACAAATGGCTGCATACATCCGGTATAATCGGTTCCGGAGATAAATCATGCGGAGCGATATTTCCTTCTGCAAAAGAAATCACGCCCATCGTACATACCATAGCCAAGGTCAATAGGAACATCATCAAACGCTTCATAGCATTTCCATCCTTTCATCTTGTCTTGTGGTTCGGTCAAAGTGCACTTTTTATAGTAAAAGTATAACATCCCCTTTTTTTGATGTCAATATTTTTCTTTCATGTGAAATATCTTTTGTGCATTCATACAATTATCGAGTTTCTAGTCGTTCTAAATAAGCAAAAATCCTTACAGACTAATCACAGACTGTAAGGATTTAACGAATTATTTATATTGAACGATTACAGCACCCAGACACCGTTCCGGAACAGTTCCACCACACGGCCGTCACGGCACTTGCCGGTGATATGGCTGTCCTCTGCACCGATCATCACATCCTCATGGATGGTAGACTGGTTCATGCCGCGCTCTTCCAGCTGCTCCTTGGTCAGACCGGTGCCGCCCTCGGTGGTGCCGGGGTAGCTGGCACCAAAGGCGATGTGGCAGGCAGCGTTCTCATCGAACAGGGTGCTGTAGAACAGCGCGCCGCTGCGGTTGATGGGGCTGGATGCGGGCACCAGTGCCACCTCACCGATATGGCGGGCACCCTCATCGGTATCCAGCAGCCGGCCCAGCAGGTCAGCGCCCTCCTCGGCTCCATGCTCAACGACCTTGCCATCCTTGAAGGTAACATGGAAACCCTTGATGAGCTGGCCATTGAACACATAGGGCTTGGTGCCGTAGACGATGCCGTCCACCTTATCCTTGTGGGGAGCGGTGAACACTTCCTCGGTGGGGATGTTGGGCAGGAAGAACACGCCCTTCTCGTTCTTGCTGCCGGCGCTCTCCCAGCTGGCCTTCTCGGCCAGGCCCACGGTCAGGTCAGTGCCGTTGGCGCTCTCAAAGTGGACGCTCTCCAGATCAAGGGCATTCATCTTCTCGCCCAGACTGGTCAGACGGTCCAGATGTGCCTTCCACTCGTTGACGGGGTCACCGCCGGTCACGCGGCAGACATCAAAGATGAGCTGCCACAGCTTCTCGATGGCGGCATCCGTGTCCAGCTCGGGGAACATCTTCTTTGCCCAGGGGGCGCTGGGCATGGCGGCAATGGACCACTGCACCCTGTCGTTCATGGTGTACTCCCGCCAGGGAGCCATAAATTTCCGGTTGGCGGCGTTCACACGGCTGATCTTGGCACCATCCAGACCGGCGTAGACCTCGGGGTCATCCGCAATGAGGTGCAGCACGCAGACACTGCCCTCGCTCTCTGCGTAGTCGAGGTAGCGGCGCAGCTGGTAGGGCTTGCTGTCGGTCAGGGCCTCCTCGCTGCCCAGCTCCATCCGGGTGCGGGATACGGCATTGTCGCTCCAGTCCACCTGAACATCACGGGCACCGGCCTCAAAGCCGCTGCGCACACACAGGCGGGCCAGCGGGGCAGCCTCCAGCGGGCAGCGGATGATCATGGTCTGGCCCGGCTGAGGGTTCACGCCCACCCGGACGATAAAGTCAGCGTATTTTTTGAGCAGTTCATCAAAGTTTTTCACAAAAGGTTCCTTTCTGCCGCAAGAAACGGCATGGTTGTTTTGCCCTAAGTATACCCTCTTTTTTCAATTCTGTCCATCGGATAAAAGAAAACAGACGCTTCCGTCGTTGAAAAACGGGGAAACGTCTGCTATACTAACCTTGGGAGTGCTGTCCACATACGGTAAGCGGTCTAACCTTTCCGGCCCAAGCGTCGGGGAGGCGAATATTTTTTGTCGTGCCCCTGACGCTCTGCTGCGAAAGGGGTGATGCTCTATGACGCTATTGGAAACTTTAGCCCTGCTGACGTTGCTTGCAACCGTCGGCTTTGGCGTGTTCGATATCGCATGGAAAATCTTTACACACAAAAAATGACCGCCCTCAGCGTCCAAACCTGAGCGGTCATTCTTTGTGAATAACTTGCCGGGAAGGTACTGACCGTTTGCCGGACAGCACTCTCTTTATCTATAATATACCACAGCCCCGCCGAAATTGCAACGGCGGGGCTGTTTTTATTTGGATCAGAACTCGATCTTGCTCTCGATATAGCTCTTGAGCTCGGAGATGGGCATACGCACCTGCTCCATGGTATCACGGTCGCGGACGGTGACGCAGTTGTCAGCTGCGATACCCTTGGCCTCGTCACCCACGGTGTCGAAGTCCACGGTGATGCAGTAGGGAGTGCCGATCTCATCCTCGCGGCGGTAACGCTTGCCGATGGAACCGGTATCATCGTAGTCCACCATGAAGTACTTGCTCAGCTCATTGCGGATCTCCATGGCCTTGTCGCCCAGCTTCTTGCTCAGGGGCAGCACAGCACACTTGTAGGGAGCCAGAGCCGGATGCAGGTGCAGGACGGTGCGGACATCTTCCTTGCCCTTGGCATCGACCAGATGCTCCTCATCGTAAGCCTCACACAGGAAGGCCAGTGCCACACGGTCGCAGCCCAGAGAGGGCTCGATCACGTAGGGGATGTAGTGCTCGTTGGTCTCGCTGTCGAAGTACTCCAGGCTCTTGCCGGAGGCCTCCTGATGGCGGGTCAGGTCGTAGTTGGTGCGGTCTGCAATGCCCCACAGCTCGCCCCAGTCGGTGAACGGGAAGGCATACTCGATATCAGTGGTGGCACGGCTGTAGAAGGCCAGCTCTGCGGGCTCGTGGTCACGCAGGCGCAGATGCTCCTTCTTGATGCCCAGGCTCAGCAGCCAGTTCTCGCAGTAGTCCTTCCAGTAAGCGAACCAGTCCAGATCGGTGCCGGGCTTGCAGAAGAACTCGCACTCCATCTGCTCGAACTCGCGGGTGCGGAAGGTGAAGTTGCCCGGGGTGATCTCGTTGCGGAAGGCCTTGCCCACCTGGCAGACACCAAAGGGCAGCTTGCGGCGGGTGGTGCGCTGAATGTTGGCAAAGTTGACGAAAATGCCCTGTGCGGTCTCGGGACGCAGGTAGCAGGTAGAAGAGCTGTCCTCGGTAACACCGATGGCAGTCTTGAACATCAGGTTGAACTTGCGGATGGGGGTAAAGTCATGCTTGCCGCAGACAGGGCAGACGATGTCCTCGTGGTCGGCGATGAACTGATCCATCTCATCAAAGCTCATGGCATCCACATTGACCTCGGGATGCTCCTCACCGATCAGCTTATCGGCACGGTGGCGTGCCTTGCAGGCACGGCAGTCCAGCAGGGGGTCAGAGAAGCTGGAAACGTGGCCGGTGGTCACCCAGGTCTGGGGGTTCATAATGATGGCGGCATCCAGGCCCACATTGTAGGGGCTCTCCTGGACAAACTTCTTCAGCCATGCTTTCTTGACGTTGTTCTTGAACTCAACGCCCAGGGGGCCGTAGTCCCAGCTGTTGGCAAGACCGCCATAGATCTCAGAACCGGGGAACACGTAACCACGGTTCTTGCAGAGATTGACGATCATATCAAGGGTCTTTTCGCTCTGTTCCATTGTAATAACATCCTTTCCGTCCGCGGCTGGCTTGCCGTGTCGTGTGTGTTGTTTCGGGCAGCTTTCCCACTGCCGTGTATCTCTACTTTATCATGTTTTCTTATATTTGTAAAGCAAAAGGCCGCTGCATTTCTGCAACGGCCCTTTCTTTCTGAGAAACAGGCGGGTTGACGTTTCCCGCATCTCCTAACACCGGGCGACGGCTGCCTGTTCCGTCCTCTGTTTCTCTTTGCAAGTTTTACTTATGATACTTCATACCGGCATTGATGGTACAGGCCCGGTAGATCTGTTCGGTCAGCACCAGGCGGGCCAGCTGATGGGGCATGGTGATGCGGCCCATACTGAATCTGAGGGCTGCGGCTTTTTTCACCTCATCGGACAGGCCGTGGGAGGAGCCGATGACGAACGCCACATCCCCTGCCCCGCTGTTTGCGCGGTCGGCCAGGAACTGCGCCAGCTCATCGGAGGAGATCTGCCTGCCCTCAATGCACATGGCAACGATGGCAGCACCCTTGCGCACATTGGAGAGGATGGCTTTTCCTTCCTTATCCAGTGCTTTTTTCACCACAGCATCGGAGGCATTTTTCTCCTCGATCTTTTCCTCCGGCAGCTCGATGATCCGGAATGCCGCAAAGGCAGCCAGACGCTTCTGGTACTCTGCCACGCCCTCGGCAAAATATTTTGCATTCATTTTACCAATACAGATCAGGTCAATATTCTGCATTACAGCTTCCTCTTTTCAGGATAAACGATTTAAAATTGTCTCCGCTACTGCTTGAACTCCCTCAGTCACGGCTTACGCCGTGCCAGCTCCCTCGGAGAGGGAGTCTCTGGCGAAACCGGATACTTTGCAATTCAAGCAAAAGCTTTCCCGCCATGCCAAAGGCCCCATCCTAGAGGGGGCTGTCGAGCGAATGCGAGACTGGGGGAGTTTTTTACAGCATTGTCAGCTGCTCACCCTCGTCCTCGGCGCGGATGAGCGCACCGGTGGCGGGCAGGCTGCGGACACGGTAGCGGTGGGGGTTGGCAAGCTCCAGCGTTTCCGCCGGGACGACAGATGCAATGGTCTGGTTCTTTTTCAGGGTCACAACTGCAACACCCTGGCTGTCGCGGGTGGTCTTGGCCGCGATCTGCGCCGTGTTGACCAGCAGCATCCGGCCAGCGCTGGTGCGGATGGCCAGCTCCATGTCCTCGGGCAGGAAGAGCAGCTTTGCCAGCGGCTCCTTGTCGGAGTAGGCCTTGAGCAGCTTGCGGCGGTTCTGCTTGGTGGCGTAAGAGGCCAGCGGGATCTTTGCGCACTTGCCGCCCGCAAAGAAGAAGAGGACATAGCCGCTGTAATCGCCCGTGATGACCATGGCAAGGATATTCTCACCCTCATCCATTCCCAGACGGCCCGGCAGGTAGATGCCCATCTGGGCCACCTTGCCGTCCTCCAGCTCGTTCAGGCGCACCTTGTACACCTGCTGTTTGTCGGTAAAGAAGAGGGCCTCCACGTTGTTCCGCGTCTCCACCTGATGGATGATCTCATCGCCCTCTTTCAGCTTGTGGGCACCGGCGGTGCGCAGGCTCTGGGGCGGGATCTTTTTCAGGTAGCCCTCACGGGTAAAGAACACGGTAACAGGATAATCCGGGATGGATTCCTCTTCGGCACCGCTCTCCTCCTCGGGCAGATCATACAGGATCTCGCTGCGGCGGGGCTGGGCGTACTTTTTGGCCACATCGTTCAGCTCATTGATGATGATGCGGCGGATGCGGGCAGGCTTTGCCAGAATATCGTTCAGGTCGGCAATGTCCTTTTCCAGCTGTTCGATCTCACCCGTCCGCTTGAGGATATACTCCCGGTTCAGGTGACGCAGCTTGATCTCAGCCACATAGTCGGCCTGCACCTCATCGATGCCAAAGCCGATCATCAGGTTGGGCACCACCTCGGTCTCCTCCTCGGTGGTGCGGATGATATGGATGGCCTTATCGATATCCAGCAGGATGGCGGCAAGGCCCTTGAGCAGGTGGAGCCGCTTTTCCTTGCCGTGGAGATCGTAATAGGTGCGGCGGCGGACACACTCCATCCGGAAAGCGGTCCACTCCTGCAGGATCTCCCGCACACCCATGACCCGGGGCTGACCGGACACCAGCACGTTGAAGTTGCAGCTGAAGCTGTCCTCCAGCGGGGTGGTCTTGTAGAGCTTGGCCATCAGCTTTTCCGGGTCCACGCCGCGCTTGAGGTCAAGGGTCAGCTTGAGGCCGTTCAGGTCGGTCTCATCCCGCATATCGCTGATCTCTTTGATCTTGCCCGCCTTGACCAGTTCGGCGATCTTGTCCATGATGGCTTCCACAGTGGTGGTGGGCGGGATCTGCGTGATCTCCAGCATATTCTCGCCGGGCACCACATTGTACCGGGCACGCACCTTGATGCTGCCCCGGCCATTCTCATAGACCTCCCGCATCTGGGCCTCATCGTACAGGATCTGGCCGCCGCCCACGAAATCCGGGGCAGGCATGGTGGTGGAGATATCGTGTTTGGGATCTTTCATCAGGGCCACGGTGGTGGCGCACAGCTCTGCCAGATTGAAGGAACAGATGGAGCTGGACATGGCGACCGCTATGCCCTTGTTGGGAGAAATGAGAATGTTCGGAAAGGTGGTGGGGAGCAGGGTCGGCTCCTGCATGGTAGCATCGTAGTTGTCGCAGAAATCCACGGCGTCCCGATCGATACCGTCGAAAATTTCGTTGCAAAAGGAATCCAGCTTCACCTCAGTATAACGGGAGGCGGCATATTCCATATCCGAGGAATAATGCTTGCCAAAGCTTCCCTTGGAGTCGATGAAGGGGTGAATTAAGGTCTCATTGCCGCGCGTCAGACGCACCAAGGTCTCGTAGATTGCGCCGTCACCGTGCGGGTTGAGCTTCATGGTCGAGCCGACCACGTTTGCGCTTTTGGTGCGGGGTCCCGTCAGGAGTCCCATCTTATACATGGTATAAAGCAGCTTCCGATGCGAGGGCTTGAAGCCGTCGATCTCGGGAATTGCGCGGGACACAATCACGCTCATTGCATAGGGCATGAAGTTCTGTTCAATGGTACTGGTGATGGGCTGAAGCGTTACCTCTGCCGCCGGCTGATCCTGCGGACGCTTCGGCGGTTGCTTTTTGGTTGCCATACGGTGTTCGGTTCCTTTCTGTCAATATCTGAAAAGCACCCCCCCGCGTGCGCCGCGAATCAGCGGGCAAGCAGTTGAATCTCCCAATCGGGCAGACAGCGCCCGCGGCGTAAATACAGCCGATAATCGGGGCATAGCTGCCGCAGGAGAAGGGGAAGCGCATATATATCCTCTGTCCGATGATACAGAGAGAGCAAGAGGGAGGGACGGGCGCACCGAAGCGTGCGCACCGAGCCGAGCAGAGCTTCCCGCTCCGCACCCTCCACATCATATTTTATAAAAGCCGGACGCGCATCCCGCAGCATTTCGTCGGGTGTCCGCGCCTCGACCTCGATGTGCGCGGTCTTGGCATCGGTTGCCGAACCGCGGCTTCCCTTGGCGCCGAACGGGAGGCGTGTGCGGCAATTCCACGCGGCACACTGAAACAACTCGGTGCGCGGAATGCCCACCTGCCATGCCGCCGCCCGAAGCTTCCGAAAGGTGCGGGGATCCGGCTCTGCCGCAATCACATGCCGCAATTCGGGTGCAAAATGCGCAGTCTCCCGCAGGGTATCCCCCGTGTATGCGCCCATATCGGCATAGGTGAAAAAGCGTTCGCTGTGCAGGAGCGCGTACCATTCGTCGGGCGAGTGCATACAGGCGGTGAGATAGGAAATATCCCCGCTCAGGCGATAGTCTATAACAGCATTATAACACGTTCGGGATATTTCGTCAAGAAAAAACGTAGAAACCGTTTCCATCTCCCGCGCGTGACGATGATAATAGGCAAGATCGAAGATGCCGCCCCGTCCGTCTTCCTCATGCAATGAGCCGAACACGGGAACGGGCGGCATATACAGCCGATGCCGACGCGACAGCGCCGTCATCCGCTCCATGACCTCGGGACGGTTGGAGGCGAATCCCACCGCTATGATCATGTCCTCGCCGTAGACCTCAAGCGCCTGCTCATAGGAAAGGACAGGAAGCCCGTGAAAGGTGCGTTTCCGCACAAAGCCGTCGCTGGCGAAAAATCCGCGACAGCGGATGCCGCGCTCCTCAAACACCGCCAGCAGTTTATCCGCACCGTTGCCCGTTCCGTACATCACAATGGGCGCGTCGGCATGCCGCAGGATCTCCCACACGTCGGTATCGCGGGAGAAGGGCGCGGGCATTTGCGTATCCTGCATGCCCGTATTCTGTCGTTCTTCGGTCATATCATCCACCGCTTACTGCCGTCCGAATTTGCGTGTAGCTCAAAGCGCGCCGCACGCATGTAAAAAGCGCTGTGCGTTATCATAGAGGATGGCGCTTCTCTGCGCGGGCGAAAAGGGCACGCGTAAAAACAGCTCCAAATAGTCCGCAAGCCCGTACACGGGATAGTCCGACCCGTACATCACGCGGTCGAAGCCCATGGTTTCGGTCAGCGCATATGCGCGCTCAGGCGTCATCGCCCACAGAGCGCTGGAGCAGTCGAACCATACGTTCGGCACGCCCGCCAGACAGTGCACGGCATCGTCCCATGCCTGATACCCGCCGTAATGCGCCGCCACCACCTGCAGGCGCGGAAAGCGCCGGGTCAAGGTGACCAG
>ERZ825137.5374-NODE-5374-length-11925-cov-8.195703_pt1 | contig 11925 bp, 6 predicted proteins | sample MGYA00519873_ERZ825137 | MGnify/ENA primary metagenome ERZ825137 (study PRJEB31778, sample SAMEA3449190) | human gut metagenome | biome: human gut; feature: human-associated habitat; material: faeces | place: United Kingdom | collected 2010/2012 ... | reverse complement strand
TGCGGTTGCTGCCTGCGCCCATGATACCGCGCAGACCGCCCGTTCCGAATTCCAGGTCTTTATAAAAGCACTCTATCAGTTCGGTTTTATCTGGATTTTCCAACATTCGTTTCACTTCAGCCTGAGTTTCGGCATCGTATGCCGGGGTAAGCCATTTTTCGGCTTTCTCAGTCACCTGTTTAATCAGCTCTTGATTTTCCATAAGACTTTTTTTATATATTAAAGGTTAATACTTCATTTTCTGTTCTGTCACAAATGTAAAAGAATAAGTTTGAATATCCTAATCAATCGGGCATTTTATAGCGGTCGCCCGTTTGTTTTACATATTCTTCCAGAAATTCCTTCGGATAACCCGGACGTTCCACGCCGGCAGGCTGGCCTATGGCATTGCGCTCAAACTTTCCGTCTTTCATCTTGCGGACAACCCCGTCGTTGTATTTCACGATGATGAACTCGCCCAAACGTTTCCAGGTGTCGAAAGTACTCTGCGCCGTCATATTGGTATAGTTTGTCAGGAATGCTTTCGCTTTGGCAGGGTCTTTCTCCAAAAGTTTGGCGGCGGCAGACTCGATACCTTCCTGCGCATCGTTGAAAGTGTTTTCGAGTTCGGCCTGCGTGGCACGCACATCGCCAATCATAAGGTCGTAACGGGGATATACCATGTTGGCAACCCAGTTGAAAATCCAGAAAGAAGAGTTCCAGGAGAATGTGATGTAGTCCGCACCGTCTGCACGCGAATAGCATACGGGAACCTTATCCGTACAGCAGTATACGGGAGTGAACACGGTCATGTTGGCATCGTCCGTACCGAACCACAGTACGCCGCCTATGGCATCGGGCAAGGTGGAGCGCATCTGCGCCACGAACACGAAACCGCTCTGCTGGGTGGAAATGGGGCGTTCGTTGAAATATTCCTTGTCGCCTACCTTGAAGGAAAGGGGCGAAAGGCGGTAAGGGGTGTGATACGGTCCGGCGCCGAAATCTTTGCTGATGTCGAGAGGAGTACCTTCGTAATGGTCGCGCATGGCATTCTTTACATCCTGTACGGAGATTTTACGGTCGGGCTTCACGAAAAGCGGCATCGGTGTATCGGTATCGCCTAATATATAAGGTAAGAACTCGTTGCCTTGGGCGGTAAACATATTGAAATAGCTCCATACGCGGGCTTCGCAATAACGGCGAGCGCCAAAATCAAGCGGCGCATAGGCCTTAGCAAAGCTGAAGTCCTTGTTTACTCCGTCGAAATAACCTTTCTCGCGGGCAAAGGAAATGACATCGGGAGAGTACATGCAGTTGTTCTTGTCGCTCATATCGAACTGGTGGATACGGCTTTGGTTGGCATGTGCGGAGATGCAATCATCGGGCACGCGGACAGCCACCCACACAGCGCCACGCACACCGGGACCCTTGCCTATCATCTCCATAATCCAGATTTCGTTGGGGTCGGCAATCGTGAAAGACTCGCCACTGCTGTAATAACCGTATTCCTGTACGAGTTCCGTCATTACCTTGATAGCTTCGCGGGCGGTACGGGAACGTTGCAGACCGAGATAAATAAGACTACCGTAATCGATGATGCCGGTAGTATCCACCAGTTCGGGACGGCCGCCGAAGGTTGTCTCGCCGATAGTAAGCTGGAATTCATTCATATTACCGATGACGTTGTAGGTCTGGCGCGCCTGTTCTATCCGGCCGAGGTACTTGCCGGTGTCCCACTCGTGCACATCAATCCATGTACCCTTTTTGTGCATGCCTGCCGGATAATGATATAACTCGCCGAACAATCCATAGGAGTCGGCAGAATAGGAAACAATTGTAGAACCGTCTGCAGAAGCGTTCTTACCCACAATGAGGTTGGTACAGGCAAATGCGTTTACCACAGTTGCCACCGCTAACGCGACGGAGAGAGTTAATCTTTTCATACTTCTGTTATTATATGGTTTGTTTGATAATGCAATGTCACAGGTGAAAAGTTACCATACAAAATGAAACTCTTCGGTAGTCCGGTTGCCACGGCCGTCGGTTACGGTCATTTCCACAGTGTGCCTGCCACCTTTCTTTACATGCTTCGGGTCGAGTTCGCAGACCAGATTGCCGCTGATGGAATTGGGCTTGCCGAACAGAGCGTATTTCCCGTCTATCGTTCCGCGGTAACTGTTTATTCCGGTTTCTTTATCCTTGGCCTTGAGGGTGATGCGACCCGTACGCCCCCACTGTCCGGGGTTGAGCGGAATTATCTCCGGCGGCACGGTATCTACCGCTACCGTATAAGTGCCCAGGTCGCGGATACGGACTTTCATGAAACCGTCCTCGTACGTACCGCCTATACTGTATTTTCCGCCCCGTGCCGTAACGCCGGCTACGTAATACTTCGATTTATCTTCCAGCCGGTCGCGCCGCAAGCCGATGCGCATCTCGCACGCTCCGTGCAGAGGGACACGCTTATTGTGCAACTGATAAGTAAAAGCCACATCCCCGCTATCGGCACGTACGGAATAATCCAGCCAAACGTCATCGTACAACATTCCACGCGGTACAACCAATTCCAGGCCGGGTTCCTGCAGATAGTTGGTCCTGTCCCACTTGAAAGCATACTTCTCGCGATGTTCCACAGGGTGAATTTCGGTGTTCTTCCCTTGTACGGTGAAACGGACTTTCGAGGTGTTGCCTAACGCATCGCTTAGCGTATATACAAATCGGTAAGGACGCTCTTCGTTGATTTCCACCAGTCCCCGATTGCCGTTGGAAGCATGCAGCATGCGCAGACGGTTGCCGGGTTCGATGAACGACTTCATGTACTGTCCGTGCGTCCATGAATTGATATAGCGGTTTTCTTCGTAAGCAAAGCGGTCTACCACACTGCGGAACACCTCTTCACCGTCCACTTCGAGAATAACGGTATGCACGCCGTAGCGGTTGCCCACTCCATCCATATGATCATAGGCACGGATTCCTGCACCTATCAGTCCCCAGGCAGTAATGGGCTGGGTAAGATTTACAGGGAAAGTCCGGTATATCTGCTTTCCGTTTACCACGCCTTTGCCCGGTTGGGGAAACAAAATGATGCCTTCGGCACGGGGAGCGATATTGTCCTTCACCTTCTCCATAAAAAAAGGCAGCGGGTCGACATAATCTCCTGTTGCCGACTCAATCATATCCAGATGCAGGTGAGGGCCGAAAGAGTAACCCGTGTTGCCGCTAAGGGCTATCACCTGCCCCGCCCTTACCGGATATTCCCCCGGTTCGGGGGTAATCTCCACTTCCCAGCTTTCCTGTTCATACTGCAAGTCTTTCACCCTCCGGGCTATATCGCCCACAAATGCGCTGAGGTGGCGGTTGATAGTGGAATAACCGTTATCGTAGTCCACATCGAGCACATATCCCGAACCGTGCGTCACACAGATGCGCGAGATATGCCCGTCTGCCAAAGCATGTACAGGCTTGCCTATGGCTCCGCCGGTCTTGAAGTCCAGCCCGCCGTGAAAGTGATTGGAGCGTATCTCACCGAAGTTACCGGAAAAGACAATCGGAAAATCGAAAGGGGGCGTGAAAGATGCCTGCTGTATGCCCGGTCCGGTTTCCACCTCGGACGCTTCTTGCGCATATCCACCTTGTGCGCTGCCCGCAAAAAACAAAAAAGAGAAAAGTATCGGGTATTTTATATTCTTACACTTCATATCCTATTTTTTAATGCATGCAAATATAAAAAGAATAGTTCTCTCCGCCTAACCAAAAAAGAATAATCCTGCCGTCACACACAAGAAAAAAGCAGGCGTTTTCTGTTGTAAAACACGCTGTGCAAAATGACAATGAGAAAGATAAATCACTATCTTGCAACATGTTTAACCATTAACAGATGACATTATGATTATCGGAGTACCCAAAGAAATCAAAAACAACGAGAACCGTGTAGGAATGACCCCTGCCGGAGTAGCCGAGTTGGTGAAGAAAGGTCATACGGTGTATGTGCAGGCAACGGCCGGCGCAAACAGCGGGTTCTCTGACGATGATTACATCGCCGTAGGTGCGCAAATCCTACCTGCCATTGAAGACGTTTATGCCATAGCCGACATGATTGTCAAAGTGAAGGAACCTATTGCACCTGAGTACAAACTGATTAAAAAGGGACAAGTGGTATTTACCTATTTCCACTTTGCAGCCGATAAATTACTGACCGAAGCCATGATTGAGAGCGGTGCCGTATGTATCGCCTATGAAACCGTAGAGAAGGATGACCATTCCTTGCCACTGCTTACTCCCATGAGTGAAGTGGCAGGACGTATGGCTACCCAGGTGGGAGCCCGCTTTCTGGAAAAGCCGCAAGGCGGAAAGGGCAAATTAATGGGTGGCGTACCGGGTGTCCGCCCTGCGCGTGTGCTTATTTTAGGTGGTGGCGTAGTCGGTACCAATGCCGCACAAATGGCTGCGGGAATGGGTGCGGAAGTGATGATTACGGATGTCAACCTGACGCGTCTGCGCTATCTCAGCGAGGTATTGCCCAAGAATGTAAAAACACTCTATTCCTCGCTTCACAATATTAAAATGGAACTGCCTACCATGGATTTGGTGATAGGTTCGGTACTTATCCCCGGCGATAAAGCGCCGCATCTGATTACGAGGGAGATGCTGAAAATGATGAAGCCCGGAACCGTACTTGTAGATGTCGCCATCGACCAGGGCGGTTGTTTTGAAACGTCCCATCCCACTACCCACAGCGAACCAACGTATGTCGTGGATGGCATTGTGCACTATGCGGTGGCCAATATTCCCGGTGCCGTACCGTTTACTTCCACTATGGCATTGACAAATGCAACGCTGCCTTATACCGTGGCATTAGCTTGCAAAGGTTGGAAACAGGCTTGTAAAGATGATCCGGCATTGGCATTGGGACTGAATGTGGTAGAAGGGAAAGTGACGTATAAGGCAGTGGCAGATGTCTTCGGAATGAGGTATGAGGAGATAGAACTATAAGTGGTTAGGAGTTAGGGGTTAGTGATAAGCGATTAGTGATTAGGGGTAATGATGAATTACGATTCAGCATAACTTATAGCTCATCGCTAATCACTTATCACTAATCGCTAATCGCTAATCACTAAACAGGAATTCTTCTTTTTTTGCATACGCCCAATACATAATCAATATTGTTATGCACAGATTGAAGATAAACGGAAATTCTTGCGAACCGGTATGGAATATCCATTGGAAAAAGTCTGTGATGAAGGGAGAAAGCAGTATGGCAAGGTAATTCATCACCATTACAAAGGCAAGGGCAAGCGTTGTCTTCTGAGGGATAGCAGTATCAACTGTCTTATCGTAAATCAGAGGCTGGATGATGCCATAGCCCAAACCTACTAAAATACATCCCGGCACAATGAGCCATTCCGTAGGCGAAATCCATATCAACAGTAATCCGATGGCAATAGCCAAAAGGCTGTAAAGTTTTGTTTTATTCCCCAAAAGCTTCACCAAACTATCCAACATAAATCCGGGAGCCATAATGGCAAGGAAAAACAGAGAAATCATCAGCCCGGAATTACCGCTTGAAAAGTGATGCGCTTCCATCAAGAAAGGCAAGTTAAAAGTAACCGCAAGAACTACGTAAGTAACCAACCCGTAGAATAACATTAACTGAACAAGATGGCGTATGTGTATGCCATATTTACCGGAGATTACAGGCGTAGATTGAATGGGAGGAATGATAGCCGCCGCCTGCTTGATTGTTACCGAAGACGCATCCTTCTTTAAATAAGCCGAAAGAACTAAAGAAATCAACGGCAACAGATAAACGGCAAAAGGCAAACGCCAGTGCACCTCTGCCAGATAACCTGTTACAGCCGTAGCCACCACCAGTGTCATATTGGTTATGGCAGAGCTATAGCCAAACTGCCTGACGCGATACTCTCCCGTAAAATACCGTGAAATCAATCCCGTAGAAAGCGGAATAATCAATCCTGCCCCGATACCGAGCAAAGCGCTGACAGCCATTAGCTGCCACATCCTGGAAGAAAACAAATAAAGTACACCGCTCGCTGCAAACAGCCAAAGCCCCACCCGCAGCAAACGGATAAAATCGCGTTTCTCCGCCAATTTACCTGCCAATAGTACAAAAGGGATAATCAGCAAGGAAGGCAAAGAAGTCAACATCTGTATATCCAACTCCGTGGCATGGGGAAAAATCGTAGAAAGTTCTCCCAAAATAGGCGAAACAGCCAAGCCTGGCAATGAGGTCAGTGCAGAAACAGACCAGATACCTATAAGCGTAATAAGAGGAATGGTTCCTTGTCCGGTATTAATCTTCATAATTTAAAAAGCGGATTAGTTAGTGGAAGGACAACAAGCGATGCAACAGAATGTTCGGATAGAATAAGCGATAATTAAAAAGCAACAGCCGATAGAGCGCCAGGATTTCCGCCCCGCCCTTTTAATAAACGCCAAATAATGTAAAACGGCGGAACTTTCTTTCTCGGGGGTCGTTGTTGTGGAAAATTCGACGGGGAAAGTCCCCGCCGCCTAAACCTTTAAAAACTTACAGTTATATGGAAGATTTGAATTTCAGAAAAGGAGATGCCAAGACAGATGTATTCGGCTCAAACCGTATGTTGCAACCCTCGCCGGTAGAAAAAATACCAGACGGACCTACTACTCCCGAAATCGCTTACCAGATGGTGAAGGATGAGACCTTCGCCCAAACACAGCCCCGTCTGAACCTGGCTACATTCGTCACCACCTATATGGACGAATACGCAACCAAGCTGATGAACGAAGCCATCAACATCAACTACATCGACGAAACCGAGTATCCCCGCATCGCCGTAATGAACGGTAAATGTATCAACATCGTCGCCAACTTGTGGAACTCTCCGGAAAAAGATACCTGGAAAACAGGCGCGCTCGCCATCGGTTCTTCCGAAGCGTGTATGCTGGGCGGTGTAGCTGCATGGCTGCGCTGGCGCAAGAAACGTCAGGCGCAAGGCAAACCGTTCGATAAGCCGAACTTCGTTATCTCCACCGGTTTCCAGGTGGTATGGGAAAAGTTTGCCCAACTGTGGCAGATTGAAATGCGCGAAGTGCCCCTGACTCTTGACAAAACCACACTCGACCCTGAAGAAGCCCTGAAAATGTGTGACGAGAACACCATCTGTATCGTACCTATCCAGGGAGTTACATGGACAGGACTGAATGACGATGTTGAAGCGCTCGACAAAGCGCTCAACGCATACAATGCCAAGACCGGCTACGACATTCCCATCCACGTAGACGCTGCCAGCGGCGGTTTCATCCTCCCGTTCCTGTATCCGGAGAAAAAGTGGGACTTCCGTTTGAAATGGGTGCTTTCCATCAGTGTCAGCGGTCACAAGTTCGGCTTGGTCTATCCGGGTCTGGGCTGGGTTTGCTGGAAAGGCAAAGAGTATCTGCCCGAAGAGATGTCATTCAGCGTAAATTACCTCGGCGCCAATATCACGCAAGTCGGTTTGAACTTCTCCCGTCCTGCCGCACAGATTTTAGGACAGTATTACCAGTTTATCCGCTTAGGATTCCAGGGGTACAAAGAAGTACAGTACAATTCGCTCACAATCGCCAAGTATATCCACGACGAAATCGGAAAAATGGCTCCGTTCGTGAATTATTCCGATGAAGTAGTGAACCCGTTGTTCATCTGGTACTTGAAACCGGAGTATGCAAAGACCGCCAAATGGACCCTGTATGACATGCAGGATAAACTCTCGCAACAAGGTTGGATGGTTCCCGCCTATACACTGCCTTCCAAACTGGAAGATTACGTAGTAATGCGTGTCGTTGTCCGCCAGGGATTCAGCCGCGACATGGCAGATATGCTGCTGGGCGACATCAAAAACGCCATTGTCGAACTGGAGAAACTGGATTACCCCACTCCCACCCGCATGGCACAGGATAAGAATCTGCCGGTAGAAAGCAAAATCTTCAATCACGGCGGAAGACACCACAAAAAATAATAAAGCAAGAATCAGCTTACCGCTTTATTGCTTTCATACATTAAACCATGTATCGGATAAGGCTTTAGGAGATTGAAACTCCAGTCTCCTATTCCTTATTCCATATAAACTCTCTCTATATATAGATTATGGAAAAGAAAATATCAATCTCTCAAATCAAGGAAGTTGCCCTGGAAGCCTACAATGAGGTGAAAGAACAAACCGGCGGCAAGAATGCGGATTATATTCCGTACCTTGCCAACATAGACTCCAAGCAGTTCGGCCTCAGCATCTGCCTGATGAACGGACAGACCATCAATATCGGAGATACGGACTACCGCTTCGGCATAGAATCCGTTTCAAAAGTGCATACCGCCATACTTATCCTGCGCCAATACGGTGCACAGAAAGTGCTGGATATGATTGGCGCCGATGCAACAGGACTGCCGTTCAACTCTATCATTGCCATTTTGCTAGAGAACGACCATCCCTCTACACCGTTGGTAAATGCAGGCGCTATCTCCGCTTGCTCCATGGTACAGCCGGTGGGCAATCCGGACAAGAAGTGGGATGCCATTGTACAGAATATCACAGAACTGTGTGGCTCCGCTCCGCAACTCATCGACGAACTGTACAAATCGGAAACGGCTACGAACTTCAACAACCGCTCCATTGCCTGGTTATTGAAGAATTACAACCGTATCTACGACGATCCGGATGTGGCGCTCGACCTTTATACCCGCCAATGCTCGCTGGGCATCACAGCCGAACAATTGGGTATTGCAGCCGGAACGATTGCCAACAACGGCGTCAATCCCGTTACCAGACAAAGCGTATTCGATGCGGGGCTCGCACCGAAAATCACTTCAATGATTTCTACTGTGGGCTTCTACGAGCATTCGGGCGACTGGATGTACACTGCCGGCATACCTGCCAAGAGCGGCGTAGGCGGTGGCGTAATGGCCGTATTGCCCGGTGTGATGGGCGTTTCCGCTTTCGCTCCACCGTTGGACGAAGCTGGTAACTCCGTCAAGGCGCAACTGGCCGTCAAGTTCATCATGAACAAGCTCGGCCTGGGCGTATTCAACGGCGACAATGTGACAATTACAGAATAATCTCTCGTACTCTTTTTTCCAAGGTTGCTCCGAAAGCGTTACGGACGCTGAGGGGCAACCTCTTTAATGATGAATTACGGGTTGCCGACGGCAATTCCGTAACCAAACAGACCTTCATTATGAAAATGGCTCTATCGGAATTCGTTTTACGAAAGAAAGGGATATACGGCATATTGCATGTCATCATCCTGCTGCTTTCGCTGTTCCTGGTTATCAGCATCTCCATTGATACGTTCAAAGGCATCCCCTTCTACGAGCAATCGGTGTACATGGAAGTACAGCTATGGATTTGCGCATTGTTCCTGGCGGACTTTGTACTGGAATGGTTCCTGGCAACAGACAAGATGCGTTATGTAGCCACTCATTTCATCTTTCTGCTGGTGGCTATTCCTTATCAGAATATCATTGCCTATATGGGCTGGACTTTCTCACCCGAAGTCACCTATATGCTGCGTTTCATCCCATTGGTACGGGGCGGCTATGCCATGGCCATCGTGGTGGGATGGCTGACGTACAACCGCGCATCGGGCTTGTTCGTATCTTACCTGACAATGCTGCTGGCTACCGTCTATTTCTCAAGCCTTGCATTCTACGTCATGGAGCATGGGAGCAACCCTCTGGTAAAGGGGTATGGCGACGCCTTGTGGTGGGCGTTCATGGATGTGACTACGGTAGGCTCCAATATAATAGCGGTCACTGTCACAGGGCGGGTACTGTCCGTGCTGCTGGCAGCGCTGGGCATGATGATGTTCCCCATTTTCACAGTATACGTAACGAGCCTGGTAGAGCGGCGCAACAAGGAAAAGCAAGACTATTACAAAAAGATAGAACAGGAACCGGCAAAGAGCGCTCCTTAATTGTTAAAGCCGGGATTTTCCTCTACCCGCCGGGAACAACTGTTCCCAAGGGTTGTTATAAACGCTGATTTCGAATATATTTTTCACCAAAAACCTTAACTTATGGCAAATATTAAACAAACAGTGAAGCTGGGAGTGTTTACCCTGGCAATCATGAATGTGACGGCTGTAGTATCCCTGCGTGGACTGCCCGCCGAGGCCGTGTACGGAATGAGTTCGGCCTTCTATTATTTATTTGCAGCCATTGTCTTTCTTATCCCTACGTCACTCGTGGCTGCGGAACTGGCTGCAATGTTTCAAGACAAACAAGGCGGTGTGTTCCGCTGGGTGGGTGAAGCCTACGGAAAGAAACTCGGCTTCCTCGCTATCTGGGTGCAGTGGATTGAAAGTACAATCTGGTATCCTACGGTACTGACGTTCGGTGCTGTGTCCATCGCTTTCATCGGCATGAACGACGTACACGACATGTCGCTGGCAAACAACAAGTACTACACGCTGGCCGTGGTGCTCGTTATCTACTGGCTGGCAACTTTCATCTCCCTGAAAGGTATGAGCTGGGTAGGAAAGGTAGCCAAAGTCGGCGGTCTGGTAGGTACAATCATCCCTGCCGGATTACTGATTGTCCTCGGCATTATCTACCTTGCCACAGGCGGACATTCCAATATGGACTTCCACAGCAGCTTTTTCCCCGACCTGACGAACTTTGACAATGTGGTGCTTGCCGCAAGTATCTTCCTCTTTTATGCAGGTATGGAGATGGGCGGTATCCACGTAAAGGATGTTGATAATCCTTCCAAGAACTATCCGAAAGCTGTATTTATCGGTGCGTTGATCACTGTTGTTATCTTTGTGCTGGGTACTTTCGCGCTGGGTGTTATTATCCCAGAAAAGGATATTAACCTGACACAGAGTTTGTTGGTCGGCTTCGACAATTACTTTAAATTTATCCATGCTTCCTGGTTGTCTCCGATCATTGCTGTTGCTTTGGCATTCGGTGTGTTGGCCGGTGTATTGACATGGGTTGCCGGTCCGTCAAAAGGTATCTTTACCGTGGGTAAAGCAGGTTATCTGCCTCCTTTCTTCCAGAAAACAAATAAGATCGGGGTACAGAAAAATATTTTGTTGGTACAGGGATGTGCCGTTACTCTGTTGAGCTTACTGTTCGTGGTAATGCCTTCCGTACAGAGTTTCTACCAGATCCTGTCACAGTTGACCGTGATTCTTTACCTGGTGATGTATCTGCTGATGTTCTCCGGCGCTATTGCTTTGCGTTACCGGATGAAAAAGGCTAACCGTCCGTTCCGTATCGGTAAAAGTGGTAACGGGTTGATGTGGTTTATCGGTGGTCTTGGTTTCTGCGGATCTTTACTGGCGTTTATATTGAGCTTTATTCCACCGAGTCAGATCTCTGTCGGTAGTAATACTGTCTGGTTTGCCGTATTGATTATCGGTGCTATTGTTGTTGTGGCTGCTCCGTTCATTATCTTTGCTTCCAAGAAAGCATCGAGCCTCTTCATAACGAAAAAGCCGCCAATCATAATTGCTATTACCGCAAAAACAAGTATGACTTCTCCCATGGCAATCACCTTCTTTGATATCCGTTAAATATCAAAGCATTTGCGCAATGCCTTATAATCTCCGAACACCAAAAGCGTTTCCTCTCCGGAAAGGACTGTGTCGGCGGTAACAACCGCATTGATTTTTCCGTTTTTCTTTGTAGCGATGATATTTACATTGTATTTTCTGCGAATATCGATCTCTGCAATTGATTTCCCCACCCACGCCTGCGGAACGGAAACCTCAAAAATCGAACAGGAATCTCCGAGTGTTATATAATCAAGAATATGGTCGGATGTATATCGGATTGCAGCCCATGTGGCAAGTTGCTTTTCAGGGTAGATAATTTCGTCCGCGCCGTTACGCAGAAGAAATTTCGCCTGTACATCCTGTTCGGCACGAGACACAACCTTTTGCGCACCCAATTCCTTTAATAAGCAGGTT
>ERZ825137.5372-NODE-5372-length-11930-cov-3.138863_pt1 | contig 11930 bp, 8 predicted proteins | sample MGYA00519873_ERZ825137 | MGnify/ENA primary metagenome ERZ825137 (study PRJEB31778, sample SAMEA3449190) | human gut metagenome | biome: human gut; feature: human-associated habitat; material: faeces | place: United Kingdom | collected 2010/2012 ... | reverse complement strand
ATCACGTTACTATTCAGAATCCGCCGCATTCGCCCAATACGGACGGCATCAATCCGGAATCCTGCCGGAATGTACATATCAGCGACTGCCACATTTCGGTGGGAGATGATTGCATAACGATCAAATCCGGTCGCGATGCGCAGGGGCGCCGGTTGGGAGTACCCTGTGAGAATATAACCATCACTAATTGCATCATGCTTTCCGGTCATGGTGGTGTAGTGATAGGCAGTGAGATGAGTGGAGGCGTGCGTAAGGTGACTATTTCCAATTGCATTTTCGATGGAACGGACCGGGGCATTCGTCTCAAGTCCACCCGGGGCAGGGGAGGAGTGGTCGAAGATATCCGTGTCAGTAACATTGTGATGCGCAATATCAAGCAGGAGGCTGTGGTACTGAATCTGAAGTATAGCGGTATGCCTGCCGAACCCAAGAGTGAACGCACTCCGCTATTTCGTAACATACATATCAGTGGAATGACGGTTACGGATGTCAAGACTCCTGTTAAGATAGTTGGGCTGGAAGAAGCTCCGATCTCTGATATTGTACTGCGCGACATCCATGTGCAGGGAGCCGGTGAGGAATGTGTCTTTGAGGATTGCGAACGCATCACGATGGAAGATGTCATGGTGAATGGTAAAAAGATGTATCCAAAGGAAGTCGATGAAAAGTAAACAATAATATATAGAACAATGAAACGTATTCTTTTCTCTGTGCTTTTTGCTGCATCTCTTTCGGCTGAAGCACAAACACAAACATTTGAAACGGCCTTTGCCCGTCCTTTGAACGAAGTTCTTACGGACATACAAAATCGTTTTGGTATCCGCCTGAAATACGATATTGATACGGTCGGTAAAGTGTTGCCTTATGCGGATTTTCGTATCCGTCCTTATTCAGTGGAAGAATCGCTGACGAATGTATTGTCCCCTTTCGATTATAAGTTTGTGAAACAAACCGGCAATATATATAAGTTGAAAGCTTATGAATATCCCCGGCGGACAGATGCTGACGGAGAAAATGCTGGCTTACCTTAATACGCTTTATGCAGATAAGGAAGCTTTTGAACTCCGTGCCGATTCTTTAAGAAAAGAAGTCCGGCAACGTCTGGGAATTGACCTTTTACTCGCACAATGTGTGGAGTCGAAGCCGATTCTTTCCAAAGTGAGGAAATATGCTGGCTATACAGTTCAGAATTTTGCACTTGAGACGCTTCCAGGGCTGTATGTTTGCGGTTCTGTTTATGCCCCTAAATCGAAAGGGAAGCATGCGCTGATCATTTGTCCGAATGGACACTTTGGAGGAGGTCGTTATCGCGAAGATCAACAACAGCGTATGGGAACCCTGGCACGTATGGGGGCTGTTTGTGTGGATTATGATCTCTTCGGTTGGGGAGAGTCAATTTTGCAGGTTGGCAGTGCGGCACACCGCAGTAGTGCAGCTCATACCATTCAGGCGATGAATGGTTTGCTGATTCTCGACTATATGCTTGCTGCCCGTAAAGATATTGACAGGAAAAGAATCGGTGTGAATGGCGGTTCCGGTGGTGGCACGCAAACAGTTCTGCTGAGTGCACTGGATGATCGCTTCACGGCTTCGGCGCCGGTGGTAAGTTTGGCTTCTCATTTTGATGGAGGATGCCCCTGTGAAAGCGGTATGCCTATTCAATTGGCGGCGGGTGGCACATGCAATGCCGAATTGGCAGCAATCTTTGCTCCCCGTCCGCAATTAGTAGTGTCTGATGGTGGTGATTGGACGGCAAGTGTGCCTACACTGGAATATCCTTATTTGCAGCGTGTTTATGGATTCTACGATGCAAAAGATAAAGTGACGAACATACATCTTCCGAAAGAAAGACATGACTTTGGTCCTAATAAGCGGAATGCTGTCTATACATTTTTTGCTGAGGTGTTCGGCTTGAATAGAAATATGCTGGATGAAACAAAAGTCACCATCGAACCGGAATCCGCTATGTATAGTTTCGGTGAGAAAGGAGAACTTTTGCCGGAAAGCGCAATTCGTTCGTTTGTTAAAGTAGCTGTTTATATTGACAAGAAAGCTTTTGCCCAATTAAAGTCGGATGCTTCTCTTGAGAAAAAGGCAATGGACTGGGTGGCTTCCTTAAATATGGAGGATAATAAGAAAGCGGGCTTTGCTGTAACCACTATCTATAATCATTTGCGCAAGGTTCGTGACTGGCATAATGAACACCCTTATTCCACTGTTCCGGAGGGTATCAATCCTGTCACTGGTAAGTCTTTAAGTAAATTGGATCGGGAAATGATTGCCGATTCCGCCATGCCGAAAGAAGTTCATGAAAAGCTGATGAAAGATTTACGCAGAGTGCTGACGGAAGAACAAGTAGAGCAGATTCTTGATAAATATACTGTAGGCAAAGTAGCTTTCACTTTGAAAGGTTATCAGGCCATTGTCCCTGATATGACGGGGGAAGAAACCGCTTTTGTGTTGGAACAGTTGAAGCTGGCTCGTGAACAGGCTATTGATTATAAAAACATGAAGCAGATATCTGCCATCTTTGAAATCTACAAGACCAAGTGCGAACAGTATTTTAATGAGCATGGTCGTAACTGGCGCCAGATGTTCAAGGATTATGTAAATAAGAGAAAAGCGGAAAAGGCTCAGAACAAGAAATAAATATATCCCCCAGAATTCAAGTTATGAAAAGTTCCGGGGGATTTCTGTATAATAAGGTGTAGTCATTTATGCGTATTTCATGACAGGCAGTCATATCTTCTGTTCTTACTTTTGATGTTTTCCTTCTTTTCCATACAAAACAAATGATGGAAGGTAGAGTTGAGAGGAGATACTAATTAAAAGAACAGTGTGATGAAAATGAAGACATTAAAGGAGGGTATTATATCCCATGCAGATGGTTTGGGGAAGTTGTTTAAGTTCTCGGCGGAGCATACTTGCAGGAGTATGCTGCATAGCTTGGAAGAGTTTGCTAATATGGAGTTTGTTACTTTTAAAGAATTGACAGCAGGATTTTTCTTGGGCTTTGAACACTATTTGTGGGCTTCGGGATGTTCACGTAATACTTCAGCGTGCTATTTCCGAGCGTTGCGGGCTATTTGTCGGGAAGCAGAAAAGGAGAAAGAGTTGAAAGACGCTAAGCGGCTCTTTTGTGAGGTGTTTATGGGATATGAAGAGACGAGGAAAAGGGCACTGAGTATTGAACAACTTCGTATGGTGGCGGATGCTGATTTGGAGGATACACCAAGTTTGGGGATAGCACGGGATCTGTTTATTCTTTCTTATTATCTACGAGGGATTCCTTTTATAGATTTGGCTTACTTGAGGAAGACGGATATTCATGATGATGTGCTTTGCTATCGCCGTAGTAAGACGGGAAGGATGTTGACGATTACGCTTGAACCGTGGATGTGGGAAATTATTGAGAAGTATTTATGTGATGATTCGGATTCACCCTATTTATTAAGGATTATACGCCAACCGGGAAGTATACCTGAGGAGAGGAAACAATATGAGAGTGCCTTGCGACTTTATAATAAACATTTGTATCGGTTATCTGAACGATTGGGATTGGGGGGAAGACTGACTTCATACGTAGCTCGACATACGTGGGCGACTCTGGCATATAATGAAGATATACCGGTAGCCAAAATCAGTGCAGGGTTGAGCCATGCTTCGGAAGAAATTACGCATACTTATTTGAGGTCGTTCTCTGATGAACAACTGGCGGTGGTGAATTTGCAAATGGCAGCATTGGTTAATCCGATGGCAGCAAAGGAATGGAAGAGGAAAGAAAAAGGAAACTATAAAGTGAGGAAAAGCACTAAGAATGAGTTTCATATTTCTGTTCCGATTCCCGGTAGGAAACGGAATGATTCCGGCGGTAAAGGAACAATTTCCAATTGAAATAAACAAGGAAAGCAGGAAATACTTATCGAAGTTTCCCAGTTTTCTGTAAAAAATCAGTTAAATTACAACACCAGACACGACAAAAACATCTCTCTTATCCTGAAAGCTAGATTTTGTCTCAAAAAGTCATGTCAATAAATATTATATTCCTGTAATAATATGGTATATCAGTGGAAAAGCTCTTTGTATTGATTAAAAAGCTTTCACTTTTTTTGTTTGAATACAAAGTCCCCCTTACCCATACTTTAATACGGAGCATCTCATTATAAAATAGAGGAATACAGGAAGGTGAAATTGGTAATTGTCTTCCTTTTTAGTTAGAAGGGATGATTATTATCCGCCTAATTTATGGTTGCAATAGCGCCCGTTCCGTTTCCTACCGGGAATCGGAACATTCCAAACAAAACAGACAATAATCTACATAAAAAGCAAGCGCTATGTTAACACTCAGAACAAAACTCGCCCTGGCAGTACTGCACGACATACAGTATAAGGATTACCAGTTGAGTACTTCCCTTAATCCTTCACCTTCCGAAATTACGTACCTGCTGCAACGACTCTCAAAAGAGCACCTGATAACACTGATAGAAAATCAGCCGGATAATCACCCCGAATCCTACCGCCTTGCCTGTGCATATCATCAAATCAACCTCCTTTCCATTCTTGAAGCATTGGGAGAAGGCGTTTACTTCAATCGCCCCAGTGACGAAAAATTCTATTCCTGCTATGGGACGACAGCCCGCAAACTGGGCATTGTCAATCAGATGACACGCCTCTATCTGATGGAAATTTCCATAGCCGAACTCCCCGTGAGTGAATGTTTTATCGAGAACTCCATCCCCCATATCTAAACTGTGCAATAAATCCGAATTGCCATGAAACGACTTTATTTGCTGTTCCTGCTGCTCAGTCTGATGAGTACCGCTGCCTTTGCCCAACGCGTGGCATTGCGCACTGACCTGCTATTGTGGGGAACTACCACACCCAACGCAGGAGTGGAAACCAGCATCAGCCGTCATTTCACAATGGCACTGAACGGGGCTTATAACGCCTGGAAGTTCGGCAATGATATGAAACTGAATCTCTACCTGATACAACCGGAATTACGCTACTGGCCTTGCCGTAAGTTCGAAGGACACTTCCTGGGAGTGCACGGACATTACGCTTACTACAACGTAGGCCAGATCCCTTTCTTTTCGGGTATGGAAGACATTATTTACCGGGGCGACCTGTATGGCGGAGGTATCACTTACGGTTATCACTGGGTACTGGGCGACCGCTTCTCGATAGAAGCCGTAATTGGTGGCGGATATGCCCGCATGGAATATGATAAATATCGGTGCACAGGCTGCGGCGAGCGCATGGGACATTATAAAAGGAATTATTTCGGGCCTACACGGGCCGGTGTGTCACTCATTTATTTCATCCGATGAAAGTTATGGTAATCCTCTGTTGCATACTATGGTTCTGCACCTCCTGCACGTTCGAATTTGACGAACCGGGAGTGTGTCCCTACAATGTACGGCTGAATTACCGCTATGCCGGCAGGCCCGACGCCGGACAACTCTCCATGTATGTGGACAACATCCACCAGTTCCTTTTCGATGCGGACGGAGTGTTGAAGGACATCCGGTTACTGAAAGGTGACAGTCTGGAGTATTGGCAGGGAGAGTTAGCTCCCGGACGATATACCCTCGTGGCATGGGGAAACTGGGGATATGAAAGCGATGTAGTACCCGCACCCCAACCCGGCGTGACACAAATCCGTGAACTGGCAATGACTTCGGCCACGGGAACAGCTGCAGGAACATCCACAAGCGAATATCGACCGAATACCGAAAGGCTATACTATGGATATAGCACGTTTGAAATTCCCGCTACGGGAAATTCAGTGAACCGGACCATCTACCTGACCCACTGCCACGCCGTCCTCCGGATTACCGTACATTGGGAAGACGGCTACTATCCGGCGGAAGGAACGGGAGGCTATACATTCCGCCTGCGGGGCGTGCCTTGCGAATACGGCTTTCCGGCAGGTTACGACATACCGCTGGCCGGTGGTGACGGAGCTTTCACATTTCCCTCCATAGGCAGCCCGGTAATATGGCATCAGGCCAAGGCGGCGATGAACTATAACGATGAACTGACGGGAGAATTGGTAACGTATCGCCTGACATCAGGATCACATCCGTTGCTGAGTATCTACCGGGGTAATGAGCGGATTATGAAGGAGATTGACTTGCAACTGTTCTTTCGTAAACTGCCTGTCAGTCTGGATGAAAATACGGAACAGGAGTTTGACCTGCTGGTAACCATCGGGCAGAAGATTGTAGTGACACAGCTCAGTTCGTCGGACTGGGCGGAAGGCGGAGGACTGGGATAAAAAGGCAATTAAAAATTAATAATTAAAAATTAAAGAGGCTGGATGAAAAGGATGAAGAAAATAATAGGATGTCTGGTTGGGGTACTGCTGGCTGCGGAAGCATGGGCGGGCGGAACTTTAACATTCGGTTCGCACGTCTTTACGCAGGGAGACAGTCTTCACATAGAACTGCTACTCAATCTGAGCAATGCAAAAGCAGGGAATGCGGAGGCTTATCTGTTCACTCCCGTGCTTCGTGGCACAGGGCGTCTGCAAGAGCTGCCCGCTGTGGTAGTGAGCGGACGTCGCCGTGCCCGTGCCGACCACAGGCGGCAGGCGCTTCAACCGTCTCCCGGCTATTTGCCTCCTTACCGTACGCTTTATGCCCGAAACCGGAAAGACAGTATTATTTATAAGGTATCCGTTGCCTATAGCCCATGGATGGAACACGCTTCATTGATGTTGATGCGCGAACGGTGGGATTGCTGCCGGATGAAGATGCTCGGAGTAGAGCCGGTGATAACCGATCTTGCCCTGACAAGCCCTTTCCATGTTCCGCAGGGACAGACGGTGATTCCGCAGGCGATTATCGAAAGAAGTGAAAATACCACTAATCGACAGGAAACTCCAAGCAGGCCGGACTGTATGCCCTGTGCCGAGTGTACAGCCATGGTGACTTACCTCATCCCCGATATGGAAACTCAGAAACACCGTTCGGAAAGTGCCACCTTATATATAGACTACCCTACCGGAGTTTATGACGTCCGCCGCGAATTCCACAACAACCGCCCCGAACTGGAGAAACTGGACAGCCTGATGCGCCCGCTCACCGAAGGGAATCTGGCAAGTATTTCGAGCATCTCCATCTGCGGATACGCCTCGCCTGACGGGACATACAAGGACAATGAAATACTGGCTTCCAACCGCGCACGCTGTTTCAAGGAGTATATGCGTGCCACGTATGCACCGGGGTACGATCTTTATAAAGTTTCTTCCGTACCCGAAGACTGGGACGGATTGGTGGAGCTTCTGCAACGTCACCCCATGAATCACGGTGACGAAGTATTGTCTCTCATTGCCCGAATCGGCATTTTTGAAGGACGCGAAAAACAATTGATGGATATGCACGGAGGAGCCGTATATCGGGAACTTCTGAAAAGCTATTTTCCGCAGTTGAGACGTATCCGTATCACAGTAGGTTATGAGGCCCGCGCTTTCAATATAGAAGAGGCGGCAAGTCTGATATATACCCATCCCCGTCTGCTGTCATTGCAGGAGATGTACCGGGTGGCTGCATTTTATCGCCCCGGCACGGAGCAATACCGTGAAATTTATGAGATAGCCGCCTACCACTTTCCGGACGACGTGCTGGCCAATATCAATGCGGCTTCGGCGGTAATCATGGCTGGTGATCCGGTTAGCGCACGGCAATATCTGAATAAGGTGGCCGATGACCCGCGTGCATGGAATGATTTTGGTGTGCTGGCCTATCTGGAAGGTGACCGGAAGAAAGCGGAAAAATGGTTTCGCAAGGCACTGGGCATAGAACCGGAAAAGGCGAGGAAGAACCTGAAGAAGATGAAATACGAGGAATGAAGAAATGAAAATAAGTAATAACCGCATAAAAGTAACAAGCATGAAAGCATTAGCTGAATTCTTTCTGTACTTCTCATTGGTGATACTGTCCTGCCTGACGGCAGGTTGCACCTCGGAGGTAGATACAATAGGCGGCACTCCCGAAACACCGGAGAACCCGCAGGCCAATGACCCTAACCGCCGTTCGGTGGTAATCTCTTTGCAAAACAAGCTGATCCTTGTGAACGGTACACCCGAAAGCCGGGCTATCACCCGTGACGGTATAGCCGAGGAGGATGAAAACCGTATTGAAAGTTTCGATATTTATGCTTTCGGCAGTGACAAGGAGGAAGGGCCTTATACCTTTCAGGAGCATTTCGCCTATCGCTCGGATGTCGGAACCCTGCCCACAGGAGTTTCCCCTATCGATTTGAAAGCGGACGAGGCCGCCGGGAAAATAAATGTGGTATTCTACCCCCGCAAGGGTTTATTCACCAAGTTTTATTGCGTAGCCAATCAAACCGAAATGAATGATGCCGCAGGAAATATATACACGAATTATACCCCGTTACAGCAAAGTTCACAACCACAGTCCAGCGTACCCGGAGACATGGTAACGAGCCCCGGAACACCTACTGAAAGTGATTTCGTTAAACTGAATACCCCGCTATTAAATTCCACCGGCTTTAATGCTGATATCCTGCTTGCCCCGCTGCCCATGTCCGGTGCCAACAGTCAGCCCACCGACTTGCGCGAATACAGTATGGGAACTTACGTGCGACTGAATGTTTCACTCACTCGCGCCGTGGCACGCTTCGATATAGTAAACGATGCTACGAAGTCTCATTTTACCATCACAGATATCAGTATGGGAAACGGAAGACAGGGTGTAACACTGTTCCCCATTCGTCCGACAGGAGATGTTCCTGCCACAAACGGCCAACTGATTACATACTCTTACCGCCTTTTCGACGGACTGAACGCCAATGCAGGAACTACCACCAAAGCTTTCTATTGCTACCCATGTAAAGCCATAGATGCAGGATTTTTGATTTTGAAAGGACTGTATGCCATGAACCTGACGGATGAAAAGAAAGAGGTATCTTATCGTATCCCTTTCGAACGTGTAACCGACGGTAACGGTACGCGCATCGAGATAAACCACAACCACCGCTATACGGTGCAGATCACAGAAGCTGACCCTTTTGAACTGACAGCCAATATCCGTCTAGTGGATTGGGAAACAGGAGACTATATAGATGATTACGAGCCCGACAACGGATTGGAGACAATCGCGGTAGCTGATTTGTTGCCTGTGGGTGAAACCACTTATAACATCAGCACCAATATTGTGACACTGGCGCTCAAAGTTGGGAGTAGCTTTACTGTTTCCACTGGATCCAATGCCGGGGTAGCAACAAAACTGACTTATAACGGCAACAGCCCTGCTGACGGCTGGTTGAAACTGGAAGAAATCCCTGTCACTACAACACGAACAGGAGCCACGCAACAAGTGAAGTACAAAATTTCTTTCAATGAAAGTTACACAGGTAGCAGTTATCCTCGCGGCATTCTGCACCTGACAGATAAAGCAGGGGGCAGTGAAGAAGTGATATTAATAGATACGACCTTTGGTACTCCTGTCGTAGAACCCACAGGCGGAACAATGAATCCCGACGGAGTAAATAAATGGGATGCAACGGACAATATACTCTATCTGGTACAAGTTATCGGCACCAATACATCTACAGGCACGATAAATATCACTTCTATTGGCGGCAGCAAAGTGGAACTTCCAGCCCATTCGGGCATTACCGTTAATCCTACTTCAAGTGTAAATACTACACAAGAATATACTTTCCAATGGGCAAGCACGGATGCTACCGACTTGACGGAAAAAGAAATTACCGTAGCTATAAAAAATCATTCGGACGAGACTAAAGTTGAGAATATCAAAGTGAAATTACTACCTAACCGAATCAATAATCTGGCACTTTCAAACGAAGGTAGCGGTATCTCGCTCTCAGCTGTTACAGCCACCACAGCCACGCTTACTATGCCTATCATCAAGGACAAGCAATTTACCCTAACGATGGATAATTATAGTAAACCTACCATAAGCAGGTGCCCATCATGGCTGGAGCACATTACACCAGTGTCTACACGTAGCACACCGGAAAATAAAACAGTAAGTTTTACTTTCAAACTAAAGGAAGACGCAACAAGTTTTGATGATACGCAAATCGTGTTCACTAATGCAACGGGAGGTACGAGTATGACGATGAATATTGCGAGAGAATTCCAAACGCCCACCATTGAGGTAGTCAGTACAGATCCTTCTGTTAATTCGTATATATCAAGTAACAAATCACTGAACTTGTATCAGTTGAAATCGTCTTATTATTCTACAGTAACGTTGAAAGTATACTCTTTAGGAGGAAGTGTATTACAATTACCCGGAGGAGTAGAAGCTGACTTTGCAGAATCTAATACGAAAGAGCATAATTATGTAATAAAATACAAAACAAGCAGCTTATCACTCAGTGATGTGAACAGTGGAACACTCTATGTAAAAAACTTATCAGATGAAACGAAAAGAGAAGCAATTGCGGTTACTTTTAAATCATCATTGCCTACGGTAACTTCAAATCGGGATGGACAAGGTATTACTTATAACTGCACGACCAGTGACATAGATATTTATATTAAAGAGAATATAGGAACAGCTGGTGAAACCGGATTTACATTCATTTTCACATCTCCAGTTGGCTATAATTTCATATCTATATCAGAATCAAATGCACAAAATTTTACACAAGTCAGTACAGGAAGTCAAAGTGGAAGCAACGGTAATATAAAAAATCCATTTACTCTTTTATTCAAGAATTCAGCGACATTTAGTAATTCCCCCAATCTATACTATTACAAATTCACAGCAAAAGATAATCGCTTCCCCGACTATCAAATAGACTTATATATGCAAATCCCTGTACTCAAAGGCAAAACTCCTTGTAAATTAAATGGGCTTTGGGCGATACCTTATACTGGTACATGGACACAAGCAGTAAATGCAGGAAATAGTGCAGGAGACAGCTGGCGACTTGCCAGTATGTGGGACTATCGCGTACTGGTAGGATGGACTGGAAGCAGCTATAATAATGTTGATGATTATACACGACACACATTTAACGCCGATGAAAACTATGTCAAAAAGGCTTTCATACTTGACAAACGTCATTGGAGTTCGGAAACTGTAGCGGATGATGGTTCTGGTGAATACGCCAGAGTGCTGGATGTTTATACTTCAACTGCAGGAGCGTATGGACGTCCGCTTAAAATAGAGCAACAAGCTTATGTACTTGTCCATAACTAAAGAATAACTTGACCCTATTGATATGACCCGTTCAAGCGGATTCGTAATCCGCTTGCCTCTAATATTAGGATTTAGAATCCTTCGTTCTTTGACATGTTGGAATGATTTTTATAATATACAAAAGTGTCTCTATAAATAGAATATACATTTTGATAAAAACGTAAAAACCTGTTCTTCGGGATGCTGAGAATAGAAATTATGATTATCTTTGTAAAGCCTTCATCAAAACAATAAGATTATGGCCCATACTACAGAAAAGATTATAGATAAAATTAAAGAGTTGAAAGGAACTGTATTGCCATCAGGTAAACTTATTCTTTTTGGTTCGCAGGCACGTCGTGATGCTACTACCGACTCTGACTGGGATATGTTATTACTTTTAGATAAAGAAAAAATAACTCCTTCAGATTTCGATACTTACGCTTATCCTTTTGTAGAACTGGGGTGGAACCTTGGAGAGTATTTCAGCATGAAACTTTATACCCTATCCGAATGGATGAAACGAAAAGGTACACCATTCGTTAAAAATGTAGAAGAGGAAGGAGTTGAATTATGAAACTCAGTGAAGAAGAAAAGAAAAAGTTAATTGATGAACAAGCATATCAAATACTATCATATTATAACATCGCACACTAACGCCTAACTTTTAAGCGTTACCCTATATTTATAAAATCATTCCAACATGTCAAAGAACGAAAGCTCGTTTGACATGTTGGAATGATT
>ERZ825137.5364-NODE-5364-length-11940-cov-3.620194_pt1 | contig 11940 bp, 7 predicted proteins | sample MGYA00519873_ERZ825137 | MGnify/ENA primary metagenome ERZ825137 (study PRJEB31778, sample SAMEA3449190) | human gut metagenome | biome: human gut; feature: human-associated habitat; material: faeces | place: United Kingdom | collected 2010/2012 ... | reverse complement strand
GAGCACGTCCTCGTCCTCAAGCACCTCTTCGACCACCGCGGGGGCAGCGGCCGGCTTCGCGGATTTCGCGGTCTTGGAAGCGGTTGCCTGGTTCTTCGAAGCTTGAGCCACGTGTTCTTCCTTTCGACAGGATAAAAAACGCGCCTATTGCCATTCCGCAAATGGGCGCAAATATGCATCAAATTAAGATAGCATAATCTGCACGTCAGAGCAAGTCGTCAGGGTCGACGTCCACGGCGACGTTCACCCACTTGTCGGCCTTGCGGCGTCGGAACACCGGCAGAAGCACTGCGGACACGTCGGCGTCGGCGGGGCACTTGACCACAACATGCCAGCGATACGTGTTGCGCAGCTTCGCGAGCACGCACGGGGTTGCCGGCAGCACGCTCCACCCGTCGCCGCCGAAGGCGCGCGCCTGCTCGGCAAGCTCGACCGCGAGCTCGCGAGCGAGCGCCGCCACGTCGGCCTCGTGGGCGCCCCATACCAGCACGTTGGCCATGCGCACGTAGGGAGGATATCCGAGCATCTTGCGCTTGGGCAGCTCGTCGCGCAGGAACAGCGCGCGGTCGTAACGAGCTGCGGCCCGGATGGGCGCGGCGTCGGCCTCGTAGGTCTGCACGAGCACGCGCCCGGGCAGCTGCGCGCGGCCGGCGCGGCCGGCAACCTGCTCGATCAGGTCGAACGTGCGCTCGTGGGCGCGGAAATCGGGCAGCTGCAGCTGCGTGTCGGCGTTGATGACGCCCACCACGCCGTTGCGATCCCACGGCTGCAACTGCACGAACACCTTGTTTGAAAGCAGACTCTCAAAGGTCGAGTCGCGCGAAGCCGTCGGATTAATGTACCAATGCTCGTAGTAGGGCTTCACGTCCTCGCCTTTCGCCATCCCGCTCTTCGTATCGGTGTACTTGCGCCAGAAACGGCTGTACAGGAACGAATGGCCGATGAAAACCGACGACCGCTCGGCAATCGAAAAATCCTCGTCGCTGAGGCGCCTGAGGGGCATACCGTACGACTGGGTCAGGTAGAAGACATTGTTCTTGTACTCGTTCTTGGCATCGGTCAAATAGACGTCGATCACCTCCGGCATGTCGAACACGGTATCGGTAATGTCCCCGTCCCGCAGAATACCGCCGTTCTCCTTGAGGCTGGCCATGTTGTAAATATAGCCCGCATGGATCGAGTATTTCTTGCCGGTGTGCGAGAAGCCCAGCGAAAGGTTCTTGTCACGGGCGCCCTGGTTCGTGTAGGTCCCGCGCGTACCGCGGCTCTTGTAGTCGATGTTCATGCCCGTAGAGGGCGATATCTGCTGCGCATGGGTGGCCCAAAGCGACTCTTCGAGGCGTTTTTTCTGACCGCCGAAAAAATAGGACAGGTGGGTGAACGGCTTTTTGGTGTTGTAGAAATTAGCCCGATCGGGGGTTACGAGGTAAGCGTCGAGGATTTGCGCGAAACTGAAGTTGCGGTAATCGGGCCTCAGCGCAGCATCCAACGGGATCGACGCACCGCCCAGGTTGCCCAAATAGGCCGAACCGATTCCGCCCCGCAAGCGCTGATACGGGTAATCGGTCTGAAAGCCGTCGATCAGGGTATCTATCGTGGACTGTTTCACCTCGTTGTACTTTAAATCCGGATGCCAGACGAAAATGGAACGCGCCCGCGTCGAATCGTCGAAGAAATAGGACTCCAGCGGTTTGCGGATTTTCGGTTTTTTCGTACTGTCGGCCTTCTGCTGGGGAGCATTGTTGTCGATCGTCCCGCTCGGGGCGCCGTACTGAATCTGGTTCTGCTCGTTGTAGCCCGTCCCGAGCGCATTGTTGCGGTTCGAGAATCCGGGCTGCTGGGCCAGCGCCGCCACACCCCACAGGGCAAAAAGCGTTCCGAACGCCGCACGCATAAGCCTGTATCTGTTTCCCGGAGAGATCATCCGCCCTGAACTTACCTTAAAATAACGGCAAAGGTAGCAATTTATTACGACTTGCGAAAACAGGCGGCACGCACCGCCAGCGACACGGCGACATAGGCGACGATGATGAAAGGAATGGCCACGATATGCCAGATTGCCAGCGACAGCAGGGCGCATACCGCAAAGATATAGCGCACCTCGTTGCCGCGGAATCCATAATGTTTGAATTTAAGCGCGAACATCGGCACGTTGCACACCAGCAGGTAGCTCAGCACGGCGGCCAGGCCCACCGCGAACCACGGACCAACGGCATACTGTCCCGTTCCGACCAGGTATCCCGAAGCGGCGACCAGCAGGGCCGAAGCGGGCGAAGGCAGGCCGATGAACTGCGTCGTCTGGTTTTCGTCGATATTGAATTTCGCCAGCCGGAGCGCAGAGAAAGCCGCTAGCACGAACACGGAATACCCCCACAGCCCCTCGCCCCCCGCGGCATAATACACGTTCAGCAATACGGCGGCAGGTGCCATTCCGAAACTGATGCAGTCGGCCAGCGAATCGAGTTCCTTACCCAGCGGCGAGTAACTTTTCAGCAGCCGTGCGGCAAAGCCGTCGAGGAAGTCGAACACGGCGGCCGTCACGATCAGCACCAACGGCCAGAACAGGTCGCCGTAGCGCAGCGCCGCCACCGTCGCCCCGGCTCCGCAGAGCAGGTTACACAGGGTCAGGATATTGGGAAATGTAAACAGTTTGATTTTCATAGCGAATCATTTAAGCGTTTCACACCGGTCGGACGGCAAGCGCCCGATTTTCCGCGCAGACCGTCCCGTTCCGGCGTTTGTGCACGCCGGGGCCGTTCCCCGGCAAAATTATAAAAATTCGGGCAGATGGTTCTTCCGCCCCTGCCCCAAATGCTTGCGTATCCCGAAAAAAAGAGGTATCATTGTAGAATAAAACCACTTTTATCCCCGCGACATGGATCAAAACCGCTACTGCATTATCATGGCGGGAGGCATCGGCAGCCGTTTCTGGCCGATCAGCCGCCGCTCGCAGCCCAAACAGTTCCTCGATATCCTCGGCACCGGCAAAAGTTTCATCCGCCATACTTACGAACGCTTCGCCAAGATCATCCCGCCGGAGAACTTCCTCGTAGCGACCAACAGCATCTACAAACCGCTGGTACTCGAACACCTGCCCGAGCTGAAAGCGCATCAGGTACTCTGCGAACCGGTCGGACGCAATACGGCCCCCTGCATCGCCTACGCCGCATGGCGGCTCCGAAGCGTCAATCCCGACGCAACGATGATCGTCACCCCCGCCGACCACCTGATCCTCAACGAAGAGGAGTTCCGCAAAGTAATATCCGAAAGCGCCGAATTCACCGAACGGCAACATGCGATGATGACCATAGGCATCCAGCCCAGCCGCCCCGACACCGGATACGGTTATATCCAGATCGACCCGGTACCGGTCGACGGCCGCCCGGCTATCCGCAAGGTCAAGACCTTCACCGAAAAACCGAATCTCGAGATGGCCAAAATCTTCATCGAAAGCGGTGAATTTTTCTGGAATTCAGGCATCTTCATCTGGAAGGTCGGCACGATCATGGAGAACCTGAACGAATTCCTGCCCGAACTGCAACAACTATTCGCTTCGGCAGAAGGCAAATACGGCACCCCGGCCGAACAGCAGGCCATCGACGACATCTATCCCGCATGCCGCAGCATTTCGATCGACTTCGGCGTGATGGAGAAGGCGCGCAACGTTTATGTACGGTGCAGCGACTTCGGATGGTCCGATATCGGCACCTGGGGTTCGCTCTACCAACACTCGGCCAAGGACCCCGAAGGCAATGTGGAGAGCGCTCCGTGCCTGTTCTACGACACCAAAGGATGTATTGTCAAGAACAAAGAGGGTAAACTGACCGTTATCGAAGGGCTCGAGGAGTACATCGTGGTCGACACCGACGACGTGCTGATGATCTGTCCGAAGAGCAACGAGCAGAACATCAAGAAATTCATCGATGACGTCAAATACAAGATCGGAGACAAATTCATCTGACATGAAAAGCGACACGCTGCACGAACTATACGAACTATTTTTGCTGCACCCGCACATTTCGACCGACAGCCGCCGGATCGAACCGGGTTCGATCTTCTTCGCACTGCACGGCGAGCATTTCGACGGAAACCGGTATGCCGCCGCAGCTCTGGAAAGCGGCGCGGTTGCCGTCGTGGTAGACGATCCGAAAGTAATCCCGCTGGTCGAGGAGGCTCCGTGCTCTTGCGGCCACGACGATGAAGCCCATACCTGCGACTGCGGCGACAAACACGAAAGTTCCGGGTGCGATTGCGGACACGGATCACCCCACGAAGCAGAATGCACCTGCGAAGAGTGCACGGAAGAAGAGTCCCGGCGAGACGGCCGTTACATCCTCGTCCCCGACACGCTGGAGGCATTGCAGGAGTTGGCCGCCTACCACAGGAGCGAACTGGGCGTGATGATTCTCGCGATCACCGGCAGCAACGGCAAGACCACGACCAAGGAGTTGGTCGGCCGTACGCTGTCGCAGAAATACGAAACGACCGTCACCCAGGGCAACCTGAACAACCACATTGGGGTTCCGCTGACACTGCTGTCGATGACACCAGAAACCGATTTCGCCGTGGTCGAAATGGGGGCGAGCCACCGGCACGAAATCGAAAAGCTCTGCGCGATCGCCCGCCCCGATTTCGGGTTGATTACGAACATCGGACGTTCCCACCTCGAAGGTTTCGGCGGACCGGAAGGCGTCCGCAAAGGCAAAGGCGAACTGCTCGACTACCTGGCCGCGAACAGCGGCACGGCATTCTACCTGAGCGACGATGCCGTCCTGAGTGAAATGGTCGCCGAGCGCCCGAACCTATACGCCATCCCGTACAACGCTTCCGGCCTGACACGCGATGACGACGGTGAAATGATCGGCGTCCGTTGGGAAGGACTCACGATCCACAGCAAGCTGGTCGGCGACTACAACCTGAACAACATCGCCGCCGCACTGGCGATGGCCGCCTACTTCGCCGTCGCCCCGGAAGGGGCCGCCGCAGCGATCGCCGGTTACACGCCGGACAACAACCGCTCGCAAAAGCAAGTGACGGCGCACAACACCCTGATCCTCGACGCATACAATGCAAATCCGTCGAGCATGCAGGCCGCGCTGGAAAATTTCGCCGCCACGGTTTCCGCCCAACCCAAAGCCGTCATCCTGGGCGACATGGGGGAACTGGGCGAATACGCCGCAGCGGAACACGCGCGCATGATCGAACTGATGCACCGGTTACAGATCAGCGAAGCCTACCTGGTAGGCGACCGTTTCGCTCTCGCGGGAGCCAACACACCGGGCTTCCTGCCCTTCGCGGACACCGAAGCGTTGTGCACCTTCCTCACCGGACATCCGCTGCATGGCAGGTTCATCTTGATCAAAGGTTCGCGCTTCAACCGACTCGAAAAGGTCGTAGACCTGCTCTGACGATCCGACGCCAAAAACAACCGGTTTCCCGGTTCCTCCGATCCTGTCCGGACTTCCGATCGAAGTCCGGATTTGATTTTTCCGCTTCCCCTATCAATCCTCTCCCGCCCCTCTTTTCCTCTGTTCTACGACCCCTTCCCGCTTTCTTCTCTTTCACCCCAATGCACCCGCCCCCACCCGCGGCATCCTTCCCTCTGCGCCTTTCAGCGCGACGGGTTACCGCGACAAACGCCTACCAAGCATCCGAAACGACAACATCTGTACATAAAAAGGGATCCGCCCTTTTTTGTGGCGGATCCCTTCGATCATATAAGCAGTTCTAAGTTGGGTGCACGCAAAATTTACAAGACACCTTCCACAACGGTCACTTTTTCAGCATCGCTTTGACCCGGTTGTAGACATTTTCGCCCGAGAAACCGAATTTACCGTCCAACACACCGGCGGGAGCCGAATAACCGAAGTGGTCGAGACCGAACACCTCGCCGTCGCAGCCGACCAACCCGGCTAACGTTACGGGCAGGCCCGAAGTGAGGCCGAATTTGGGCACACCGGCGGGCAGTACGCTCTGCTGGTACTCGGCGCTCTGGTCGCGGAACAGGCCTTCCGACGGAACCGAAACCACACGCACCTTCACACCGTCGGCTTTCAGCTTCTCTGCGCCGTCCACCAACGTAGCCACCTCGGAGCCGCTTGCCAGCAGGATCACGTCGGGTTTACCCTCGCAATCCATCACGATATAGGCACCTTTGACAGCCTGCATCGCCTCTTCGGCACGGCTGCCGCCGAGCGTCGGCAGGTCCTTGATATTCTGGCGCGACAGCACCAGCGCCGTCGGACGCTGCTCCTCCATGGCGATCTTCCATGCGGCTACCGTCTCACGGGCATCGGCCGGACGCAGCACCACCACCGAGCGTTCGCCCTCATGGTTGCGCAGTTGTTCCATCAGGCGCAACTGAGCCTCGTGTTCCACCGGCTGGTGCGTCGGACCGTCCTCGCCTACGCGGAACGAATCGTGTGTCCAGATGAACTTCACCGGCAGGCGCATCAGCGCCGAAAGGCGCAGTGCAGGCTTCATATAGTCCGAGAAGACGAAGAAGGTACCGCAGGCCGGAACGATTCCGCCGTGCAGGGCCATACCGTTCATGATGCAGGCCATCGTAAATTCGCACACGCCCGGCTGCAGGAAGCGGCCGCCCATATCCTCCTTGGAAATGGCACGGGTCTTTTTCAGGAAGCCGTCGGTTTTGTCCGAGTTGCTCAGGTCGGCCGAAGCGACGATCATGTTCTCGACCTTTTCGGCCAGCACGCCCAGCACAGCAGCCGAAGCGGCGCGCGTAGCGACGTTTTCACCGCACTTGATGCCGAGGTAATCGATCGCAGGCAGTTTGCCGGAAAGGAACTGGTCGAGTTTTTCGGCCAGTTCGCCGTTGGCAGCGGCCCAACTCTTCTCCTCTTCGCGGCGCAGCGCCACCCATTTACGCAATTCGGCAGCCCGCTCGGCATAGAGTTTTTTCACGTCATCGAAAATCACGAAAGGATTTTCGGGATCGCCGCCCAGGTTAGCCACCGTTTTGGCGATGTCGGCCCCGGCAGCCGTCAGCGGCTGGCCGTGTGTCGAAACTTTGTTCTCGAAGCTCTCGCCCTCTTTGCCGAGTGCGCCCTTGCCCATTACCGTATGGCCGACGATCAGCGTCGGTTTCTCGGTTTCGTTCACGGCACGGGTCAGCGCCATGCGAATCTCACCGCCGTCGTTGCCGTCAATGCTGATCACGTTCCAACCCCACGCCTCGTATTTGGCCACGATATCCTCGGTCGACACCTCGTCCACCTTCGTCGAAAGCTGGATGTTGTTCGAATCGTAGAACATGATAAAGTTGTGCAGTCCGAGGTGGCCGGCGATACGGCCCACGCCCTGGGATACCTCCTCCTGGATGCCGCCGTCGGAGATGAATGCGAAAGTCTTGTGCGCCATCCATTCGCCGAAACGCTCAACCATGAAACGTTCTGCGATCGCCGCGCCGAGAGCCATCGCATGGCCCTGTCCCAGCGGACCCGAAGTATTCTCGATAGCCCGTTTCAGGTCACGCTCGGGATGACCCGGGGTCGGGCTGCCCCACTGGCGGAAATCCTTGAGCTCGTCGAGCGTAAAATAGCCGGCCAGCGCCAACACCGAATAGAGCATCGGCGACATGTGGCCCGGATCGAGGAAGAAACGGTCGCGCAGCGGATAGGTAGGATCGTCGGGATTGTATTTCAGGAACTCGGTATAGAGGATGTTGATAAAGTCGGCACCGCCCATCGCTCCTCCGGGATGGCCCGACTTCGATTTCTCTACCATTGAGGCCGCCAGTATCCGGATATTGTCCGCGGCCAACGTCGTTACGTCTTTCATCTGCTTTAGTTTCGCTTTAAGTTAGTTATTTGGATAGTTAATTCGTTCCTCCACGGGTTGCAAACCCTCACCCGAATTTACAATTATACGAAGTACAAGTAAGGACAGCGGTGCAACGAACTATGGAATGCACACAACACCCTCCTTCAATTGCAGCCAGAACACTATTTAACAGCCTATTATATTTCCGCTGCTTCAGATTCGGACTCCGGATTCCGTTCGGGTTCCAAACTTCAGGCTCCCGGTTCCCCGCTACAGGTTGCGACGCTCCGGCCCCGCACTTCCGCATTCCTTTCGGCAACGGGCCTCCGGAACCGGTCCGGTAATCCTGCCGTTCGCCGGACGCAAAGAGCTGCAAAGGTATTCAGCACCGGTAAACACCGTACAAATTTATAAAAAATCGGCAGAGCGCCAAACCGCCGCCCCGCCAAATTGTCAACAATCGGCTCGCCGGAGCTTCTCCCGCACACCTGCAGGCAACAATCCGGCCCGGATCGCACACGGCACATCCATGAACCGCCCGGGGCTAATCCTGCGGTCGTCTCGCGGATACGGAACCACCGCAGGCGCATCCCCCGCTACGCCGGATCTATCTCGGCAGTGAGCCGCAATACATTTTCGGTAGCGGAACCGACCCGGAAGCGCTCGTCCACCCTGCGGCCGACGATCCAAACGATCTCTCCGTCGGATACGACGACGAACTGCCGCCGTTTGTCGGGTAACGACACCTTGCTGTCGACCAGGAAATCGCTCACCTTTTTGTGCCCCGACATCCCGAACGGCACGAAACTGTCGCCATCCCGCCAGCGGCGCACCCGGAGCGGATACCGCAGTTTGGATTCGTCGATCAGAGCCACGTTATCGGGCTGCTGCAACGTATCGAGGTCGTCGACCTCGAGGCGTTCGAACCGAATGATATTGCCGCCGCAACTAAGTCGCCGCGTCTGCGCGTCGGCCTCCAGTTCGCACGTATCGTCCGCAGGGATCGGCATGACGATAATCCTGCGGCGGTCGATATAGGCCGCATAATCGCGCGAATAAAAATGCTTGCCGGTGCTCTGTCCTTCGTTTTCAAAACTGTGGTAGAGCTGGTTGATTACCTCCGGGTTGAAATGGAAGCCCCGGAGCAATTCGTACACGACGAACTGGACGGGCAGCATCGGATCGATCCGGTCTACCTCGATCGTATGGACATCGCCCCGGCTGAGCACCACCTGCTGGCGCAGCAGCGCCATGCCACGGTCGATAAACCCCTGTGCGGCGGTCAGCCGTTCGACATTCGAAGTCATCGTTTCGGTGAACTGCGGCGAAATTTCCTTGATACGGGGGACGATGCCCAGCCGAATTTTGTTGCGCAGGTATTTGGTCGAAGCGTTCGACGAATCCTCGCGGAAAGGAATCTTCTTTTGCAGCGCATAGTCTAAAATCTCCTTGCGCGTGGAGAAGAGCAGCGGCCGGATCAGCCGCCCGTTGGTCACACTGATTCCGGTCAGTCCGCGCAGCCCGGTGCCGCGCAACAGGTTGATGAAAAAAGTCTCCACCGAATCGTCTCCGTGGTGGGCAATGGCGATGTGCGTATAACCGTGTTCGTCGCAGAGGCTGTCGAACCAGTCGTAGCGCAACCTCCGCGCAGCCATCTGCACCGATTCCCCGGTACGCTCCATCTCCCGGAGCGTATCGAAGCGGATGTTGTAGTGCGGTACACCGAGCTTTTCGGCACACTCCGCCACCAACTGTTCGTCCTCTTCGGCCTCGGGGCCCCGCAACTGGAAATTGCAGTGCGCTACGCCGATCCTGTAACCCGACTGGGCGAACAGCGACAACATCACCATCGAATCGACACCGCCGCTGACAGCCAGCAGGATGCGATCCCCGTGCGAGCAGATGTTATGCTCGGCCACATAATTTTCGAATTTACCCAGCAAAGTCTCCATATCGAACTTTATTACAACAACCGGCCTTTATAATACATTGACTTCCATTTCGATATCCACGCCGAAACGTTCCCGGACCTCCTGCTGCACACGGCGAGCCAGAGCGAGCACCTCGCTGCCGGACGCCCCGCCGTAATTGACCAGGACCAGTGCCTGCCGCTGGTGCATCCCGACACATCCCTCGCGTTTTCCTTTCCAGCCCGCACGGTCGATCAGCCAACCCGCTGCGAGCTTCACACGCTCCGCATCCACGTCGTAAAAAGGCATGTCGGGACAGCGTTCGCGCAGACGCAGCGCAAACTCGCGCGGCACCACGGGATTTTTGAAAAAGCTGCCGGCGTTGCCCAGTTCCTGCGGATCGGGAAGTTTACTGCGGCGAATCCCGACCACCGCATCGCGCACGCGCTGCAACGTCGGGCCGCCAGCCTCCGCGACCTTCGCATTCAGGTCGCCGTAACCGAGCCGGAACACGGGATTCAGGTCCAGTGCGAAAGTCACCGAAAGGATGATCGCACGGCCGCGCAATTCACGCTTGAACACGCTGTCCCGGTAACCGAAAGCGCACGCTTCACCGGCAAGCACCTCCACCCGGTCGAGATCCGGACGGTAGAGCTCCACCTCGCGGATCACATCCTTCACCTCGGCGCCGTACGCCCCGATATTCTGCACCGGCGCGGCGCCCACATAACCCGGAATCAGCGAGAGGTTCTCCACTCCGCCGTAACCGCACCCGACGGCCCATGCCACGAAATCATCCCACTCCACACCGGCTTCGGCACGTACCAGCACCTTGTCCGCCCCTGCGGAAAGCCGTGTGACACCCCGCGCTACAGGGTGCAGGATCGTACCGGGATAGTCCCGGGTAAAAAGCACATTGTTGCCGCCGCTGAGCACATACCACGGTTCACCGGTCTCCCGTTGGCGCACAAAAAACGCCCGGAGCTGCTCCGCGTCCGAAAATTCGGCATACCGTGCCGCCGAGGCCTCGACCCCGAAACTGTTCAATGCCCTGAGGGATATGTTGGTTTTGCTGTTTTCCATTCGTCATCCGAGTTGTAACGCCGCTTGTCTCCCGTCCCGCAATACGGCGGACGGTGTCCGTCGCACGGACCGTACCGCGAACCGTGATACAAATGTAGCCAATTTGTATGACAATTGGTATTATAAAGCCCATTCTCCGGGATCCGGCCGCAAATCCATCCTGTTTCCCATTCCGGCCCGCACCGGCGTTCCTCGTCTTATTTCCTATCCCAATAGTCCTCTTTCCCCGGCAGCTTCACATCCCGCCCTTTCCTGATCCGAAGCTGCGCATGATCCTGTACCGCGAACCGTCCGGCCCCCCCGCAAATCATCGTAGACATTCACTTTTCGGTAAAAACCGCTGGCTGTCCGGCGATTTTTTCTTAACTTTAGTTGTTTTTATTCCGTATGCACTCCAAAAAATATTAAATATGTTTACAGACAAAGATTTGGCGCAGATCAGCGCGCACGGGCTCACCCCCGAACAGGTCGAACGGCAGATGTCCTACTTCGGCAGCGGCTTTCCCTACCTGAATATCGACCGGCCCGCTGTTGCGGACGACGGCATCCGGACCCTCGACGAACGGCAGGTGGCCGAATACGCCAAGCGCTACGACGAGTTCTCGCAGGGCAAGCGCATCGTAAAATTCGTCCCGGCCTCGGGTGCAGCCACGCGGATGTTCAAAGCGCTGTTCGAATACCTGGAAAGCGGGGTTTCGAATCCCGCCACGGAAGAGCTCCTCGCGAACCTCGACAAGTTCGCCTTCGCGGAAGAACTGCGCAGCAGGCTCGGCGGCGAGACGGCCCCCGAAAAAATCATCCGCGGAATCGTCGCTCGGGAAGGGCTCGGTTACGGCAGCCTGCCCAAAGCGCTCATCCTGTTTCACCGCTACGGCGACGGGAACCGCACCGCGCTCGAGGAACACCTCAGCGAAGGGGCGCTCTACGCCGCCGACCGCGACGGGAAGGTGAACGTCCATTTTACCGTTTCGCCCGAACATCTCAACGCTTTCAAGGCGCGCGTCGGGCAGGTGCTCCCTGCCTTCGAAAAGCGCTACGGCGTCCGGTACGAGATCAGCTACTCGCAGCAGAAACCGTCCACCGATACGATCGCCGCCACACCCGGCGGGGAACCGTTCCGCGAGGAAGACGGTTCGTTGCTGTTCCGTCCGGCGGGACACGGCGC
>ERZ825137.5358-NODE-5358-length-11952-cov-2.888291_pt1 | contig 11952 bp, 7 predicted proteins | sample MGYA00519873_ERZ825137 | MGnify/ENA primary metagenome ERZ825137 (study PRJEB31778, sample SAMEA3449190) | human gut metagenome | biome: human gut; feature: human-associated habitat; material: faeces | place: United Kingdom | collected 2010/2012 ... | reverse complement strand
GTACGGATAATATCCGTTGCAATATATCCCATTTTACGATCTGTGCTATAACCGATCTCAGACTTATAAGAACGAAGATTCTCCGCCTCATCTTTTGTGATCACCTCATTCACCGCATATCCCAGATTTCCTTTTACATAATACTTAAAGTCATCTCCAATTCTGTCATTATAGCCCAATTCTACTTCAAAACCTCTAGCATCGATCACTCCATAGTTTTCAGAAGGCATCTTCGCGCCAAAAGTAGCTGGAATACTGGCAGCCCGATCTCCCAAAATATCATATGTATGCCTGTAGAATGCATCTACTGTCATCGAAAGCTTATTGTTCAGGAAAGTAGCATCAAGACCGAAATTGTATGTCAAAGACTTTTCCCAGGTAATATCCACATTAGGAATTACATCTGCAGCAACTCCACTGCTCAACGAACCGAAATATGCTCCGTTTACCAGATTATAACGCTGCATCCATTGCCATCCGCTAATCGCATTCTTATCTTTCAATACGATGCCGTCATTTCCCAACAATCCGATAGATGTTCTTAATTTCAGATAGTTGATAAACTTTACATTCTCTTTGAAGAATTTCTCTTCCGATACTCTCCATGCCAATGAAGCAGACGGGAAAAATCCCCAGCGGTTTTTAGGAGCAAAATTGACAGAACCGTCATAACGGAAAGAGGCTTCCACCAGATACCTGTCATCATAACCATAATTCAGGCGACCAATATAAGAGATACGTCCTGTTTCTTCACCTTTTCCGTCCACTGTCGAGTTCTTTGAGTCAGAACTACCGGCAAACAACTGGTCCACCGCAGAGGAGATAAAGTAATTTCTCACGCCGTTAAACCAATCCACCGTTCCTTCCGACTGTTCATATACAAATAATGCCCCTACATCATGTTTACCGAATTTATTAGCATATGTAATATATCCATTTAACTGATAACTGTCACGGGTATCATACTTCTCTTCCAAGAAGTCACCGTCAGATCTCACTTTGACACGGTCTATTACATCTGTTATAATATGATTGTGGCCGCCTGTCATTTTATATTCATATAATGAATAAGGACGGTTGAATTGTTTTATAAAAGTGTGCCTATCATATTTATTAAATAATAATTTAAGGCTCAAACCTTTGACAAAGGGGACATTATATTGTAATGAAATATTCGCCTCATAATTGGAATATTTCTTTCTGTTATAACCGGTATTACCTCCCAACAGCTCAATCGGATGCCATTCCACAAAACTTCCGGTAGGCTTCCCATTAATATAGGGAGGCACCTGTCCTGTCCGGAAAAGCAACCCCCTGTAGAGGTTATCCATCTTATCAGAATCATTGTCGTATCTCCAATATGGTTTATCATCGTTTCTTGTATCCATATTCAGATTCAGAGAAACGATCAGGTCTTTTGTTATGTTCGCTTCCAGATTACTTCTCAGATTATATTTCTTGAAACTCAGATTATCAAAAGAACCTGTTTCATAGTAATAGTTACCGCCAATGAAATAACGGACACGTTCGTTACCTCCACTGACATTCAAAGAATGCCTGGTTACCAACGGTTGCTTCCATGCTTCATCCAACCAGTTATAATTGTTATTTTTGAAGTACTCCAACTCGTCATCCGTATAATAACTCAAATCCGTAGGATCGACATTTTCCACAATCCTGTTATCATTTATAAAAACTGCCTGGTTGTAAGCATTCTGTGTTTCCGGAATCATAGTTGCATCCGATAAACCGATAGAACCGGTATAAGCGATGGTTGGCTTTCCTATTTTACCTTTCTTGGTAGTAACCAACACAACACCGTTTGCAGCACGTGCTCCGTAAATAGCAGCAGACGCTCCGTCTTTCAAGACAGACAGATTTTCCACTTCACTTGCATCCAAGCCGTCAAAAGCAAATTTGTCTCTGACAATCCCATCAATTACATATAAAGGAGCCGAATCATTCCAGGTTCCTTTAGAACGTACCGTCATATCGGCACCGGCACCGGGTTTACCTCCGGACTGTGTCAACAATACCCCCGCCATCTTACCGACAAGTGCACTGGATAAACTACCTGCGGGAGAATCTTGAATATCCTCCGCGCTGACAGAAGATATCGACCCGGTCAGATTCACTTTTTTCTGGATACCATATCCAACAACGACCACTTCTTCCAGATTTTGGGTATCTTCCAGTAGTTTCACATTAACAGAAGCTCCTTCGCGTACAGGCACTTCCTGACTGATATAGCCGATGTAGGAAATCAGAAGAGTTTTTCCGGAAACATTATCCAGAGTATATTTCCCATCGATATCTGTAATTGTTCCATTCGTTGTTCCTTTCTCTACCACGTTGGCACCGATAATCGGCTCACCGCTAGTATCTGTAACCACACCTGTAATATTTCCTTTTTTCCCCTGTGCCACAACCGGCATTCCCGGACCACCACTCTTTTCCGCCGGGTTGATCAGAATAAGATTATTCTCTGTGATCTCATACTTGATCCCTTCCTTTGCAAACAGACGGTTCAGGATCGTTTCGACACTCTGGTCTTTCTCGCGGACAGAGACTTTCTTATCTAGGTTGATTTTTCCACTCTCATAAATAAACCGGAACTCGGACTGATTCTCTATCAGGAAAAGGATTTCCTTGATGGACTGATTGTTTACGTTCAACGATAATTTCGTCTTTTGGGAATAAACGGTAGCCGAGATATTGAGCGAGAAAGCAATTAAAGCTAATGTTGTCAATCTCATAATAGCGTATACCTTTTTAAGGGTCGGATACGATTCCGACCTTGACAAATTAAAAAATTTCATATATTTGTAATTTGATTGTTAGTTAACAATAGTGCTGGACACACTGTGTATTAATGATCAAAAAATAGGACGGGAAGTGTTGCTGCATTTCCCGTTTTTCGTGCTTCATGGTTGTTACTTCATAGGCAAACTTATTTAGGGGTTATACTTATATTTTTTCCTTTCACGTGATAGGCTATGTTACTTAAATGGGATAAGGCCTCCAATACATCTGCAATTGTTTCTTCCTGTATTACACCATTGTAATGTATATTTTTACCTAAATCTCCCTGAATATGAATATCGACATTATACCATCTTTCTAAATATTTACAGACATCCCCCAATGACATATCATCCATGTAAAGCTTATTATTCAGCCATCCATAAGAATGGGACAAATCACCACTAAGCTGTTTCAATGTACTAGTCCGCTTATCGAACTCTGCCATATCACCTGCTTTCATCTTCAGTTTGTCATTATTATGTCCCAGTTCAATATGCCCCTCCACCAACGAAGCTTGTATAGTCGGGTCATCTGCATACGCTTTCAGGTTAAAAGATGTACCTAATACTTTCACCTCTACTCCATCAGTCATTTTCACAATAAAAGGGATTTTACTTTTCGATACATCAAAATATCCTTCCCCCTGGAAACGAACTTCCCGAATTTTCTTCTTCGAGTTATACACATAGGTAATATCCGACCCTGAATTCAACTTTACGACCGACCCGTCAGGCAACGCTATTTCCGAACGGTTCCCGTAATCGGCGGTCAAGCTGACAGAGATATCCTGCTCCCTATCAAATACTCCGGTAACAGAAAGAACAACCATCAATAAGACAGAGGCTGCGATACCTGACAATGTATAATAAATATTATTCATACGTTTCCGGAGAAGAGCCTTCTGTCTGTTAGACGTATCTACTTTCTCCCAGGCACGATCCACATTAAAAACACCGGGATCCATATAATGTCCGGATTCCTTCCAGATCCAGCGATACCGCTCCAGTTCCTGACAGTTCTCCCCATTTCGATCCAACCATTCCTGTAGGATCGGGTCGGTGACCTCTTTTTCACCGCTGAGCAGGTAATCTATTATATGATCACTTATATGTTCTTTTTCTTCCATGAATCTTCCTTTTATAATTAAGACACAGTAAAACAAAAAAGGTCCTATACGGACCTAAAAAATTTTATATACCTTTTACTTCAAGGCACTTTTTCAATCTCTGGAGAGATACCCATATCTGATTTTTAATTGTTTTGACTGAAATGGATAACTGGTCTGCAATCTCTTTTTGCTTCAGCCCTTTTACGCGGTGAAGGAGTAACACCTCTTTACACCTGCCAGGCAGCAGGTTGATACAATCGTAAAGAGCCATGCGAAATTCTTCAGTCTCAAGCGGATTTTCTTCGTAATAAGGAAGTTCTTCTTCCCGGTTCTCTAAAACTGTTTTGTAATTTGTTCGCGTACGAATATGATTCAATGCCAGATTTCTCGCCATCTTATACAGGTAGCCGGAAACATTCTCTCCAACCAATATCCTCTTCCGGTTGTTCCAAAGGGTAAGGAATAGTTCCTGCACAACATCCTCAGCATCCTCTTTCTCTCCTAACAGACGATAGGCATAACAACACAGACGGCTGTAGTAACGGACAAACAGCTTATTGTAACTGGTGTAATCATCATTTGCGATTGCAGCAATTAGTTTATCATCTGTAATAGAGATATTCAATATATATTAAGTTAAATATTCAACAAATATTATTCTGTAATTATCACGACTATTTCTTAATGATATGGCTGTATGAGCTAATTAAAATCTTTTTCTATATAATTGCACGCTATAATCCAATGCAAATGTAGACTTATTTTTGTTATAAAAAATAGTATAAAACTACTTATTTGATGGACTATCCTCTGATCCGCCAATCACCTCTTACCGAAGCTGCCACAAATCGTAAAAGTTCGCAATGCCCGGCAATATCCATTATTCCTTTTTTATCAATTCACTTTCACGATACCTTTACAAAGAAAAGTAGTATATCTTCATGCCCCAATATTCATGCTTAGGTAAAATACACAAAACAGCTAGGTTTTTTACATCGCATGCAGGAAAAGAAAAAAGCAAGATAGATTGTTATTTCCCATATGACAAGCAAAGAGTTTATCGTTTTGTCCTTATATTTGTCTCAAATAAAATAAGTTCGATATGGAAAAAGAAACAGAAGAGAAAATCCAAAAGAACGTTCACCAGGGTTCGAACGTCCGCAAATTACGTAATATAATGGGGATCAAACAGAGCTCATTAGCGAAAGATCTCGGCACTACTCAGCAAGCGGTTTCACGTATCGAAAGCCAACGGGTGATCGAAAAAGATACCTTGATCCAAATCGCGAACATCTTAAATATTTCCCCCAAGATCATTGAAGAACTGGATGAAAATCCGCTGTCAGTTATTATTGAAAATAATAATTTTGAAAGTGGAAGCTATAATACAGGAATAATTTCAAATGATCAATACAATCAAAATACCATTCATCCTTTAGAGAAGATAATGGAGTTGAACAAACAAGCCACCGACCTTTTTGAACGCATGCTGGCCGTTGAAAAAGAAAAGTCCGCTTTGCTAGAACAATTATTGAAGGAGAAAGGGTAATATTCATGGTTACAACCCGATATAACCTGAATTTCATCCCAAAGAAAAGATAAGATCCCGTCATAGTAATTGCTTGTCGACAATTATAAACAAATCTGTCGATAATTGTGAGCAAGCTTGCCGATAACTATCAACAAGCTTGCCGACAATTATCGACAGTAAAATAGTACAACAAAACAACAGCACATTGTTACCGTTCTAATCAGATACCGGTATAACAATATTCCTTGCTTCCTGCCCATTATTATCTATCATTTTCCGGTAACAACCTTAAATGTTGCCAGATTACCTTTATGGTCTGTCGGCCAGATTCCTTTCGGAGTGAAGAACTTGTCCTGAGAATCACTCTCTTCTATCTTTCCACGGATGACAGTTTCAGACGGCCCCACCGACCTGAATACAGTCCTGACCGCTTGGAATAATGATGGAACCGCTGCGGTTGATAAAGGAGATCAGCAGATCTTTTTTCAAAGAAAGTGTTGCATAGGTCGGATAATAATAAATAAAATCAATACGATCCCGTTCATCAACATCCGGAGCCCATGCCAGCTTCTCCAACTTTGCCTCTTCAGCCAATTTATTGCCAGCCGGGAATGTGAATCCCGGATATGCAACCGGATCCGGATATTTCTCACGGTAAACATCTTTAAATCCGGCATTATGCAGCATGACAGAACAATCCCAATTAATAACGGCACCATTATGATCCCATAGGTCTTTGGTATTCGCCTGCCAATCCAAATGAGAAGGTTCGTTGAAATCACCTCCCATAATAACAGGAATACCCTTTTGTATTTCAGCCAATGCATCCTGAATAAAAGCAGAGATACTTTCATCCCGGTATGCTAATCGATTAGCCTCCAAAACTGTTTTTTCATCCGTTACCGGAGAATCTATTTTTTCCCAACTCATACCACTGTATCCACGAGGCATATAACATTCATAATGCAAATAATCCAGATGGCAGGAATAGAAAGAAACCGGTTGTCCGGCAATCGTAATTGCAGCTTTCAACATTGCCCTACTCTCATCACCGGGGACAATACAGCATTTTACGATACTATCCGGTTTATACTTTGTTAAAAGACCAACTACCATCCCCAAAGTCTCCCCATAATAATACTTTCCTCGTTTTTCCAAGTCCTTCAAAATTCTAGGCATGAACATTTTCCCATCAAAATCTCTGATTTCACACAAGAAAACAACATCCGCATCGACCTCATCCAAAACATCGAGAATGCCCTGGTATCCATTCGGAACTTTCGAGCCCTCATGCCATAAGTTCATCTGGAAAACAGTAAAAGTATCATTTATTTTTTCCGCATTTATCCATACCGGCACACTCAGCAGGTAGAGTAATAAAAATAATATCTTTTTCATATAATCATCTCTTTTCAATAAAAACTATTTCAACAACCACATCACGTTATTAACATTATCCGTCCCACCCCATTGACGATCCAATGCTGCAAGATATTGTTCCTTATTATATAATAATTCGTTCTCCGGATATTGCCAGCGCATCGGAATTTTAGTCTTATCATCATTCAGGTTCGTATTCGGATTTATCGGGAACTCCGGATAAGTATTCCGACGATAGTCATAATAATCATCATATTGCATATGATAATAGCGAGCAATATAGGCCTGAATCCAGACCTGTTTCAAACGATCCATCTGCGTCCCTTTCGCATTATAAGCCACATAAGAACCTTTCAAATAACGATCAATATACTCATCTGTTATTTCTCTTCCATTCCGATATTCCGCAGGAACAGTAGTACGCACAAAATTGAAAGAAGCACGGATACCTTCTTCATAATATTTCTGTGCATCTCCTTTTATCCATCCACGCTCTATCGCTTCTGCAATCGTAAAGTTCATATCTGCATATCCTAAACGAATATAAGGTACCCCTGCATAACTTAAGCGGTATACACCATTAGGGCGCGAATGCAACTTATTTGCAATCTTTTTAGATTCTTCTCCAAATACAGCAGCAACATCCAATCCCTGATAAGCATTCCAGTCACTCGGCTCCAATAGTTCCTGTCCCGGAGCCAGATACAGTTCATCGGTCATAGCCTGAGCCGGAGAAAAATAATAGAACAAACGATAATCCTCAAACTTCTTCAACGGATCGATTAACAGAGAAGAACCTGCATACTCATTAATACTTTTCACAAAACTATTATGAAACGGATTCTGCTGCCCCTGCTTATCTGAATAAACAGCCTGCAAATTGTCATCGTTACTTTGGAACAGATTACCTTCTGCCACTATTTCTGCAAATGTGTCCTTAATATTCAACTCTGGTGTATCATCTACTCGTTTCGACAAGGAGATCAACACCTTCAGACGAAGAACATTTGTTGCTTTTCTCCATTTCACCGGATCTCCTTTATAAAACGGATCCCCTTCAAAACTTTTGGCTGTGGCGAAGAACTCATCCGCTTTTTCCAGATCCGATAAAACACCAATAAAAACATCTTTTTGATTGTCATAGACCGGATAACGATATGCCTCAATATCCAGAGCCTGAGAATAAGGGATATCCCCCATACTCATCGTACAACGCCAAAAGTTCCAACCTTTCATGAAATAGAATAACCCGGAATAGGCATCTTTATCATCTTCAGAAGCTAACTCCATCATTTGCTTCGCATTAGTCAGTATCCGAATATAAGAAAAATCATCTGCTCCGAAACGGTTATACTGGGCATTATTAATTTGTTCACCCCAAAACATCCGTCGACTCAGGAATTCATTATATTCCCATATCTTTGTAACCATATCTTTTATTACGTTGGTTGCCAACATAGACGACTTGACTTGTGTCGTAGCATCCGGATTCGTATTCATATCGTCAAAAGTCGATGTACAAGCTGAAAACGAAAGAACATAGATCAGTAAACAGCTTACTATTTTGATACTTTTTATATTTTTCATTTGTATACTTTATTAGAAATCAACTTTAATATTAAAACCCATATATCGTTGAGAGGGAGAGTTCAGTTCTTCTTTCTCACCACCTTTTTCCGGATCTGCATATTTAAAATCTTTAGCCCACAAAAGCAGGTTCTGACCGGTAAAGCTGACTGCTGCATTCTTCATGCCCACTTTATGGCAGACAGCATAGGGTATTTGATATGTCAACGACAAATTCCGAAGTTTAAAGAATGTCTGGCTCAACATATTTTGCCAACTTGGACTGGCATGGGAATCGTGATATTTCGTAATATAACTTTCATAAGACACCACAACATCGTTAGGAGCAAAGACTCTGGTATCTTCCAGCACATTGCCATCCGGATCTCTTCTCACAGCACCGGAAACAACTTTTACACCTTCTCCAACATAAGATATTTTTCCGTCTACTACTTCGTCGTATCGATACTGATTATCCGAATCCACATGTGTTCCCGAATTCCATAACATCTGATGTGTTTTGGAATAGGATGTTCCTCCTACACGTCCGTCAAACGTAAAGCTTAACGACCAATTTTTATAAGTAAAAGTATTTGTTATACCCCAAACCAGATCAGGGACATATTTACCCACTTTCTTTTGGAAAGTCTGCCGCACAGGTATACCGCCGTTATGAACGATATTACCATCCGGATCACGTTCCCAATCATTAATAGCAATCCAATCCCAATCGGCTCCTTCTTTAATCCAGGGACGTTTAGTCGAATAATCAGGGTCCAGCTTATGATAAGTATACTTATCGTGTGACCAGTTTGTCAGAATATGCCAATTGAAATCTTTCGTTTGGATGGGTGTCCCTCCCACTACTAATTCTACTCCGCTACGTAAACGCTGTTCTTTACTATTCGTCTGGATAGATTTATATCCTGTAGATTCACTTACGCCTCCATTAATAATAAAATCAGACTCTAACTTATGATAATAGGCAAAGTCTATATTCAACCGTTTCTGGAAAAAGGTTTGAGCCAGACCAGCTTCCCAAGTTTCCGATTTCTGAGGAAGGACAATCCCTCCAATCAAAGTTTCAGGATAGGAAGCTGTAGACAAACCATCCCAAACGTTCGTTGTAATGCCGTACACATTATTATTAGCATATATCTCTGCATCTTGCTTGGTTGTAGTCCACGATCCTCTTACCTTCAGAAAATTCCACCAGGAAGGTAACGGCAATATTTCCGACAAAATTACACTACCAGCCACTGAAGGATAAAAATAAGAACGTTCATCAGAACGTAGAGTTGAAGACCAGTCATTACGTCCCGTAATATCCAAATAATAGGTACTATTCCAAGAGACAGAAGCCTTCCCATATAGACTATTTACCCGTTTCTGCTTCAAACCGCTTGTTGCACTGACAGGATCGGAAGATGAATTCAATGAGTAATATCCAGGGATCGAGAGTCCCCCCTGCGTTTTACTCAACATATCATCATTATGCAGATAAAATATGTTACCGCCAAACATTCCATTCAAATTAAACTTTCCCCATGTCTTATCGGCCATTAACATAGCATCCGCATTAACACTGAACTTAGTATCTTTATTTATACTGTAATATCCTTTCTTATCCCATGCTCCGTTTGCACTGATCGCATTTCTGGATTCTTCCCGTTTGTTATAGACATCAGCACCGGCACGAGCCATCGCCTTCAACCAGGGAGTAATCTCATAACTGGTATTGATGGATGTATTGAACACATCTGTATCATAGGAAGTAATCTGTTCATAAGCTTTAAACCAGGGATTGTCATACCAACTCTTATCATACCAGTTCTGCATTTCATTCTCTTTCCCTTTTACCCAGTAATCCCTATAATCGCGGATATCATATTCAGTACCACCCCAGATTACCATATTATAGATATAGCTACTACTATATCCCGAACCTACTGTGTTTGACGATACACGTTTATTGTATGCTGCCGTTGCATCCATCGAGAACTTTTGCCATTTCATTTCACCACCTACGGAAAAAGTCATTTTATTCAACTTCTGATTCGGATATTCTCCCTTATTATAAACCTGTGTTGCAGATGCTCTGAAGGAGCCATACTTCCCTTTCTGGGTAACGCTTACATTGTTATTTGTTACCATGCTAAACTGAAGGAAGTTTTTGAAATTATCTTTTCCTTTGGATGTAAGTTCCATTTCTCTATATTCGTACGTTTTCGGATCCCACTGAACGGCTGTTCGTCCTATATCCAGCTTATCTCCCCACACTGAATTATTATTATACTTACCGCCGGTACCTGCACTATATGAATGCTGAGTTTCCGGAAAAGCCAGATAACCGGAGAAAAACATAGTATTACTATTAATATTAATGTTTAATCCTTCCTTATCCGATCCTTTCTTTGTCGTAATCATAATTGCACCGCTTGAACCTCTTGCCCCATATAAAGCAGAAGCAGTTGCTCCCTTCAGGACATCTACGGATTCAATATCATCGGCAGCTATTTCATTTATCGATAAATTGGCATATGGAATACCATCCACAATCAACAAAGGAGTGGAACCGCGTAAAGAGATCGTTGCATCCTGATCAAATTCAGTGTTGTTCTGAATATTCAACCCGGCGATTTTACCCGTTAATGAAGTAGTAATATCGACAGATTTTGCCATCGGCATATCATCACCACTCATCTTTTGAACAGAATAACCTAAGGCTTTTTCTTCTCTTTTAATACCTAAAGCTGTAACTACAACTTCTCCCAGGGCCTGCGAATTCTCTTTCAAATGAATAACCAGTGTAGCCCTATTCTTAACCGGTAAGTCCTGAGTAATATAACCAACATACGAAACGACCAAAATTGCTCCCTCTTTTACAGTTAGTGAAAAGTTACCATCCATATCGGTAATCGTTCCATTAATCGTTCCTTTTTCCATAATATTCGCTCCGATAATGGGTTCTCCATTCGCATCAGTTACGGTTCCTTTCACAAATTTAGTAAGATTGGTATTCGTATTCTGAAGTTCAGGTTCAGTAAGTACTACCTGAGTCTCTCCTTTTATGGCATAAGCAACAGGTATCTGTTGAACGATTTGCCCCAATACGACTTCGATACTTTGATCATTTGTTTCAACGGTAATCGGGGTATTCATACCAGGAAGACCTTTCTTATAAAAAAAGCGATATTTGCTTACTTTTTCAATTTGCTTCACCACTTCCGAAGCGGGTTTGTCTTTCATTTTGACGGTTATCTGAGCGTGGATTTCCAATAGCGGAAAGGTTAACAATAATGTCAGAATAACCATCTGTTTAAATAAATGCTTCATGTTACTCATTTTTCTTTTAATTAGAAATAAGATGTAGATAAAATAAATGTTTGTAACTTTGTAAGCAGAAGAGTCCTGTTAATAATAGTCGGTCTCCTACATCGGCTATATCAACTTTAGGGATATCTGCTAAAACTGTATTGGTGAGGTAACTCTGTAAAGGGTTACCTCTCTTCTTTTCTTTTATTCCTTCCTCATAGGCATTTTGTTAGATTAGACATTAGAT
>ERZ825137.5352-NODE-5352-length-11962-cov-2.696985_pt1 | contig 11962 bp, 13 predicted proteins | sample MGYA00519873_ERZ825137 | MGnify/ENA primary metagenome ERZ825137 (study PRJEB31778, sample SAMEA3449190) | human gut metagenome | biome: human gut; feature: human-associated habitat; material: faeces | place: United Kingdom | collected 2010/2012 ... | reverse complement strand
AGAAACAGGTCATTGATTTTGTCACGACGATCGATCTGGATGTGGATGCTTTCATTCCGGAGAGCTATATTGTCAACGAATACCAGAAGCTGGATATTTATAAGCGGATCGCTGCGATCGAGAGCAGGGACGAAGCGGAGGATATGCGCGGCGAGCTGATGGATCGTTTTGGGCAGATTCCGAAAAGCGTGGAAAACCTGTTGCGTGTATCGCTGATCCGTATGTATGCGCATGATCTGTATATTACGGAGATCCGGGGAAAGAAAGACGGCATTACGTTCCTGATGGATCCGGGCGCAAAGATCCGTGTGGAAAATATAGAAGTGGTGCTTGCCAATTATGGCGGAAAGCTGACCTTTGCGGTAAAGGGAACACCGACTTTCTTCTACCGCCTGTCACCGACAGGTGTGGTGCAGAAGGATGAAGAGCAGATGCTCTCGGCGGCAGAGGATGTGATCCGGCAGATGCGTGCAAGATTGTTAGTGTAGTTTTGAGGAAATGACACAATAGATCACGCAAGTCATCGGATGCAATATGGCAAGTGGCTGGTTCGGATCTGAAATATGCGGATTGCCTGTTGAAAACGAAAGAAAGGGAGAAGAAGAGATGTATACTTATAATCTGACACAATGGCTGGCATTTTTTATTATTTATTGCTTTATCGGATGGTGCTGGGAATCTTCTTTTGTATCTGTAAAGAAGAAAAAATGGGTAAACAGAGGTTTTATGCATGGACCGTTGCTTCCTATTTACGGAAGCGGTGCGGTATTGATCCTGTTTGTATCCCTTCCGTTTAAGGCGCATCCGGTTGCGGTTTATTTTGCAGGCATGATCGCCGCCACGATTTTGGAATACGTTACAGGTGTCTTAATGGAAGCTCTGTTTAAGGTGCGTTACTGGGATTATTCGAATCAGAAATTCAACTTTCAGGGGCATATCTGTCTGACTTCCTCTCTGGCATGGGGATTTTTCAGCATTGCCATGGTTTATTGGGTACATAAGCCGTTTGAAAAATTTGTATTATCCATTCCGGAGGCAGTGCTTTCGCCGATCGTGCATGTGGTCATGATGCTGGCAGCAGCAGACTTTGCACTCAGCTTCAAGACAGCTATCGAACTGCGTGATGTCCTTATTAAGGTAGAAGCGGCAAAGAAAGAATTGAAGCTTTTGCAGAAGCGGCTTGAGGTTGTTGAGGCTGTGATCGCGGATGAAGCACAGCAGCGGATCGAACAGGCGCAGCAGCAGAAAGAAGAGATCAGAGCGAGAATTGCAGATGAGAAACAGCTGAAAAAGGAACAGGCTCTTGTGCAGAGAGAAGAGATCCGGGAAAGAATCGAAGAAATTATGCAGAAAGGAAAAGACAGATCTTATCTTACAAAGGATAAGCTGCAGCTTCTGCGTCGTAACCCGGGCGCAACTTCCGGCAAATACAAGCTGGCTTTTGCGGAATTCAGGAATGAAACATGGCCGGAATTTAAGGCTGAAGTAAAGGAGAAGATCAAAGAAAAGCTCGAAGAGCGGGAAGAGAAATAATTTACATTCATTTTACAATAATTTTTCCCATGTGTGATAGAAGGAAAACACTACTTGTCGGATGATAATCATGTAAACAGAGTTGTATGGAAAGAGATAGATATCAGACGGAGGTAAGCAGATATGGGAAGGATGCAGGAATGGTTAAAACAGGCAAGGCAGAACGGGGAAGATCCGCTGATCAAGATCATCTGGATCTGGGGGATGATCCTCGTGTTCTGCTTTGTTTTTTTTATATGGAATACTTTCTTATATGGGGGCATAGAATTATTAGTGAGCCCGGAGACAGCAGCATCGGTCGTGGCGATCGTGGCAGGGCTTATTTTCGTGATATGGTATATGAGAAAGGAATAAGCAGAGAAGTATGGGTAAAAGCAAAAATGCGAAACAAAACAGGGAGGGGCTTGCAGAACTGACAAAAGCATTCGCAGAGCCGGAGTACATAAGGAAGCAATCGTATGCGATCGCTACGGTGGAAAGCCTGATCCGGCAATATGAGCAGCGGAAAGGCACGAAGCATAAGGTGATCGATTCCGTGTCGGAGCGGATCAAAACGGCGGCAAGTGCAGCGGAAAAGCTGGAACGGAAAGGGTATGAAATTTCATATGAACAGGCGGTGCAAAGGTTGAACGATCTGGCAGGTGTCCGGATCGTTTGTTCTTTTCGGGATGAAGTATACCAGGTGGCAGAGTATCTGATAGAGCATCCGCAGCTTACGATCATCAAAACAAAGGATTATATCAAAAAACCAAAGGCGAGCGGTTATCAGAGCGTGCATCTGATCGTCGATATGCCATATCCGTACGGAGAGGAAAACGAAACAGTACGGGCAGAAATACAGATCAGGACTGTGGCAATGAATTATTGGGCAAAGCTTGATCACCAGCTCTGCTATAAGCAGGAAAAGAGCACGCCCCAGGAGACGGAGCAGGTGCGCAGGGAACTGCTTTCCTATGCGCAGGAGATCGCAAGGATCGATAAAAAGATGCTGGCACTCCGCAAAAAAATAGAAGCAATGTGAGAAAACAGACAATAGATCATTTTACATGAAACTTACAAATTTCTTACGGAAACATGATTTTATGTAAGAGGTATCCGGTGTTACACTCGTTCCTGTAATAAGGAAGAGAAAACATGCGAATACCTCTTTTTTATTGTATCGTACGGAAGAAAGCCGCACGAAAAATAAGAGACTCATAGTGGAGGAGAAAGAAAATGAAAAAGAACAAACTTATGACAGTACTTATGGCTGCAACTATTGCAGCAGGCTTATTAACAGGATGTGGCAGCAATGCAGCAGATACGACAGCAACGGACACAGCCACAGATGAAGCAACAGACGCAGCAACAACAGATACAAACGCAGATCTTTCGGGAAACATTGCAATGGCAGGATCCACATCTATGGAAAAGCTTGCTAATGCGGTTGCAGAAGCTTTTATGGAAAAATATCCGGGTGTCAGCGTAACAGCAGAATTTACAGGATCTTCAGCAGGTATTGAATCTCTGGAAGGCGGCAGCGTAGATATCGGTAACTCATCCAGAAGTTTAAAGGATGAAGAAAAGGCAGCAGGCTGTGTAGAGAACATCGTAGCGATCGACGGTATTGCAGTTGTACTTGATCCTGCAAACACAGTAACAGATCTGACACAGGATCAGCTCGTGCAGATCTACAAAGGTGAAGTAACAAACTGGAAAGATCTCGGCGGATCAGATGAACCGATCGTCGTAGTAGGTCGTGAAGCAGGTTCCGGTACAAGAGGTGCTTTTGAAGAATTACTTGGTCTGGAAGATGCATGCCGGTATGCAAATGAGCTGGATTCCACAGGAGCTGTTATCGCAAAAGTAGCTTCTACACCGGGTGCGATCGGATATGCTTCTCTTGATGCAGTAGATGACACAATTATCGCAGCAAAACTGAACGGTGTTGAGCCGACAGAAGAAAACATCAAAGCAGGCAGCTATATCCTTTCAAGACCATTCGTTATGGCAACAATGGGTGAAGTAAGTGCACAGAGCGAGCCGGTACAGGCACTGTTTGACTACTTAAAATCTGACGAAGGAAAACAGCTGATCCAGAGCGTAGGACTTATCACGGTGGACTAAATATATGCATACATCAATCTTTGCAAATCATAAAAATAAATCTATAGTGGAAATCACCGCACACATCATCTTTGTGGTATGTGCACTGGTAGCAGTAATGGCGGTCTTCGCCATTACTGCTTATATGATCATAAACGGATCGCCGGCACTTTTTAAAGTAGGGATCAGGGAAATCTTATTCAATACAAAATGGGCACCTGCGGCAGCGGAACCGCATTTTGGTATTTTATATGTGATCCTGACCTCTATTGTCGGTACATTTGCCGCAATCCTGTTAGGTGTTCCGGTTGCACTTCTGACAGCGGTATTTCTGGCTGAAGTTGCACCAAAGAAGCTGGCGGACATTGTAAGACCTGCAGTTACCCTTTTGGCAGGTATTCCCTCCGTTATCTACGGACTTTTGGGAATCCTGATCTTAAATCCGCTGATGTATAAACTGGAAAAAGCTGTATTTGCAGGATCTTCCGCGCATCAGTATACAGGCGGTTCCAATATGCTGTCTGCGATTCTGGTTTTGGCGATCATGATCCTGCCGACAGTGATCAATATCAGTGAATCAGCACTCCATGCAGTACCGGATCACTTAAGAAGTGCTTCTCTTGCACTGGGCGCATCCAAGATCGAAACAATATTCAAGGTAGTGATACCTGCAGCAAAATCCGGTATTATTTCCGCCATTGTTCTAGGCGTGGGAAGAGCGATCGGAGAAGCTATGGCGATCACCCTCGTTTCAGGCAGCAGCGTCAATGCACCGCTTCCGTTTAATTCTGTCAGATTCCTGACAACAGCGATCGTCAGCGAGATGGGATATGCGTCGGGACTGCACAGACAGGTGCTGTTTACGATCGGTCTTGTCCTTTTCGTATTCATTATGATCATTAACCTGGTACTGACAGGTATTTTAAAAGAGAAGGAGGAAAAATAAATGACCGGCAGTATTATGCATAAGACCCATAAATTAAAAGATCACATCCTTCTTTTTCTGATCTATCTGTCAGCACTTTTCTCTGTACTTGTGCTGGTATGTATCATCGGATATGTTGTGATCCGTGGTATCAGAAATGTGAATCTGACTTTCCTGACAACCGTTACAAGCGCGATCAGGCAGACAACAGGCATTGCGGGAAACATTGTAAATACACTTTACATTGTTGTTCTGACATTATTGATCGCAACACCGATCGGAATCGGATCTGCGATTTACCTGAATGAATATGCAAAGGGTGGAAAACTTGTACGTCTGATCGAATTTACGACAGAAACGCTTTCCGGAATTCCGTCGATCATATTCGGCCTGTTTGGTATGGTGTTCTTTGGAACAGCCTGCGGATTTGGTTATTCGATTCTGACAGGCGCGCTCACCCTGACGATCATGATTCTGCCACTGATCACGAGAAATACACAGGAAGCGCTCAGGAGCGTTCCTGAAAGCTACAGGAGCGGAGCGCTTGGTATGGGTGCCACAAAATGGTATATGATCCGTACGATCCTCCTTCCGTCTGCAATGCCCGGTATTTTAACGGGGGTACTTCTGGCGATCGGTCGTATTGTCGGTGAGTCTGCAGCGCTTTTGTTTACAGCCGGCAGTGGCTTTGTACTTCCGAAAACGGCGATCGGTTACCTGAAAAAGATCATGGAATCAGGTGGAACGCTTACGATCCAGCTGTATCTGTCAATGGCAAAAGCACAGTATGATGTAGCATTTGGCATTGCGCTTGTACTTCTTGTGATCGTATTTTTGATCAATATGCTGGCCAGAGGAATGGCAAAGAAGCTGCAGGTAGACAAAAAATAACAGCATAACAGCATTACATAGATAGAAAGAGAGACAAAGAATGAAAAAGGAAACAAACCCTTCCAAAATCGTTGTACAGCATCTGAACCTGCATTATGGTGAGAATCATGCGCTCAAAGATATTAATATGAATATTGCGCAAAATGCAGTCACTGCATTTATCGGTCCCAGTGGATGCGGAAAGTCTACATTCCTGAAGTGCTTAAATCGTATGAATGATCTGGTAGACTGTGTAAAGATTGATGGAACGGTAACAATTGACGGAGAAGATATTTACAGCCCAAAGGTTGATACAACCCTGCTCAGGAAAAAAGTAGGCATGGTATTCCAGCAGCCAAATCCATTTCCGATGAGCATATACGATAATATCGCCTATGGTCCGCGTATCCATGGTATTATAGCAAAAGCAAAGCTCGATGATATTGTGGAGCGTTCGCTGAGAGATGCTGCCATTTTTGAAGAAGTGAAAGACAGATTGAAAAAATCCGCACTTGGATTATCCGGCGGACAACAGCAGAGACTCTGTATCGCAAGAGCACTTGCGGTAGAACCCGAAATCCTTCTGATGGATGAACCAACTTCGGCGCTTGATCCGATCTCTACCTTAAAGGTAGAGGATCTGATGGAGGATCTGAAAAAGAAATATACAGTTGTAGTTGTAACCCATAACATGCAGCAGGCAGCACGTGTGTCTGACTATACAGCATTCTTCCTGCTTGGTGAGCTGATCGAGTTTGATACAACGGATACAATCTTCAAGCATCCGTCCCAGAAGAAGACAGAGGATTACATTACCGGTAGATTCGGTTGATGGAGAGCAGAAAAGGAGAAGGAAATGTCACCAAGAAGATTATATGAAGAAGAATTAAAACAATTGCAGGAAAGCGTTGAAGAAATGGGAATGGGCGTGCGTGCTACATATGCCAGACTGTTTTCGGCGCTGCAGCAGCAGAAGGAAAGCGTGATCGAAGAGATCATTGCAAGTGACCAAAGTACACATACCCTGCAGAGAAGGATTGAAGGAAGCTGTCTGAACCTTATCACAAAGCAGCAGCCGATCGCCAGGGATCTGCGTCAGGTCAGTGCATCATTGAAGGTAGTAACGGATATCAGCAGGATCGGAGATCAGTGCAGTGATATCGCAGAGCTGGTAAAGCGGATGCATTTTAAGGATCTGCAGGAGTTTTCCGCTCATATTCCGCAGATGATCGAGGAAACGGGCAAGCAGTTGACAGAAGCGATCAATGCATTTGTAGACCGCAACGCAGAAAGCGCACAGCATGTTGTGGCAGGAGATGATACAGTCGATGATCTGTTCAATCAGGTCAAAAACGATGTGATCGCACATCTCAGGTCAGAAGCAAAAGATCCTGATGACTGCATCGATGTGATGATGTTTGCAAAATATCTGGAGAAGATCGGAGATCATGCGGTCAATATAGCAAACTGGGCAATTTTTCAGGAAACAGGAGAAGTGGATCATATCCGTTTGCTTTAAAAAGGAGCCCTGATGACCTGCAGATGCCGTACGCAGAGTGCATATCAGATGCGTCTGCTCCAATATATGTCATGAGGAGACGCCGCGCGAAGTGCGCAACAGATGCATTTACTTTACAAGCACCGGAAATGATATTGATGGAATCGATAGTGCCGACGACTGAGATTTGCCTGACATTTGCCGAGCGGAGAGGCCACCACGCGTTTTGGTGGCCGGAGCTCGTGCAAAATATGTCCTGGCAAATCGCAGGGTAGTCAAACGTGATTCCGGCAATATCATTTCCGGTGCTTTTATATGTCTATCATCTTACAATTAGCCGTTGAGATAAAATACAAAATGAGCTATAATATTCTCATATGGGCATAGCAGACTGCTTCATAAATCTTTGATCCGAAATGGGAGGAAATCACGTAATGAAAAGAATTGGTATGTTGACAAGCGGTGGCGACTGTCAGGCATTAAATGCTGCCATGCGTGGTGTGGTAAAAAGTATACTGAATGCGGAGAGTGATGTAGAGATCTACGGCTTTTTGGATGGTTACAAAGGTCTGATCTATGGAAATTTCCGTATGCTGACCGGGCATGATTTCTCCGGTATTTTAACAAAGGGCGGAACGATCCTTGGCAGCAGCCGTACTCCTTTCAAGCTGATGCGCGAACCGGATGAGAACGGACTGGACAAGGTAGAAGCAATGAAGCAGAATTACTATAAGCTGCAGCTTGACTGTCTGGTGATCCTTGGCGGAAACGGAACGCATAAAACAGCAAACCTGTTAAGAGAAGAAGGACTCAATATTGTGACACTGCCAAAGACGATCGATAATGACCTCTGGGGAACAGATATGACATTCGGTTTTCAGAGTGCGGTTAATATTGCAACGGAAGCCATTGACTGTATCCATACAACAGCAGCTTCCCATGGCAGAGTATTTATCGTGGAAGTTATGGGACACAAAGTTGGCTGGCTGACATTAAATGCAGGTATGGCAAGTGGTGCAGATATCATCCTGATCCCGGAAATCCCATACAGCATTGACAGCATTATCAATAAGATCGATGAAAGAATACAGAACGGAAGCCGTTTTACGATACTTGCTGTGGCAGAAGGCGCTATTTCAAAGGAAGATGCAAAGCTTTCTAAGAAAGAATACAAAGAAAAAATGAAAAACTATCCATTCCCTTCTGTATCTTATGAACTTGCACAGCAGATCCGGGAAAAAGGCGGCTATGATGTACGTGTTACGGTTCCGGGACATACCCAGAGAGGCGGAAGCCCGTGTCCGTATGACCGTGTATTTGCTTCCCGTCTCGGTTCAGAGGCAGGCAAGCTCATTTTAAACGGCGAATATGGCTTTATGGTAGGGATCAAAAACCGTGAGATCATTAAAGTACCGCTGGAAGAGGTAGCAGGCAAGCTGAAAATGGTATCACCGGATGCTTCTATTGTACAGGAAGCTAAAATGCTTGGCATCTGCTTCGGAGACTGATCATGTCATATCAGGCACTATACAGAAAGTTCCGCCCGGACAACTTTGCAGATGTCAAAGGGCAGGAGCATATTGTAACAACATTGCAAAATCAAATAAAAGCGGACAGAGTCGGACATGCCTATCTGTTCTGCGGAACGCGCGGTACCGGTAAAACAACGGTTGCAAAAATCCTTGCAAAAGCCGTAAACTGCGAGAATCCGCAGGATGGTAATCCATGCGGAACCTGCAGGATGTGCAGGGCGATCACAGCCGGCGCGAGCATGAATGTGATCGAGATCGATGCAGCGTCCAACAACGGCGTGGATAATATCAGAGAGATTGTGGATGAGGTTTCTTTTTCTCCGGCGGAAGGAAAGTATAAGGTGTATATCATCGATGAGGTGCATATGCTCTCCATCGGTGCTTTTAATGCACTGTTAAAGACACTGGAAGAACCGCCGTCTTACGTGATCTTCATTCTGGCAACGACAGAAGCACATAAAATCCCGATCACGATTTTATCCCGCTGCCAGCGTTATGATTTTAAGCGCATCACGATCGATACGATCACACAGAGACTGCAGGATCTGATGCAGCAGGAAAAGGTAGAGGTCGAGGATAAGGCACTCCGTTATGTGGCAAAGGCAGCAGACGGTTCCATGCGTGATGCACTAAGCCTGCTGGATCAGTGTATCGCATTCCACTATGGCGAAATACTGACCTATGATATGGTACTGGATGTACTGGGTGCGGTTGATACACAGGTATTTGGCAAAATGCTGCGCCGGCTTGCGGATAAAAATGTGCAGGGCTCTCTTTCTCTTCTGGAAGAGATCATATTGCAGGGCAGGGAGCTCACACAGTTCGTAACGGATTTTATCTGGTATCTGCGCAATCTCTTACTGCTCAAAACCTCGGAGAATATTGAAGATGTGGTGGATGTTTCCACGGATAATCTTTCTCTGATGCAGGAAGAGGCAGAGCTTGTCAGTGAAAATGCACTGATGCGGTATATCCGTATTTTTTCGGAGCTGTCAGGGCAGCTTCGATATGCGGTCGGCAAACGGATCATGATCGAAATGACGCTTATCAAGATCTGCAGACCGTCCATGGAGACAAAAAACGATGCTTTATTAGAAAGAATCCGTGATCTGGAGCATAAACTGGAAACAGGAAATTTTGCTGCGCCGCAGAGTACGGTGGCAGTAGCTGCGCAAGATGCACCGGCAGAAGAAGTGCAGGAAAGACCGCAGCTCCCAAAGGCGGTTCCGGAAGATATACAGCAGGTTGTCGGGCGCTGGGGCGAGATCGTCCAGAAGACAGGACAGCCCATGCGGACATATCTTTCAGGCAGCAAGCTGAGTCTGGGCGGTGAGAACAGACTTCTTATTGTATTACCGGACGGACTGCAGTCCGATTATTTTATCAAACATCCGGAAAATAAAGACAGCCTGCAGGATCTGATCGGACAGGTGATCGGGAAAGAGATTCAGGTCGAGGTCAGACCGCTTGCAAAGGAACAGTCATTTGAACGTTCTTATATTGATCTGAGCCAGATCGTTCATATGGAAATAGAAGAAGAATAAAACAGGAGGAAATGAAATATGGCAAAAAGAGGTGGTTTTCCGGGCGGAGGAATGCCTGGTAACATGAACAATCTGATGAAGCAGGCGCAGAGAATGCAGCGTCAGATGGAGGAAAACCAGAAAGCACTGGAGGAGAAGGAATTTTCCGCAACAGCAGGCGGCGGCGCTGTAGAAGTGACAGTGTCCGGCAAGAAAGTAGTGACAAAGGTAAAACTGGATAAAGATGCAGTAGACCCGGATGATGTGGAAATGCTGGAAGATCTGATCATGGCAGCCACAAACGAAGCACTGGGAAAAGCAGATGAAGCAAGTACTGCAGCAATGTCATCCATGACAGGCGGTCTGAATCTCGGAGGACTTCCGTTCTAATGGATCTGTACAGCGGTTATATCAATCAGTTAATTGAACAATTTGCTTCACTGCCCGGTATTGGCAATAAATCGGCGCAGAGACTTGCTTTTCATATGGTCAATATGCCAAAGGAGCAGGTAGAGCGTTTTGCAAAGACGGTTGTAGATGCCAGAAATAATGTCTGCTACTGCAAGATCTGCTGTACACTGACAGATCAGGAGATCTGCCCGATCTGCAGCAACCCCAAACGCGATCACAGCACGATCATGGTAGTGGAGAATACGCGTGATCTGGCGGCTTATGAAAAAACCGGTAAGTTTGATGGTGTTTACCATGTGCTGCATGGTGCGATCTCACCGATGCTCGGGATCGGACCTTCGGATATCAGGCTGAAGGAATTGATCACCAGATTGCAGACGGACGAAGTGAAGGAAGTCATCATTGCGACCAATTCCAGTCTGGAAGGCGAAACAACGGCGATGTATATCAGCAAGCTGATCAAGCCTACCGGCATTAAGGTAACAAGGATCGCCAGTGGTGTTCCGGTCGGCGGTGACCTGGAATACATTGATGAGGTAACACTTTTGCGTGCGCTGGAAGGTCGTACGGAACTGTAACCGGTATCAGCAGATGTCCGGGACAGCGGAAAATTGTTGCTGTCGATACCTGGAGAGGAAAGTAATGTGTAATAAAAAGTAGAAAAAGATATGCTCTCTGTCGGAGAAATAACAGAGGGAGTGATATCTGTAATGGGAGGAAAAGCATGATAGAAGAAAGAAAATTTGGCAGAACGATCGCAGGAGAAGACATCGTACTGTATAGTCTGAAAAATAAGAATGGGATGCAGGCTGATGTCATGAATTTCGGCGCGATCCTTGTAAATCTGTTTGTACCGGACAAAAACGGAGAAGTAAAGGATGTTGTACTCGGTTATGACAGAGCAAAAGATTACTTTGTAAACGGAAGCTGCTTCGGCTCTACGATCGGACCGGTTGCAAACCGTACAGCAAAAGGACAGTTTGAACTGGACGGCACTATATACAATCTGATCATCAATGACAACGTGGCACTGGCGGCAAAAGTCGGGGCGGACGGCGTGCACATCGGTCAGTCGGACATGGGAGTGGAAAAAGCGAGAGCCATCCTTGGAAAGGAAAGAGGCAGAAAATGCAGTGACATTCTCTGTTTCCTGCAAGGACGGTCTGCTGGGATTTCCGGGAAACCGTAAATTCGCCGTGACATACAAGCTGACAGAAGACAATGCACTGGAGATCCACTATTTTGCATCTACGGACAAGGATACACTTGTCAATATGACAAATCATTCTTATTTTAATTTGAAGGGAAATGACAGCGAAACAACCGTGGAAGATGTCAAAGTATGGCTGAAGGCTTCTCATTATACCAAGATCCGCCATGGTGCCATTCCGACGGGCGAGATCGCATCCGTAAAAGGAACACCGTTTGATTTTACAACCATGAAGCAGATCTCTCAGGATATTGATGCGGAGAATGCACAGCTTGCGCTTGTAAAAGGCTACGACCATAACTTTGTGATCGATGACTATGAAGCAGGAAAGGTACAGAAGATCGCAGAAGTGGTAGATGAAAAAGCATTAAGAAG
>ERZ825137.5349-NODE-5349-length-11964-cov-3.172055_pt1 | contig 11964 bp, 10 predicted proteins | sample MGYA00519873_ERZ825137 | MGnify/ENA primary metagenome ERZ825137 (study PRJEB31778, sample SAMEA3449190) | human gut metagenome | biome: human gut; feature: human-associated habitat; material: faeces | place: United Kingdom | collected 2010/2012 ... | reverse complement strand
CAGATGGAGGATGAGCGAATGCATGGATTTACCCAGTATACACCAACAAGAATCATTTTTGGAAAAGAGACACAGAAGCAGGCAGGAGAACTTGCGAAAAGCCTGAAAGCTTCCAAAGTATTCGTTGTCTATGGTGGAGGAAGTGTTGTAAGAAGCGGATTACTTGATGAGGTAACTGCTTCATTAGAAGAAGCCGGTCTTGAATATATGACAGTTGGAGGCGTGAAGCCGAATCCAAGGCTTTCATTTGCGAGAGAAGCAGTGAAGAAATCCATTGAATTTGGAACGGACTTTGTATTGGCAGTAGGTGGAGGAAGTGTGATCGATACCTCAAAGGCTGTTGCACATGGAACAGCGAATCCGGATACAGATATCTGGGAGTTCTGGTCTAAGAAACAGACAGTGAAGAAATCTCTTCCTGTTGGAGTTGTATTAACACTTGCAGCGGCAGGAAGTGAGACAAGCGATTCAGCAGTACTTACGAATGAAGAGACGAAGATCAAGAGAGGTCTTTCCACAGATTTCAACCGCCCGGCATTTGCGATCATGAATCCTGAACTTACATATACATTACCAAAGTATCAGGTAGGATGCGGCATTGTGGATATTATGATGCATACATTGGATCGTTATTTTACACAGACAGAGAATAATGAACTGACAGACGAGATTGCAGAAGGTCTGCTTCGTACAGTAATCAGGAATGGTGCGGTTGCGATTAAGGATTCACACGATTATAATGCGATGAGTGAGATCATGTGGGCAGGAAGTCTTTCACACAACGGAATTACAGGACTTGGAGCTGAGAAAGACTTTGCAGTGCATCAGTTAGGACATGAACTGAGTGCGAAGTTTGATATTGCACATGGGGCAAGTTTATCCGCTGTCTGGGGAGCATGGGCAACTTATGTATATGATGCAAAACCAGCCAGATTTGCGCAGTATGCAAGAAGAGTCTGGAATGTGGAAGAAGCTGACGATGTGAAGGCAGCACAGGAAGGAATCCGAAAAACAGTTACATATTTTGCATCACTTAATATGCCGACAAGTTTTCGTGAGGCGAAAGAAATTGGTTCAAAAACAGACGAAGAAGTGAAGCAAATGGCACATGGATGTTCCTATGAAGGAACCAGAACGATCGGTTCATTTAAGGTCTGTGATGAGAATGACATATACGAAATCTATAAATTAGCAAATAAATAGTTGATTCAACTATAGATTTAAGATAAAATAAAAAAAGATATAATTTAAGGAGGACAATTATAATATGGTTACAGCAGGAGATTTTAAGAATGGATTAACAATTCAGTTCGAGAATAATATTTACCAGATCATCGAATTCCAGCATGTAAAACCTGGAAAGGGAGCAGCGTTCGTACGTTGTAAATTAAAAAATATCAAGAACGGTGGAGTTGTTGAGAAAACATTCCGTCCAACAGAGAAATTTGAAAACGCTCATATCGAACGTAAAGAAATGCAGTATCTGTACAATGATGGAGAATTATTCTACTTCATGGATAACGAAACATTTGATCAGATCGCATTAGGACCAGATGTTATCGGAGATTCTTTAAAATTCGTTAAAGAAAATGAAAACGTTACGATCGTTTCTCACGCAGGGAATGCATTCCAGGTTGAGCCACCAATCTCTGTAGAATTACTTGTTACAGAATGTGAACCAGGAGAAAAAGGAAACACAGCACAGGGTGCTACAAAACCATGTATCGTTGAAACAGGTGCTCAGGTAATGGTACCATTATTCGTTAACGAAGGTGATACGTTAAAGATCGATACAAGAACTGGAGAATATTCTTCAAGAGTATAATCTTGTTATGAAAGATAAGAATCGTGGAATTATATGCATCATACTGTCAGCTTTTTCCTTTGCCCTTATGGCATTGTTTTTAAAGCTGTCAGGAGATCTTCCAGCGATCGAGAAGAGTTTTTTCCGCAATTTAGTTGCGGTGGTCATTGCATTTATCATGATCATTCGTAGCAAGGAAAAGATTCAGATTCAGAAAAGAAATTTGCATTGGTTTATTCTAAGGTCCCTTTTTGGGACCTTAGGTATTTTCTGCAACTTTTATGCGGTAGATCACCTGGTGCTTTCAGATGCTTCATGTCTAAATAAGTTATCGCCATTTTTTGTTATTGTATTTTCTTATTTAGTACTGAAAGAGAAGATCACACCGACACAATGCGCATGCGTGATCGCAGCTTTTGTCGGTAGTTTATTTATTGTAAAACCAAGTTTCGCAGGCGGGATGACACCAGCAGCTGTGATCGGCTTTGCAGGGGGAATGTGTGCAGGTTTTGCATATACCTGTGTGAGAAAACTTGGACTTAGAGGAGAAAGAGGACCAATGATCGTGCTTTTCTTCTCAACATTTTCTATGTTGGCGTGTGTACCATATTTGATCATGGATTTTCATCCGATTTCAGCAAGGCAGATATTCTTTTTGTTATTAACAGGATTAGCTGCTGCAGGAGGACAGTTTGGAGTCACAGCGGCATATACGTATGCACCAGCAAGGGAAATTTCTGTATATGATTACACACAGATCATGTTCTCAGCAATTATGGGGCTTCTCGTTTTTGGACAGCTTCCAGATATGCTGAGTTTTGTAGGATATTGTGTGATCATTGCAGCAGGAGTGATTATGTTTCTTTATAATAAGAGACGTGGAGGAAATTAGATGAAATTCATATCATGGAATGTCAATGGGATCAGAGCATGTGTGAAGAAAGGATTTTTGGATTTTTTCAATGAGACAGATGCCGATATTTTCTGCATTCAGGAAAGTAAGATGCAGGAAGGCCAGCTTGACCTGAATCTTCCGGGATATCACCAGTACTGGAATTATGCAGTGAAGAAGGGATATTCAGGAACAGGCATTTTTACAAAAGAAGAACCGATCAGCGTTTTTTATGGTCTTGGGATAGAAGAACATGATCAGGAAGGACGTGTGATCACACTGGAGTTTAAAGATTATTACTTTATCACAGTGTATACACCGAATTCACAAAGTGAACTGGCAAGGCTTTCTTATCGAATGAAGTGGGAAGAGGATTTTCTTGCTTATTTGAAGAAGTTAGAAGAGAAAAAGCCGGTGATCTTTTGTGGAGATCTGAATGTTGCAGTCGAGGAGATCGATCTTAAGAACCCAAAGACAAATAGAAAAAATGCTGGTTTCACGGATGAAGAACGTGAAAAAATGAGAACAATCCTTAGCAATGGATTTATCGATACCTTCCGTTATTTATACCCAGACCAGACAGGAATCTATTCCTGGTGGTCTTACCGCTTCAATGCGAGAAAGAATAACGCAGGGTGGCGCATTGACTATTTTATTGTATCAGAGTGTTTAAAAGATCGTATCAGTGATGCGAAGATTTTAACAGATGTGATGGGATCAGATCACTGTCCGATCGAGTTGGATTTCAAATGAAAATTACAGACTGTGGATTGAAACAGATAATAAGAACAGAAAGAGGTAAAATCAGATGGTAGAATTAACAAACAAAGAATTCTTTCAGGATTTAGATCAGACAATTGCAGCTCAATTATTTGAACAGACAACGTATCCATGGGAGATTCTTCCATTGATCAAAGATTTTGTACTGGAAGTTGGACCAACACTATCAGTAGATGAATATGATCAGGTAGAAGAAGATGTATGGATCGCGAAAAGTGCAACGATCGCCAAGACGGCAACGATCAATGGACCAGCGATCATTGGTCCAGATACAGAAGTGCGCCCAGGAGCATTTATCAGAGGAAATGCATTGATCGGGGCAGGATGTGTTGTAGGAAATTCTACAGAGATCAAGAATGATATTTTATTTAATAATGTTCAGGTGCCTCATTACAATTATGTAGGAGATTCTATTTTAGGATATAAGTCTCATATGGGAGCTGGATCCATCACATCGAATGTAAAATCTGACAAGACAAACGTTGTGATCAAAAACGGAGAAGAAAAGATTGAGACTGGAAGAAAGAAGATCGGTGCGATCTTAAGTTCTCGTGTAGAAGTAGGATGCGGAACTATCTTGAATCCAGGATCAGTGGTTGGTCATGATACCAATATTTATCCATTATCTATGGTACGTGGATGTATCGCACCAAACAGCATCTATAAGAACGCAGGAGAGATCGCTCAAAAACGATAGGACCTGTAATGGAGGGAAACCATATGAAAGGTGCAAAATATATACTAACAGCAGCGGTGATCGCAATGAGCAGCGTGATGATGACGGGATGCTTTAAGCCGTCAAAAGATGCTGTCGTGGAATCAAAATATTATCAGAGTCTTAAAGATGAAAGAGATAAACTGTCTGTTCAGTTAAAAGAAGAAAAGAAAAAAACAAATTCACTAAATAAGAAGATCAAAGCAATCCATGCAACTTCTGGAGATCAAAAGATTGCAGACTACAAAAGTCGTGTCAAAGATAGCAGGATCATTAAAGTTGACTTTGCAACGAATACGATCAAGAATCAGAGTTTTGCAGTAACGAATATTCCTGTCTGCAAATATGTAAAGAAGATTGTAACTGGATGTAATCGAATGATCGGAATCACACCAACCGATGTAGAGAAGCAGTATAAACAAAATTATTCTTATGCGTTGATTGATGAAGATAATACAACGTTTGAATTCAAAGTATATGGTGACAGTTATATTGTGTTTGATGAGATTCCAGAGAATGTTTACGCATATAATGGTGCTTCAACCGTTGGAGATGCGTTGATCGATGCCAAAGAGCAGAAGAATTACAGTAACGTAGCAGCAAGAATTGCAGATGCCCAGATCGTTGTAACAGATAAGAAGATGAAATTTAATGATACAGCGATCAAAGTATCTAAGATTATTGAGAAAGTGAAGAAGTTATCTGGAAAAGATGCCACACTGGATACAGCCTCATGGAATGAGTATCGTTTCTATACAAGTGGTACATTAACAAAAATACTTCTCGGAGATCGTACTGTCATTGGAATCGAAGATAAGAATGGAAAACAGACTTTTTATCAGATCAGTGACAAACAAAAGAAGAATCTGAAAAAATATATGAAATAATAAATGAAAGAAAGACGTTTTGACGTATTGAAAACATATGTCAAAACGTCTTTTTTTCGTGCTTTTATGAGCAAAGATGAACATAATAAAAATTTCTTTGAATCAGTTATTATAAATTTTTATAACGATATTTGTTGACATGTATACAGAAATCTTATATAATCCAATTCATATAAAACATACAGAAATAGTATGGAATTAAAATAAAGGAGAAGAAACCATGAAAATAAGACAACAAAGAACTATAGAAAAGAATATCTGTAAGAAAATGATCCTTTTAAGTTTCTGTATGATTCTTATGGTTTCTATGGCAGGATGTGGAAATAAGAGAAAAGAAAATCTTACGATCACAAATGTCTCTTATGATCCGACAAGAGAGTTTTATGATAAAGACAAATATGGAAAGAAAGTCGAAGTGATCCAGTCCCACGGTGGTTCTGGAAGTCAGGCAAGATCAGTAGTAGAAGGAAGCAATGGTGATGTTGTAACACTGGCCTTAGAACATGATATTTCGCTGATCGAACAGACGGGACTTATAAATAAAGGGTGGCAGAAGAGATTTTCAAATGATTCTGCACCATATACGTCAACGATCGTCTTTCTTGTAAGAAAAGGAAACAAGAAAAGCATCAAAGACTGGAAAGACTTGATCAAAAAAGGAGTGGAAGTCATCACACCAGATCCAAAGAGCAGCGGGGGTGCCTGCTGGAACTTCTTAGCAGCTTATGGTTATGCGATTGATAATTATCACGATCAGAAAAAGGAAGAACAATTCCTGACAAAATTATATCAGAATGTATCTGTTATGGATTCAGGAGCCAGGGGTTCTACGACAACCTTTGTAGAAAATAAAAAAGGTGATGTCTTGATCGCATGGGAGAATGAAGCAATTCAGACAGTTAAGAATTATCCAGATAAATACGAGATCATTACACCAAGCATCAGTATCTTGGCACAGCCAAGTGTAAGCCTTGTTGATGATAACGTAAAGGTCAATGGAACAAAGAAGATCGCAACAGAGTATTTAAAATATCTCTACAGTGACAAAGCACAGAAACTCGCAGCCGAAGAAGGATACCGGCCATCGAATGAAAGAATCTTAAAACAGTATCAAGGTAAATTTAATCTGAACATGAAACTATATAAGATCAGTGATTTTGGAGGATGGGATCAGGCTTACAAGAAATATTTTGAAGATGGAGCGTTGTTTGACAAGATTTATATAAATCAATAAAAAGGCAGGAATGAAGATGAGTAATACAAATAACGAGAATAGGACATTAAAAAAAGCGAAAAAAGCAAGGGTCATTCCAGGGTTCGGATTAACGATGGGAGTTACAGTAACGATGTTATCATTGATCGTACTGATTCCATTAGCATCCGTATTTGCATACGCACTAAAATTATCGCCGAATGAATTCTTTACATTAATATCGAAAGAAACAGTAAGAAATGCATTTATCACAAGTATCGGAAGTTCGTTTATTGCAGCATTGATCAATGTTGTGTTTGGGCTGATCATCGCATGGGTACTTGTAAAATATGAATTTCCGGGGAAACGATTAATGGATGGGATGATCGAACTTCCTTTTGCATTGCCAACCGCAGTTGCTGGTATTACATTATCAAAAATGTATGCAGAAGATGGAATGATCGGACGATACTTTGCACACTTTGGGATTAAGATTTCTTATACAAGGATCGGACTTTTGATCGCACTTGTGTTTATTGGGATTCCATTCATCGTAAGAGCGGTTCAGCCAGTGCTTGAGAAAATGGATGACCAGTATGAAGAAGCAGCGTATATGTTAGGTGCAACACCGACAAGAACATTCTTTAAAGTCATTTTACCAGAATTAAGACCTGCATTATTAACAGGATTTGGACTGGCATTTGCAAGGGGAATCGGGGAATACGGAAGTGTGATCTATATCTCAGGAAACAGTGCCAAGGAACATACACAGATGATCTCTTATGTGATCATGCAGAAATTAAACTATATCGACTATAAAAGTGCAACAGCTATTGCTCTTGTCATGCTGATCATTTCCTTTGTGATGTTATTTGTGATCAATATCATACAGGTAAGACAGGCAAGAAGAGTCAATGCACAGTAAGGAGAAGATCATGAATGAACAGCAGAAGTTTGAAAAAAGAAAACAGCGAACGAAGATCATCCTGATCACGATCAGTGCTTTATTTATGATCGTCATGTTGGTCTTACCGTTATTTTCCGTTATTACAAATTCATTAAGTGATGGATTTAAATTTTATGTAAGTTCCATATCAACGGAGTATGTAAGAAGCGCTTTATTTGTAACGATTCTGGCAACGCTTGTTGCGGTAACGATCAATACATTTTTCGGGATCATGGCAGCATTTTTATTGACTAAATTCAGTTTCAAAGGAAAACAGGTTTTAGCAACTTTGATCGATATTCCATTTTCCATTTCACCAGTTATCGTAGGCCTTGCATTCTTGATGACATTTGGAAGACTTGGATGGACGTATCCAGCGATCCGAGCGATCAACACCTTCTTTGGAACGAATATCCGGATCGCATTTGCAATTCCAGGAGTCATTTTAGCAACCATTTTCGTGACCTTCCCATTTGTGTCAAGGGAGATCATACCGATCTTAAACTCACAGGGAAAAGACGAAGAAGAGGCAGCAGCATTGATGGGAGCCAGTGGATTTACGATCTTTCGAAAGATCACACTTCCTCAGATGAAATGGGGATTGATCTATGGGATCATCTTATGTAGTGCTAGGGCATTAGGAGAATTTGGTGCAGTTAATGCACTTTCCAAAACAAGAGGTGAGACATTTACCTTACCATTGGAGATCGATGCCTTATATATGTCAGGAACAACATCATCGATCACAGCAGCCTTTGCAGTATCATCGGTTTTAGTATTGATCGCGGTCGTTGTACTGATCTTAAGAAATATTGCATGGTACCGCTCACAGGACAAACAACAGGGAAAGGACGGAAGATAAAATGTATGTCGAAATGAGAAATATCTATAAACAATACGGAAACTTCCGGGCATCAGATAATGTAAGTTTTGGAATTGAAAAAGGGAAACTTGCAGCGTTGCTTGGGCCAAGTGGAAGTGGAAAGACAACCCTGCTTCGAATGATCGCAGGATTGGAAAATCCAAATGCAGGAGATATCTTTATTGATGGAAAGAGAGTCAATGATATTCCGGCAGCAAAACGAGGAATTGGATTTGTATTTCAAAGTTATGCACTATTCCGATATATGACAGTCTTTGATAATATCGCATTTGGACTAGAGATTGCAAAAATGCCGAAGAAACAGATCAAAGAACGAGTTTTTGAATTACTGGAATTAACGGGGTTATCAGGACTTGAAAATAGATATCCGAACCAGTTATCTGGCGGGCAGAGACAGAGAGTTGCATTTGCAAGAGCATTGGCTCCAAATCCACAGGTATTACTTCTTGATGAACCATTTGCAGCGATCGATGCAAAAGTAAGATCAGAGCTTCGACTCTGGCTAAAAGAAATGGTATCAAAGCTTGGTATCACAAGCATTTTCGTTACACATGATCAGGATGAAGCCGTAGAGGTTGCTGATGAGATCTTGATTACAAATCATGGAAAGATTGAGCAGATGGGAAGCCCATTAGAGATTTATAAATCACCAAAGACGCCATTTGTAGCCCAGTTTGTTGGAAGATCATCCATCGTAGAAAATTATGAATCCTTAAAAGGATTTGAAAAAATAGAACATGCACAGAAAGCGATCGTCAGACCAGAATTCCTTGAGTTAGCAAAAAAAGGGGAATTAAAACGATATATGAGTGCATCAGAAAAAGGAATTGTAGAAGATGTGATCTTTAGTGGAAGTCGACTGGATGTAGTTGTAAATATCAATGGAATCAAAGTGACAGCTGAGAGATCTTTGGAAAAGGATCCGGTAAGCGTTGGAGAAGAAGTTGATATCATTATTTACCGTTTATATGTATTTGATGAAAAGGAAACTTATTTATTAGAGAATAAAGAAATGCAGGAAGGCGATGTCTTCTATATTTAAGAAATATACCAGAAAGGACCGATTATGGAAATTACAAAACAACAGATCATACATACCGATGTCCTGATCATCGGAGGCGGAACAGCTGGATGTTATGCGGCACTTACGATCAGGGAAAAAAGTGATGCAAAGATCGTCATTGCCGAGAAAGCCAATATCAAACGAAGTGGGTGCTTAGCAGCTGGAGTTAATGCGATCAATGCTTATATCGTAAAGGGAAGAAAACCACAGGATTATGTTGATTATGCGAGGAAAGATGCAGACGAGATCGTACGAGGTGACCTGCTTCTTACAATGTCAGAACATTTAAATGAAGTGACAAGCAAGATGGAACAGTTAGGATTGGTTATTTTAAAGGATGAAAATGGTGACTATGTTGCCAGAGGAAATCGAAATATTAAGATCAATGGAGAAAATATCAAGCCAATCCTTGCAGATGCAGTAAATCAGCTAGATAACGTAGAGGTGATCAATCATTTGAATATCACCGATTATATCGTGGAAGATAATACGATCAAAGGAGCTTTCGGTTTCCATATGGAAAATGGAACAGCTTATGAGATCCGTGCCAAGAAAGTACTTTGTGCAACTGGAGGGGCAGCAGGGCTTTATAAGCCAAATAATCCTGGATTTTCAAGACATAAGATGTGGTATCCACCATTTAACACTGGTGCCGGATACGCAATGGGAATTGATGCTGGAGCTGAGATGACAACCTTTGAGATGCGTTTTATCGCATTAAGGTGTAAAGATACGATCGCACCAACGGGAACGATCGCACAGGGAGTCGGGGCAAAGCAGGTAAACGCTAAAGGAGAGATTTACGAAGATAAATACGGAATCACAACTTCTCAGCGTGTCTATGGAACAACACAGGAAAATCTGGAAGGAAGAGGACCTTGTTACCTAAGAACCGAAGGAATTGAGAAGGAAAAAGATACAGACCTTAAGAAAGCATATTTAAATATGGCACCAAGCCAGACCTTAAAATGGATCGAGCAAGGCAAAGATCCAAGTGAACAAAATGTAGAGATCGAGGGAACGGAACCATATATTGTGGGTGGACATACTGCCAGTGGTTACTGGGTAAACACAAATCGAGAGACAACAATCCATGGGCTGTACGCAGCCGGAGATGTCGCAGGTGGATGCCCACAGAAATATGTGACAGGAGCTTTGGTAGAAGGTGAACTCGCAGCACTGGATATCGTAGAGAAATTAAAAGATCAGACGTTTGATATAACAGATAACAAAGAAGAACAGTTATTAGACGAGAAAGTCAAAGAATACAACAATATTTTATCAGACAAAGACAGTATTTTTACGATCGAGCAAATGGAAGAAGCGATGCAGAAAGTCATGGATGCTTATGCAGGCGGAATTTCAAGTCATTATCAGTTTAATGAAAACTGCCTAAATCTCGCAAAAGAAAAGATCAATAATCTGATCACATTATCTGGACAGTTAAGTGCTCAGGATTACCATGAATTAATGTTTTATTATGAACTAAAAGAACGATTAACGATCTGTCTGACTCTGATCGAACATTTAAAAGCAAGAAAAGAGACAAGATGGCACAGTTTTGCAGAAAATCTTGATTATCCACAAAAGAGTGATGATTGGAAAAAATACGTCAATACAAAGAAAGTGGAAGGAAAGATCAAAGTCATCTTACGAGAACTAGTAAAGGAGGATGAGCACTATGAGCATCAGAATTAACAAAAATAAATGTGTTGGATGCAAACGATGCTTAGACGTCTGTCCTGGAAGTTTGATAAAGACCGATGCAACTGGCAAAGCATACATCAAATATCCAAAAGACTGCTGGGGATGTACATCCTGCTTAAAAGAATGTAAAACAGGAGCCATCGCATTTTTCCTAGGAGCCGATATCGGTGGAATGGGAAGTGAAATGACAGTTAACGAAAGCAAAGATACGATTTTCTGGAAGATCAAAAAATATACCGGAGAAGAACAAACCATAGAGATCAACAAGAAAGATTCAAACAAATATTAGATTGGAGGACATCAAAATGAGCGAATTATCACATCTTGACCAGTTGGAGGCGGAAGCAATCTACATCATCCGAGAAGTTGCAGCTTCTTGTGAAAAACCAGTTATGCTATATTCTATCGGAAAAGACAGCTCAGTTATGTTACATTTAGCATTAAAAGCATTCTATCCGGAGAAACCACCATTTCCATTTTTACATGTTAATACAACATGGAAATTCAAAGAAATGATCAAATTCCGTGATGAAACAGCAAAGAAATACGGATTAGAAATGATAGAATACATCAATGAAGATGGTGTAAAACAGGGGGTTAATCCATTTGATAGTGGAGCCGCTTACACAGATATCATGAAAACACAGGCCCTAAAGCAGGCGTTAAATAAATATGGATTTACCGCTGCATTTGGAGGTGGACGTCGTGATGAAGAAAAATCTCGTGCAAAAGAAAGAATCTTCTCTTTTAGAAATGAAAATCAGGCATGGGATCCAAAGAACCAGAGACCAGAAATGTGGAAATTATATAACTCTAAGATCAAAAAAGGAGAAAGCATTCGTGTATTCCCAATCTCTAACTGGACAGAGACAGATATCTGGAAATATATCAAACGCGAAAAAATTGATATCGTTCCATTATATTTTGCAAAAGAACGCCCAGTGATCGAGAGAGATGGAAATATCATCATGGTCGATGATGACAGATTAAAATTAAGACCAGATGAGAAGATCGAATACAAGAGTGTGAGATTTAGAACCCTTGGATGTTATCCATTAACTGGTGGTATTGAGAGTGATGCAGATACACTTGATG
>ERZ825137.5345-NODE-5345-length-11979-cov-5.141899_pt1 | contig 11979 bp, 6 predicted proteins | sample MGYA00519873_ERZ825137 | MGnify/ENA primary metagenome ERZ825137 (study PRJEB31778, sample SAMEA3449190) | human gut metagenome | biome: human gut; feature: human-associated habitat; material: faeces | place: United Kingdom | collected 2010/2012 ... | reverse complement strand
CCGGCAGGGGACGGGCCGCCCGGGCCACCGCGGCTTACAGGGTGGCAGCTTCCTCTACGGTCTCGAAGGCTTCGATGCGCCCATCGTTGCGACGCAGGAAGCTACGAGGGGCGACGGTCCGGCAGGGGACGGGCCGCCCGGGCCACCGCGGCTTACAGGGTGGCAGCTTCCTCTACGGTCTCGAAGGCTTCGATGCGCCCATCGTTGCGACGCAGGAAGCTACGAGGGGCGACGGTCCGGCAGGGGACGGGCCGCCCGGGCCACCGCGGCTTACAGGGTGGCAGCTTCCTCGACGGTCTCGAAGGCTTCGATGATGTCGCCGATCTTGACGTCGTTGAAGTTTTCCAGGCCCACGCCGCATTCGTTGCCCTTGACCACTTCGCGGGCGTCGTCCTTGAAGCGCTTGAGGGAGCTGATCTTGCCGGTGTAGACCACCACGCCGTCGCGGAGCAGGCGCACGCCGGCGTTACGGGCGATCTTGCCGTCGGCCACATAGGAACCGGCGATGATGCCGACCTTGGGCACGCTGAAGGTGTTACGGACCTCAGCCTGGCCCAGGTAGACTTCGCGCTGCACGGGAGCCAGCAGACCGGCCATGGCGCTCTTGATGTCATCCACCAGCTTGTAGATGATATCGTAGAAGCGGATATCCACGTTCTCGCGTTCGGCGATGTCCTTGATGCGCGAGGTGGGACGCACGTTGAAGCCGATGATGATGGCCTGCGAGGCGGAAGCCAGCATGATGTCGGATTCGGAGATGGCGCCGGTGCCGCCGTGCACCACGTTGATGCGCACCTTTTCCGTGCTCTGCTTGTTGAGGGCCTCGGTGATGGCTTCCAGGCTGCCCTGCACGTCGGCCTTGAGCACCAGGTTGAGGGTCAGGGTCTCCTGGTCGGAGGCGCGGCGCGACAGGAAGGTTTCCAGGGTGACCTTGGATTCGCTGGCCAGATCGCGTTCGCGCTGCTTGGTGGCGCGCATTTCGGCGATGCGGCGGGCCAGCTTTTCGTCGGCCACGGCGAAGAACTCTTCACCGGCTTCGGGCACGCCTTCAAAGCCCTGCACTTCCACGGGGATGGAGGGACCGGCTTCCTTGACCTTCTTGCCCTGGTCGTTCATCAGGGCGCGCACGCGGCCGGAGAACTGGCCGCACACGAAGTTGTCGCCCTGGTGCAGGGTGCCTTCCTGGATGAGCACGGTGGCCACGGGGCCGCGGCCCTTGTCCAGCTTGGCTTCCACGATGCGGCCGTGGGCGGGCTTGTTGGGGTTGGCCTTGAGGTCCATGATCTCGGACTGCAGGGCCACCAGTTCCAGCAGGTCGTCCAGGCCCTGACGGGTCTTGGCGGAGACCTTGGCCACGATGGTGTCGCCGCCCCAGTCTTCGGGCTGCAGGCCCATCTCGGACAGTTCACGCAGCACGCGGTCGGGATCGGCCCCGGGCTTGTCCATCTTGTTGACGGCCACCATGATGGGCACACCGGCGGCGCGCGAGTGGTTCACGGCTTCGCGGGTCTGCTCCATGACGCCGTCGTCGGCGGCCACCACCAGGATGACCAGGTCGGTGACCTGGGCGCCGCGGGCGCGCATGGCGGTGAAGGCCTCGTGACCGGGGGTGTCGAGGAAGACGATCTCGCCGCGCTTGGTCTTCACATGGTAGGCACCGATGTGCTGGGTGATGCCGCCGGCTTCGCCGCTGGTGACGTTGGACTTGCGGATGGCGTCCAGCAGCGAGGTCTTGCCGTGGTCGACGTGGCCCATGATGGTGACGACCGGAGGACGGGGCTTGAGATCTTCGGGCTTATCCTCCTGCTGGGGCAGCAGGTAATCTTCTTCGGAGAAGCCGGCCTTTTCCACTTCGTAGTCGAATTCGGCGGCCACCAGGGTGGCGGTGTCGATATCCAGCGACTGGTTGATGGTGGCCATGACGCCCAGACCGAAGAGCACCTTGATGATCTCGTTGGCCTTGAGGCCCATCTGGTGGGCCATGTCGGCCACGCGGATGGCTTCGGTCACGCGGATCTTGCGCTTGGCGGCCTTGAGCGGCTGGGTGGCCTGCACGGCGGCGGGCTTGCCGGGCTTGCGGCGGCCGCGGGTGCTGCGGTTCATGCGCGGCGCGTCATCATCGTCCTGATGGCGGCCGAAATCGCCCTGCTGGAAATCGACGGTGCGGCGGCCCTTGTTGCGCTTTTTCTTGCTCTGGCCGTCGCGGCTGCCAACGGCGAGCCCGTTGCGGACGTCGACACCGGCGCGCAGTGGTACGACGCCTCCAACATCGACGACGAGATGATCGCCCTGCTGGTTTACGATTGATCCGCAGCGCAAAGCTCCGTCATTCCCCGAATACAAACCGTGCCGCCCGTAAGGGCGGCACGGCCCGTTTTTGCCTCTGTACAACCGCGGCGGCGTCTGTTATAATGTAAAAAATTATGACAGGATAAAGGTGACACGCATGAAATTTCTGATCGATCTGATCTCCGAGCAGCTGGCGGGCGCGTTTGAGCGGGCCGGATTCGACGCGGCCTACGGCAAGGCGACGCTTTCCAACCGCCCCGACCTCTGCGAGTACCAGTGCAACGGCGCGCTGGCTGCCGCGAAGCAGTACCACAAGGCCCCTATCCAGATCGCAAACGCGGTTCTGGACGCGCTGGGCGAAAACGAGATGTTTTCCAGCGCCGAAGCTGTCATGCCCGGCTTTTTGAATCTGAAAATCTCCGAGGACTATCTGGCTTCCTATCTGCGCGAAATGGCGCAGGCCCCGCACTACGGCGCACAGGACGATCCTGCCGCCTGCACCATCGTGCTGGACTACGGCGGGCCGAACGTGGCCAAGCCCCTGCATGTCGGCCATCTGCGCAGCGCCATCATCGGCGAATCGCTCAAGCGCATTTACCGGTTCTTCGGCAATCATGTGATCGGCGATATCCATCTGGGCGACTGGGGATTGCAGATGGGCCTGATCATGGCGCAGCTGCAGGATGAAAAGCCGGGCCTTCCGTACTTTGACCCGGACTACACCGGCGAATACCCCGCCGAAGCGCCGTTCACGATCTCCGAGCTTGAACGCATTTACCCCGCCGCCAGCGCCCGCAGCAAGGAGGACGAAGCCTTCGCCGCCCGCGCGCATGAGGAGACCTTCCGCCTCCAGCACGGCGAACGCGGCGAGCGCGCACTCTGGCAGCATATCCTGCGCGTGTCTGTTGAGGATCTCAAGCGCAACTATGACAATCTCGGCGTGAGCTTTGATGTGTGGCTCGGCGAGAGCGACGCGCAGAAGTATATCCCGCAGATGCTCGAAACCGTCAAGGCAAAGGGGCTTTGCGTGGAATCAGAGGGCGCGCTGGTCGTGCCGGTGCAGGAGGAGACGGACGCGAAGGAGGTCCCGCCCTGCATTCTCGTCAAATCCGACGGCGCGACGCTCTACGCCACGACCGACCTTGCCACCATCGTCCAGCGTGAGCAGGATTATCACCCGCAGAAATATATGTACCTGACTGACAAGCGGCAGAACCTGCACTTTGAGCAGGTCTTCCGCGTGGCGAAGAAGGCCGGGCTTGTCAGCGCGGACACGCAGCTCGGCCACATCGGCTTCGGCACGATGAACGGCAAGGACGGCAAGCCCTTCAAGACCCGTGCGGGCGGCGTCATGCGTCTGGAAACGCTCATTGCGGACGTGACGGATTACGTGACCAGCAAGATCAAAGAGAACCAGACCGTATCCGACGAGGAGCTTCCGCAGACGGCCAAATGCATCGCCATGGCGGCGCTCAAATACGGCGACCTCAGCAATCTGCCGACGAAGGATTATGTGTTCGACCTCGACCGCTTCTCGTCGTTCGAGGGCAACACCGGCCCGTATATTCTGTATACCATCGTGCGTATCAAGTCCATTCTGGCGAAATACGGAAAGCCTGTTTCGGGCGCACAGCTCCTGCCGCCTGAGAGTGCGGAGCAGAAGCAGCTCATGCTCGTGCTCAGCCGTATGTCGGACGCGCTCTGGACGGCCTACCGCGATTCCGCGCCGAACGCCGTCTGCGCGTATATCTACGAGCTTGCGACAGCCGCGAACAAGTTCTATCACGATGTCAAGATCCTCACAGAGCCGGACGAGCGCAGGCAGGCCAGCTACGCCGCGCTTATCGACCTGACCCGCGGCGTTCTGGAGACGTGCATCGACCTGCTCGGCTTCTCCGCACCGGAAAGAATGTAAGAAACCAAAACCAACGCCCCGCGTTCCATCCGGATCGCGGGGCATTTGTACGTTTCAGTGCGTTTGCGCTGCTGAAATCAGACGCTGCAGATTTTTACCGTTTTCCCGGACGGTCTGCGCATACCAGCGCGCGCTGTCCTTCAGAATCCGTTTTTGCGTCGGATAGTCGACATAGATCAGGCCAAAGCGCTCGGCATAGCCGCTGTGCCACTCAAAATTGTCGGTCAGCGACCAGTGGAAAAAGCCGCGGACGTCGGCCCGTTCACATCCTCTGCAAAGCGCAAGCAGATAGCGGTGCAGAAAATCGATCCGGTCCGCGTCGTGGACCTGCCCGTCCAGGAAGATGTGGTCATTACAGCTCAGCCCGCACTCCGTCACGTAGAGCGGCAGCCGGTAGCGGTCAAAGAGAAAGGCAAAGCCATACGCCATGATCTCCGGCGTGACGGGCCACTTGAGCGCCGTGCAGGCAAAGCCCTGCGGCCGCGGCAGATAGACCGGCACGCCGTCCGGCCCGGCGGCGATCTCGCTGCCGTTGTACGAATTGACGCCGATAAAGTCTGGAACAGCGTGCATCGTGTCCCATTCTGCGGGCGTGACGGCGCTTAAAAGGCCGCGAAGCGCTCCCGGTTCTGGCTCGACACGGCCAAGGCACACGGCGTCTAAAACGATCGGGTGCGTGAACATCCAGTCGGCATCCGTCAGGCGGAAGGTCTCCTGCCGCGCGGTGGTCTCATCGGCAGGGCTGTGCGGATAGCAGAGCTTGCCGGTGGAGGCAATACCGATCAAAGCTTCCGGCGCAGCGTTCCGGATGGCCCGGAAGGAAAGCCCATGCGCCAGCATGAGGTTTTTCCAGCACGAAACGAGTTCCGGAAGCGAAAGCCGCTTCCCCGGTGCGTGAATACCGTCCGCGTATCCAAGCTTGAGCACGATCTGCGGCTCGTTGAGCGTGATAAAGTGGGAAACGCGGCCCTCGAAATGCGCTGCCATCATGGCTGCAAAGCGGGAAAAGGCCGCCGCTGTCTCAGAATTCTGCCAGCCGTCCTTTTCCTCCAGCGCCTGCGGCAGCTCCCAGTGATAGAGCGTCATCCACGGCGTGACGCCGTTTGCAAGGCAGCAGTCTACCATGCGGTCATAGTATTGGAGCCCGGCCTCGTTCCACCGGCCGTCTCCGTTCGGGTCGATGCGCGCCCAGCTCGTGGAAAAGCGGTACGCACGCAGCCCGAGCGACGATAAAAGCCTGATGTCCTCTTCAAACCGGTGATAGCCGTCACAGGCGATCGAGCCGTTATCTCCATTTGCGATCGCGCCGGGCCGGCGGCAGAATGCGTCCCAGATGCTCTCCCCGCCGCCATCCGCGGACGGGAAGCCCTCGGTCTGATATGCGCTTGACGCCGCACCCCAGACAAAATCCTCCCGAAACGCCATCTCAGCCTCCCAGAACCACGCGCACCGAAACAACGCTGCCCGGCGCGGCGGGGGCGATCAGATTCCCGTCCTGCCGCACGCCGTCCACATACAGCTCCCGCACGCCGTGCTCCGCGCCGTCCGGATTTTCGACTGTAATGCAGTACTGCGCGCCGCGGAAGCGCCGCGTCAGTGTCAGGTGCGTCCATTCCGGCGGGACACACGGGTCGATCCGCAGCCCGTCCAGCTCCGGCTGCACACCGAGAATGGCCTGCGAGATCGACACGAACGTCCATGCGGCTGTGCCGGTCAGCCAGCTGTTTTTGGCCTCGCCGAACGTCGGCGCGTCCTTGCCCGCGACCATCTGGCTGTAGACATACGGCTCCGTGCGGTGGACCTCACTGACGGCTTCCAGATAGGCCGGGCAGATCTTCCGGTAGGTCTCAAACGCGCGTGCGCCGTGCCCCAGGACGGCCTCCGCGCAGGTGATCCAGGGATTGTTGTGACAGAAAATCCCCGCGTTTTCCTTGTATCCGGGCGGATACGAGCTGATCTCGCCGAGATTCAGATAATATTTTGTGTAGGCCGGCTGCAGAAGGACGATGCCGAACCTGCTGTCGAGCCGATCTTCCACGCTTTTCAGCGCCTGTGCAGCCTCGCCGGTTTCCTTGCCGATGCCGGCCATGACGCACATGCCCTGCGGCTCAATGAAGATCTGCCCTTCGGCGCAGTCTTTGCTTCCGACGGGCGCGCCGAACGCGTCGTAGGCCCTGCGGAACCATGCGCCGTCCCAGCCCGCTTCCAGCACGGCCATTTCCATCTCTGCAACTGCGGTCTCAGCCGCCGCAGCTTCTGCGTTCAGCGCCAGATGGCGAAGAATATCGGCGTAGGCCCTGCCGTATTTGACGAACATCCCGGCGATGAACACAGACTCCGCGACCGGGCCTTCGCTGGGGCCGGTGATCTGGAAGCTTTCGCCGGGGTGGGCAGAGAAGCAGTTGAGATTCAGGCAGTCGTTCCAGTCGGCGCGGCCGATAAGGGGCAGCTTGTGCGGCCCGAGATGCGTGCAGGTGAACCGGAAGCTGCGGCGCAGATGCTCCATGAGCGGCGCGGCGTTGTCCGGGTCACAGTCAAACGTGACGCTTTCCTCTAAGATCGACCAGTCGCCTGTTTCGCGCAAGTAAGCGTCCACGCCTGCGATCAGCCACAGCGGGTCATCGTTGAACCCACTGCCGACAGCGAGATTTCCTTTTTTTGTAAGCGGCTGGTACTGATGATAGGCACTGCCGTCTGCAAACTGCGTGGCGGCAATGTCCAGAATACGCTCCCGCGCCCGTTCCGGAATGATGTGTACAAATCCGAGCAGGTCCTGACACGAATCGCGGAAGCCCATGCCGCGCCCCATGCCGCTTTCAAAGTAGCTGGCCGAGCGGCTCATGTTGAACGTGACCATGCACTGATACTGGTTCCAGATGTTGACCATCCGGTCGACCTTCTCGTCGCCGGTCTCGGCGTGGAAGTTCGAAAGAAGCCTGTCCCAGTGCCCGCGCAGCGCGTCCATCGCTGCGTCAAACTGTGCCGGGGTACGGTATTTTTCGATCATCGCGTGTGCGCGCGTCTTGTTGATCACGCCGGGTGCGGAGAATTTTTCGCCCTCCGGGTTTTCTACGTAGCCAAGACCAAAGAAAAGCTCCTGCGACTCGCCGGGGCACAGCTCCAGATGGAACTGCATTGCGCCGACCGGCGCCCAGCCGTGCGCGATGGAACCGGTGCAGCACCCGGCGGCGACAGCCTCCGGCAGGGCGGGGGAGCCGTAGGGGCCAATGAAGGCGTCCCGTGCGGTGTCAAAGCCGTCATACGGACGGTTTGCCCAGAGCACGGCATAGTGGTTCCGCCGCTCGCGGTATTCGGATTTGTGATAAATGGCCTCCGGTTCCAGCTCAACCTCGCCGATCGAGAAGTTCCGCTGGAAGTTGGAGCTGTCGTCCATCGCGTCCCAGAGGCAGAATTCCACATACGGGAACACATCGAGCGTTTTTTTTATGTCTGTCTCATTTTTCAGGCACAGCCGGATCAGCAGGCAGTTTTCACCCTGCGGAACCAGCAGCGTCTGCGCGGCCGAAACGCCGTTCTTCTGCCCCTCGATCACGCTGTAGCCGAGACCGTGGCGGCAGGTATAGCGGTCCAACTCCGTTTTCGTGGGCTGCCAGCCGGGATTCCAGACAGTCTTGCCGTCTTTGATATAAATATGAAACCCCTCCTGGTCGACCGGGCAGTTATTATAGCGGTAGCGGGTCAGACGGCGCAGCCGCGCGTCGCGATAGAAGCAGTAGCCGCCTGCCGTGTTGGACAGGAGCGTGAAAAAATCCTCGCTGCCGAGATAGTTGATCCACGGAAGCGGTGTGCGCGGGTCGGTGATCACATATTCCCGCTGCTGATCGTCAAAATGGCCGAATTGCATCTGGAACTCCTTCCTATGCCGGCAGGCTGATGCGTACCGACAAAATTCGAAATCGTTTGAGTTGCCAATATAACGGATATGCACCATTACAATAGCGGCTTTTTGCGCAAAATGCAAGACATATTTTGCGATTCTTTCTGAAAAACATGATTTTCAGGAAGGGAAGAGAGGCACAGAGCAAGTTTCGGAGAAGTTAAGCTGTCAAATTTGCTAAATTTACGTGAACAAATTGAGCAGAACAGCCAAACTTTGTTTCAAACACTAAAAAATCAAAAATTACCCTTGCAATTTTGTGCAGAATCAGCTATTTTGAAGCTACGAAAACGATTAAGAAACTCGCGGACAGAATGGAGGCAGACCGGCATGGTTTCTATGAAGGATATTGCAAAGGCCTGCGGCGTTTCGGTCGCGACCGTCAGCAAAGCCCTCTCCGGACAGCCGGATATCGGAGAACAGACGCGCGAGCTGATCTGCAGGACTGCCGACTCCCTCGGCTATATGACAAACTCCGCCGCCCGTGCACTCAAAACGAACCGCACCTATAATATCGGCGTTCTGTTCGTTGATGAGCGCAGAAGCGGCCTTGCGCATGAATATTTCTCCGCCGTGCTCGAAAGTCTCAAGGTCGAGGCCGAGGCCAACGGCTATGACATTACCTTCATCAACCGCAACGTCGGCAAAAAGGCGACGACCTACCTGCAGCACTGCCAGTACCGAGGCGTCGACGGCGTGGTGATCGCCTGCGTCGATTTCAACGATCCGCAGGTGCTGGAGCTGGTCAATTCCCGCCTTCCGGTCGTGACCATCGATCACGTCTTCAACAACCGCGCCGCCGTCGTTTCCGACAATGTGCGCGGCATGGAGGAGCTGGTCCGCTATGTCTATGCGAAGGGCCACCGCCGTATCGCGTTTATCCACGGTGAACGCACTACCGTCACGGAAAACCGCCTGACGGGATTCTATCGCGCCTGCGACGCGCTGGGACTGGAGATCCCGGAGGAGTACGTCCGCGAGGGCGTGTACCATGACCCAGACCGCTGCGCGGAGCTGACGCGTGAGCTGCTTCAGCTGCCGGAGCCGCCGACCTGCATCTTGATGCCGGACGACTTTTCCAGCATCGGCGGCGGCAACGCCATCCGCCGCATGGGCCTTCGTTTTCCCGAAGACGTCAGCGCGGCGGGCTATGACGGCATCCAGCTTGCAAGCGTTACGAACCCGGCGATGACCACCTATCGTCAGGATACGGCCGCGCTTGGCAAGACCGCTGCCGCGAAGCTCATCGAACTCATCGAAAAGCCGCGTACCGCGCTGGTCGATCGGATCCTCATTCCGGGCAAGCTGGTAGAGGGATGCTCTGTCCGTGCGATTTAAGTATGGTGCTTTCTGCCGTGAGGCAGTGCACATAGATCAAACTGTCAACTATTATTTTTTACAGGAGGAATTCAAATGAAAAAGTATCTTGCGCTGCTTCTTGCAGTTCTGATGCTCGCAGCTGTGTTTACAGGCTGCGCCAGCAAGGAAACGACGACCGACACGCCAGCCGCTTCCACGGAAACGGCCGAGCCTGCCAAGACCGAAGAAACCGCCGCCACCGAAGAGACTGCCGCCGAAGAACCCGCTTCCGAGGAAGGCAAGGTCTTCAACATCTACGCCTGGAACGAAGAGTTCAAGGGCTTCTTTGAGAAGTACTACACCGTTCCCGAAGGCGTGACCGTCAACTGGATCATCACTCCGAGCGCCGATGGCGCCTATCAGGACAAGCTCGACGAGGCTCTTCTCAATCAGGAGAACGCTTCCGCCGACGACAAGGTCGACCTGTTCCTCGCTGAGGCCGACTACATCCAGAAGTATACCGAGTCTCCCGTCACGCAGGACGTCACCGCCCTCGGCGTGACCGATTTCTCCAGCACCTATGCATATACCGTGCAGGCTGCGTCTGATGCTTCCGGCGTCGTTAAGGGCGTATCCTTCCAGTGCTGCCCGGCGGCTCTCATTTACCGCCGCTCCATCGCCAAGGACGTTCTGGGCACCGACGATCCCGCCGAGGTCCAGGAGCTGCTGAACAGCTGGGACAAGTTCAATGCTGTCGCGGCTGACGCCAAGGCCAAGGGCTATCTGATGACCGCCTCCGAGGCCGCTACCTACCGTGTCTTCTCCAACAACGTTTCCGAGCCGTGGGTCGACGCGAACAACAACCTCCAGATCGACCCGGCCATCCAGACCTGGATGCAGCAGGCGAAGGACTTCTCCGACAACGGCTACACGCAGGACTGCGATATCTGGTCCGATGAGTGCACCGCGCAGATGTTCGGCGAGGGCAAGGCCATGTGCTACTTCGGGCCGGCCTGGTACTTCAACTTCTCCATGGGCAACGCACAGGACGCAGACAAGGGCTGCTTCGGCGACTGGGCGATCTGCGAAGGCCCGCAGGCACACTTCTGGGGCGGCACGTGGCTGCTGGCTCCTGCCGGTACGGATAACCCCACCATGGTTGCCGATATCATGAACACCTTCATCAACAATGAAGAGGTCTGCACGAATCTGGTCAAGAACGAGGCGCAGTTCTCCAACAACCAGAAGGTCAACGAGACTGTCGCGCAGGACCCGGCCTACGGCAGCGATTTCCTCGGCGGCCAGAACGACATCGCCCTGTTCTGTGACCTTGCCAAGAACATCAAGTTTGAAAACCACACCATCTATGACCAGCTGCTCAACGAGGGCCTGCAGGCCAACTGGAGAGAGTACTGCAAGGGCACCGTCACCGAGGACGAGGCCATGAGCAACTTCTATAAGTACATCAACGAAAAGTATCCGACCATCGTCACTCCGTAAACCATACAGCTTCCCGGGGCAGGGCAAATGCCCTGTCCCGGCGCCGATTTCAGGCGCGTTTCCGAACCGGTCGTTTCGATCCAGTCGATTCGCCCCGCTGGGAACTACGTCTGAGAATAAGAGGAGGAGTTCTGATGCAGACGACAAAAGCACCCAAATTGAAAACCAAACGGTCCAAAATCAGCTACGCAAAGTGGGGCTATATTTTTATCGCGCCGTTCTTTCTGGCGTATGTACTGTTTCACTTCGCACCACAGCTGCTGACGATCTACAACAGCTTTTTTGAAAACTACCGGGAGGGTCTGACGCAGGTCGGGCCGAATTTCGTCGGCCTGAAGAACTACATCACGCTCTTTACGCCGGATAAAAACGGAACGATCGACATTTTGAAATATGCGGGAAATACCATTGCACTCTGGGTCGGCGGCGCGATCCCGCAGGTCGTGATCTCCCTGATGCTGGCGTGCTTCTTTACAAGCTACCGGCTGAAGATCAAGGGTCAGCAGTTTTTCAAGACTGTGATCTATATGCCGAACCTCATCATGGCGTCGGCGTTCGCGATGCTGTTTTATATGCTGTTTTCGAATGTCGGTCCGATCAACCAGATCCTGACGCAGCTCGGCTGGATCGACATGCCGATCGACTTCTTCAACATCCGCTTCACCGTGCGCGGGCTCATCTGCCTGATGAACTTCCTCATGTGGTTCGGTAACACGACAATTTTGCTCATGGCCGGCATCATGGGCATCGACCAGAGCCTGTTTGAGGCGGCGAATATTGACGGCGCGAGCTCTTTGCAGGTCTTTTTCAAGGTGACGCTGCCGCTCCTGATGCCGATTTTAGTCTACACGGTCATCACCGCGCTCATTGGCGGTCTTCAGATGTTCGATGTGCCGCAGGTGCTGACCAATGGGCTTGGCACACCGAACCGCACCTCGACAACGCTCGTCATGTACCTCAACAATTACCTCAAGACAAGCAAGAACTACGGCATGTCTGGCGCGATTTCCGTCGTGATCTTTATCATCACGGGCCTTCTGAGCCTTGTGGTGTTCAAGTCGCTGACGAAGCAGGAAGA
>ERZ825137.5337-NODE-5337-length-11990-cov-2.105823_pt1 | contig 11990 bp, 10 predicted proteins | sample MGYA00519873_ERZ825137 | MGnify/ENA primary metagenome ERZ825137 (study PRJEB31778, sample SAMEA3449190) | human gut metagenome | biome: human gut; feature: human-associated habitat; material: faeces | place: United Kingdom | collected 2010/2012 ... | reverse complement strand
CATGCCTCCGCCGCGATCTTGACCGCGCATTCAAAGACATCCGACACGGTGCAGTTTTCGATCAGCGCACTGCGGCACTTTATGAGTATTGAACGCGCGTAATGATTGCGCGCGCGGCAGTTCACGAATTCGAGCACGGGAAGCTCGTCGGGGTCCGCGATAAAATAATCGTCGAGGTCATCGGGAAGCGCGCGGTCAAGCACGACATCGCAGAAGAATCCTTCAAAATCGGGACGGCAATCGACGACGCGGTATTCGCCGACGCTGAGAAGCGTCTTTTTATCGGTAAGCTCAAGCTTGTCCCCGATCTCGGGATAATCGAGCGACTGCGCGTGCGTTCCCGTCGGTGCCTTGATCTGAAGACGGCAGCGCTCTCCCTCATGGGAGATCACGGTATAGTAATATGTGTGCACGTTGATCGAATCGTCGCCCTGACCCTCGAACTCGCAGCCGTCAAGACGAAGAAGTCCGCGGCAGGATGCAAAATGCGTCGCATCTGTATTCGTCGAGATATGGTCTCCGACGGAGGGAATTACCCTCAGACGCTCGATGAGGATGTTCTCCGCCTTCTGTCCGACGATACCCATGCCGGGCTGGCTGTGTATCGTCACGTCGCGAAGCACGGTGTCCTTTGCGTTCTCGATAAGTATCGCAGGGCGCGAATGGAACGAGTGCCACAGGTAAAGCTCGTTTCCGACAAAGCTTTTGTCGGAGCGCTCAAGGACGAAACGCGCGCGGTGATCGTCGATATAGGTGAACGATCTTATTCCGAAATCCTTGCCGAAGCGCTCCTTATCGGGCACATAGGTGCAATATCGGGGATAGATTATATCGGGATTGATGGGGAAGTTTTCGGGGAAGTCAACGAGGATCTCCGCCGTATTCTCGTCGCGGTCCAGCATCGTCCACGAAATGATCCTTCCTTTGGTGTACGGCTTTCTCACATGGTCGATCGTAAGACCGACGATCTCAACTCCGGAGCAGTCGCGCACGGACACGGGCTCCATGAAACCGTCGATCATAAGCGTCACGCCGTCCGCGATAATGCGGCTGCTTATGTGTCCGCTGAAATCAAGTCCGCGGTCGTAGCGAAAATCCGGTTTGAACATCACATCCTCCGGATTTGTGCCGAATTTGCCCGTTATCGCGTTGTTCATCGTCTCCCTCGCAAGAGGAGTGGTTATCACATATTCTCCCGGCTCGACGAAAAGCGTCATTCCGGGGCGCTCTCTCATATACGAAAGCGCTGCGGCAAAGCGTTCTCTGTCGTCCGCTCCTTTAAACTGCGAAAGCTTTATCTCGTTCATGTTCCGTATGCTCCTTAATTCATTTTCCGTACCTGCCGCACATCAGAGCATCGCATCCCCGTCCATCGGCGGCAGCGCGAAGCGCCACGACGGCGCGACCTTATTTTTCCCCGCCCGGATTTGATATCCGTCCGTCGCGAAGATACACAGGCGAAAGATATTTCGCCTCGAATTTTTCTTTATGCGTCGATCGCGGCAAAGCATGCGCCCGATGCCGTCTGTGAAATTCTCATGCACGGGGACAGCGCGGGAGAATGCAGTCCGCATTCATGCGCCGCACGGGAAAGCGCATCCGCCGCATCTCCGACGAAGTACACCGTCTGTCCGTACTGCCCGAGCAGAGCGCAAAGCTCCCCGATCGGGATTATCGTATCCTCGAAAAGACGCACAGGCTTTTCGTCGCGCACGTCGAACGCCGCCGCATAGACGTTGCCCCGTCTCGCATCCGTGACCGGAACGCATATTCCGTCCGTCCCCGCTGCGGTGTACGATGCCGCTTCAAGCGCAGATACCCCGACACACGGGATCCGGCGCGGCTCGCACAGTCCTTTTGCGCTTGACACCCCGATCCTCACTCCCGTGAAGGAGCCGGGCCCCGTCGTGCATGCGATGAGCGATATTTCGTCAACCGTCACCGACGACGCGCCGAGCACGTTCTTTATCATCGGGAGAATCGTCTCCGAATGGGTATGCCCGGCATTCAGCGTAAACGATGCTGCCAAAGTCCCGTTTTTCACGAGCGCAGCCGAGGCAAAAGCCGAGGACGTATCTATTCCGAGCACCGTCATTTCCTTATCCGCACCGTTCATCGAAAGCTTTCACCTTTCTTTTTCATCTCCGGGAGTCGCCGCCGTCCGCGTCGGCGATATCCTCGATTCCCTCCGCCGTGATCTCGCGTTCGTTTTCCCCGATGCGGCGGATGTACACCTTTACCGCGTTTTCGGGAAGGTCGTCGCCGAGCATATCCGGCCATTCCGCAATGCAGATGCCCGACGAGACATACTCGTCGAAGCCGAGCGAATCAAGCTCCTCGGGAGAGGAAAGGCGGTAGAGGTCGAAGTGGAAAAGCGGAATCTCCCCGCGCCTGTACTCGTTCACCACGGTATAAGTCGGGCTTTTCACGCGGCTTCCGGGTGAGATGACCGAGGCAAACCCGCGCACAAACGCGGTCTTGCCCGCGCCCATTTCGCCGTAAAGTGCGACAAACGACGTTTTTTTGTCGAGAAGAGATGCGATATACGCGCCGAGCGCTTCGGTCTCGTCCGCCGATTTTGTAATCTTTGTCATAGGATCACCGTTTTTTCTGATAAAGCCGCAATCTGCAGCATACATATTTAGTATAGCATATCGAAAGGCAAAGTTCAACATAAAAATCGCCTGTGCGGCAAAATCATGCATCAGGCATCACGGAGGGCTGCTTATGACCTTAAAAAGCGCGATCCCCGGAAGAATGTACACGGCAGACGCCGTATCATGCGACAAGAGTGCGAAAATGAGGCTCGCCTCCGTCGGCATCGTCCCGGGGTCGGCAATCTTTCTCCTGCGGAGAAGCCGCGGCGGCACTGCGGAAATTTACGTCCGGTCGTCGCGCATTGCGATCGGCGCACGCCTCGCCTCCGCCGTATTCCTTCGCCCGGCATCCCCTCCGTCCGACGAACGGTGCGTCTCCGCATCATGCCCCGGCACGCCCCCGCGCCCGCAGGGAGCGGGAGCAGGACTGCGCAAGTCCGCCGAAGGAGGTCGGAAAAGATGAAAAGCTCACGATGTGCGGACTGCCGCAGCCTCCGGTGCGGCGGCACCGGGTGCCGGGGCATGCGCAAGCCGGAAGCCGGGAGGACGGCGGATTTTTCGGCGGCGCTCGCGGGGAATCCGAACTGCGGCAAAACCACGCTGTTTAAAATGCTGATGGGCGAATTGCCGCCCTCCTCCGGCGAGCTGCGCCTCGGCGTTAAAGTATACCCCGGTTATTACGATCAGACGCAGGAAAGCCTGCACGATGACAAGAGTATTCTGGACGAGATCTATGATACCTATCCCACGATGACGCTCAGTCAGATCCGCCGCGTTCTTGGTTCGTTCTTATTCCGCGGCGATGAGGTTTTCAAACAGATCGGCGTCCTGAGCGGCGGCGAACGGGCCCGCGTCTCTCTCTGCAAAATCATGCTTGGCCAGGCCAACTTCCTTTTATTTGATGAGCCCACCAACCATTTGGATATTATTTCCAGGGAAATATTGGAAAATAATTTAATTTCCTACGAAGGAACGATCTTCTTCATCTCCCATGACCGTTATTTCATCAACCGGGTGGCCACCCGCATTGTGGAACTGACGCCCACCGGCATGGAAAACTATCTGGGCAACTATGATTTCTATCTGGATCATAAAAAGGCAAAGGCCCAGGAGCTGCAACGCAGCACCGAGCCCACCGCAGTAAAAGAAAGCTTTCTGCAGCAGAAGCAGTCCTCCAGCGAGCTGCGAAAAAAGAAAACGCGGATCCGTCAGCTGGAATCGCAGATTGAAAAGGCTGAGGCCCGGATTCGGGAAATCGAGGAGCAGATGCTTCAGCCGGAATTCTACAATGCTCCCCTTGTCTTCCGGGAGCTGGAAAAGGAAAAAGCCGAGCTGGAAGCCTCGATCGAGACCTCGATGGAGAAATGGGATTCTTTGAGTTCCGAGTTGGACGCATGACTTGCTTTTTCCGGCAAAGCGGTATATAATAAAAAAATAATACTTAGCTACGAGAGGAATTATCCTATGAACACACCCGCGAAAAAACGCATTCTGACCGGCGACCGCACGACCGGCAAACTCCATTTGGGCCATTATGTCGGCAGTCTGCAGAACCGTGTTCGCCTGCAGGACGAATACGAAACCTTTATTCTGCTGGCTGACGTGCAGGCGCTGACCACTCATTTTGAAAATCCGGCGATAATTCATGACAGCATTTATGACGTGGCCATTGATAACCTGTCGGTCGGTCTGGATCCGGAGAAAGTCACGATTCTGCAGCAATCTCAGATCAAGGCCATTGCCGAATTGACGGTTTTCTACTCTATGCTGATTTCCGTTAATACGCTGCGTCATAACCCGACCATCAAAACCGAGGCCAAGAACTACGGCTACGATGATATGACCTACGGCTTTTTAGGCTACCCTGTCAGCCAGGCCGCCGATATCACCTTCTGCAATGCCGACCTGGTTCCGGTTGGTGAAGATCAGCTGCCCCACATGGAGGTAGCCCGCAAGCTGGTACGCCGCTTCAACGAAATGTATGGCAGCCATATCACCGAACCGCAGGCTATGCTGAGCTCCTGCTCCCGTCTGGCCGGTCTGGACGGCAACGCCAAGATGGGCAAAAGCTTAGGCAATGCAATCTACCTGTCCGATACGCCGGAGACCGTAACCGCCAAGGTTCGCTCCGCCGTGACCGATACGAACCGGATTTCCGTAAAAATTCCCGGCAACCCGGATGTCTGCATGGTCAGCCAATACCATAAAACCTTTAATCCGGAGGAACACGAAAACATCTGCTCCATGTGCCGGAACGCCGAGCTCGGCTGCGTTGCCTGCAAAAAGCTGCTGGCCGAAAAGCTCAACCAGATGCTGGATCCCTTCCGCGAAAAGCGGGCCTACTACGAAGAGCACAAGGATCAGGTCCGTGAGATTATCCAGGCCGGTTCCGAAAAGGCCAACCGCATCGGAGACGCTCAGGTCGCCGAACTGAAGGAATGCATGAGCGTAGCTCTGTAAACCCCAGGCTATTAAAAAAGCTATGAGTCCAAACGACTCATAGCTTTTTTTGATTTTAGATTCGGAATACGGAGATGCATTTCGGATTCTCACTTTTCATAATAATCCGCAATAATCACTTCGCTGTCTTCCACGGCTTTTTGAATCTGCGCTTCGAGATCCGGCAGATGCGTTTCGCTCTCGCGGATGTTTTCCGCCTTCGGCTTCGTAACGGGATGCTTCGCAACAAAAATCGTACAGCAGTCCTCATAAGGCAGAATCGACGTTTCAAAGGTATCGATCTTCTGTGCGATTTCTACAATATCCTGCTTGTCAAAGCCGATGACCGGACGGAATACCGGCATGGTGCAGACCTCATTGGTACAATACAGGCTCGGCAGCGTCTGACTGGCTACCTGTCCCAGGCTCTCGCCGGTAATCAGCGCCTGCGCTCCTTCCTTCTCCGCAATTTGCTCGGCAATCCGCATCATCGCCCGCCGCATGATAATGGTCAGCTGATCATGCGGGCACTTTTCATAGATATCCAGCTGAATCTGCGTAAACGGAACCACGTACAGCCGAATCCGACCGGAATAGCGGCTGACCCGACGGGCCAGCTCAACCACCTTTTCCTTGGCCCGTTCGGACGTATACGGATGGGCATGGAAATAAACCGCGCAAAGCTCCAGGCCGCGCTTAGCCATCATCCAGCCGGCGACCGGGCTGTCAATACCGCCGGACAGCAGCAGCGCCGCCTTGCCGGCACAGCCGGAGGGCATTCCGCCGAGGCCGGGCCAGGTTTTGCTGTAAACATAAACCTGATTGCGCACCTCCGCCCACAGCACGATCTCCGGATGATGCACATCCACCTTCCAGCCGGGACAGGCATCCAGGATCCGGGCGCCCAATTCACACGCCAGCTCCATGCTGGTCAGCGGATACTTTTTATCGGCTCGTTTGCATTCCACCTTAAAGGTATGCGCACTACTGTGGCCGTCATACTGGCTGTAGGCATAGGCTACGGCCGCCTCGGCAATCGCCTCCGGCGAATGATCGTCCAATACGTCGACCGGCGCAACGCCGATAATGCCAAAAACATTCTGCAGCGCCTGAACCGCCCGATTCTGCCAGGTTTCCTCCGCATCCTCCGGCTGGCGGACAAAAAGGCGACCCTGTTCCTTTTCAATCCAGGGCTTCTCCTCCGACAGCGCCGCCGCTCGCAGCGCGTTTTTTACATTCCGGATCAGCAGATTTTCAAACTGTGCCCGATTGTTTCCCTTGATGGCAATTTCTCCGTACTTGATTAAAATTCCTTTTCCCATCGGATCTCCTTTATCTTGGCCCCATTATTTTCTTGTAAACCGCCGCAGCTGCGGCACCAGTGTCTGAACGGCCCGAACGGCCGCCGCAATCTCTTCGTCGGTGGTATACCGACCCAGACTGAACCGGACGGAGGTATCGATTTCCGCCGCCGACCGTCCCAGCGAGGCCAAGGTCGGGCTCTTCTCCGCCGGTTTGTTTGACGCACAGGCCGAGCCGGAACTGATACAAATTCCATAGTCTTCCAACGCATGCAGCAGCACCTCGGACCGAACGCCATCGATCCGCAGATTCAGAATATGAGCCGCGCCCTCTTCCGGGGCCGGACCGTTGACGCCCACTCCCTCCAGCATTTCCGTCAGCGCCGTGTACAGCGTCAGCTTCTGCCGCCGCATTTGCTGCTGCAGGGCCTCCCGCCGCTTCCAGAGCTGCTCGGCTGCCTCGCCGAAGCCGGCAATGCCGGGTACATTTTCCGTACCGGACCGAAACTGCCGCTCCTGTCCGCCCCCGTATAACAGCGGGGCCAGGGTCAGACCGCGGCGAATATACAGAAAGCCGGTCCCCTTGGGGCCGTTAATCTTATGCGCACTGGTACTGAGCAAATCGATGCCCCATTCCGCCGGATATACCGGCAGCTTGGCAAAGCTCTGAACCGCATCGACATGGAACAGACAGGAAGGCTGCGCTTCCTTTATTATCGCTCCGATTTCACGAATCGGCTGAATACAGCCGGTTTCATTATTTACATGAAGACAGGTCACAAGAACAGTATCCGGGCGCAGCTTGGCCTTCACATCAGACGGATCCATCCGGCCGGTCGGATCATTGTCGATGTACTCGATCTCCCATCCGTTCCGCGCCAGATACGCCAGCGTCTCCCGTGTCGCCGAATGCTCGCCGCGAGATGTCAGAATATGCCGGCCTTGGCGGACTCTGGCACGGGCTGCTGCCCGCAGGGCCGTATTGGTGCTCTCCGTAGCGCCGGACGTAAAAAATATCGTGGACGGATCCACCCGCAGAATCGTGGAAAGCTGCCGGCGAGCCTCCTGTACCATCTTCTCCGCTTCATATCCCTTTCGATGCAGGGAGGACGGGTTTCCGTAGCACTCGCAAAGCGCCTGCTGTATTTTGGCCGCCGCCTCCGGGCATACCCGGGTGGTTGCCGCGTTATCTAAGTATATTTCCTGCATGAATCCGGCCCCTTTTACATTTCGTCATAGTGATACAACACTGCGGCTACGGCTGTCTGCCCGGCCGTTTCGGTCCGCAGAATCCGCGGGCCCAGTCCGGCCGTTACCGCACCGGCCTCCTTCAGCTGCCGGATCTCTTCCGGATCCCAGCCGCCCTCCGGGCCGATCAGCAGGGCCACCGACTGTGGTTTCTGCCATTCGGATAGGCACTGCTTTAATGAAACGCCTGTTTCATCCTCGTACAGAACAATCGCCCGCTCATATTGCGGCAGTTCCCGCAGCATGGCAGAAAAGGAACATACGGCCGCCACCTTCGGAATCCGGCCGCGACCGCTCTGCTTGGCGGCGGCTGCCGCAATCTTTCGCCAGCGCTCCTCTTTGCCTTTCCGCTTTTTCTCTTCCAAATGTACAACACTGCGCCGGGTTTCAACCGGAATCACCCGATCGACGCCCAGCTCCGTGTTTTTTTGTATAATCCATTCCAGCTTTTCTGCCTTGGGTATCCCCTGGAAAAGCGCGATGCGCAGGCTTGGCTCAGCCGCGGAAGCTTCCCGTTTTTCAATCCGGCAGCAAAGGCCGTCCGCCTCCGCCGCCTCAATGACGCAACTATAGTCCGTTCCCTCGCCGTCGCAGACGAGCACGGTATCTCCCGGTCCCTGCCGCAGAACATGCAGCAGATGGTGTGCATCCTCCCGGATCCACAGCTCCTCGTCTCCGATGTCCTCCGGCGGTACAAAAAATTTCGGCATGTCAGTTCTTGGTTGAGTGAATCGCCACCCAGCTTCCTTTCTCCTCAATCCGTTCAATCCGATATCCGGCTTCCGTAATCGCGGCCGCTACATCGTCCCGCCGTTCCCGGATGATGCCGGACGCAATAAAGCTTCCGCCCTTTTTCAGAAAAGCGGTCGCTTTCGGCGCCAGGCCGATAATTACATCGGCTATAATATTGGCGACAATTACATCGGCCTGCACATTCTGCAATACCGGAATGTCCGTCAGATCGCCCTGGTGAATCTCCACGATCTCGCTGACCCCGTTCTCCGCGGCATTTTCTCTGGCAACCTGAACCGCATTCGGATCCAGATCCGAACCGATTACACGGCCGGCTCCCAATTTTGCGGCGGCAATTCCCAGGATGCCGCTGCCGCATCCGATGTCCAGTACGGTCTGTCCCGACTTTACGAGCTGCTCCAGCATGGTCAGACACATGGATGTCGTCTCATGCGTGCCGGTGCCAAATGCCATTCCGGGATCTAGCGTAATCCGGATGTCGCCGGGCTGTGCCTCGACCTCCTCCCAGGACGGGACAATCAAAATATGTTCGCCCAAACGGAAGGGCTTGTAATACTTCTTCCAAGCATTGGCCCACTCTTCCTCGGCCATGAGCTGCGTTTCAATGCGACCACTTCCGATCGGCAAATACTGTGCAATATCCTGCAGGCCGTTTTGAATCTTCAACAGGAGCTCTTCCAGCATGATCGGATTCGAAATCGCCGCCTCCGAAAAATAGCAGCGCATCCGCACGTCATCGCGGTTCAGATCCGCCAGCAGATCCTCGTCAATATAATCCCAGCTGGTAGGATCCTTCTCCTGGTTCAGGATGTCCTTCGGGTCAAAAATCTCGACTCCGCCGGCTCCCAGCTCCGTAAAAAGATAACTGATCGCTTCGACGGCGTCCGTCACGGTATGAACCGTAATCTGATGATAATTCATAAAGAAATTCCTTTCTGGATCGGATTAATCAAAGGCATCCTTCATTTTCTTGAAAAAAGACTTGTTCGCCTGCGGCTGAACATTCTCTCCCATTGCCTCGCTGTAAGCCTTAAGGGCTTTCTTCTGCGCATCGTTAAGCTTCTTAGGCACCTCAATATTCACCGTTACATATTGGTTGCCCCGTTGATTGGCCTCTCCGCGCAGATACGGAATTCCCTTGCCCTTCAGACGGAACCGGGTCCCCGGCTGTGTTCCGGGCTCAATGGAATACTGCACGTTTCCGTCAATGGTCGGAATGGTCAGCGTATCGCCCAGCGCCGCCTGTGTAAAGCTGATCGGCACAGCGCAGAAAACATCGTAGCCCTGCCGGGAGAAGAAGTTGTGCGGCTTAATGGAAACCGTAATGTACAGATCGCCGCGAGGGCCACCCTGGGCCCCCGGCTCGCCCTTTCCGGGCATCCTGACGCTCTGTCCCACATCGATACCGGCCGGAATGTTTACCTCATACGTCTTCTTGACCTTAATGCGGCCGCTTCCGTTGCAGCGCTCGCATTTTTCCCGAATGTACTTTCCGGTGCCGCCGCAGGTACTGCAGGGGCGTACGCTGCTCATGGAGCCAAACATCGTCTGCTGCTGAATCCGCACCTGACCGGCGCCGTGACAGGTCGGACAGGTTTCCGCCTTTGTCCCGGCCTTGGCGCCGCTTCCATGGCAGGCCGGACAATCATCGTAAGCCCACAGATCGATGGTCTTTTTGCAGCCGAAAGCCGCCTCCAAAAAGGTCAGTTCAACCCGCGTCTGAATATCATCGCCGCGCTGCGGACCGCTGCGTCGACTGCTGCGTCCGCCGCCGAATATATCGCCGAAGCCGAAAAGATCCCCAAAGATATCCCCCATGTTGGAGAAATCAAAGTTTTCAAAACCGGTACCGCCGGCATTCGGATCAAAGGCACTATGGCCGAATTTGTCATATTTTGCTCTTTTTTCGCTGTCACTTAATACTGCATATGCTTCCGAGGCTTCTTTGAACTTGGCCTCCGCCTCTTTGTCATCCGGATTCATATCCGGATGATACTTTTTGGCCAGAGCCCGATAGGCTTTTTTTATTTCCTGCTCGGTGGCATCCTTACTGACGCCCAGGACCTCATAATAATCTCGTTTATCTGCCATTCTACTCTCCACCCGGTGTTTCTTTATTATACGACACAAGGAATGGGAAAGCAACCTTTCCCATTCCCATGTTTAAATATTCCTTAAATTTCTTTGAAGTCAGCGTCGACAACATCCGGGCCGGCATCGCCGCCATTGTTGTTGCCGGAAGCGCCATTATCATTCTGGCCTCCGTTGAAGCCGCTCATATCCGGACCGCCGGACTGCTGATACATCTTGGTTGCCATTGCGTTGATGGCCTGCGTCAGCTTCTCCGTGCCGGCCTTCAGCTCTTCCACTTCCGCTTCCGAAGGCGCCTGTCCCTTGGTCTTCTCTACCAAAGCCTTCAGCTTAGACAGCTCCGTCTCGATCTGGCTCTTGTCCGCCGCGTCGATCTTATCGCCAACTTCCTCCAGCGTTTTCTCCGTCTGGAAAACCATCGCGTCTGCCTGGTTCTGAACCTCGATCGCGTCCTTCCGCTTCTTATCTTCCTCCGCATACTGCTCGGCTTCCTTAACCGCCTTTTCTACCTCGGCATCCGACAGATTGGTCGAAGCGGTGATCGTGATCTTCTGTTCCTTGCCGGTTCCCAGATCCTTAGCCGTAACGTTGACAATACCGTTGGCGTCGATATCAAAGGTAACCTCAATCTGCGGTACTCCGCGGGGGGCTGCCGGGATTCCGTCCAGACGGAACTTGCCCAGCGTCTTATTGTCGCGGGCCATCGGACGCTCACCCTGAACTACGTGAATATCAACGGCCGTCTGATTGTTTTCCGCCGTGGAGAATACCTGACTCTTCTTGGCCGGGATCGTTGTATTTCTCTCAATCAAAGGTGTCGCTACACCGCCCATGGTTTCGATCCCCAGGGTCAGAGGCGTAACATCCAGCAGCAGGATATCGCCGGAGCCGGCTTCGCCGCTCAGCTTACCGCCCTGAATCGCAGCACCGATAGCCACGCATTCATCCGGGTTCAAAGCCTTGGAAGGCTCCTTGCCGGTGATCTTCTTAACGGCTTCCTGTACCGCTGGAATTCGGGTCGAACCGCCGACCAACAGAACCTTATCCAAGTCCGAGGCCTTCAGACCCGCATCATTCAGCGCATTGCGAACCGGACCCATCGTTCTCTCTACCAAGTCCGCCGTCAGGCGATCAAATTCCGCACGGGTCAGCGAAACGGACAGGTTCTTGTAGCCGTCTTCCTCCGTCGCCGTGATGAAAGGAATGTTGATGTCCGTTTTGGTCATATTGGACAGTTCCTTCTTCGCATTCTCGGCCGCATCCTTCAGACGCTGCATCGCCATCTTGTCATCGGAGAGGTCGATGCCCTCTTCCTTCTTGAACTCGCTGATAAGGTAATCAATGATCCGCTGGTCAAAATCATCGCCGCCCAGATGGTTATCACCGCTGGTCGCCAATACTTCGATAACGCCGTCGCCGATATCAATCAGCGATACATCGAAGGTGCCGCCGCCAAGGTCATACACCATGATGGTCTGCTCCTTCTCATTATCCAAACCGTAAGCCAGGGCCGCCGCCGTCGGCTCATTGATGATACGCTTTACATCCAGACCTGCAATTT
>ERZ825137.5333-NODE-5333-length-12002-cov-6.112664_pt1 | contig 12002 bp, 8 predicted proteins | sample MGYA00519873_ERZ825137 | MGnify/ENA primary metagenome ERZ825137 (study PRJEB31778, sample SAMEA3449190) | human gut metagenome | biome: human gut; feature: human-associated habitat; material: faeces | place: United Kingdom | collected 2010/2012 ... | reverse complement strand
AGCCGGCTTCAAATGTTTAACTTTTAGCGCGGTAAATTTTTACCGAAGTATTGTTGTAAGGTATTAACTTGTTTTATATTTTTGCAGGTGAAAATGAAAACATTGACAAGGTTATGAAACAATTGAATTCTCTGAAAGTATGGCTGTCTGTGGTATTGTTGCTTTGCTTCTCTCTTTCTGGACAAGCCCAGTTCCTACGCACTTCCTACTTTATGGAAGGAAGTAACCAGCGTATGCAACTCAATCCGGCCTTGATGCCGGGACGCGGTTATCTGAATATTCCCGTGATAGGTTCGCTGAATGCTACCGTCAACTCCAGTTCCCTGGGGTATAGGGATATTATGGACATTATTGAAAACAGTGATGACAGCGACTATTTCATGAGCAATGACTTTATGAACCGACTGGATGCTACCAATAACTTGAATGTGAATTTGAGTACCGACATTCTGTCTGCCGGGTGGTATAAAGGAAAGAACTTCTGGTCAGTCAATGTGGGGTTGCGTAATGATATCGGTGCCGCCATACCGAAAACCATGTTCCAGTTTATGAATAACATGAGCAGCCGGGAGTTCGGTGACAATATTTCTGACTATTTGGGTATTAACGAAACCATTAATGGACAGAAGCTTGAGATAAATTCCTATGCGGAAGTCGGCCTTGGCTTTGCAAGGAATATCACAGACCGACTGGCTGTAGGTGGTAAGGTGAAGATGCTGCTGGGTATCGGTAACTTAAAGCTGAACATCAACCAGATTCATGTGGAAACTCCTTCTGTCGGCTCTTCAGGAGTGACGAGTAAAGCTTCCATTCAAGTGGATGCAACTTTGGAGAACTCGTCAAAGCTGTTAGAACTTCCCGAGAATGAGAATGGTGATTATATCGATGAAATTGATTTTGGCAGTTTTGGTTTTGCCGGATATGGTGGGGCTATTGATTTGGGAGTATCTTACAAGTTACTGGATAAATTGACACTTTCTGCTTCAGTTCTTGATTTGGGCTTTATCAAATGGTCTAAATCGAATACCAGTATAGCGCGAGCCAATGCAGAGCAGACTTATGATCTTCTTGACCCGGCCTCGCAGCAGGAGTTCATGGATATTGTGAACAGCGGCGAGATTCTTAACTATGACATGTTGCAGCTCAAGACGGAGGAGGCTTCTGAGAAGAGCCGTACCCGTGGATTGACTTCTACAATGGTTCTTGGCGCTGAATATGCCTTACTGAATGATTGGCTGGTAGTGGGTGCCTTGTATACCGGTCGTTTTGCCAAACCGAAAACTTTGAATGAGTTGACTTTCTCTGCCTGCATCCGTCCGACGAATGCTTTCAATGTAGCTGCCAGCTATTCCGTACTTCAAGAAGCCGGTAAAACCTTCGGTCTGGCACTGAAACTGGGGCCTTTCTTTGCGGGAACAGACTATATGTTCTTTGGCAAGAATACGAAGAATGTCAATGCTTACTTGGGTGTTTCTATTCCTTTGGGAAAACAGAAAGCTGCTGAAAAGTTGTAAAATGAATTATATGTAAGATTGATTTGTCTTGTTTGATAATATATTGATAATCAAAGAATAAATGTAAAGAGAAGTACTAATACAGTATTTCTCTTTATTGTGTTATGTAGCAGATGTACTTTTATGGTAGTGTAAAATAATGCAGTTTCACTTACTTTCCTTTTATTTGTAACAAAAATAGCCGATACGATGTTTTTAAGGAACAATGTGCAATAAAAATAAGCTGGAGTCTATATTTATAACAAATAAAGAAGTAAGATATGAGAAAACAAGTTGGTGCATTGCTGGCTTTGCTGTGTACGGCAGGTTCGCTTTGTGCGCAGAGTATGCGTCAGGATACGTACTGTAATCCATTGAACATTGATTACACTTATATGATTTATAATTCGGACAAGGATATTTCCTATCGTTCGGGTGCCGACCCTGCTGTGGTGGAGTTCCGGGGAGAGTATTACATGTTTGTCACCCGTTCCCATGGATATTGGCATTCCAAGGATTTGCTAAACTGGGAATTTGTCCGTCCGGGAAGAAACTGGTATCCGCAGGGCTGTAATGCTCCGGCGGCACATAACTATAAAGACTCTCTGCTCTATGTTACGGGCGATCCTTCCGGAGCCATGAGCATTCTCTATACCAACGACCCGGCCTCCGGCAATTGGGAAGCTACCCCTGCCATTCTGCATGATTTGCAGGACCCTGACTTGTTTATTGATGATGACGGGAAAGCCTATATGTTCTGGGGATCTTCCAATGTATATCCCATCCGCGGGATGGAGCTTGACAGAAATCGCCGTTTCATAAAGAAGGGGGATATCAAGGAACTCTTTAATCTGGATATGCCCAGGCATGGCTGGGAACGTTTCGGAGAGAACCATACGGATACCGTATTGGGAGGCTATATGGAAGGACCGTGGCTGACGAAGCACAATGGGAAATACTATATGCAATATGGAGCGCCGGGAACGGAATTCAATGTCTACGCGGACGGCGTTTATGTGGCCGACCATCCGATGGGACCTTACACTTACCAGAAACATAACCCGGTGTCTTATAAGCCGGGCGGCTATATGAATGGTGCCGGACATGGTAGTACTGTACTTGGTCCCGGTGGGCAATACTGGCATTTTGCTTCCATGGCCCTTTCCATTAATGTGAACTGGGAGCGCCGTCTTTGCATGTTCCCAGCAGGATTCGACAAGGAAGGAATTATGTACGTGGACACCCGTTTTGGAGATTATCCCCGCTATACCCCTGCTGTTCCCGGAAAGGCCGGACAGTTCCGGGGCTGGATGCTGCTTTCTTACGGCAAGCCGGTGACAGCTTCTACTACCAAGGGAGAGTTTGTACCGTCTGCCTTGACAGATGAACTGACGAAAACTTTTTGGCTGGCTGAGGCCAATGATGAACGCCAGTGGGTAATGATTGATTTGGAGAAGCCAGCTACGGTATGCGCCGTTCAGATTAACTACCACGATTATCAGAGCAATATGTATGGTCGTTACGAGGGACTCCATCACCGTTATGTCATCGAAGGTTCGCTGGACGGACAGAACTGGAAGATATTGGTAGACCGCAAGGAGAGTTATAAGGATACTCCGAATGATTATGTCGAACTTGCGTTGCCTGAGTCTGCACGCTATATCCGCTATAAGAATATAGATATTCCTACTCCGAATCTGGCTATTTCCGAACTCCGTGTTTTTGGATTGGGTACGGGCAAGGCACCGCAGCAGCCCAAGAAGTTGGTGCTCGACCGCCACACCGACCGTCGTGATGTCACTGTCAGTTGGCAACCGGTGAAGGGTGCACAAGGATATAATGTTCTTTGGGGCATTGCTCCCGACAAGCTTTACAGTTCCTGGATGGTTTATGGCAAGAATGATTTGCTGATGAAATCTCTTACTACCGACCAGGATTATTACTTCTGCGTGGAGGCATTCAACGAAAATGGTGTATCTTTGCGTTCAGAGGTAAAACATGTAAAATAAGAATGGAATGATGAAACGGATATTCACTGTAATTTGTGTATTGATGTCTCTGTTGCCTTTGTTGGCGCAGGAGACATATCAGAGAGAGGCTTTTGTTTCTGACCGGGGAGATACTTTGCTGTACCGCTTGCTTCGTCCCCAGGGAATGAAATCCGGAGAGAAATATCCTTTGGTACTTTTTCTGCACGGTGCCGGTGAACGTGGCAATGACAATGAAAAACAACTTGTTCATGGAGGACAGATGTTCCTGAATCCGGTGAACCGGGAAAAGTATCCTGCATTCGTGTTGGTTCCTCAATGTCCGGAAACGGGGTATTGGGCATATATGGAGCGTCCAGCCTCTTTCGTTCCGACAGAAATGCCGTTGGAAGTACCGGTTTCTCCAATTTTCGTTACCTTGAAGGAACTGCTGGATACTTATCTGGCCATGCCGCAGGTAGATAAGAATCGTGTTTATATCATGGGACTATCAATGGGTGGAATGGGTACCTTTGACATGGCCATCCGTTTTCCGGAAGTCTTTGCTGCTGCCATACCTATTTGTGGTACGGTGAATCCGGAACGGCTGAAAGCTGCCAAGGCCGTCAATTTCCGTATCTTTCACGGAGATGCCGACAATGTGGTTACGCCGGAGGGTTCGCGTGCGGCATACAGAGCGTTGAAAGCTGCCGGTGCCGATGTGGAATATGTAGAATTCCCCGGTTGCGGCCATGGAAGCTGGAATCCAGCATTCAATGAACCGGACTTCATGAGCTGGCTATTCAGCCAGAAGAGATAGAAATCTGCTTTTCTGTTCATAATAATAAAGCCCGTATCTGTATGATTGCGGGCTTTATTGTTTTATTTCTCAGTATAGTCTCCATTGTTTTTTATCAACTCTATCAGCTTTTCTACCGCCTCTTCTTCGGGAATGTTCTTTTCGATGCACTCTTTCTTCTTGTAGAGGCTGATTTTGCCTCGTCCGGCGCCCACATAGCCGTAGTCGGCGTCCGCCATTTCTCCAGGACCGTTGACAATGCATCCCATGATTCCTATCTTGAGTCCTTTCAGATGGCCGGTGGCTGCCTTGATACGGGCAATGGTACTTTCCAGGTCGTAGAGGGTGCGTCCGCAGCCGGGACAAGAGATGTATTCGGTCTTGCTGGTACGTACACGTCCGGCTTGCAGGATACCGAAAGCAGTGGCATCCACTACTTTGCCGCTTATGGTTTCTCCTTGGTTGAAGAGAAGGATACCGTCACACAGACCGTCGAAGATGAGTGCTCCCATGTCTGCAGCCGCTTTGATTTGCAGATTCTCTAATTCATTTTCTGCGTAGTGTTCAAAGAAGACTACCGGATTTTTCAGGCCCTCCTTCATCATCTGGTGTACCAGAGCGCGTTGTTCTCCCAATCGGTTGGGGTGATTGCTTTGTGAAACTAATACGACTTCCGGATGATACTTCAGGCAGGCGATGGCTTCGTCATTCAGCCCCATGTACGTGATGAAGAGGAATTTCAAGGAAGCGCCGCAGCTGCTTAGGAAAGGAAGCTGGTCTCCTTTGAAGGCGGGCCAGGCATTGTCCGGTTCCGTTCCGCCGTTACTGTGCTCCATCCAGACATCGGCATCGATAATACATTGCATGCCTTCCGGAAGTTGTTCGGGGATGGAACGTCCCGTATAGATATAGTCCGGCACGAATTGCGGATTGAAGTCCATGTCCCCGTCCAGGCGTGCGGCAATGACCACGGGCAGATTGTCTCCGCCGATATTGTGTACGGCAGCAGTCTCGCGGCGGGTGGGAGAGAGATAATTGAATTCCGGCACATCTGCTCCGGGGATATAAGGATGGTCGTGGCGCTGCACGATATAGTCCACCAATTTGCGGGCTACGGGGATTTCCGCCTCCGGAGCTTCGCTCAGGGAAACCCGGATGGTGTCACCCAAGCCGTCTGCCAGCAGGGCGCCGATGCCCAAGGCCGATTTGATGCGTCCGTCTTCTCCGTCTCCGGCTTCCGTTACACCGAGATGCAGCGGGAATCGCATACCTTCCTGCTCCATGACGGTTGCCAGCAGGCGTACTGTCTTTACCATGACCACTGTATTGGATGCCTTGATGGAAATGACTACATCCGTGAAATTCTCTTGCACGCAGATGCGCAGAAACTCCATACAAGATTCCACCATGCCTTCCGGTGTATCGCCATAGCGCGACATGATGCGGTCGGATAATGAACCGTGGTTCACGCCGATGCGGATGGCAGTATGGTTCTCCTTGCAGATATTAAGGAAGGGGACAAAGCGGTCGTGTATCTTCTGCAACTCCTGAGCATACTCTTCATCGGTATACTCCAAATGTTTGAAAGTACGTGCTGCATCCACATAGTTTCCCGGATTGATGCGTACTTTTTCTACATACTGTGCTGCCACGTCCGCTACCTTCGGGTTGAAGTGAATGTCGGCCACAAGCGGCACCATATATCCGTCCTGGCGTAGGCCTATGTTGATATTCATCAGGTTTTCAGCCTCTTTGATGCCTTGGGCCGTGAGGCGTACATACTCTCCTCCGGCGTCGACAATACGTTTGGCTTGCGCTACACTGGCTTCTGTGTCCTGCGTAGCGGTGTTCGTCATACTTTGTATGCGGATAGGATTGGAGCCGCCCATAGGGGTGGCTCCGATGTTTACTTCTGACGTTTCCCGTCGGGAATAGTTAAATAAATCCACGATGATATTTACAGTTAAAGGATTAAAAGATTTACGATTGGACGATTTACGATTGGACGATTTACGATGTACGATTGAAGATACCAAGAAGTAATTTCAATCGTACATCGTAAATCGTCCAATCGTAAATCAATTGGTTTTGTATTCGTACTTCACCTCCTTCAAGTCCTCATTTGCCTTGACTATTTTCTTTTTCAGCCCTTCTTTATAGGCGGCGAATGTTTCAGCCAATGAGGAATCGCTCAGTGCCAGCATCTGTACGGCAAGGATGGCAGCGTTCATGGCACCATTAATGGCAACGGTGGCTACTGGTATGCCCGGAGGCATCTGGATGATGGAGTAAAGGGCGTCTACGCCATCGAGTACGGACCCTTTTACGGGAACCCCGATTACCGGCAGTGTGGTATTGGCAGCAATGACGCCGGGCAGGGCGGCAGCCATACCGGCAGCGGCAATAATCACTTTAATGCCGCGTTGGCGGGCATTCTTGGCAAATTCCTCCACTGCTTCCGGTGTGCGGTGAGCAGAGAGAGCGTTCATTTCGAACGGTACATGCAGGTCATTGAGCAATTGTGCGGCCTTCTCCATAACGGGGAGGTCGGAAGTGCTGCCCATGATGATGCTAACGATTGGAGACATGAATCTTTAAATTATTAAAGGGTTAATTTTATAAGGGTTAGGGATTAACGATTAGGGGTTAGGGACTGCGCTATCATTCCGTCCGGTGCTAATCGCTAACCCCTAATCCTTTCATTTCATTCGTTTATCAGCGCTTTGTAGGCTTCGGCATCCAGCAGGCTGTCGAAGTCGGCATCAGCGGCGGGTTTGATTTTGATGAGCCAGCCTTCGCCGTATGGGTCCTGGTTTACCAGTTCCGGCTGGTCGGCAAGGGCTTCGTTTTGCTCCAGAATCTCACCGGTTACGGGCAGGAAGAGGTCTGATATGGTTTTTACTACTTCGATGGTGCCGAACACTTCGTCGGCAGCCAATGTCTCACCTTCGGTCGGGATGTCGACAAACACAATGTCGCCCAGTTGCTCTTGTGCATAATCGGTAATACCTACATAGGCTACATCACCTTCCAGGCGAATCCATTCGTGTTCTTTGGTGTACTTTACATTAGTCGGGAAATTCATGATCATTAGTTTTTAAGGGTTGATACTATGTAAATTAAAAGTTGAAAATTAAAAATTAAACAAGGCTCTTAAAAGAGGAAGATTCGGAACAGTATGTTGCTCAGCGGGTGGAGTACCAGCAACGAGCAGATAAGCCCTACGGCAAAGCCTCCCATAACTTCGCCCAGTGTGTGGTGTCGCAGGATGATGCGGGCGGTGCCCAGCACGCCAGCCACCAGTATAAAGAGGCATAGCCACCATACGGGATTGTAGCTGAACAAGGCGCTGAAAGCTACCAGTCCACCAATTACGGCTCCGGCGCCTGCCATGTGTTCGCTCAGTTTCCATTTTAAGTTGACAATGACGCAGATTATCATCACTACCAGGGCGGAGAGTATGATACCGGTCATGTACCACGGGATATTGAGCCGGTGCATCATGAGCAGGCAGAATACATAAGAAGTGATGGTCAGAATAAAGGGAATGTATCTCCTTTTTCGTTCCACCAGTTCTTCCGGACTGAAACCGTTGATTTTGCGGAAGATGAAGATAGTCAGTGTAGGCATCAGGATGGTGAAGCAATACACCACGCCCAATACTATCAACTTGTACTGCAACGGCATGATGCGCAGGTACGAGAATATAAACAGAACCAGAAATGCCAGGAAAGGGATGGAGAACGGTGTGAATACCGCCGAAATCACTTTCGCTGTTCTGATTAAAGTTTTATCTGCTATAATATGCTCTTCCACAACCTAATTTTATTTACGATTTGACTATTTACAATTTACTATTTGAATGCACTAATCTTTAAACCTTAATCCCTAATCGCTCATCCTTTTCTCTCATCTTCTCAGTCTTGCCACGGGGATATTCATCTGTTGGCGATACTTTGCCACCGTGCGGCGGGCTATGGGATAGCCTTTCTCCTTCAGCAGCTCGGTCAGTTCGTCATCGGTCAGAGGCTTTTTCTTGTCCTCGTTGTCAATGCACTCTTTGAGTATCTTGCGTATTTCGCGTACAGACATCTCTTCGCCGTCTTCGGTTGTGTAGCCGTCGTTGAAGAAGAATTTCAGCGGGTAGATGCCGTAGTTGGTCTGTACATACTTGCTGTTGCTCACACGGGAGATGGTCGAGATGTCCAACCCGGTACGTTCGGCAACATCTTTCAGAATCATGGGGCGGAGCAATGACTCGTCTCCTTCGAGGAAGAAAGGACGTTGCAGGTCTATGATGGCCTGCATGGTGGTCATCAGCGTATTCTGGCGTTGCTTCACGGCATCGATGAAACCTTGTGCGGCATCCATTTTTTGTTTGAGGAACATCATGGCTTCGCGGGATTCCTTAGACTGGTTGGCCCGGTTCTTGGTGTGTTCTTCCACCATCTCGGTGAAGTCGCGGCTCATGCGCAGTTCCGGCACGTTGCGGTTGTTCAGTGTCACGTTGATGGTACCGTCGTCATAAGTGTCTACCAGGAAGTCGGGCACAATCTGCTGCATGTTCTTGCCGATGGCTTCGCCGAGCGAGGCACCGGGACGGGGATTCAGCTTGCAGATTTCCTTAACGGCTTGTTGCAGGGTATCTTCGCTGATACCTAATTTCTGCATAATCTTGTCCCAATGCTTGCGGGTGAACTCTTCGTAACACTGGGTAAGAATATCTTCTTCTATATAGTATTGTGGAGGCGAGGGCATGGGCCGTTGCGCTTCCTTACGTCGAATCTGGATGAGCAGGCACTCTTGTAGGGTGCGGGCGCCCAGACCGGCGGGGTCGAAGTCTTGTATAATCTTCAATACTTCTTCCAGCTCTTCGGGAGAAGCGTCGATACCGGCGTAGATGGCGAGTTCGTCGCTGATACTGTCCAGCGATTTGCGCAGCAGGCCATCGTCGTCCAGCGAGCCGATGAGATATTCGGCCAGTTCGCGCTGGTGCGGAGTCAAGTCCTGCTCGCCGAGCTGCTGGCGCAAGGTTTCATAGAAGGAGGTGGCGTCGGAGAAAGGAATTTCTTCTGCCTGCTCCCCTTTGCTGCGGTTGTTCTCCTGCAGCTTGTAGTCGGGGATATCGTCTTCGTTCAGATAATCGCTTAAAGAATCATAGCTGGTGTCTCCACCGTCTTCCGTTCCGGTTTCCGTATCAGGAGTGTCGGGGTATTCGTCGCCGGGAGTATCCTCCTTACCCTCTTCCAGTGCCGGATTTTCCAAGAGTTCGGCACGTACGCGGTCTTCCAGCTCCACGGCAGGGAGTTCCAGCAGCTTTACCACCAGAATCTGTTGCGGCGACAGTGTTTGTATCTGCTGTTGCGCTTGAGTCTGTACTTGTCGGGAACCTTGTGCCATACTTTATAAATTACAAATTACGAATAAGGGAAATTTCTACCGCAAAAATAGTGAATAGTTCGGGAACGCGAAACCTTCTCTTATGATATTTAACAAGAAAACGGGAGCTTGGTTGCTTTTTTGTTCCTATCTTTGCCATATAACTACTAAAAAATGGAACGTTATGTTTGCTAAAGAAACGTATGTGCAGCGCAGGGCCCGGCTGAAAAAAACGATTGGCTCCGGAGTATTACTGTTTTTGGGTAACGATGAACAAGGGTTGAACTATGAGGACAATACTTTCCGTTACCGCCAGGATTCCACTTTTCTCTACTATTTTGGCTTGTCGTTTGCCGGGCTGTCGGCTCTCATCGACATAGACGAAGATAAAGAAATCATATTCGGCGATGAGTTGACCATCGACCATATTATCTGGATGGGTATCCAGCCCACCCTTCACGAAAAAGCTTCTGCCGTGGGCATTTCCGAAACCCGTCCTTTTGCCGACATTGTCGGTTATCTGCACAAGGCTGTACAGAAGGGACAGACCATCCATTATTTGCCCCCTTATCGTGCCGAGCATAAATTGAAACTGATGGATTGGCTGGGTGTTCCTCCGGCACGTCAGGAAGGGTCCGTGCCGTTTATCCGTGCGGTGGTGGCACAGCGCAACTACAAGTCGGCAGAAGAAATAGCAGAAATAGAAAAGGCCTGCGACGTGACTGCAGACATGCACATTACCGCAATGAAAGTGCTTCGTCCGGGCATGTACGAATACGAGGTTGTGGCCGAAATGAACCGCATCGCCCAGATGAACAACTGCGAGTTGTCTTTTGCCACGATTGCCACTATCAACGGGCAGACTTTGCACAACCACTATCATGGAAATAAAGTAAAGCCGGGCGACCTCTTCCTGATTGATGCCGGCGCCGAGCTTCCTTCGGGTTACTGTGGCGACATGTCGTCCACCGTGCCGGCGGACAAGACCTTTACTCCCCGCCAGCGTGCCGTTTACGAAATCCAGAACGCCATGCACTTGGAGTCTGTCAAAGCCCTCCGTCCGGGCATTTCTTATATGAAGGTGTACGAGCTTTCCGCCCAAGTGATGGTGGAAGGGCTGAAAGAGCTGGGCTTGATGAAGGGCAATGCCGAAGATGCGGTGCGCGAAGGTGCCCATGCGCTGTTCTATCCTCACGGACTGGGGCATATGATGGGAATGGATGTGCACGATATGGAGAACTTCGGTGAAGTTTGGGTAGGCTATGACGGCCAGCCCAAGAGTACGCAGTTCGGCCGAAAGAGCCAGCGCCTTGCCATCCCTCTGGAACCGGGCTTTGTGCATACGGTTGAGCCGGGCATTTATTTCATTCCCGAGTTGATTGATTTGTGGAGGGGAGAGAAGAAGTTTATGGACTTCATTGACTATGATAAGGTGGAAGAATACCGCAACTTCGGTGGCATCCGCAATGAGGAGGATTATCTGATAACCGAGACAGGCGCCCGCCGCTTAGGAAAGAAGATTCCGCTGACACCAGACGAGGTGGAAGCGTTAAGATAGTTTTTTTTTTTTCATTAGTTGAAGTATTACTAAGATGTGAATCCAGGTAATACATATTAAGTTTTTATTATGTCCGGATAGTGATCCGGTCGATTTATTTTAAATTTTGTTAATATGGGATTGTCCGGATGTGAATCCGGGCAATCTTTTTTTTATCGATTTTTTTAAATAAAATCAGGAAAGGATTGTTTTTCTGATTTTAATAAGATACTTTTGTTGAAAATCTGAATCGTTTACTGTCTTAGGCGGAATTTAGTCATTGAAACGGATATTTGCCGTTTACGAAATAAGAATGTTACTGATTCTGATAAGACATTATACGGAGATAACTTAACTTTTTTTTTTTCATAGCATTATGATGTCACTTAGATGTGAATCGGGGTGGCAGATCTCTTTTATAATAAGATAATATTAATGAATTTTTCTAATTGACAAAGATTGTTTGGATGTGAATCCGGGCAATCTTTTTTTTGTTGTTTTTTGAAAAAAAAGAGAAGAAAGAGTTGTTTTTAAAATTTTAAGGGCATACCTTTGGGAGAATTAAATAATTTTCTAATACTAACCTTTACTAATCCTATAAAAACATGAGTGGATTGTATTATAACTTGGCGTTGCGAAACAGTGATGTAGGAAATAAAGAATCTGAAAAACTGTATTATTGTGTTTTAAAAAACAGAGGAATGGTGGACCAGGAAACATTTGTCAATTATCTGAGCCAGATTTCCGGGGTTCAAGAGGCCTTGTGCTTAGCAATGATTTCAAAATTAGGCGCAGCCGTTATCAATTATCTGCAAGACGGGCGAAGT
>ERZ825137.5332-NODE-5332-length-12002-cov-7.272704_pt1 | contig 12002 bp, 9 predicted proteins | sample MGYA00519873_ERZ825137 | MGnify/ENA primary metagenome ERZ825137 (study PRJEB31778, sample SAMEA3449190) | human gut metagenome | biome: human gut; feature: human-associated habitat; material: faeces | place: United Kingdom | collected 2010/2012 ... | reverse complement strand
CGCTCAACGTCACAGGCACGTCCTGCCCCTGTTCGGCCTTGCACTTCAGTCCGGAGAAACGCACATAGCGGGCCGTGGCCTTGAACGACAAATCCAGATAAGTAGCCGTCACCGTCTCGGTGTACCCCACCGTTCCGGTATGCCCCACAGTCGTGAAGTCGCCCTCTTTATGAAGCACACAGAGCTTTTTGCCTTCCGAAAGGGTTTGCCAGTTGCTGCCGTCGGCAGATACTTCCAACTTGACTTCCGCAAATCTCGTCCGGTCTGTGTCGAACCACAATTTCACGGAAGACAGGCGGACGGCTTTACCCAAGTCCACAGTCCAAAAACCTCCTTCCGGGGCATTCGCCGGCTTCCATTCCGAGTGGACGTCGCCGTCGTGAACCACAGAAACGGCCTTTCCGTCAAGAAATACCTGCGCATCCTTCGCCAAATTGATTTCCTGACGCACCACTTTCGTAAATTTCCATGGAGTCTCCCCCAAATTAATGCGTGTGGACACACTTTTAGCCTGCCCGCTGCCCGCAAAAGTCCACAGGCATAGCCACAACATTGACAATAAGCTTTTCCTCTTCATGTTTCAAACTGTAAATTAAGTTTTTTAGGTTGTGATTATTTTTAAAGAACCGCTTCCGCATTTCCTTGCCTTCTACCACGGGGAAATGCCATCCGGTTTCACATTAAAGTTCGTAAAAGTCTGTCGTTTTTGCAAACAGAAGAACAAAAATTAACGATGTGTACGCGCCCAACACAGTTCATCGGCGGGCATAAAGGGATTTATATCGGAAAAACATGGCTTTCCGCGCGAAGAACAAGCCGTAAACGCCTGCCCAAGGCGGAAAAAACGTAAAGATTCAGAAAAACAAAAACCAACCTGATTTTCAATCACTTGAATCCTCAAAATCAATCTGCGGAGAATGATGAAACGTTCTGCGCCAAACGGTAAATCAATCAAAGGAGATTGAAAAAACGTTTGGCGCAGATTGATTTTTGTATATAAGTTTCTCCCGAAAAGGCTTGGAAACGGGAAAAGCCGGAATACGATTACTCCACCGTCACCGACTTGGCCAGATTGCGAGGTTGGTCCACATCCTTGCCTTTGCACACGGCGATGTGATAAGCCAGCAACTGCAAAGGAACGGACACCACCAAGGGGTCGAAGCATTCCATCGTCTCGGGCAACTCGATCACCTCGTCGGCCAACTCCCGTATCTTCGTGTCGCCTTTCGTCACGAGCGCGATGACACGTCCCTGACGGGCTTTTACCTCTTGGATATTGCTGATGAGCTTTTCGTACATCCCGTTACGTGTGGCGATGACAAACACCGGCATCTCCGAATCGATGAGCGCGATGGGACCGTGCTTCATCTCTGCCGCCGGATACCCTTCGGCATGGATATAGGAAATTTCCTTCAACTTCAAGGCTCCCTCGAGTGCTACGGGATAACAGTAGCCGCGGCCCAGGTAGAGGCAGTTGTGTGCATAGGTGAAAATCTTGGCCATTTGGGCAATCTGCTCGTTCGCTTGCAACGCCTCTTTCATTTTCTCGGGTATGGCCACCAGTTCCCGCACCATCTTGACATATTCATCCTGGGAAATCGTTCCACGCGCCTTGGCCAAAGCCAGCGTCAGCATGGCCAACACCGTCACTTGCCCCGTAAACGCCTTTGTAGAAGCCACGCCGATTTCCGGCCCCACATGGATGTAAGCCCCGGTATGCGTGGCCCGGGGGATGGAGGCCCCCACGGAATTACAGATACCGAACACGAAAGCCCCTTGCTTGCGTGCCAGTTCGATGGCGGCCAACGTGTCGGCCGTCTCGCCGGACTGCGATATAGCAATCACTACGTCGGTAGGCAAAATGACAGGATTGCGGTAGCGGAACTCCGAAGCGTACTCCACTTCGACCGGAATCCGGCAGATATTCTCGATCAGGTGTTCGCCGATCAGCGCCGCGTGCCACGACGTACCGCACGCCACGAAGATGATGCGGCGGGCTTGGAGGAATTTCCTGCGGTTGTCGATCACGCCAGACAACTTCACCTCGCCCGTTTCGGGGTTGATGCGGCCGCGGATGCAGTCCACGATGGTCTTGGGCTGCTCGTAAATCTCCTTGAGCATGAAATGCGGATAGCCGCCCTTTTCGAGCTGCGAAATGCTCATCTGCAGCTTCTTGATGTCTATTTTGCCTTCGTGGTTGTCCAGCGTGACGATTTTCAGCGGCTTGTTGCGGTTGATAACGGCGATCTCCCCGTCGTTCACGTAGACGAAATCCTGCGTATACTCGATGATCGACGCGGCGTCGGAACTGAGAAAGTACTCGCCCCGACCGATGCCGATGGCCATGGGGCTGCTCTGGCGCGCCGCGATGATCTCGTCGCGGTTGTTCTTCTCGACCACGGCGATAGCATAGGCGCCGACCACCTGACGGAGCGCCTGCTGCACGGCTTCGAGCAGCGAACAGGCGTTGGTCGAGCGGATATATTCGATCAGGTTCACCAGCACCTCCGAATCGGTGCTGCTGCGGAACGTGTAGCCGTTCTCTTCGAGCGCATCTTTCAGCACCCGGTAATTTTCGATGATTCCGTTGTGTATCAGGGCGATATTCTCCGACTCGGAGCAGTGCGGATGGGCATTGACGTCGTTCGGGACACCATGCGTCGCCCAGCGCGTGTGCGCGATGCCGATATTTCCGCCCAGCTCCTTCCCCGCGAGGAAATGTTCGAGGTCCGAGACCTTGCCCTTGCATTTGTAAACGTTGAGCGCACCGTCCTCATCGACCATCGCCACACCCGCGCTGTCGTAACCGCGGTATTCCAACCGGTGCAAACCTTTCAACAGGATCGGACAGGCTTCGCGCCCGCCGACATATCCTACAATCCCACACATAATTCTTTCAGCATTTTTATCCCGTCAAAAATAAGAAAATATTTTAAAAACGATATTCGAACACCCCGAAATAAGAAAAAAAGCACCGATTTCGGTGCTTAAATGACATATTTCAGAATCTCCCGCACGAGCGTTTCATTGCCCGCGGCCTGCGACACTCCGCGGTCGGGCCTGAAGTCCGCAACGACGCCCCCGGCCTCCCGGACGATCAGATTCGCGGCGCACACGTCCCACTCGTGCAGATCCAGCTCCCAATAACCGTCCAGAAGTCCCGCCGCGACACAGCTCAGGTCGTAGGCCGCCGACCCCAGCCGCCGCACGTCCCGCACGTAGGGGATGATGCGCGCGACGTTGTCGCTGTTGTTGTCCGGATTGACGTCCTTGTCATACGGAAATCCGGTGGCGATGACCGACGTGGCGAGGGTCTGCTTGTCGGAGACGTGCAGCCGCTTCACCTCGTCGGAGCGGCTCTTCATGTAAGCCCCGCCGCCTTTCGACGCCCAGAACAGCTCGTTCAGGTAGGGTGCGTAGACAACTCCGACGATCGTCTCGCCCCGGTATTGCAGGGCGATCGAAACCGAGAAAACAGGAAGCCCCTGACTGTAGTTCGTCGTGCCGTCGAGCGGATCGACCACCCAGCGGTAATCGCTCCCGGCACGCCCCATCGAACCGCCCTCCTCGCCCAGTATCTCATGGTCGGGCCAGCGTTCCAAAATCGCCGCGGCGATGTAGGCTTCGCTCTCCTTGTCGGCGCGCGTAACGACGTCGTAGACATTGGATTTCGTGCGGATCGCCAGATCGTCACCCCGGAAGTAGGCGAGCTGGATCTTTCCGGCGCCTTCGGCGAGCGGAAAGATGAAATCGAGAAATTCCCGATACATGGCCGCGCGCTACTTCTGCTCCGCAAAATACTTGTAGAACAGCGGAATGGTCTCGACGCCCTTGTAGAACTGTTCGAGTCCGTAGCTCTCGTTGGGCGAGTGGATCGCATCTTCGGCCAGTCCGAAGCCGATGAGCAGCGACTTGATGCCCAGAATCGACTCGAAACCGCTGATGATCGGAATCGAGCCGCCCGAATAGAAGGGCAGGGGTTTCTTGCCGAAAGTCTCCGCCACGGCCTTCTCCGCCGCCTTGTAGGCCGGCATGTCGGTCGGCGCGACGTAGGGCATGCCGCCGTGCAGCGACTTGACCGTGACCTTCACGCTCTTGGGTGCGATCGATTTGAAATATTTTTCGAACAGCTTGCTGATCTTGCGGTAATCCTGATTCGGCACCAGCCGCATCGAAATCTTGGCCGACGCCTTCGACGGGATCACCGTCTTGGTGCCCTCCTCGATATAGCCGCCCCAGATGCCGTTCACGTCGAGCGACGGACGCACGCCCGTACGTTCGAGCGTCGTGTAGCCCGCTTCGCCCTCCACGTCGCCGATCGAGAGCGACTTCTTGTAGGCCGCGAGGCTGAACGGCGCCTTGTTGAAGGCCTTGCGCTCGGCCGGAGTGAGTTCGCGCACGTCGTCGTAGAAGCCGGGAATCGTCACGCGCCCCTCAGCATCGACCAACTGCGCCACAAGGCGCGTCAGCACGTTGGCGGGATTGGCGACCGCACCGCCGAACAGCCCCGAATGCAGGTCCTTGTCGGGTCCCGTCACCTCGACCTCCATGTAAGCCAAGCCCCGCAAGCCGCAGGTGATGGAGGGGGTCTGCATCGAGATCATCGAAGTGTCCGATACCAATATAATATCGGCCTTGAGCATCTTCTTGTTCTGCTCGCAGAATTTGTAGAGACTCGGCGAGCCGATCTCCTCCTCGCCCTCCAGCATGAATTTCACGTTGCAGGGCAGGCACTCCTCGGCGCACATCGCCTCGAACGCCTTGGCGTGCATCCACAGCTGGCCCTTGTCGTCGTCCGCGCCGCGGCTCCAGATACGGCCGTCGCGGATGACCGGCTCGAACGGCTCGGTCCGCCACTCGCTGCGCGGATCGACGGGCATCACGTCGTAATGACCGTAGACCAATACCGTCTTGGCCTTGGGATCGACCGTCTTCTCGGCGTAAACCACCGGATTGCCCTCGGTGGGAAATACCTCGGCATGGTCGGCGCCCGCCTTCACGAGCGCCGCGGCCAGCCATTCGGCGCACCGCGTCATGTCGGGCCGGTGCTCGCTCTGCGCGCTGATCGAAGGGATGCGCAGGAGATCGAACAACTCGCTGATAAAGCGATCTTTATTTGCGTCTATATATTTCTTTACTTTATCCATTTTTCCGGGGTGTTATTCGGTCTTCTTCAATACGTAGTTTTCGTCCAGCGGACCCGTCACGGGCTGCTTGTCGGCGTCGAGCCGGCGCAGGCGGTTCTCCTCGACCTTGTAGTACTCGACCTCCTCGCCGTTTTCGGGAGTCAGGGTCAGCAGGTTGCCCCTCACGGAGTAGCCGCCCTTCGTATCGAATTCCGCATCACGGTCGATGTATTTCATGTGCAGGTCGAAAGTGCCGTCCTTTTTCAGCGTCAGACGGGTCTCGATGCCCGGACAATCGGCCGCCGGAAGCGTTCCGGCATAGGTGCCCTGATAGTCGAGCGAGGTCTCGGCCGTATGCATGTCGGGCGCTTCGGCGACGGTTTCGGCACCGCCGGAAGCAGCTTTTTTCTGTGTATTTCCGCCGCAGGCCGCAAGCAGGGCGGCCGCCGCGAGGATCAAAATTCCACTTTTCATAATCTATAAATTAAATGTTGCATATCTCTTTTATCTCGCCGATGAAACGCTGCGCCAGCGCGTCGGCCTCGGCCATGGATTTCGCCTCGGTGTAGACGCGGATGATCGGCTCGGTGTTCGATTTGCGCAGATGAACCCAGTTCTCCGCGAAGTCGATTTTCACGCCGTCTATATCGTTCATGTTTTCACCGGCATAACGCTCCTTTATCTCACGCAGTACTTTATCCACATCGATCGCCGGCGTCAGCTCGATCTTGTTCTTCGAGGCAAAGTACGGGGGGTAGGTGGCGCGCAGCTGCGTCATGGTCATCCCCTTGTGGGCGAGCCACGTCAAAAAGAGTGCCGTCCCGACCAGCGCGTCGCGGCCGTAGTGTAACTCCGGATAGATCACGCCGCCGTTGCCTTCGCCGCCGATCACGGCGCCCGTCTCCTTCATCTTGGCCACCACGTTCACCTCGCCGACGGCCGATGCGGAGTATTTGCCGCCGTGCCGTTCGGTAACGTCGCGCAGCGCCCGCGACGAGGAGAGGTTCGAAACGGTGTCGCCGCCCGGATTCTTCGACAGAATATAGTCGGCCACGGCAACCAGCGTATACTCCTCGACGAACATCGAGCCGTCCTCGCTGACCAGCGCCAGCCGGTCCACGTCGGGATCGACGACGATGCCCAGATCGGCTTTCTCGCGGCGGATCGTCTCCGCGATTCCGGTCAGGTTTTCGGGCAGCGGTTCGGGGTTGTGGGCGAATTCGCCCGTCGGGTCGCAGTTCAGCTCCACGACTTCGCACCCCAGCCGCCGCAGGAGTTCGGGCATAACGATGCCGCCCACGGAATTCACGGCGTCCACGACCACCTTGAAGCGGCGTTTGCGGACCGCCTCGGCGTCCACGAGCGGAAGCGCCAGCACCTGCTCGATATGCGTCCGGTTGAACGGTTCGCGCGAAAGCACATGCCCGATGCCGTCCACGCCGGGGTACTCGAAGCCCTCCTCCTCGGCCATCGCCAGCACGCGCTTGCCCTCGGCGTCGGTGAGGAATTCGCCGTCGGAGTTGAGCAGCTTCAGGGCGTTCCACTGACGCGGGTTGTGCGACGCGGTGATGATGATGCCGCCGTCGGCCCGCTTGGTGATGACGGCCATCTCGGTGCCCGGCGTGGTGCAAAGCCCGACGTTGATCACGTCGGCGCCGCAGGCCAGCAGGGTACCCTCGACCAAATCGGAGACCATTTCGCCCGAAATACGGGCGTCGCGGCCTACGACTATGGTTAGTTTTTTGCCGGGATTCCGCTCGGCGATCAGACGTGCGTATGCAGTGGTGAATTTCACGACGTCGGGGGGCGTCAGGTTCTCGGCCTGCGCCCCGCCGACCGTGCCGCGGATGCCGGAAATGGATTTGACGAGTGTCATATTTTAAAGAGGTTTATCTATACATATATTTATGAAAAATTGTCTTCGAAGTTTTGATATTCGAGGTAAATATATTACTTTTATGCCAATTATGAAAATTAAAAACGACTATTATGAGAACGATTCCTGCTTCTGAATTGATTATCAACAACGACGGTTCGATTTTCCACCTGCACCTGCTGCCGGAGCAGCTCGCCGACACGGTGATTCTCGTCGGAGACCCCGGCCGCGTGGCCTTGGTTGCGGAATTTTTCGACACCAGAGAATGCGAAGTCGCCAACCGCGAATTCAAGACCGTGACGGGCACCTACAAGGGAAAACGCATGACGGTACTTTCGACGGGCATCGGCATCGGCAACATCGACATCTCGGTCACGGAGCTGGACGCGCTGGCCAACGTCGATTTCGCCACCCGGCAGGAGAAGGCGCAGAAACGGCAGCTGACGCTGGTGCGTCTAGGTACTTCGGGCGCCATCCAGCCCGACATCAAGGTAGGGGAGTTCGTCTTCTCGCGTACGTCGGTGGGCTTCGACGGCCTGCTGAACTACTACAAGGGCCGCAACGAAATCTGCGACCTCGCCATCGAAAAGGCCTTCATGGAGCACGTCGGCTGGAACGAACTGCTTCCCAAGCCCTACTTCATCGACGCCGACAAGACGCTGTTCGAGCACTTCCGCGACGTGACGCGCGAGGGCATCACCATCGCCGCTCCGGGCTTCTATGCGCCGCAGGGCCGCTGGGTGCGTCTCGAACCGCAGGATGCGCGGCTCAACGAGAAGATCGAATCGTTCGACTACCGCGGACGCCGCATCACCAACTTCGAAATGGAGGGTTCGGCGCTGGCCGGTCTGGCGGCCCTGATGGGCCACCGCGCCGCCACGATCTGCACCATCATCGCCCAGCGCATCGCCCAGAACGTCGATACGGACTACAAACCCTTCGTGCGCAAGATGATCTCCACGGCGCTCGACAAACTCGCAGTTTTAGAATAACAGAAACCATAACAGAAAATAAAGAAAGGAAACAAACGTATGAAATTTTCAGTATCAAGCTCGGCCCTGCTCTCGCTTCTGGCTACCACCGGCAAGGTTATCAGCAATAAGAACACGCTTCCCATTTTGGATTACTTCCTGATGGAGCTGAGCGGCAACGAACTGAAGGTCACGACTTCGGACCTCGAAACGACGCTCATCGGCTCCATTACGGTAGACAGCGTGGAGAGCGAGGGAACCATCGCCGCACCCGCCAAACTGATGCTCGACTCCCTGAAGGAGTTCTCCGAACTGCCGCTGACCATCGACGTAAACGATAAGAACTGGGAAATCACGATCAACTGGAAGAGCGGTTCGCTCTCGATTCCCGGCGCGAGCGCCGTGAGCTATCCCGCCGTACCGCAGCTGAGCGCCGAGAAGAAGGAGCTGAGCATGGACGTGGATACGCTGGTCAACGGCATCAACAAGACGATCTTCGCCACGGCCGACGACGAACTGCGTCCCGTGATGAACGGCATCTACATCAATCTGGCGCCCGGCGCGCTGACGTTCGTGGGCACCGACGCGCACAAGCTCGTGAAGTACGAGTCCGAGACCGCGAACGAGGTCACGGCTTCGTTCATCCTGCCCAAGAAACCGGCCAACCTGCTCAAATCGGTGCTGCTGAAGGAGGACGACGCCATCGAGATGAGCTTCGACTCGAAAAACGCGCTCTTCAAGCTCAAGAGCCACACGCTCGTCTGCCGTCTGATCGAGGGCAACTACCCGAACTACAACGCCGTGATTCCGGCCAACAACCCCAACAAGGTGCTGGTGGACCGCATCGAGCTGGTCAACGGCATCAAGCGCGTGGCCGTCTGCTCGAACCCCACGACGAACCTGATCCGCATGGACATCGCCGACAACCGGATCACCCTCACGGCGCAGGACATCGACTTCTCGGTGTCGGCCAACGAGACCATTTCGTGCAGCTACGACGGCGAGGAGATCACGATCGGCTTCAAATCGACGTTCCTCGTCGAGATACTCTCGAACATGGACACGCCGACCGTGGTCATCGAACTGGCCGACTCGACCCGTGCCGGCGTCTTCAAACCCGTATATGACGACAAGCAGACAAGCTCGACGCTCATGCTGCTCATGCCGATGATGATCAACGCATAACGGCCCCTCAGATGAAGTTAAACCTCAAGCGCCCGATCATCTTCTTCGACCTCGAAACGACCGGCGTGGACACCGCCAAGGACCGCATCGTCGAGATTTCGATGGCCAAGATCATGCCCGACGGCGAAGAGATCGTCAAAACCCGCAAGCTCAATCCGGAAATGCACATTCCGGAGGAGGCTACCGCCATCCACGGCATTACGGACGAGGACGTCAAGGATTGCCCGACCTTCGCGCAGGTCGCCAAATCGCTCGAACAGTTCATCCGCGGCTGCGACTTCGGCGGCTTCAACTCCAACCGCTTCGACCTGCCGGTGCTGGTCGAGGAGTTCCTGCGGGCGGGCGTCGACGTGGATTTCAAACGCCGCCGTTTCGTCGACGTGCAGAACATCTTCCACAAGAAGGAACAGCGCACGCTGGTGGCGGCCTATAAATTCTATTGCGACAAGGATCTGGAGGACGCCCATTCGGCAGAGGCCGATACGCTGGCGACCTACGAAGTGCTCATGGCGCAGCTGGAACGCTACCCCGACCTGGAGAACGACATCGACAAACTGGCCGAGTTCTCGACCCGCGGCGAGGCGGCTGACTACGCCGGGCGCATCCTTTTCAACGAAAAGGGCGAGGAGGTCTTCGGGTTCGGCAAGTACAAGGGGCGCCCCGTCGCCGAGGTATTCCGCGCGGAGCCGAGCTACTACGCATGGATGATGAACGGGGACTTCCCGCTCTACACCAAGAAGGTCATCACGGAGATCCGTATGCGCGAAAAAACGAAATGACGATGAAGCGATTCTGTGCGACAGCCCTGCTGCTCCTGTGGAGCCTGTGCGCCCTTGCGGTGCAGAAATCCGGGACGATCGTGTATATCAACGGCTCGAAATTCTACGTCCACACGGTGCAGCCCGGCGAAACGCTCTACGGGCTTTCGAAGGCCTACGAGGTGGGGGAGAAGGTCATCCTGCAACATAACCCCGCGGCAGCGCAGGGGTTGCGCGCAGGGGAGAGCATCAAGATCCCCTTCGTATCGGACGTCCCCCAGCCCAAGTCGGAGCGCAAACTGCGCAAGACCTTCGACATCCATACCGTGACGCAGGGCGAAACGCTCTACGGCATCTCGCGCAAATACGAGATCCCGATCCAGACCGTCATCGAGGACAACCCCAACCTCGACCCGGTGCACCTGCGCCTCGGGGAGCGCATCCTGATCCGCAAGAAGGAGATCGGCTCCGAAGACGAGGCCGGCACGAGGGAGCAGTGGGAGGCCTACCGCAATTCGCTCAACAGCGTAGCCGAGGAGGGTTTCGCCTACCACATCGTGAAACCGGGCGAAACCTTCTATTCGCTTTCGCGCCGCTTCGGCATCACCGAGGATCGGCTCGGGACGCTCAACGGAGGGCTGAAACCCGCCGACCTGAAAGCCGGGGCGATCATCAAGGTGCCGGGCTCTGCGGAACAGCTCGCAGCCGCCGAAAACGGCCCGCAGGCCGACAGCCTGCAAGTGCAGGACTCACTCCCGGGGATCTTTGCCGGCAGCAGGCCGAAGCAGGTCGAATTCCGCGCCCTGCGCCGCAGCGCACCGCTCAAGGTGGCACTGATGCTGCCGATGGCCGTCGGCAACGAGCCCAACGGCAACTACCTCGAATTCTACCAGGGCTTCCTGCTGGGGCTGGACAGCGTGCGGACGAAATACGGCCACTCGATAGACCTCACGCTTTACAACACGGCCCGCAATGTGGATGCGATCCGCGAATTCGTCAAAAGCGACGCCTTCGCCGGCACCGGGCTGATCGTCGGCCCCGTATACGAGGAGGGGCTCCATCCCGTCATCCTCTATGCCGAGGAGCACGACGTCCCCGTCGTCTCGCCGCTGGCCAGCATCACGGGGATGAACAGCGACGCCCTGTTCCAAATGGCACCCGACCCGTCGCACAAATGGGACAAGGTCGCCGACTTGGTGAACGGGGACAAACAGGTGACGCTGATTTACAGCGACAGCACGGACAAGGACTTCGAATCCGAGATCCTCGCCCTGCTGGGCGATTCCGACTACCGGAAGTATACCTATACTTATGTGCACCCGTCGAACCGTTCCTCCAACAATCCGGGCGACCTGACGCCGCTGCTGGATAACGGCCAGGACAATGTTTTCGTCGTCATGACCGACGATGAGGTCGAGGTCGAGCGCATCCTCGCGGCCATCGCCTCGGCCGATACGAGCATCACGGGCCGCGGGCGCACGGCTCCGCGCTTCGTCGTGCTGGGCAACACCCGCTGGAACCGCTACGGCAACCTCGACCGCACGGTATTCTTCAAAGACCGCGTGGTGTTCATCTCCACCTACCACGCCAAGCGCGACTCGCAGGCGATCCTCGATTTCGACCGTGCCTATATCCGCGCCTTCGGCGCATTGCCTTCGCTCTACTCCTACCGCGGTTACGACGCCGCGCTGATCTTCTGCCCCGCGATGTACAACGACATCGAATACGACCTGGAAGGGCGCAGCTATACGCCGCTGCAAACCACCTATCTCTTCGGCCAGGGCGAGCAGCGCGACAACCACGTCAACCGCAACTGGACGCGGGTGAACTACAACAGCGACTTTACGATAACCATCGAATAAAGCGACCTCTATGGCAGCATTGACCAATTCGATCCCCGAAAAAACCATCGAGCGGCTGAGCGAATATCGCCGTACGCTCCTGGCCAGCCACAAGCAGGGCATTACGCATATTTTCTCGCACGTATTGGCGGGCATCCACGGCATCACGGCCGTGCAGGTGCGCCGCGACCTGATGCTCATCGGCTTTTCGAGCGACACGAAGAAGGGTTACGACGTGCAGGTGC
>ERZ825137.5329-NODE-5329-length-12006-cov-5.500711_pt1 | contig 12006 bp, 15 predicted proteins | sample MGYA00519873_ERZ825137 | MGnify/ENA primary metagenome ERZ825137 (study PRJEB31778, sample SAMEA3449190) | human gut metagenome | biome: human gut; feature: human-associated habitat; material: faeces | place: United Kingdom | collected 2010/2012 ... | reverse complement strand
TATTGCAAGCCTTAGTGTCTGCTGCGTACGAGCCATAATGCGAATGTGCCTGCGGGTGATACTGTTGCATCTATGCAACTGATACTACACCCTAAATATTTCGCACGTTCCTCACTCACGCTGTGCAAGGGTAAGAGGTCTTGTAACGGTGGGGCATTTGTAGTAAAGTAGGACTGAAAGGTTGGAGACATACATGTTTTGCATAAGCGTAAGTTTTAAGAAGACACCTGCAAATGTGCGTCAGCGTTTTGCATTTTCTAAGGAAGAGGCGAAAGTCTTTTTAGATAAATTGATTAAGGAACAGTGGATAACAGGTGGAGTGATCGTGTCAACCTGTAACCGGAGTGAGTGCTATTTTATGGGAAGTAGGGCATATTTTAGTAAGATAGAAAACTGGTTTGCCGGGTATAAGAAGATTGACCGGGAATGGATGAAGCAGTATTGCCTGTATTATTCGGGAAAGCGGGCTATACAGCATTTATATAAGGTGACTGCAGGCTTAGATTCCATGGTGTTAGGCGAGGATGAGATATTAAGACAGGTCAAAGAAGCGTATTTGTTTGCGAAAGAGCAGGGATTTGTGAATAGCGAGCTGAATATCATTTTTCAGGGAGCATTTAACTGTGCGAAGCAGACAAAATCAGAGACTGCAATTTCTAATACACCAGTGTCAATCGGAACGTTGACTGCCAATATGGTGGAGACTTATCTGAAAGAAAAAAAGTTGCCGAAAAAGGTACTTGTTATTGGTGCAACGGGAAAGATTGGTTCGATTGTAGCAAAAGATCTAATCTCGAAGGGGATTTCCGTGACAGGAACAACACGATCCCATATTGGGGAAGGTGGAGTAATGCTGCAAGGGGCAGAAGGTATCGCATGGATACCATTTGACAAGCGGTATGAAGCAATATTCGGGGTGGCGGTAGTTGTGAGTGCGACAGGAAGTCCGCATTATACCATAACAAAGGATGCATTTGAGAAGAACTGTGGGAAGGCACAGGAATATCTGATGGTCGATCTGGCGGTTCCGTATGATATCGATCAGGATCTGGCACAGCTAGATGGGGTTATGTTATACGATATTGATTATTTTGAGAATATTTCGAGTGAGAATTACAATATCAAGCTAAATGAGATTGACAAGGCGAAGCGTATTTTAGCGGATTGCGTGGAGGAAGTGCAGAAGAAGTTATTGATCCGGGAGTTTCAGGTCAAGCAGGAGAAAGCATTTCAGGAAAAATGGTTTCGCAAAATGATCTCTTATCTGCGGGAGGCATTGGATAGTGAGCAGTTAGAGATGGTTCTTACCAAGATTGTGAAAGAAAGTAAGAAAGAAGACTGGAGATAAAGGAATGGCATACTTTCCATTTATGATAGAAGTGAATAATAAGAAATGTCTGGTAGTCGGTGGTGGTAAGATCGCACTTCATAAGGTGAAGAAGTTACTGCCGTTTGGAGTAGAGATAACAGTTGTTGCAGAGCAGGTATGTGATGTACTTTCTGTCTATGCATCACAGATTCAGATCGTGAACCGTGCCTTTCGGGATTCGGATATAGAGGGCATGGACTTTGTGGTGGCGGCAACGGACAGCGAGGAACGAAACCATCATGTTGCAGAGCTTTGTAAAGCACGCAATATATTAGTAAATGCAGTAGATATGAAGGAGGATTGTTCATTCATTTTTCCGGCAATGGTGAAGCAGGATGATCTGGTTGTTGCAATCTCAACCGGAGGGCAAAGTCCGGTGGCAGCGGCACATTTGAAGCAAACAATACAGAATGAGATTCCGGATTATTACGGAACCTTACTGGCAAATATGGGAGCATGCCGGGAACAGGTGCTTTCTAAGGTTGATTCGGAAGAGAGACGAAAAGAGATCTTTGCATATTTATTGCAGTATGGGTTAGAGCATGAGGGGGTAATTCCGGAAGAACAAGTTATGAATGAGATTGGAATGCAAGAATAGCAATGCTGAAAAAATGAAGGAGACTGTTAAGTTATGAAAATCCGAATCGGAACAAGAGGAAGTGAATTAGCTCGAAAACAGACGGAATTGGTAATCGATGCGATTAGCAAAGCATATCCGGACTGTGTGTGTGAGACAGTGATCCTTCGCACAGAGGGAGACCGGATCTTAGATAAACCATTGATGGAATTTGGTGGAAAAGGTGTGTTTGTAACAGAGTTTGAGGAAGCATTGCAGGAGGATAAGATCGATCTGGCGGTTCACAGTGCGAAAGATATGCCGATGGAATTAGCTAAGGGACTTACGATATGTGGAGTGCTTCCAAGAGAAGATGTAAGGGATGTTCTGGTGACAAGGAAAGGTCATCCATTACAGATGGAACACTTCCTACAAGAGAGAAAACAAGAGGAAGATAGAAGTATCCGAATGGAAATGAAAAGAGAAATACAGGCAGAAAATGAAGATTTGACAGAGGAATACATGAAGTCTGGAAATCCGCAGAGAGCATTGGAGCCGTATCGCATCGGAACGAGTTCCTTGCGCCGGCAATGTCAGATCGAACAGTTATATTTGAATGTGCAATGTGTATCGATCCGGGGAAATGTACCGACACGTTTGCGTAAGCTGAGGGACGGAGAATATGATGGAGTGGTGCTTGCGGCTGCCGGATTGCGGCGGTTGAATCTGTTGCAGGAGGAAGACCTGGAATATCATTATTTTGACGTAGAAGATATGCTGCCAGCCGGAGGGCAGGGAATCATTGCCATAGAGGGACGGGAGCAGGATGAGATTGCAGAATGTATGAAAAAGATATCCGATCCTGACGCATGGTTGCAATTGAAGACGGAACAGGAAGTCTTACATTTATTAAATGCAGGTTGTCATGAGGCAGTTGGCGTTGTGACGAATTTAACTACGGATAAGATTGAACTTCGCATTATGAAGGAAATGGATGGAACACTCGTTTATGTAGATGGCAGGGCACTGCGGTCAGACTATAGCAAACTTGCCGAAGAGCAGGTGCAACAATTATTGCAGAAGTTAAAATCCAGTAATAATTAATAGCGCATAAATGCAATATATTTGTTCAGAGAAAACAGAAAAGCGCATGCAATATGATTTTGAGTGTCGGATAAAGAGGGAATATAACAATACATATTTGATAGAATAGAGCAGATAGAGATTGGAGTATTGCAACATGGGTAAAGTATATTTGGTCGGTGCAGGTCCCGGAGATGCGGGACTGATTACGGTAAAGGGCTTAGAGAAGATACGGCAATGTGATGCTATTGTCTATGACCGGCTTGCCAATGAGGAATTATTGGAGGAGGTTCCGGTATCTTGTGAGAAGATCTATGTAGGAAAGCAGGCAGGTAGTCATTACCGTAAGCAGCAAGAGATTAACAAGATATTAGTGGAGTGTGCCAGGCGGCATGAGTATGTGGTGCGTCTGAAGGGTGGGGATTCCTTTGTATTTGGCAGAGGAGGAGAAGAGATAGAAGCATTACAGGCAGAGGGGATTGCCTATGAGGTGATTCCCGGTGTAACATCTGCGATTGCAGTTCCGGAATGCGCAGGAATTCCGGTTACGCATCGTGGAGTGAGCCAGAGTTTTCATGTGATCACCGGACATACGAAGACGTCAACCAATGAGCCGGATTACGATTATGATACGATTGCAAAGATGGAAGGAACGATTGTATTTCTGATGGGATTGTCAAATCTTTCCCAGATTGCAAAGCGGCTGATTGACGCCGGGAAGGAAGCCGGGACACCGGTTGCCGTTATTTCAGATGGAACCACCTGCTATCAGCGAAAGGTAACAGGCACATTGGAAACAATTGCAGGAAAGGTGGAAGAGGCAAAGATACCGTCTCCTGCGGTTATCGTGATCGGAGATACGGCAGCATTGTCCTATTGTGATCAGGCGGTATTACCGAAGGTTGGAATCACAGCCTCCGGTCTGTTGTGGCATAAGCTGAAATGCGGTGTGGAAGAATTATCCATGCAGCCGGTGTTGTTGTGCGATATGGAAGTGGTGCAGACGAAGGCAATGGAACAGCTTTCAGAGGAAATGCAGCATTTAGCGGAATACGACTGGCTGATGTTCACCAGTCAGAATGCGATCCGGTTGTTCTTTGAACAGATGCGGCAGTTAAAGATTGATATTCGGACGCTCTCCCGGATTCAGATAGCGGTACTTGGAAGCGGAACAGCAGCGAAACTTTCGGAGTATGGATTACAGGCAGACTTTGTACCATCTGCGTATACGATTGATGTATTGGCAAAGGAATTTGCGGAATATGCAAAGCCGGGGACGAAGGTATTGATTCCACGGGCGGTGCAGGGTAATCGGAATCTGGTTACTTATATGGAAGAACAGGGTATACGTTGTACGGATCTTCCAATCTATGATGTGCAGGGCAAATTGACCAAGGATATCCGTGCTCTTCCGCAGCTTGACTATCTGATCTTTGTCAGTGCATCGGGTGTCAGCTCATTTTTCGAAGGGCTGCGGGAGCAGAATATAATTTTGCCGGACACGGTAAAGATGATCTGTATCGGGCATGTCACAAAGCAGCGGCTATTAGAGGAATGTGGGCGTGCGGATGCGGTAGCATTAGTAAATGATGTGCCGGGTGTTTTACAGGCATTGAATACGCTGTGATTATGGATATAATAGAAAATGGTGAGCAAAGCGCATAGTATTTTGCAAAGTTAATGATATATATTTTGATATAGGAAGGTAACAATTATGATACGAATGAGACGATTACGTGTAAATGATGCAATGAGAAATCTGGTACGGGAGACAACTATCAGTAAGAATGATCTGGTCTATCCGGTATTTGTGACGGAAGGTGTGAATGTGAAGAATCCGGTAGATTCCATGCCGGGCATTTATCAATATTCCATTGACCGGTTTGACGAAGAGCTTGACCGGATCGTAAAGTCCGGCATTCCGGCAATTCTTATATTTGGCATTCCGGAGCATAAGGATGAGAAGGGAAGCGAGGCATATAATGACGAAGGCATTACGCAGCGTGCAATCCGTCATATTAAGGAAAAGGCTCCGGAGCTGCTGGTCATTGCAGATGTGTGTCTTTGCGAATATACCTCACACGGACATTGCGGTCTGGTATGCGGACATGAGATCTTAAATGATGAGACTTTGGTACTGCTTGCCAAGATGGCGGTAAGCCTTGCCAAAGCAGGTGCGGATGTGATCGCACCATCCGATATGATGGACGGAAGAGTTGAATATATCAGACAGGCACTGGATGAGAATGGATTCCTGAATACAATGATCATGGCATACAGTGCCAAGTTTGCATCCGGCTACTATTCACCGTTCCGGGATGCGGCGCAGTCAGCCCCGGCATTTGGTGACCGGAGAACTTATCAGATGGACCCGGCGAATGGCAAAGAAGCGGTGCGGGAATGTGAAAATGATATCGAAGAGGGCGCAGATATTATTATGGTCAAGCCGGCACTTACTTACTTGGATGTGGTAAAAGAGATGTCGTACCGGACGGATTATCCGATCGCAGTCTATAATGTAAGTGGTGAATATTCCATGGTCAAAGCAGCAGCACAGAACGGCTGGATTGATGAAAAGCGTATCGTTATGGAAAACATGATCGCAATGAAGCGCGCAGGTGCAAAGATTATTATAACGTATCATGCGTTAGATGTGGTTAAGTGGCTGGAAGAAGAGGCGTAAGGAGTGACAACAATGACAAGATCAGAGAATATGTTTGAAGAAGCCAAGAAGATTATGCCGGGTGGAGTGAACAGTCCGGTTCGTGCCTATCAGGCAGTACACCGCAGTCCGTTATTTATCGATCATGCAAAAGGATCAAAGATTGTGGACGTAGACGGTAAGGAATATATTGATTATGTATGCTCGTGGGGGCCGGGTATCTTAGGACATGCTGATGACCGGGTGATCAAGGCGGTACAGGATGCTTGTGAGAAAGGTCTTACATTTGGTGCTCCGACAGAGAAAGAGACTATTTTGGCAGAAATGGTACAGGAGATCATGCCATCCATGGAGATGATGCGTCTGGTCAATTCCGGTACAGAAGCGGTCATGAGTGCAATCCGTGTGGCAAGGGGGTACACCGGACGGGATAAGATTGTGAAGTTCCGTGGATGTTATCACGGACATTCCGATGGACTGTTAGTCAAAGCCGGATCGGGTGCACTTACGCAGGCAGTACCGGATTCTTTGGGTGTACCGGCAGATTATACGAAGAATACATTAGTGGCAGAGTATAATGATATCGATTCTGTGAAGCAGTTGTTTGAACAATACGGGAAAGAGATTGCAACTGTAGTTGTGGAGCCGGTAGCTGCGAATATGGGCGTGGTTCCACCAAAGCAGGGATTTTTAGAGGATTTAAGAGAGATTACACAACAGTATGGTGCATTGCTGATCTTTGATGAGGTGATCACAGGCTTCCGGTTATCGCTTGGCGGTGCACAGGAATATTATGGAATTACACCGGATCTGACAACACTTGGTAAGATTATTGGTGGTGGTATGCCGATGGCAGCGTACGGTGGACGCAGAGAGATCATGGAAAAGGTCGCTCCGCTTGGAGGTGTGTATCAGGCAGGTACCTTATCCGGTAATCCGATTGCAACGATAGCAGGAATTACAACACTTCGCATTTTGAAAGAAAATGCAGATCATATCTATCCGCGGATCGCAGAGGCAACCAGACAATTAGCGGATGCGGCACGCGATACATTTGGGGATAGAGTACAGGTAAATCAGGTAGGTTCGCTGATGAGCGTATTCTTTACAAAGGAGCCGGTTGTGGATTATAACAGTGCAACCTCATCCGATACGGAGGCTTATGCCGCATACTTTAATGCGATGTTACAGCAGGGAATCTATTTAGCACCATCGCAGTTTGAGGCAATGTTTGTATCGGCTGTACATTCCAAAGAGGATCTGGCAAGAACGATAGAAGCAATGTCCAATTGCTGATAAGAAAAAGTAATCCTGGAAAAAATGAATTGGGAAGGAATCAGGAGTATGAATATTACAGTTTATCTAGGTGCATTGGAAGGAAATGATCCGGCACTTGCAAAGGCAGTAAAGGAGCTTGGTACATGGATTGGAACAAGTGGTAATTCCCTTGTCTATGGCGGTTCCAAGTCTGGATTGATGGGAGTTGTTGCAGAAAGCGTATTACAGGCAGGTGGGAAAGTTACCGGTGTGGAGCCGCAATTTTTCATTGATGCGGAGGTACAGTATGATGGTCTGACCGAGTTGATCGTCACAAAGGATATGACGGAGCGTAAGACAAAGATGATTGAACTTGGAGATGCCTTTATCGCATTTCCGGGAGGCACCGGTACGTTAGAGGAGATTGCAGAAGTGATGTCTAAGGTGTCATTGAAACAGTTGGAGGCACCCTGCATTTTCTATAACCTGAATGGGTATTATGGCAGTATGAAGGAACTGCTTTCCCATATGATCGCAATGGGCTTGTCAACGAAGGAGCGGCAAGAGGGCATATATTTTGCCGAAACGTTGGAAGAGATCAAGGGGATATTGGATAAGTAAGAAGAGTAAGAGGAGTGGAGCAGATGGATATAGAATACAAAAGACTGACAGAAAAAGAGATTGACACCTTTATTGATATGAGGATCAATCAGCTTAGAGAGGAAGGAGCAAAAGAAGAGATTGATTTGGTTCCTGCACTGAGAGATTATTATACTCGTCATATGGCAGACGGAACATTTGTATCCTGGCTTGCCTTTGATGGAGAACGTATTATTGGAACAAGCGGAATGTCCTTTGTGGAGAAACCGCCATATTTTGGATGCCCGAGTGGAAAAATGGGATTGTTGTCTAGTATGTTTACCAACCCGGCATATAGGAGAAAAGGGATTGCAAGGGAACTGTTATCCCGTGTTGTAAATGATGCCAGCGAATATGGATGTGGAACAATACAGATTACAGCATCGGATATGGGTGTCAAATTATATACCGATTTTGGATTTGTACATAATGGGAATTTCATGCAATATAAACTTTAGTATAGATTTGAGGAGGGTGACTATGAAAAAGATATTAGTGACAGGTGGAACAACTTTTGTAAGTAAATATGTGGCACAATATTTTGTAAATGCAGGATATGAAGTATTTGTTCTTAACAGAAATTCTAAGCCACAAGTTCCGGGCGTAAAACTCATTGAAGGGGATAGGCATAATTTAGGTGGTGTATTGAAGGATACGTTCTTTGATGTTGTCGCTGATATAACGGCTTATAACGAGAATGACATAATTGATCTTGTTAAGGAATTGGGTTCTTTTGATCAGTATATCATGATTAGTTCAAGTGCTGTGTATCCAGAGTATGGTGTTCAGCCATTTCTGGAAGAATCAGAGAAATCCGAAAATAAATTTTGGGGTGCATACGGAACTGATAAAATAGCGGCTGAAAAGGCATTATTTGAGAGAGTGAAAGATGCATATATATTAAGACCGCCTTATTTATATGGACCAATGAATAATGTGTATAGAGAGGCTTTTGTATTTGATTGCGCCTTGGCAGATAGAAAGTTCTATTTACCCAAAGACGGCAGCATGAAATTACAATTCTTCCATGTAAAAGATTTATGCAGGTTGATGGAGGTAATTATGAAAGAAAAGCCTGAAGAACATATTTTAAATGTTGGTAATACTGAAGCGGTATCGATTAAAGATTGGGTAACAAAATGCTATGAGAGCATAGGAAAAATACCGGATTTTGTAAATGTTTACGAGGAGATTGATCAGAGAAATTATTTTAGTTTTTATAACTATGAGTATTATTTAGATGTATCACGTCAAAGCAAAATATATCCGGAAACCATGTCGTTAGAAGAGGGATTGAAAGATACCGTTAAATGGTATTTCGAACATAGCACGGAGGTTAATAAGAAACCTTATTTTGAATACATAGATGAAAATTTAGCAGTAAAATAGCATTACTAAAATTCGTGCAAAACACAAAAATAAGGAATGATACTATGGAGATTAAGAAGATTTCTGCCTTGAAGACATATTCTAAGAAAATATACAATGGACGAACAAGAGAGGAATGGGAAAGAATTAAGACAGATTGCAAAGCAAATTCTTGAATAAATGCTCCTGGAATTATGAAAATAGTGGTGAAAACCACTATTTTTTTTGAAGAAACGCACAATTTCATAGAATAAAACTTTGAAGAAACGCACATTTTGATTAAAATTTTAAAATACATAAAAAATAGTAATGACTATTGAAATAAAAAAGATTTAGCAGTAAAATAACATTACTAAAATTCGTGCAAAACACGAAAATAAGGAGTGACGCTATGGAGATTAAGAGAGATTCCTACCTTGAACAGTTAAAGATAAGAAAAGATAATGGCATGATAAAGGTTATCACAGGTATTAGGAGATGTGGCAAATCATTTCTATTATTTGTGTTGTTTAAAAAATATTTACTGGAAAGTGGTGTAGACAATGACCACATTATTGAGATTGCCTTAGACGGTATTGAAAATGAGGAACTGAGAGATCCAAAGAAGTGTTACCGGTATATTAAAGATGCAATGAAAGATGACCAGAAATATTATCTGCTCTTGGATGAAGTACAGTTTATGCCCCGTTTTGAGGAAGTGCTGAATAGTTTACTTCGTATCAGTAATATTGATGTATATGTGACGGGAAGCAATTCTAAATTTTTATCAAGTGATATAGTAACAGAATTTAGAGGAAGGGGGGATGAGATAAGAATTTATCCCTTATCATTTGCGGAGTTCTATGCAGCTTTCGATGGAGATTATGATGATGCATGGGAAGAGTATATGATATATGGTGGATTGCCACAGGTGGCACAGTTTTCTGTTGAACGCCAAAAAGCTGAATATTTGAAAAATATTTTTAACAATGTTTACATCAAAGATGTGGTAGAGCGAAACAGGATTCAAAATGTTGCTGAAATAGGGATATTGGTAGATATTCTTGCTTCTGCTATAGGAGCTCCAACCAATCCAACAAAAATAGCAAATACTTTTAAAAGTGAACGAGGCGTCAATTACGGCAATAAGACCATATCTAACCATATAGATTATCTTGTAGAAGCATTTTTGATTTCCAAAGCAGAACGGTATGATATTAAAGGTAGGAAATATGTGGGGGCAAATCTGAAATACTATTTTACAGATGTGGGACTTAGAAATGCCAGATTGAATTTTAGACAGCAGGAACCCACTCATATTATGGAGAACATTGTTTATAATGAGTTGCTTGTGCGTGGTTATAATGTGGATGTTGGTATTGTAGATGTATTTGCAAAGAATAGTGAAGGAAAGAGAGTTCATAAGCAGTTAGAAGTTGATTTTGTAGTAAACCAGGGCAGTCAGAGATACTATATTCAGGTGGCGTATGATATGACTTCTGAAGAAAAGCAGATACAGGAGCTTAATTCATTTAGAAATATACCGGATTCATTTAAGAAGATTGTTATAGTGAATGGAACCAAAAAGCCGTGGAGAAATGATGAAGGATTTGTAATTATGGGAATGAAGTATTTTTTGCTTAATGTGGATAGTTTGGAATTTTAGCATGGAAAAGCAGATAGTCTATGGAGAAGGGGCTATAAACTTATTTGACCTTGTAGTGGTCGACCTATGCTGGTGGAGAAATACGAAGAAGATGCCAATAGTGAAGTACGAAATAGTAAAAATAAAGTAAAGGTGATTAGATGAATGAGCAATTCATACAAGGAGTAATATTCGATTGGAAAAAAACAGATAACGATAGTTATTTAAAGAGAATCGAGGCTTTTAAGGGTGTTGAAAAACTGGATTTCAACAAATCGATTACTTTTTTGTCGGAGAACAAAGAATTATGTTTTTTCTACGCATGATACACATTCAGAGTTGTGTGATGCGATAAGAATTGCCAAAGGCTATCGGAAGGAAAAGTGGGGATATTTTCTTAGGGCAGAAAGTTTTTATATCGTCGCAAATCTTTATTGACGGAAATAAAAGAGCATCCGTGATTTTTGCTAATCATTACTTAATATCACATGGACAAGGGTTTTTGGTTATTCCAGAGGAACATGTACCTGAGTTTAAGCAAAAGTTAGTTGCCTTTTATGAGGGGGAAGATATAGAGGTTATAAGTGGTTCTTTAAAAGAGAAATGTTGGCAGACATTTTAATGAGAGTTTATGAAGTTTGACACCGTGAATATATGGAAAGGGGAAATATGATGGAAACAGAAAGACTTATATTAAGAAGATGGACAGATGCAGATGCGGATAGTCTGTTTGAATATGCAAAGAATCCGGCAGTTGGTCCGATTGCAGGCTGGCCGCCGCATAAGAGTATAGAGGAGAGCAAAGAAGTTATCCGCAATGTATTTAATGGAGCAGAATGTTACGCTATATGTGAAAAAGATAATAATACTGCAATTGGAGCGATAGAATTAATGTTAAATGGGCATACCGATATGACGGAACGTGATGATGAATGTGAATTGGGGTATTGGATCGGACAACCCTTTTGGGGAAGAGGATATGTACCGGAGGCAGCAGAAATGCTCCTAAGGCGTGCATTTCAAGAACTGGGTATGACAACGGTCTGGTGTGGATATTATGATGGAAACCAGAAGTCAAAAAGGGTACAGGAAAAGCTGGGATTTGTATTTCATCATACCTGTAATGAAGTGCCAGTGCCTCTTTTAAATGAAGTAAGAATAGGACATACAAGTGTACTGACAAAGGAACAGTGGGAGAGTAAATAGTTTCGTAATTAATGGACAGGGTTTTAGGATGAAATGAAAAATCAATGGAGGGGAATAACTTATGTTAGATTTAGTAGTGAAACATAACGAACTAACAGCAGAACAATTTATCGAATTATGGGAAACGGTATGGGGAGATGACCCATCTCTTGAAATAAGGCTACCGCGATCCCACAGGCTTTAATGGATCGGCAAAAACAATAAAAAAGAAATCGCATAGATATAGGAGCTGTGGTATACTG
>ERZ825137.5324-NODE-5324-length-12012-cov-9.297901_pt1 | contig 12012 bp, 11 predicted proteins | sample MGYA00519873_ERZ825137 | MGnify/ENA primary metagenome ERZ825137 (study PRJEB31778, sample SAMEA3449190) | human gut metagenome | biome: human gut; feature: human-associated habitat; material: faeces | place: United Kingdom | collected 2010/2012 ... | reverse complement strand
TTGGCTCCGTCTTTTCCCCTTCAACAATAAACAGGACCTGACCGATTCGCTTTCCCTTTTTCAGCTCAAACATCCTTGTACTGCGGGATTCCACTGAACACACCACCCAAATACATCTTCTCGTAGTTCTGCGCCGTCCTCGGCTGTTCCGAAGAGAATCGGACGATATTGCTTCCCTCCTGATCGAAGTTGACCGCATAGAGCTGATCCGGTCTGAACAGGCTCGAACTGAGCAGATTGGTCGAATGGGACACGATAAAAATCTGCGCCTGCTCTGCATGTTTCATAAAATACCGAATCAAAAGTTCTTCCAAATCATTATGCAGTCCGCTGCTGAATTCATCACAGATCAGCATACCGCCATGACGGATAACGCTCAAATACATCGGCAAAAACTGCACCAGAATCTTATTGCCCAAGGATTCAATATCCATCGGAATTTCCGGCATGATTCCATCCCGTTTCACCGTCAGATTGCCAAAGCCTGTTTCACCCGCATTTCTCTCGGGATGATGAATCAGATGAAAAGGAAACCCACATTCATCAAGGAATTGATTGATTTCGTTAATTCCATGTTCTTCGACGTACTTTTCAATTCTGAGCGACTGTTCTTCCCCGAAGGACATCACCAGACCCGTTTCCATATTGACATATTGGGATGCCCGCAAAAAATCAAACCACTTCTGCAAAACCTCATGTCCGCGGAACCGAGTATTAAACCACAAATCGCGCAGAAAAAGCCCTTCGTTCGGAATCCCGTTAAAGACTTCCTTTTCCGTGATTTTTGATTTAGCCGTTGCGCCCGTCCGCTCCATCATCACCTTGCCATCCAGCACCAGTCGTTCAACCAGCAGCTTATCCGTGTTCTGATATCGAATCGTGTACTCAATTTCGGCGTTGTCAATCAAAAAACGGTATGTGTTTTCAAACATATCCGCATCGGAAAACAGGCACAAAAAGTTCTTCCACTTCATCTCGCGAACGGCAAAAAGCGCCATCAGCAAAAAGCGGAGCGGTTCAATCAGGTTTGTTTTGCCGGAAGCATTGGCTCCTACAAACATACACCCCTTCAAGATTCCATTGCAGACGTTTGTTTTCTCCAATGTCTGATATTGGGTTTTCTTCAAATCCACTTCTGTCGCATTTTTGATTGACTTGAAGCCCTGAATACAATAGCTTTGCAGCATAACGGCACCCCCTGATCTCTTTAAGCTATTATACCACAGGCATCTCCTTTTCGTGTATCATTTTTTCATTTTCATCTGTATGAATCGTAATTTTTTTACGCGATCATTTTTCCCTCTTTTCGATTAAAACGCAAGAAGGCGGACGCTCGCGCATCCGCCCCTCGGCACATTTTCGTTTCTTCCTTTCGTCGTCCTCATATTCCCGCCATGCAGCATCCGCCGCCTTGCTCTGTCCGCACGGCTTTTCCATCATCAGCCGTTCGAACGGGCTGTTCGTGAAGTATCTCACTTCTCCTCGTTTTCCTCCCCGATTTCCTCCTCGTCGTCATCATCATCGAGTTCCGTGTTGTAGCGCGGCTGCGCGTCTCTCTTCTTCCCCAGCACGACGAACGCCGCAGCGCCACCCGCAATCAGCACCACCAGCAGCATGAGCGCCATCATCGCCGTTGAATCGGTCGCTTTCTCCGTCTCCGGCTTAGGTTCGGCGGTCGGCTTCGGCGTAGGCGTTGCCGTGGGTTCGGGCGTGGGCTGTTCATCCTTGCTCACCACGCCGAAAAGGTCGCGGTCATCCACAAGGTTGAGGAAATAGGTTTCGTACTGCTCGCCGTCCTTGTCCAGCGGCTTGTCGTAGTCGATCACGAGGTAATACGTTTCTCCCTTGCGCGTCTGCACCGTGATGAACTGCTTGTTTGTCGCCTTGGAATACAGCAAATCCACCGTTTTCATGTTGCCGCCCATTGAAAAGGGCTTGCCCTCGGTCGGCTCGCCCGTTTCCGCACCGCCCGCAAGCTGTACCAGCAGCGCATAGAGCGCGTCGATATCCGGGGCTGCTGTCGTCTGCGGCTGCATGGTCGCCTGCGGCACGTCCGTGGGCATCGGCGTTGCAGTCGGCTTCGGCGTGGTCTTTGCGCTGCCGGAGGACGGCTTCTTCGTCGCAGAGGGCTTGCTGTCACTGCTGCTCGAACTGCTGTCATCCCTGCCGTAGAAGGGATTTTTCACATACACCTTCTGCGACACGTTGCCCGCCAGATCGACGGCATAAATGGCAATCTGCTGTTTGCCGTCCGCATACTCCCGGATGTTCGCGTCCAGCGTCGTTCCGCTATATTTGAGCTTATGCCCGTTGACGTACACCGCCGCCACGCCGGAGATGGAATCGGTCGCTTCGATGCAGATCACCTCGCCGCTCACGCCCGCCTTGACGGTCGGCGGCGTGCTGTCAAAGCAGGAAATCGCTTCGCTTTTCGCCTGCACATTGCCCGCATGGTCGGTAATGGACACATGAATCGTCGCGTTTTCCCGCAGCTCCACCGCATAGCCCGCGCTCTGATCGTCACCGTCCACGACGGTCTGCCAGCCGTTTTCCGTCGCCACGACGATTCGGATGTTCGCCCAGCCCGTGCCGTTCACATCCACGATGTTGATTTTCGCCGTTGCCTTGTCCTTCTGCCATTTTGCCGGGGACACAACCGTGATTTTGTACGCGCCCTCCGGCATCGGCTCGGCGGTCGGTTCGGTCGTGGGCTGCTGCGTCGGCTCTGTCGTAGGCTCAGCCGTCGGTTCGTCCGTGGGCTGCGCCGTGGGCTCAGTCGTCGGCTGTTCCGTCGGTTCAGTCGTCGGCTGTTCCGTAGGCTCGGCAGTCGGTTCGCCTGTCGGCTCTGTCGTAGGCTCGTTCGAGGGTTCAGCCGTCGGTTCGTCCGTGGGCTGCGCCGTGGATTCTTCCGTCGCTTCTCCCGTTTCCGTCTGCCTATCGGGTTCTTCTGCTTCCTGCGCAGGATGATCAACATCCCTGCTTTCGCTCATGTTTTCGTCCTGCACAGCTTCCTGTACAACCGTTTCGCCCGCCACGCTTTCCGCCTTGACCGCCAGCACCGATCCGCCCAGCGCCGCGCAGAGCGCCAGCGTCAAAACGCGCATCCCCATCTTATTCTTCAAAAGATTCATCGTCCCGCTTTTCCTCCCGTTCTTCATGTTTCTCTTTGTCCTGCGGCGGCTTGCCCGCCAGAAAATCTTCCAGCTCCTCCGGGGTCAGCCGCATACTGCGCACGACGTAGAGGATGCCCATGTTCTCCGCTTCCTCCTGCCGCTGTGCCAGCTTCTTTGCCTTTTCCTCGGCGCGCTTGGCGGCGTTGTCCGCCTTTTCTCGGTTGTTGCGAATCTTCTGCAAATCCGCGCGCCAGTTCATCTTCTTTGCCATACTTTATTCGTACATCCTCCCGAATCCATAAAAATGCTCCTGCCAATAGGCGCGGCTCAAATCCGCATACGAAATCGGATTGCCGCAGTTCAAAATGTACCCGTCGCCCACATACAGCGCGACGTGCGTAATGCCGTCGTTGCCCGCCACGCCGTCGCCCAGCGTGCCCTGAAAGAAAATCAGGTCGCCCGGACGCGCTTCTTCCGGCTCAATCGGCGTACACACGCCGTATAAGCTCGTCGCGCCCAGCCTGCCGACATCCCGCACGCCCGACTCTTTGAATATCCACGAAATGAATCCCGAACAGTCAAACGACGTTTCCGGGCTGTCTCCGCCCCAGACGTAGGGATAGCCGATATACCGCTCGCCCACCTCAACGAGCTTGGCAAACTTGGGGTCAGCCTGCTTGTATGCCTCCGGGACTTCGTATTCCATCGGCTCTTTGAGCTGCGATGCATGCGGCTTGCCCGCGAACAAATCCGGGTAATGGCCCAGCGTCGCCATATACAGCGCGTACATGCCAACCTTTTCCCTGCTCAGCACGATAAACGGCAGGTGAGAGAGAATGTTGTTGACCAGCTTCACCTTGCAGATCGTGTAGGTGTACGCCACCTCCATCTGTACCCAGTTTTCCTGCCATTTCATTTCGCCCGTTTTGGGGTCTTCTACCCGCTTATATTCCTTCTTCCACTCCGTGCGGTATCGCGTTTCCTTTTCGACCGCGGTTGTCAGCTTATACTGCTGCCCGAAAAGCAGCTCCAATGTCGGCATCGCCGTGTCCACCGTCCACTCCCCGCCAATGCGCGCGCTGATCAGCGCCAGCAGCACATACGGGTCGTGCCAGATTTCCATCTGTTCCACCTGCACCTCGTCGTAGCCGGGATGAATCTCTCCGTACCTGTCCAGCTCGTCTTGCAGCGCATCCTCCATCTCGCAATACGCCCGTTCGGCGGCAATCAGGTCATCTTCCTCAGCGGGATACGTGCCGATGACCAGCGATTCAAGCAGCGACTGCGCAATCGGCATACACCCGGACAGGCTGCTGAGCATGTACGTCATCGTCACCGCAAGGAGCAGGATGACCAGCTTTCCCCGATTTTTCCGAATGAACCCCTCGACTTTCCGCTCCGTCCTTTGAACAGGCGTGAACACGGCTTCGCCCGCGCCCTGCACGACGATCCCTTCCGCCTGCCGCCCGGTCTGCGCCGCCGCGTACTGCCGCTGAATCTGCTTTTTCTGCCGCTGCTTGGACATCCGCCGAACGCCAGATTCCGCGCCCTGCCTGCCCGTCCGCGCCGCCTGCACCCCGACATTTTCTTCTTCTTCCGTTTCGTCCGCGGGAAGCACCGCGTCGGTCAGCACGTCGGAAAGCGCGTCCGCCGCGCTTTTCGTGTGCCGCAGCTTAGAGAGCGGCTTGGGCTTTTCCGCCTCGAAGCGCAGGCGGTGCGCCTTACTGCCCGCGAGCCTTTCGTGCTTTCTCATCGCAAAACACCCGCCAGTCATGCTGTGCCATCGCGTCCGCCCGCGCCGCCGCCCTGCACAGGGACAGCATCACCAGTGCCACAAAGCAAACGCCCAGCACCGTCGCCAGAATTTCCATCATCCGTTTTCCTCCTCCTGACCCGCCGTTTCATTCAGGCGGGTCGTCATCAGCCGGTAAAGCTCCGTGTCCTGCGGAAAGCGATCCACAAAAGGCAAAATCGTGTCGCCGTAGAGCAGCAGTCCCTCGCCCGCGCCGGACTGCTTCACATAGGAGAGCTGACGCGCGGAAATGCCCAGCTTTTTCGCCAGAATCTCGCGGTCGCCCGGCGCCTGATTGAGCATCAGGATAAAGTCGCTGTTTTCAAAGATGTTTTCGATTTCCGCGCTCGCCAGCAGATCCTTCAGGTTCTGCGTAATCGCCGTCGGGATGCCGCCCCATTTTCGAAAGCGCTTCCAAATCTCCACGGAGTACGCCGCCGTCTGCGGCTCTTTCAGCAGCAGGTGAAACTCATCCATGTAATACCGGGTCGATTTCTTCTGCGCCCGGTTGATCGTCACCCTGTTCCAGACCTGATCCTGCACGATGAGCATCCCCAGTTTTTTAAGCTGCTTGCCCAGCCCCTTGATGTCGTAGCAGACCAAACGGTTCTTCAGGTTCACGTTCGTGCGATGGTTGAACAGGTTCAGGCTGCCATGCACATAGATTTCAAGTGCCGTCGCAATCCTCTGAGCTTCGGGTTCGGGCTGAATCTTCAGCTCAACGTACAAATCCTCCAGAATCGGCATGGTTTCCGGCTTCGGGTCAGCGAAATACGCCTGATACACCGAACGGACACACCGGTCGATGACCGTCTTTTCAATCGGCTGCAAGCCCTCCTTGCCGCCGACGATCAGCTCGCACATCGACAGCACAAAGTCGGATTTCAGCGTCACGGGGTCTTCTTCATCCGCGTAATTCATGTTGATATCCAGCGGATTGATGTAGTCGCTGCCGACGGGCGAAATGCGGATGATCTGCCCGTGCAGCCGCCTGACCAGCGGCGCATACTCCGCCTCCGGGTCGCAGATGATGATGTCGTCGTCCGTCACCAGAAACACGTTGACCATTTCCCGCTTCGCCGCAAACGACTTTCCGCTGCCCGGCGTACCCAGAATCAGCCCGTTCGGGTTGCTCAGCAGCTTGCGATCCACCAGAATCATGTTGTGAGACAGCGAATTCACGCCGTAATACAGCGCGCCTTCGCTTTTTTGAAACAGTTCCTGCGTCGTGAACGGAATGAAAATGCCCAGCGCGCTGGTCGTCAGCCCGCGCTCGATGCGAATCGGGTTCACGCCCAGCGGAAGCGCCGCCTGCATCGCCCGCTCCTGCTGAAAATCCAGCGTCACCAGCGAACAGTTCATCGTCTGCGCGATGCTCCGGCACTGCTGCACATCCGCCTTGAGCTTGCGCCTCGTGTCCGCCGCGTTGACCAGAATAAACGTCAGCATCAGCATGCGTTCGTTGTGGTTTTGCAGGCTTTTGAGCATGTCCTTTGCGCCCGCATCCAGCGTCGTCAGGTCGCTGGGCAGGATATCCATGTCGTAGCCGGAACGCACGGCGCGCTTCTGCTCCTCGATCTTCGTCCTGTCCAGCTCGGTGATCTTGCGCTTGACCATCTTCACGGCTTCCGTCTGGTCGATGGCGCGGATGTGCATGGACACGATCAGGCTGCTGTCCACCGCCAGAAACGCTTCCAGCGCCCGGTCGGACAGGTCGGCGGCGGTAATCTGCAAGAACGACGCGCTGCAAAACTTCTCCCCGATTCTGAACGTGCGCCCGTCCGGGAACTCGAACGAGGCGGGCGCGATGAAGTCCCGCGTAGACAGCCCGGATGGCGCGAGCCAGTCCCAGTCAAACGCAAACGGCTCTTTCGTGTCCATGTGGAAGATGCCGTGCAGCAGCGCCAGCCGCGCTTTGCCGTCCAGCGCCTGCGCGTGAACACCCATCCGCTTGAAATTGCCCAGCAGCTCCGTCTCGATGCGTTCAAGCCGCGGCTTTGCGTTGCGCGCGCTGTCCGCCTCGATGGTGAACGTCAGGTATTTCGTCTTGCGCAGGCCGTTATTGCCCCGCGCGAGCTGGTTTTGGAGCATCTGCGCATATTCCTCGCGGATGCCGTCAAAATCGTCCTGCCGCGCGGTCATCTCAATGCGGTCGTCTCCTCCGCTCTGTCCGTTTTCCAGATTGAGAAACGAAAACTCGAAGGAAACCGAGCTGTCAAAGTAGTTGATGAACTCGCACCAGCTCCCAAAGATCGCGTCCTTGTCCTCGTTTTCGGAGAGCTGATAATTGATGTCCTGAAACTGGATCGTCTTGTTGTAGCGGTTCACGTCCACCCGGCAGACGCCGTCCGGGTACATCCGCTGATAGGGGATCGTCTGCTGCGCGCTGACGCGGTTTCCGTGCCCGCTCCGCGCGCGGCGGATGACCGCCTTAATCTGCCGCTTTTCGCTTCCTGTGAGCTTTCTGTTTGTTGCCTTGAGCAATGGCTTTCACCTCGTTTTCAAGCTGCGCCTGCTTTTCCAGCAGCGCATAGATGTTCTGGGTCTGATAGATTCTGCGTCTCGGGCGCAGATAGCGGCTCTCGATGATGTGCCGCAGCACGGCTTCCAGCGGTTCGCCGTTCTTTTCATACAGGCCAAGCGCGAAAAACGGCATCATGGCAAAGATCATAAGAAACGTCGCCATGCTGCCGGGCAGCGCGTTTTTCGTCAAAAAGAAAAGCGGTACGCCGATGAGCGCCCCGCCGGAAAAACAGATGACCTGCCGCTTTGTCAGGTTCAGAATCAGCTTCTGCCTGACTTTCGTCAGGTCTTTCGGAATGGGAACGTATGCCAAATCGCACCTCCTCGCAGCTTTCGCCGCTCATGCCTTCAATAGAAAAACATCGTTCATTTTCCCAAAGTGGGAAGTCCAGAAACCTCAGGTTTCTGGTAGGGCATGGGGCAAAGCCCCATACGTTCTCCCCCATCAGTGCGCATGAAATATGCTTCGTGCCAAGCTGCTCGTCTTAAACAGCGTAAAGCACAACAGCACCGTGTACCCCATGCATGTCCAAATCGCCGTGGATACGTCGCTCTCCACCGCAATGCCGCGCACCAGTATGGCATAAATCGCCACGCAGATGATGATGAGAAACGCCTGAAACCCCAGTGCAAAAAGACTTCGCAGATAGTTCTGCCCCATCTGCCCCCATTCGCGGTTCGCCATCGTCGCCATCGGGATGGGCGCAACCGAGGTTACAAGGTAAATCTCGATCATGCGTCCATAGGTGATGATGAAAATGCAAATTGCCAGCGCCCACATCGTAAAGCCGACAAACATGCTCTGCACCCATAATCCAAACAGCGTGCCCAGCTCCATCTCCGCCAGCTTCGCTTCAAGCCCGACGATGACGCTGTCGATGCGGATATCCGTATCGGCAATCACCAGCCCCGACGCGCGGCTGACTACGCTCTGCGCCACATCAAACACCGCCATCACGATGTTCCATGTGTTGGTCACGATGACCACCGCACATGCCGTCTTGAACACCCACTTCGCCAGCATGAACGTGTCCATGTCGTGCATGTTGTTACGGTCAACGATCATCTGAATCAGCTCCAGCGTCGCCACCAGCGCGAGAATCACGCCCGCAATCGGGAGAATCACATTGTCGCTCAGGCTTCGGATCATGCCGAATACGCCGCCGTTCCACGCCTGCGGCGTTGCGCCCACGTTGTCCGCAATGCCCGCCACCTGTCGATTCACATTGTCAAACAGCCCGGTGAGGTTGCTCATAATGCTGCCGATGAGCAGTTCCTTGAGCCACTCCGTAACCTTATCCCAAAGAAAATTCAAAATAACCACCTCCTCTCACGCCAAATTGCATAAATGTCCGCCATCCGTCAGCCGCCGAAAAGCCCGGTCAGCAGCGGAATCAGCGTCGTGCCGATCAGGGCGACGCCTGCGCCGGCGACGAATTGTTTTGCGCCCTGCGACTTCGCGCCGGATAGTGATAGGTAATCCTTTGAAATCATCTCCGGATTTTCCCCCACTCTGCACCGAGCGTGCGGCTTTCACCGCACTCGGCGCGCCATCGAATTCAGATGTCAGGGCTTCAAACACAACTTACACACTTCGTTACAGCTTTAAATTCAAAGATTGATGGGCGGCATTTCTGCCAGAACACGAAGCTTGTTTAACTTTGCTAACTGCATTGGTTCAAGATTCAGGAAGTTGAGTAGTCTCTCGATTGTTGGGTTTTGGGATGCGTGGAGAATGGTATGCACATCCTTACATATCAGTATCAGATTTGCATATTCATCGGTTCCGCCTTTGCTGACAGGCACTTTATGGTGACAGTGTATATCATGGGGAGCCATAACTTTTCCCGTGACAGCGCACTTTCCGTATTGTGCCGCATACAACGAAATCCTGTTATCCGCATACTCTATGCTTCTGCCCCTGACCGGATTTCGCATGACCCATAGCATTGTGCCAGTGTCGATTTGCAGATTCTTATGAATCAGTTTCCGACCTTCCGGCGTATACTTGTTAACTGCCTTTCTTTTGTGTTGGGCATTCTTTGGCCTCGCATATCCGATTGGGACGACAGGCCGCTTATGAAGAAATCTAAGCTGTCTGCTTTGCCCATATTTCTGCTTGATAAACCCATCTTTGAGATAACCCGTTTTGGACAAGTCGCCTTTCAGTCTGTTTCGGAGCTGTTTGTTGATATCAAAAGCCAACCTTCCGAAATCGTGTGACGCTTCCGTTGCTATACCGTAGTATTCGTGAAGGCCGGCAACCACAGAGTTGTACTTTTGCAGTTGTATGAACTGTGCATCTTCTGAGGCATGAGCCAGTTTCTTCACTTCTTCCGAAAGCTTTTCATGCGCTTTTTGATATGCTTTGTTGCTCATGTGAGACCGAACAACGTATTTCCTGCCCTTTTTACGAACTTTCAGCTTAAACCCGAGAAATTCAGAATATTGCCGTTTCAGATTCACGATTTTGGATTTATCAGGACTGATATCCAGCCCCAACCTATCCTTTAACCACATTTCTGTGGCTTTGTAGGCTCTGACAGCTTCCTCGTGGGATGTACAGAAGATTTTGAAATCATCTGCGTATCTGACTGCATGCATTTCCTTCAGTTTGCTTGTGCGCAACGCCCTATAAGTATGGCTTTTGATTTTCGTGCCCTGCACGTTATTTTTCGTTTTGAACGCTGTTTTTGTGGGCATTTCTTCCCATTGGGAAGCGATCCACCAGTCCAGTTCGTTCAATACGATATTCGCAAGCAACGGCGACAAGATTCCTCCCTGCGGAGTACCCTTTTGGGGGTACACTTTTTCGCCGTTTGGCATAATAATCGGTGCTTTTAGCATTTCTTTGAGAATGCACAGCAGCTTCTTATCTCGGATTCCCAATGCCCATATTTGACGTATCAGTTTGGTGTGGTTGATGTTATCAAAGAACCCCTTTATATCGAGGTCTACAACATGATACAAATGCTGTACCTGTATCAGCCGCATACATTGTGCGATTGCTGTTTCGGCAGAGCGATTCGGACGAAAACCGTTTGAGTTTTCGCTGAACTTTGCTTCGCAAATGGGTTCCATGACCTGCAAAACGCATTGCTGTACAATACGATCTACAATCGTAGGAATCCCCAGTGGACGCATTTTTCCATTGGGCTTTGGAATCTCCACACGCCGGACGGGGCGTGGGTGATAATTGCTGAATTGTTTTCGTATCAGCCGGACATATTCTTCCTCGCTTAATTCCATGAGGTTTTTTATTGTCCGCCTGTCCACACCAGCGGTATTACTGCCGGAATTCATTTTGATTGTCCGATAGGCAAGCTTGATGTTTTCTTCCCTCTCAATGATTTCCATGAGGTGGGTAAAGAGTTTTCCATCTCTGCTTTTGGCGTACAGACCGTCAAAAACGATTTCCATATCGTAATACTCAGAGTTGCGGATTTTTCTTTTCTTCCGTTTTCTTTCCTGCTGCTCCGAAGTCAACACAGGCACCCTCTCCTTTCGGTTTGGATTTTCTTTGTCATACTCGAAGCTGTGTTTGTTGTGTCTTGTTTTTCTTTTCTGAATTCGACTTGTGGCCGTCCCTCCACCGCTTACTTATTCACGGCTTCACAGGTACCATGCCACTACTCTCACTGGGATAAAGAATGGTTATTGCCCTCTCACGAAGGTATTTCCATCTAACACTTCACAGGCTGCAACTGCCTCCGTGTTCCCAGCTTTCCACGTTCCGATATTCCTATCATGGGACACCTTTATGTCTTTCCTCTAAGCCTGTATCTGGTCATTGATGACCGTACCGCCTGTAACGATACATGGACTTTCATAACAACCAATTTTACTCATCCACAGACACCACCGTGTAAGGTGTACTGCCTTTCGACAGTATCAGCGTTTAGACTTGTACATTCGGAAATTTGTCAGTATTTTCATACATTCTAACCATGGGCATCCGAACCCCGGCATATAGGCAGCACCATCCACCGCTGGACAGATTTCGTGTTCGGTCTGAAAACCGGATTTACGGCTGCTCTCTGCCGACTTCACCGAGCTCTATAACATTGGGGGAAATCCGCTGCATGGACTTCCTGCCATTCGGAGTATTAGGCGGGCGCTTCAAGACGTTACCCTTTCATTTCACCCATCGGAATATCAGTTCTCCAAAGTTTTGGGCTACATGCCCTTCGACTTTGTGCGTAAGCTTTTCACTTACGAACGTGTCGCACGGTTGTCGTTGCCGTAGCCTTCCATGAGGTTGACAACACCCCACACCGCAAGGCCCGCACCGAGGGCGATAACAAGCGTCTGGAGAACCGTAACTGCCTGATTGATAAATGCCATACTTGAATTTCCTCCTTAAATCGTTGGTGAATTGTGAAGGGCGAGTGCCTTTTCCAGCACCCGCCCCGATGGTTACTTCTGCGCGGCTGCCGGATTAACCGAACAGACCGGAGAGCAGAGGGATGAGGGTCGTGCCGATCAGCACCACACCACCGCCAGCCATGAGCTGCTTGATGCCCTGAGACTTGGCGCCGGGGTTGTCGTTGCCGTAGCCTTCCATGAGGTTGACAACACCCCACA
>ERZ825137.5315-NODE-5315-length-12030-cov-2.245846_pt1 | contig 12030 bp, 10 predicted proteins | sample MGYA00519873_ERZ825137 | MGnify/ENA primary metagenome ERZ825137 (study PRJEB31778, sample SAMEA3449190) | human gut metagenome | biome: human gut; feature: human-associated habitat; material: faeces | place: United Kingdom | collected 2010/2012 ... | reverse complement strand
AAAAAATTTTATGAGATGGGTTACTCAAGCTTGTGTGATTATATTATTGTGGCAGTTGCACAGACAGGTATGTTTGTTATGCCAATAAAATTACAGCAATGGGTTTATAAAAAATTTTTGAGAAAATAATAAATGGTGGTATAAGATGAGTTGGGAGCAAAAAATAAATTATCAATTGAATAAATATCCTGCAATTAAAAAAATAGTAAAACGAGCATACCAATTGGGAATGTATGCAATTTCACCTAAAATTAAATCGGAGGGAAATATTGTAAAAATATCTCCTGATGATCCTGAACATGAGTATTTTTTTGGCTATTATGATAAATCGCCGTGGGATATATCTGATAGATATGTTTTATGCATGAGAGCAAAAGATACATGGTCGGATGTTTCGCCCCGTGAAAAAGCAGATATTTTGCTTATTGATACTAATAAAAAAGAAAATGATCCAGATCGTGTAAGAAAAGTTGCTGAAACATCAGCATGGAATGTTCAACAGGCTTGTATGCTTCAGTGGTTAGGACCTGATTATAGTAGTCGTATTCTTTATAATGATTGTAGAAACGGTAAATATGTCTCTGTGATATTAACTTTGGAGACAATGGAGGAAAAAGTCATTTCGGCACCAGTATATTCTGTTTCTTCAGATGGGAAGTTTGCGTTAACATTAGATTTTAGTAGATTATATGAATTAAGACCAGGATATGGATATTATAATGTGCCAGAAAAAACAAAAGGAGTAGCTTTGCCAGAGGAACCTGCAATTTGGAAAGTAGATTTAGAAACCGGAAATGTGATTCCTATACTCAAATATACTGATTTTGCGAACTTTCAAGCTCGACCTGAAATGCAAGAGAAAGGTTCAGTTCATAAGGTGAATCATATTATGATTAGCCCAAACGGAAAGCGTTTTATGGTTTTATATCGTTGGTTTAATGGACAGAGAAAGTATACAAGACTTATTACATGCAATGTAGATGGAACAGATATGTATGTTTTATCGGATGATGATATGGTAAGCCATTGTTTCTGGAAAAATAATTCATCAATTTTGGCGTTTGAAAACAAAAAAAAGACAGGACCTGGATATTATCTTATGAAAGATAAAACAGATAATTATATTCACTGTTGGCCACAGTTTTCGAATGATGGACATCCAAGTTATAGTCCGAAGGGAAATTTGATTGTTACGGATTCTTATCCGGATCGTGCAAGGATGGCAAGTATTAATATAATGAGTGGGGATGAAAGAAAAAAGGATAATACAACAGTTGCGAGAGTTTTTGCTCCGTTTAAATATGATAATGATACACGCTGCGACTTACATCCGAGATGGAATCGAAATGGAGATAAAATATGTTTTGATTCTGTTTTTGAAGGTAGAAGAGGATTGTATTGTCTTGAGGTTAGAAGTGAAAAAGAAAAACAGGAATTGGAGGAAGATTTTCCAAAATATTCGATCGTTACAGCAATGTATAATTCATTTGGGTTGATGCAAAAATATTTTTTGTCTTTCCTTTCGCAGACATACAAAAATTTTGAAATTATTATTGTTGATGATTTCTCTTCTGATGGTTCATATGAAAAATTACTGGAATATGCAAATGGTAGTGAGATGCATATTCGGGTTTTTAGATCAGATAAAAATAGAGGCCCGGGAAATGCTAGAAATATTGGAATTGAAAAAGCCAGAGGAGAATGGATAACTTTTGTGGACAATGATGATTGGGTAGAAGATAATTTTTTATCAGTGATAGATAGTGAGATAAGGCAAAATGAAACCAATTGCCTTATATATGATTATTATACTACAAATGGAAAAAAAAGAAATGTTTCACATTCAGTGTACTATTCTCATCAAGGAAAAATTCCTGCTAGTGAATGTATTTATAATGTTCGAAATCATGCAATAGGAAAAGTATATAGGTTGAATTGTTTAAAAGATAGAATGGTACGCTATCCTTTGTTACGTAGGTGCGAGGATGTAGCATTTGTGTGTCAAGCATTAGTTGCATGTGAGGGCGGGTATTATTTGCCTAAACCGTTATATTATTATTATCAGCGCGCGACATCATTATCCAATAATCAGAAACTTGATGAAAAAGATATGGTTGAAGCATTTAAAATAATAGAAAAAAAATTAGGAAATAATTATTCGGCAGAGATAATGCAGAAATCGGTTCCTGATTTATTATATGGTGGATTGCTGATGATGTGTAAGGCAAAAAAAAGTAATGAATATATCAAAAATTATATTATTGATTATCAGAAAAAATATCCTAACTGGAGAAGTTGTGAAATTATAGGTCACATGGGAAGGGCAAAAAGATTATTTTTGTACTTTGCAAGTTCGAAAAAAATTATTCCTATGAAAATTTTAGCATATATTCATAGTTTATTAGTAGGACGATAGGAGAAAGAAAATATATGAAACAAGGCTTAAATAAATATGCATTTTGTTTTCTTGTGTTTTGTGCAATTTTTGCGCCTCCATTTTTTAAATTTAATATTATGTATATATTGTGTTTATTTATGGGACTGAAATTATTAAAAAATAAGAAATTTCAATTTTGCATAGATAATAAGACATATTTATTAACTTATATTTGTATATCTTTTTACGCAATAGTTGTAGTTTTATTTAATGAGTTACGGGAACCAAATATTTTTTTTATGAATAGAATGGAGTTTATATACCAATTTTTTTGCTTGATTCCTTGTCAGTTTTTAATGGCCATATATTTTTGGTCAGAGATTAAGCAATCCAAAAATCAGTATATGGATATGAAAAAAATTATATTTGGGGCATGTGATATAGAAGGAGTATTGGTTATTATTTCATATTTAGTTCCAATTGTGCGACAAATATTTTTAAATATAATGTTAAAAAATAGTGGAAATACAAGATATTCTGATCAAGAATTTATTAGTTATAGAGCATATGGCTTTGCTGATACTTTATTAGATACATTCGGATATGGAATGGGATTAGTTGTTGGTTTAGGTATTTTAAGTAAGAAAAAAACAAAATTAGAGATAATAACAATATTATTATGTTCTTTTTCTATTATTGTGAATTCTAGAACTGGCTTGGCAATTGTTTTAGTTGCAATTGGAATAAAAATTTGCTCTGTTTTATTTGAGAAAAAAATGAAAATTAATATGAAAGCAATTGGTATTGTGTGTGTTTTAATTGTGGGGATATATTTTATTGTAAGTTCCGGTTATATTAGCTCGGTTACTTTGTCGTGGATTGTAGCTGGATTTGAGAGTGTTTTAGACTTTGTACTTAAGAAAAATTCAAATTATACATTGGGTTCTATGAAAAATTCAATGTTTAGTAAAGATTTTTGGACTCTTCCTGATAGCTTTTGTGGGAAATTGCTAGGCACAGGTCATTCTTGTTTTGGTACCTATAGAATAAATGGGGTAGCCTCAGATGTCGGATATGTAAACTATATTTGGATTATGGGAATTGCAGGAACACTGGTGCTACTTATTTTTATAGCTTGTTTATTCATACATAAAATAAAAAACAGAAAAGATAAATACGAAAAAATAGATTTGATTTTTTTGATGACTTCATTTTTTGTTATGTTTATTAAAGGAAATATTATAACATATTCTGCAGGGACATTTATAACAATTTTATTATTAATGTACAAGCCTAAGGAGAAAGAAAATAATGTGTTCAATTAGTGTGTTAATGAGTATATATAATGAGAGAATAGAAGACATATATAAAGCAATAAATTCTATATTAAAGCAGACATTTTCAGATTTTGAATTTATTATTGTGATTGATAACCCTAAAAGAGCTGATATTAAAGAAGAATTATGTTTGTTGGACAGGAGAATTAAAGTTATAGTTAATGAAACTAATATTGGACTAGCGCTTTCTATGAATAAGGCAGCATCAATAGCGCAAGGAAAGTACTTAGCGCGAATGGATGCTGACGATATATCAGTGAACCATAGATTTGAAAAACAATATCAAGTGCTGGTAGAAAATGATTACTCGTTAGTATGTACGGGATATATTATGATAGATGAATCAGATAATCCAATTGGAATAGAATCAGGAAACATTTCAGACAGAGATTTAATTAGGCTGTTACCATATGATAATACAATACATCATCCTACTGTTATGATGAAAAAAACAGTTTTTGATGAAGTCGGAGGTTATAGAAATTTCCCTTGTAGTCAAGATTATGACTTGTGGTTAAGAATGGTTAAAGCTGATGATAAAATGCATTATTTACCCGATAAATTGTTTAAGTATCGAATAAGAGAAGAGAGCATTAGTCAAAAAAATAAAGTGAAACAAATTACAACTTGGTGGTATATTCAATCATTATATTGGGAAAGAGAAAAAAGGGGAATAGATTGTTTTTCAGAAGAGAATTATCATAGATATTTGGAAAAACAGAAAGTATATGATGAGAAGTATTGTAGGAATGAATTGGCAGCGAGAAAAAGGAAATCGCAGGTTGATATTTTAAAAGGAAATAATAAATATAAAGTCAAAAGGCTCATGTTAATGTGCTTGATTTTTTTGAATAGTTCATTTTATCGAAAATATTATTTGAAACTTTTTGAATATAAAATTATAAAGAGGTTTGGGAAATGAGTATTATAACAAAAATCTCAAAAATACTTCCTGATAAACTGTTTTTGACATTGAAATTTTATCAAGTATTTCATAGAAAAATTAATTGGAAAAATCCAGAAACATTTAATGAAAAATTACAATGGATAAAACTATATGATAGAAAAGAGTTTTACAGTGGTTGTGTTGATAAATATGAATCCAAAAAATATGTTTCAAAAATTATTGGTGAGCAATATATAATACCAACTTTAGGTGTTTGGAAATCGTTTGATCAAATAAATTTTGATAGTCTTCCAGAAAAGTTTGTATTAAAATGCACACATGATTGTGGTGGTGTGGCATTAATTAACGATAAAGAGTCAATAAATTTTGAAGCTTTAAAAAAACAATTTAATAATAAATTAAAAGAAAATTATTATTATACAGGTAGAGAATGGCCTTATAAAAATGTTGTCCCACGTATAATTGCAGAACAATTTATGGAATATGATAATGATGGTGAATTAAAAGATTATAAGCTCCAGTGTTTTAATGGTAAATTTGATAATGTTTTGGTTTGTACAGGGCGCCAATCCGAAGAGGGAGTAAAATATTATTATTTTGATAAAGATTGGAATTATTTGCCATATAGTGATTATGGGGATATTACTATAGATGATTTTGAAAAATATAAGCCAATAAATTTTGATAAAATGGTGAAATTGGCTGAAAAGTTAGCCGAAGATTTTCTTGAAATAAGAGTTGATTTTTATAATATTAATGGAAAAATATATTTTGGTGAATTAACTTTTTTTTCAGGAGATGGTTTTGATACAACAATTACAAGCGAGGCAGATTTACTATTAGGCAAAAAATTAAAATTAGGTAGCAGGGAAAAACATGAATGAAAGTATAAAAATAATAATTGGGGCGGATATTGTCCCTACTGAAAGCAACGAAAAATATTTTGAAGATGGGCAGATAGATAAAATCATAGATCATAAAATTATAAGTGTACTTGAAGAGGCGGATTATATAGCGTTAAATTTAGAATGTCCTTTGATAAATCAAGGGGAAAAAATTCAAAAAGCTGGTCCTTATATTAAAGCTAGAGAAAGTACAATTACTGGATTGAAATTAATTAATCCCTATTTTTTCACTTTAGCCAATAATCATATTATGGATTATGGGGAAGATGGGATGAAAAGAACATGTGAACTTATGTGTGATAATGATATTCAGTATTGCGGAGTCGGTAAGAATGCTAATGAAATGAAGAAGTATCATATTGCATCTATTAAAGAAAAAAAAATTGGTTTTTTTTGTTGTGTAGAAAATGAATTTTCAGTTGCAAGTGCAAATATACCCGGAGCAAACCCATATGATCCGTTGAATAGTTTTGATGATGTGAAAAAATTAAAAGATAAATGTGATTTTGTTATAGTGTTATATCATGGCGGAAAGGAGCATTATCGGTACCCAACACCTAATTTAAGAAAAGTTTTCAGAAAGTTTGCGGATTGCGGAGCAGATTTGATTATAGCTCAGCATACGCATTGTATAGGGTGCATGGAGAAATATAATGATTCAATGCTTATTTATGGACAAGGTAACTTTGTTTTTGATGATGAAGATGATGATTTTTGGAATTCATCACTACTAGTTCAAGTTGATTTTGATTTAAATAATAAGATAGATTATAAGTTTATTCCTTGTGTTAAGGATAATCACTATGTGAGAAAGGCGTTACCTGAAGAATCAGACAGGATAATGAACGATTATATAGTTAGAAGTAATCAAATTAATGATGAAGAATTTATTAAGGAAAAATTTTCTGAATTGATTGAGAAAGAAAAAAAGGAATATTATTATAGATTGGCTGGAGGGTTTAGCAAATTGCACATTGTTCGGTTGCTTAATAAATTAACAAACTATAATTTTGTAAAAAAGATGTATGAATGTGATAATAGGTGTATGGTGAGAAATTGTATTGAATGTGAAACACACAGAGAGATAGTGATTGGTATGCTGAAAGAGAAGTGAAAGTATGGAGTATAATTTTATTGTTGTATGTTTAGAAGGAGAATTGTATAAGTATGCTTATAATCAATTAAATGAATTGTCTAATGCATTTTTTGATATTGATTTTCCACATAATAAGGTGTTGGCATTTCTTCAGAAAGTACATTGCTCTACTAAGCTAAATTCTGTTATTAATTTACCATTTAAGGGAATTTGGATAAAGAAAAGGATAAAGATATACAAGAAGCAAATACAAAAATTCAAAAAACCAGAAGCAAAGTTGTGCTTTGTTTTGTTTGCAGATTGTTTACATCTTGAAAGAATGAATTTTTTGACATATTTGAAGGAAGCATTTCCCAATTGCAAAATTGTTTATTATTTTCAAGACTTGGTAAAAAAAGATATTAATAAGCAGAAATTGCTGGAAAAACCTAACCCATATATTGATTTAATATATAGCTTTGATCTTGGTGATGCCCAAAAATATAATTTGGAATATTATGATATACCATATTCAAATTTATGCTCTTTATTTCCTAAGGTAGAAATAAAATATGATGTTATTTTTGTCGGACTGGCAAAGGATAGATTAGATACTATTATTCAGGTATATGATATTCTTGAAAAACAGAGTATAGTTTGTGCGTTTTATATTGTTGATGCCGCTTCTGAAAATAAAATATACAGATCTGGTATACATTATGTAGAGCCTTTGAAATATGTAGAGTATATTAACATTGTTAATTCAAGTAGGTGTATATTAGAAATAATGCAAAAAGGAGGAACAGGAAACACAATTAGAGTATGTGAAGCAAGAGCTTTTGAAAAAAAATTATTGTCTAATAATAAATATCTTATAAACAATGAACTGTATGATGACAAAAATATGAAAGTTTTTGATTCTTTGGATGATTTGTTAGAAATAAAATCATTCATCTACAATTCTGATAGACAATATGCTGATAATGAGAAGATGTATCCTAAAGCCTTTTTAGAAGAAATTGAAAGTAGGTTGATTGTTGATGAAAATAATATTTAATTCGTTCATTTATCGCGTGAAAAATATAATAACTTATAGGAAATTTCAAAAAAGAGCACAGCTTAAAAAGTTACCTCAGAATATTATTCTTCAAAATCCAGAAAATATATTTTGCGGTACAAATGTTCATTTGGGAGAGGGATGTAAACTATTATGTACAGTATCATATAAGGATAAAAAGTATAACCCTCAGATTCATATAGGGAATGACTTTCATGCAACAAGAAATTTGACTATACAGTGTGCAAACAAGATTGTTATTGGAAACAATGTTTTAATAGCCAGTGATGTATTTATTATTGATTTTAATCATGGAACTAATCCAATGCTTGATTCGTATTTAGATACTGATTTAGATGTATCGTCAGGCGTTCAAATAGATGATGGTGTATGGATAGGTAATTCCGCAATTATTTTACCTGATGTAAAGATTGGAAAAAAAGCTATCGTTGCTGCTGGTTCAATAGTAACAAAAAATGTACCTGAGTATTCAATGGTGGCCGGAGTACCGGCACAAATAATAAAAAGATATTCAATCGAAACGGGAAGGTGGGAACTTTGCATATGAAATCAAAGATTTCGGTTGGTGTAAAAGCATCGGTAGTGTATACTATTGCCATTTTGTTTTCTAAAGGATTATCTTTTATTACAGTACCTATTTTTACTAGACTTATGCCTACTGATCAGATTGGAATTGTAAATTTATATAATTCTTGGTTTGCAATGATAAGCAGTATTGCAACTCTGTCATTGACTTCAGGTGGATTTCAGGTTGCACTGAAAGAGTTTGAAGATAGAAGAGATGAATATGTTTCTTCTGTTTTATCATTAACAATGTTCTTAGCATTACTTTTTGGGGGTATATATTTTTTTTCCCCTAAGAGTATTGAGAAAATGATCGGACTTGATAGGGATTTTATTATTATGATTTTGGGTGGGTTGCTAGTAACACCAGCAACAGAATTTTGGCTGTCAAGAAATAGATATGAGTATAAATATATTAAGGCTGCAATTCTTACTATGAGTTCTGCTTTTTTTGCCTCTCTTGTTTCTGTTATATTTGTCATTTTGGCAAGTGAAAATGGAATACGGGAGTTGGCTAAAGTTAGGTTAGTTGCAAATAATTTTGTGATATATTTTGTGGCATTTTTGCTTTGTATTTCCATTTTTTTAAAGGGAAAAACATTATATAATAAAAAATTTTGGAAGTTTTCTCTTTCTCTTAGTATTCCATTAGTGGGAAATTCATTTGCGGTTCAATTACTTAATCTCGCAGATCGTTCCATGATCAGCAAGTTAAATGGTAATTCGGCAGTTGGAATATATAGTACTTTGTCCACGGTTAGTGCGATATCATCTATTGTTTGGGGTGCTATTAATTCATCATTTGTTCCTTTTTTGTTCTCTAATTATGAAAATAAAGATAAAAGAGAGGATATTAAAAAGGTCGCAAATTTAATCTTGCTTTTGTATGCTATTGTTGCTATTGGTCTTACTGTCATTGCACCGGAAATTGTAAAGATTTTAGCTACAAAAGAATATTATGATGCTATTTTTATTATGCCACCTATAGCAGCTGGCATTTTTATGATGTCTGTTTCAGCATTATATTCTAATATACTTATAATGTTAAAGAAAACACAATATATTATGGTTTCATCACTTGCAGCAGCAACCGTTAATGTTATTCTTAATTATTTGTGTATAAAACAATGGGGATATATGGCAGCAGCATATACAACACTTGTTGCATATGTTGTTATGGCAGGGATGCAGTTTGTTGTTAGCAAGTATATTTGTACTAAAAATTGTATGGTTGACGAGGAAATATATAATAATAAAATAATATGGCTGATAGCAGTGTTAACAATTTGTATGTGCCTATTATGTATATTTTTATATAATAATCTTTTTGTTAGATATTTTGTAATTGTTGTAATCTGTTTGGTGGTATTTATTTTCAGAAAACAGATTATGACTATAATAAAAAAAGATGGTAAAGAAAGGAACGATAAGATATGAAGATATTAGTTACTGGGGCAAATGGATATTTGGGTACAGGTGTTGTGAAACAATTATGTGATGATGGGGTGAATGTTATTGCAACAGATTTTAGAACGAATTTAGTAGATGAACGTGCGTGCAAAATTGAACGGAACATTTTTGATTTGAATGATCCCTATGTCGAATTGGGTAGTCCGGATGTCTTACTTCATATGGCGTGGCGAAATGGTTTTGTGCATAATAATCCATCTCATATTGAAGATTTACCTCAACACTATGAGTTTATTAGTAAAATGATTAATGGGGGATGTAAACAAATTGCAGTTATGGGAACAATGCATGAAGTGGGATTTTATGAAGGAAGTATTAAAGAGGAAACACCTACACATCCAGAGAGCCTCTATGGAATTGCAAAGGATGCATTAAGAAATGTCACAAAGCTTTTATGTAAAAATGAAGGTGTCATATTTCAATGGTTAAGAGGATATTACATAGTTGGAAATTCCGAGCATGGATGCTCGATTTTTAGTAAAATTACAGCAGCCGAAAAAAAGGGGCAGAAATTATTTCCATTCACGATGGGAATAAATCAGTGGGACTTTATTGATTATAATGTATTTGCAAAGCAAGTGGCTGCTACTGTTGAGCAGAATTTGATTGATGGAATAATAAATATTTGTCATGGAAGACCTGAGAAACTTGCTGATAGAGTAGAGAGATTTATTTGTGAGAATCACTATAAGATTAAATTGGATTATGGAAAATTTCCAGATAGACCTTATGATAGTAAAGCTGTTTGGGGAGATGATAAAAAAATATTAGATATAATGGCGATATATGACAATAGAGTGTTAAAAGGAAATAATATATAGAACATACATGAAATATGCAGATATAAAATTAGGGAGATAATCAACAATGAAGCAACAAAACATATCATTAGAAAACAAAACAATATTAGTAACCGGAGCTGCAGGCTTTATCGGTTCTAACTTGGTGATGGAACTCATTCGCATGGAAAAGCCGATGCAGATCATAGGTATCGACAATATGAATGATTACTATGATGTCTCCATCAAGGAATATCGGCTTAGTCAGATTGATGCAATGGCTGCAGAAAGAGAGGATCTTTCGTGGACTTTTGTAAAGGGAAGCATAGCAGATAAGGGGCTGATCGATCGGATTTTTGCAGAGTATAAGCCCTCAGTGGTGGTGAACCTGGCCGCGCAGGCAGGTGTCAGATATTCGATCACCAATCCGGATGTTTATATCGAAAGCAATCTGATTGGCTTTTATAATATTTTAGAGGCTTGTCGTCATTCATATGATGAAGGCAGGACAGGTGTAGAACATCTGGTTTATGCATCCTCTTCCTCTGTATACGGAACGAATAAGAAAGTGCCATATTCGACGGAGGATAAGGTGGATAATCCTGTATCGTTATATGCAGCGACTAAGAAGTCAAATGAGTTGATGGCACATGCTTACAGTAAGCTTTATAATATTCCTTCCACGGGGCTTCGTTTCTTTACGGTATATGGACCGGCGGGAAGACCGGATATGGCATACTTTGGTTTTACCAATAAGCTGCGTAACAATGAAACAATACAGATTTTTAATTATGGGAATTGTAAGCGTGATTTTACATATGTAGATGATATTGTAGAAGGGGTAAAGCGGGTTATGCAGGCTGCTCCGGAGAAAAAGACGGGAGAAGACGGTTTGCCGGTTCCGCCATATTCCGTTTACAACATCGGGAATAGCCAGCCGGAAAATCTGCTTGATTTTGTAGATATTCTGCAGCAGGAATTGATCCGTGCAGGTGTGCTTCCGGCAGATTATGATTTTGAGGCACATAAAAAGCTTGTACCGATGCAGCCCGGAGATGTTCCGGTCACGTATGCAGACACGAAAGCTTTAGAAGAAGACTTTGGTTTTAAGCCTAATACAAGTCTCAGAGATGGGCTTAGGAAGTTCGCTGAGTGGTATAAAGAATTTTATATGTAGTACAAATATAGGAAAGGGAAGTCAGCAAATGACTTCCCTTTTGGAATTTAATCTCTTTTGAAAATATCTCTTGTATATACCTTATCTTTCACATCATCCAGACAGGAGTCGTACCTGTTGGCAATGATAGAATGTGACATTTTTTTGAATTTCTTCAGATCATTAACAACTTCACTTCCAAAGAAGGTTTCCCCGTTTTTCAGTGTTGGTTCAAAGATAATGACCTTAGCACCCTTGGCTTTAATACGTTTCATAACACCCTGGATAGAAGACTGACGGAAGTTATCGGAATTACTCTTCATGGTCAGACGATATACACCGACAATGACTTCCTTTTCTTTCGAAGCATCCCATTGGCTGT
>ERZ825137.5314-NODE-5314-length-12032-cov-8.557151_pt1 | contig 12032 bp, 9 predicted proteins | sample MGYA00519873_ERZ825137 | MGnify/ENA primary metagenome ERZ825137 (study PRJEB31778, sample SAMEA3449190) | human gut metagenome | biome: human gut; feature: human-associated habitat; material: faeces | place: United Kingdom | collected 2010/2012 ... | reverse complement strand
CGGTTTCTTCCTCGTTTATACCTCAGCTCAGCTCGGCCTTGCCGGTGTAGAGCTGGTAGTACTTGCCCTTCTGCGCCAGCAGCTCCTGATGGTCGCCGCGCTCGATGATGCGCCCGTGCTCCAGCACCAGAATGGCCTGGCTGTTGCGCACGGTGGACAGCCGGTGGGCGATGACGAACACCGTCCGCCCCTCCATCAGGGAATCCATGCCCTGCTCGATCAGCGTCTCGGTGCGGGTATCGATGGAGCTGGTGGCCTCATCCAGTATCAGCACCGGCGGGTCGGACACCGCCGCCCGCGCGATAGCCAGCAGCTGGCGCTCGCCCTGGCTGAGGCTGCCGCCGTCCCCGGTGATGACCGTGTCATACCCCTGGGGCAGGTGGCGGATAAAGCTGTCGGCGTTGGCCAGACGCGCCGCCGCGCGGATGTCCTCGTCGGTGGCGTCCGGACGGCCATAGCGGATATTGTCGGCAATGGTGCCGGTGAACAGGTGGGTATCCTGCAGCACCATGCCCAGCGAGCGGCGCAGAGACGCCTTCTGGATGTCCTTCACGTTGATGCCGTCGTAGGTGATGGTGCCCTCCTGCACGTCGTAGAACCGGTTGATCAGGTTGGTGATGGTGGTCTTGCCCGCGCCGGTAGAGCCAACGAAGGCGATCTTCTGCCCCGGCTTGGCGAACAGGGAGACGTCGTTGAGCACCGTCTTTTCCCCGTCGTAGGAGAAGGTCACATGGTCGAACCGCACGTCGCCCCGCAGCTCCACCAGTGTGCCATCCGGCTTTTTCCACGCCCAGTGGCCGGTGCGCTCCGCCGTCTCTGTCAGAGTATCCCCGTTTTTTTCCACCCGGACGATGACGGTCTTGCCATCGTCCGCCTCCGGCTGCTCCTCCATGACGGCAAAAATGCGCTCGGCGCCGGCAGCAGCCGCAAGCAGTGTATTGATCTGCTGGCTGATCTGCCCCACGGGCTGGCTGACCTGCTTGACGTACAGCAGGTACGCGCCCAGCGAGCCCACATCGAACACGCCGCCGATGGCCAGCAGGCCGCCGATGCAGCAGGTGACGGCGTAGTTGATCTTGCTGAGGTTACCCATGGCGGGCATCATCATACCGGCGTAGGCTTGGGCCGCAGTGGCCGCGTCCCGGTAGCTGCCGTTGAGCCCGGTGAAGCGTGTGATGGCCTCGTCCTCGTGGTTAAAGACCTTGATGACCTTCTGTCCCTCGATCATTTCCTCGATATAGCCGTTCATGGCGCCCAGTGCCGCCTGCTGCCGCTGGAAATTCACCCGGCTGCGGCCGCCGATGACCTTCACCACCACGCCCATCAGAGCCAGGAACAGAAACGTGATCAGCGTCAGCCACGGGTTCAGCACGATCATCATCACCACCGTGCCCACAAAGGTCAGCACGTTGGAGATGATGCTGGCAAAGCTGCTGTTCAGCATCTCCGACACGGTGTCGATGTCGTTGGTGAACCGGCTCATCAGGTCGCCGGACTGGTGCTGGTCGTAATAGCTTACCGGCAGCTCCTGCAGGTGGTCGAACAGATCCTGCCGGAGGGCCGCCACCGTCCGCTGGGCCACATGGACCATGATGCGGGAGTAGGCGTAGGAGCACAGGGAGCTGACGGCAAACAGCCCGCCCATCAGCACCAGCATTTTCAGCAGACCTGGGAAATCGCCGGGGATGATATAGTCATTCAGCAGCGGCTTGAGCATATAGCTGGTGGCCACGCTGCCGGCAGAGCTGGCGACCAGGCAGATCGCCACCACCGCCAGCGCGCCCTTATAGCGTCCCACATAGTGCATCAGCTTGCCGAATGTGCCTCTCATATCCTTGGGCCGTTGGTAGCCGTGGCCCTGCGGGCCGTGGCCCGGGCCGCCCCGGGCCGCTCTCGTTCTGTTCTCAGCCATCGATGCTCACCCCTTCCTGCTGGGACTCATAGACCTCGCGGTAAATGCTGCAGCTTTCCATCAGCTGCTCATGGGTACCCAGACCCACCACATGGCCGTCGTCCAGCACGATGATGCGGTCCGCGTCCATGACGGAGGTGATCCGCTGGGCGATGATGAGCTTGGTGGCATCCGGCAGCGCCGTCTTCAGCGCAGCGCGGATCTTGGCGTCGGTGGCGGTGTCCACCGCGGAGGTAGAGTCGTCCAGGATCAGCACCTTGGGACGGCGCAGCAGCGCCCGGGCGATGCACAGCCGCTGCTTCTGCCCGCCGGACACGTTGGTGCCGCCCTGCTCGATATAGGTGTCATAGCCGTCGGGCATTTTCTCGATGAACTCGTCGGCGCAGGCCATGCGGCAGGCCTCCTCAATCTCTTGGTCGGTGGCCTCCGCCCGACCCCAGCGCAGATTCTCCCGGATCGTCCCGGAGAACAGCGTGTTCTTCTGCAGCACCATGGCGCACCCATCCCGGAGCGCCTCCATGGTGTACTCCTTCACGTTGTGGCCGCCCACATACACCGCGCCCCCGTTCACCTCATACAGCCGGGGGATCATGCTCACCAGCGTGGTCTTGGCGCTGCCCGTGCCGCCCAGGATGCCCACGGTCATGCCGCTTTCGATGTGCAGGTCGATGTCCGTCAGGTTCCAGTCCTCGGCGGTGGGGTGATACTTGAAGTACACGTGGTCGAACCGGATGTCGCCGTTCTCCACGGTCAGCGTCTTGTCCGCCCCATCGTCGGTGATCTGGGGCTGCTCGTCCAGCACCTCCACCACGCGCTTGCCGCAGGCGATGGCGCGGGTCAGGATCATCAGCACCATGGACACCATCATCAGCGACATCAGTATCTCGCTGGCGTAGGTGAAGAACGCCATCAGGTCGCCGGAGAGCAGCGTGCCCTCCACCACGTCATGACCACCCAGCCACATGATGGACACGATAGTGCCGCCCATGAGCATGATCATAATAGGCATGAACGTGACCACGAAGCCGAAGGCCCGCTCGGCGGTGTCGCGCAGCTTGTCACTGCGGACGCGGAATTTCTCCTTTTCCTCGTCCTCCCGGACGAAGGACTTCACCACCCGCACGGCGTTCAGGTTCTCCTGCACCATCAGGTTCAGATCGTCCGTGGCACTCTGCAGCGCCGTGAAGAACGGCCCGACGTAGCGGATGACAATGGCCACCGCGATGATCAGCAGCGGGATGACCACCAGGAATACCTGGCTCAGGTCCAGGCTGATCTCCATGGCCTTGATCAGCGCCGTGATCAGCATCACCGGGGCGCGGACGCACATCCGCATCCCCATGAACAGCGTCATCTGCACGGAGGAGATGTCGTTGGTCAGCCGGGTGATCAGGCTGGCGGTGGAAAAGTGTTCGATGTTGGCGAAAGAAAACCGCTGCACCTGCTCATACTCCGCCTGGCGCAGGTTCGCGCCGAAGCCCATGGACGCCTTGGCCGCCAGGGCTGCCGCGCCCACGCCGCACAGCAGCGCCGCAATGGCCATCAGGAACATTTTCAGGCCCGTCAGCAGAATGTAGCTCCTGTCCCCGTTGGCGATGCCCACGTCCACAATCTCGCTCATGGCCTGGGGCAGCTCCAGCTCCAGCACGGACTCACCCACGGAGCACAGCACACCCAGCAAAATATAAATTCCATAGCCCTTGGTATACCGGGCCAGTTTTCTCAGCATGGGTCAAATTCCTCCTCTGCCAGATTGCGGGCCACCCGCATCAGGAGGCTGAGCAGCAGCTTCTTCTCCTCGTCGGTGAAATCCCGCTCCAGCCGCGTGTTCACCTGACGCACCACGGCGGTAAAATTATCGTAAAACTGCATCCCCTGGTCCGTCAGCTCCAGGATACGGCAGCGCCCGTCCGTCTTACTGGTCGTCCGCCGCAGCATTTCCTTCTCCTCCAGCCGGTCCACGATGCCGTTGACGGTGCTGGGCTTCACCATCAGGTGCTTCTCCAGCGCCTTCTGGTTCACCTCGCCCTCCGCATCGTGGAGGAACGTCAGGGTACGGCACTGCATGGGCGACACGTCGTATTGCCGCAGCAGCCGGTTCATGAGCTTTTGCACCTGGTGGTGGCAGTAGCCGAACAGCGGCCCGAAGTGGGCGGGTCTTTCCGCCAGAATATCCTTCATGGCAGCCCCTCCTTTTCAAATATTTAGTACGCAAACTATTAGCGTGCTAAATACTACCACGAACGTTTTTTATTGTCAAGAGAACACCCAGCGGCGGCCTGTAAACAATTTGTGAATTGCTTGTCAATCCCATTGACTTCCCCGCCCCCACCCTGTATGATATGCTTGTACGAAGAACATATCCAAGACCATTGTTATTCTCTCTCCTTTTACAAAAAGAAACGCGGCCTGAAGGGCCGCGTTTCTTTTTGCCCTTTTAACCCCGCGGGCCTTCTCCGCATAGGATATGGCGGAAAAGGAGGGGACGCGATATGGAGCGATACACGGCGGCGCTGGCGGGCAACCCCAACGTGGGCAAGTCCACGGTGTTCAACGCCCTGACGGGCTTACACCAGCACACCGGCAACTGGTGCGGCAAAACGGTGGCGGCGGCGGAGGGCCGCTGCGCCTGCGGCGGCGCGGAATTCCGGCTGGTGGACCTGCCCGGCACATACTCTCTGTACGCCCACTCGCCGGAGGAGGCGGTGACAGATGAATTTCTCCGCCGGGGCGAGGCGGACGTGACGGTGCTGGTGGCGGACGCCACCTGCCTGCGCCGGAATTTGCAGCTGGCGGTGCAGCTCCGCTGCCGCACCGGACGGCTGGTGGTGTGTGTCAACCTGATGGATGAAGCCCGGAAAAAGCACGCCGCCCCGGATACCGCCGCTTTGGCCTCGGCGCTGGGCGTGCCGGTGGTGGAGACCGCCGCCCGGGACGGTGCGGGACTGGACGACCTGCGCCGGGCTATGGCGGACATGGCACGGAACAACGCGCCGCCCGCCCCTTGGGAAGATGTGGACGGCGGCGACCCGGAAGCGGTGGCTGCCCGGGCCGCCGCCATCGCTGACGGCTGCCTGCCCCGTGTGGCGGACATCCACCGCCGTGACCGCCGCATCGACCGCATCGTCACAGGGCGCTGGACGTCCCTGCCGGTGATGCTGGCCCTGCTGGGACTGGTGTTCTGGCTGACGCTGTGGGGCGCCAACGCGCCCTCCGCCCTGCTGAGCCGCGGCCTTATGGCCCTGCAGGCACCGCTGCGGCAGCTGCTGGCCTTTGCCCCCTGGTGGATACAGGGCGCGGTGGTGGACGGTGTCTACCGCACCGCCGCCTGGGTGGTGGCGGTGATGCTGCCGCCCATGGCCATCTTCTTCCCCCTGTTCACCCTGCTGGAGGACGCCGGACTGCTGCCCCGCATCGCCTTTGCCTGCGACCGCTTCTTCCGGGCCGCCGGCGGCAGCGGCCGACAAAGCCTCACCATGTGCATGGGCCTGGGGTGCAACGCCTGCGGCGTCATGGGCTGCCGCATCATCGACAGCCCACGGGAGCGGCTGGCCGCCATCCTCACCAACGCCTTTATCCCCTGCAACGGCCGCCTGCCCACGCTGATCCTGCTGTCCCTGCTGCTGTGGAGCGGCACAGGCAGCTCGTGGGCCGCCGCCGGGACGTTCCTGGCCTGTCTGCTTCTGGCGGTGGCCATGACGCTGCTGGCCACCCACCTGCTCACCGCCACCGTCCTGCGAGGACAGCCCTCCGCCTTCACCCTGGAGCTGCCGCCCTACCGTATGCCCCGGGTGGGACAGGTGCTGATCCGCTCCCTGCTGGACCGCACCCTGTTCGTGCTGGGCCGGGCCGTAACGGTGGCCGCCCCGGCGGGGCTGGTGATCTGGACGCTGGCCAACGTTACCGCCGGCGGTGTCAGCCTGCTGTCCCGCGCCGCCGCCTTTTTCGACCCGCTGGGTCACCTCATGGGCCTGGACGGCATGGTTCTGACGGCGTTCCTGCTGGGCTTCCCCGCCAACGAGATCGTCCTCCCGGCGCTGCTGATGGGCTATCTGCACACCGGCAGCCTGGTGGAGACCGGCGGCACAGCCGCCCTGAGCCAGCTTCTGTCCGCACAGGGCTGGACGGCGGAAACGGCGGTGTGCATGATGGTACTGTGCCTGCTCCACTTCCCCTGCGGCACGACGTGCCTGACCATCCGCCGGGAGACCGGCTCACGGCGCTGGACGCTGCTGGCGGCGGCGCTGCCCACCGCCATGGGCATGGCACTGTGTATAGCCATCCACGGGGTCTGGACGCTGCTGGCATGATCTGTCGGGAAAAAACAGTTGCCAACCGGCGAGTTATGTAGTACAATGATTGTCACGAACTTGTCCTCCGCCAGCAGCTGCGGGGCCGGTCTCGCGCAATGGATACCCACGAATCATGTCAGGCGGGGAACCGAGCAGCATTAAGAGGGATCATCCATGTGCCGCGAGGACGCCGGCCCTGTGGCTGCGGGCGGAGGACGTTCTTTTTTCATTTTGCATTGCCGGGAGGTGTGCCCGTGTACCAGGCGCTGTATCGAAAATATCGTCCCAAGACCTTCTCAGAGGTGGTGGGACAGTCCCATATCACCGACACGCTCCAGCGCCAGGTGGCGGACGGCACGGTGGGCCACGCCTACCTTTTCACCGGCACGCGGGGCACGGGCAAGACCACCTGCGCCCGTATTCTGGCCAAGGCCGTCAACTGTGAGCACCCTGTGGACGGCGCACCCTGCAACCAGTGCGCCGCCTGCCGCGGCATCGACGACGGCTCTCTGCTGGACGTGACCGAGCTGGACGCCGCCTCCAATGGCAGCGTCAGCGACGCCCGCTCCCTGCGGGAGGAGGCGGTGTATCCCCCCTCCGTGCTGACGAAGCGGGTGTATATCATCGACGAGGTCCATATGCTCTCCAAGGACGCCTTCAACGCCCTTCTGAAGATCATGGAGGAACCTCCGGAGCACCTTCTGTTCATTTTAGCCACCACCGAGCTGCAAAAAGTGCCGGCCACCATTCTGTCCCGCTGCCAGCGGTTCTCCTTCAAGCGCATCCTGCCCCGGGACATGGAGCAGCAGCTGCTGAAGGTGGCCAGTGCCGAAAGCATCGACCTGACCGCCGACGGCGCGGAGCTGCTGGCCCGCATGGCCAACGGCGCGCTCCGTGACGCGCTGAGTCTGCTGGACCAGTGCCGTGCCGCCGCCGGCGTCATCGACGCCCCCGCTGTGCTGGACACGCTGGGGCTGGCGGGCAGTACCCAGACGCTGCAATTACAGCGGCTGCTGCTGGGCCGTCAGAGCGGCGACGCGCTGGCCCTGCTGGACCAGCTGTACCGCAGCGGCAAGGACGTGACCGCCCTGCTGGGCGAGCTCAGCGACCTGTGCCGGGACATGACGGTGATGAAGGCCGCGCCGGAGGGCGGCGCAGCCCTTCTCAGCGGCGTATATGACCGCAAGACGCTGGCGGACCTGGGGCGCGACGTGCCCATGAGCCGCCTGCTGTATATGACCGAGACCATCCAGCGCTGCGCCGCCGCCCTGCCGGACAGCATCCGCCAGCGCACCGACGCAGAGCTGTGTCTGCTGCGGCTGTGCGACGAGAGCCTGAACGGCGACGTGTCCGCTCTGATGGCCCGCGTCAGCGCCCTGGAGGACGCGGTGAAGCGGGGCGTTCCCGCCGCCGCACCATCCGCGCCGCAGCCCGCGCTGTCCCGTCCCGCTGCCGCCCCGGTTCGGGAGGACCGTCCTCCCCTGCCGGATGAGCCGCCGTTGCCGGACGAGCCCCCCGAAGCGGAGGACGAACGCCGCCGGGTGTTCGACGTACCCGCCCCGGCCCGGCCTGTAAAAAAAGAGGCCGCTCCCACCTCGCCGCCCGTCAGCGGTGACGAGGCCCTGTGGAGTAAGCTCATCGAACACTACAAGGGCCGCCTGCCGGTGCAGTTCCGCGTCATGCTGAACATGGCCCGCGGCGTGCTGGAGGGCGACTGCCTGACCGTGGTCTGCCGGGACGATTTCACCATGCACCAGCTGGACTGTGACGCCGTCGCCGCCGTGCTGCGGGATGTGACCTCCAACGAGGTAGGGCATCCCATCCGGGTGCAGTTCCGGGTGGGTCAGCTCACCGCCGCACCGGCCAAACGTCCCGCGCCGCCCAGGCCCGCACCCCCGCCTCCGCGGGAGGAAACGCCTGTGCCGCCGCCCCCTCCGGCGGAAGCGCCGCCGTGGGAAGCTCCGGCGGACAAGCCCGACAAGCTGAACGAGCTGCTGAAAAACGGACAGCAGCTGGATACTTTCCAAATCAAATAAAAGGAGAACAGAAATATGGCAAAGGGATACAGCGCCCGCAAGGGCTTTTCCGGCGGCGCCGGCATGATGCAGCAGCAGGCACAGATGCAGCAGAAGCTGCTGAAGATGCAGCAGGAGATGGCCAAGGCCCAGGAGGAAGTGGAGAGCCGCCAGTTTACCGCTTCCGTAGGCGGCGGCGCGGTGACGGCTGCCGTCACCGGCAAGAAGGAGCTGGTGGGTCTGACCATCAAGCCCGACGTGGTGGACGCCGAAGATGTGGAGATGCTCCAGGATCTGGTGATCTCCGCCGTCAATGAGGCGCTGCGCCAGGCCGACGAGGCCATGAACAGCTCTATGAGCAGCCTGACCGGCGGGCTGAACATCCCCGGCCTGGGCCTGTAAGCGAACTTGATAAAAAGGAAAGCCGCCCTCCGGGCGGCTTTCCTTTTTACATACATTCACAGCTCCAGCTTTTTCCCGGTGAAGCACATCACCGTGTGGGAGCGCACCACCACTTTTCCCGTTTCGTCGGCGATCTCGGCGGTGCAGAAGGCCAGCTTTCCGCCCACGCGGTCCACCCGCCCCACGGCAGTCAATGTGCTGCCCGCCGACGCGGCGGCCAGATAGTCGATGCTGGCGTTCACCGTCACCACCTTCTCCTGCCGCACCGACATGATGGCCATGCCGGTGGCCACGTCGCACAGGGAGAACAGGATGCCGCCGTGGGCGCCGCCCCAGCGGTTCAGGCTGTTCTCCTGCATGGGCAGCACGATGGTGGCCGTGCCATCATCGGCATCGGTCATGCGCATATAGTTGTGTGTCAGAAAGGGCTCGTTGTCGTTGCAGAAATGCAGCAGCTTGTCCCGCAGCTCAGGCGTCATGCTTTGCGTCCTCCTCCGTCTCCTTTGCCTTCGTGTCCTTCGCCCGGCCCACATAGGCGTAGGCCTCCGTGGGCATATCCCGCCGCTGTAGGCGGCGGTCCATCAGGAACTTCACCAGCTCCTGTATGCAGGCAAACACCGGCACGCCCAGGAACATCCCCAGCACGCCGCCGAAGCCGCCGCCCACCAGAATGGCCACAATGACCCAGAAGCTGGAGATGCCGGTGGCATCGCCCAGGATCTTCGGGCCCAGGATGTTGCCGTCAAACTGCTGCAGGACCACGATGAAGATCACGAAGATCAGGCACTGCTTGGGGCTGACCAGCAGGATCAGGAATGCCGAGGGCACAGCCCCCAGGAACGGGCCGAAAAATGGAATCACGTTGGTCACGCCCACCACCACGCTGACCAGCGGCGTGTAGGGCATGTTCAGGAGCGAGCAGCCGATAAAGCAGATGATGCCGATGATAAGGGAGTCCAGCAGCTTGCCCCGGACAAAGCCGGAGAAAATGCGGTCTACCGTCCGCGTGCCGCGCATCACCGCGTCCGCCTTCTTCTCCGAAAAGGCGGCGTACACCGCCTTGCAGCACCGGGCCAGGCTCTTCTCCTTCATGCCCATCAGGTAGATGGACACGATGATGCCCACGATCAGGTCAAAGGCAAAGCCCACCGCGCCCCGGATGCCGCTCCAGATACCGTTGGTCAGCGGCACGACAGCCTTCTGCGCCCAGGGCAGCACCTTGTCCGTCAGGAACGCCATGCCGTCGGTATACCGCTCGGTAATGAGCCCTGCCAGCCAGACGGCGATCTCATTCTCGCTATCCAGCAGCCCATCGGCCCAATCGTAGATCTTGCGGTAATACGCCTCGGCGTTGTTGATCAGGCTGGTCACGCTGTCCACCAGCTGGGGGATCAGCACGCTCATCAGCAGATACAGCAGGAAGATGACCACTGCCTCCGTCAGCAGAATGCTGACCAGCCGCAAGCCGCCGGAGTGGTTCTTCAGCTCCCGCTTGGGGAACAGCTTCTTCCACCCCGCCCCGATGACCTTTTCCAGCCAGGACATCACCGGTGTCAGCAGGTAGGCGATGGCCACGCCGTACAGCACCGGCGCGAGAATGGACGCCAGCTTGGACAGGAAGCGCTGCAGCACGCCGTTCTGATAGAACGTGTCATAAAACACCAACACGGCGCAGACCGTCAGAAACGCCGTAAGACCCCACTTAAAATATTGTGTCCTTTTCAACGCAAAGCCTCCCCATCCCGTTTTTTTCTATCATACCCGACCATTCGCCATTTTGCAAGAGGTTTCCGCCCTTGCAGTGCGCGGACCACCCGGCGGTGCGCAGGGAATGCCTGTTGCAATTCTGCCGGGGATATGGCATAATAGTCGAACACCCTGCGCCTTGACGGCGTAAAAACGATGATATGTGAGGGTCGCACTATGAAAAAGCTCTTGTTTATCGTCAATCCACGAGCAGGAAAGACAAAATCCACCGCACCGCTGTTCGACGCGGTGGCAGCCTTCTCCCGCGCCGGTTATCTGGTGCGGGTGTTCGTCACGGAGGCCGGCGGCCAGGCCCGTGACATCGCCGCCAAATGGGGCGGACAGTATGATCTGGTGGTCTGCGCCGGCGGCGACGGCACGCTGAACGAGACCATCTCCGGCCTGATGCAGCTGGAGCAGCGCCCGCCGCTGGGCTATCTGCCCAACGGCAGCACCAATGACTTTGCCGCCAGCCTGCACCTTCACACCACGGTGGCGACCGCGGCCCGGGCTGTGGCCGGCGGCATTCCCTATTCTCTGGATATTGGGCGGCACAATGACCGGTACTTTGCGTATGTGGCGTCCTTCGGCGCTTTTACGCGCTCGTCCTACTCCGCGTCCCAGGCAGCAAAAAATGCGTTGGGACATTTTGCGTACATATTGGAAGGACTGGGCGACCTGGACTCCCTGCGGCCGTACCGCTGCGCCATCGACGCGGACGGGGAGCATTTCGAGGGAGATTTCATCTTCGGGGCGGTCTGCAACTCCACTTCTTTGGGCGGATTAGTGAAATTAGACCCGAAACACGTTTCGATGAACGACGGAACGCTTGAATTGTTGCTGCTGCGGATGCCGAAAACGGCGCTGGATCTGCAAAACCTCATCACGGCCATGACGCGGATGCAGTACGACTATCCCGGCGTGATCTTCCGGCACGTCAAAAACGTAGTGCTGACAACGAACGAGAACATCTCCTGGTCGCTGGACGGGGAGTATGCTGCCAGTGCGCCGCGGGTGGAGATACAGTGTCTGCCGGGGGCGATAGAATTGGTACATTAAGCGCCAAAACTGGAAATTCACCTTGCATTTTTCTTTAATTCTTTTGGAAATATCTTATAAGACCTTGTATACAGATGCAGACTTTTCTTATAAAAATTTGAAAAAACCGGAAAGAGCGCCGCGGCATCGCCGCGGCGCTCTTTTGTGTGTTTTTCTTAGCCGAAGAAGTCCGTTAGCTGACCGTAGAGGATGAGGATCATGCACAGAGGGGTGATGTACTTGACGCAGACCTTGAAGAAGCCGTAGCCGCCCATGGCGTGGCCGGACTGCTCGCACTCGTCCTTGACCATGTCCGGGCCGACCTCCCAGCCGATCATCAGGGACATCAGCAGCGCGCCAAACGGCATCATGACGCCCTCAGACAGCATATCGAAGAAGTCCAGCCAGCAGTCGTTCCACATACGGATGGAGGTTTCAGGCAGGTTCAGCAGCTTCCACGGTGTGAAGCTGGCACCGCCCAGCTGGTCGGCGCAGACCAGGATGCAGCCCAAGCCCACGGCGGCGGCGGCGATGAGGGTGTACGCCTTGCGCTTGTCGCCCTTACCGGCATCACGGGCCTTATCCACGAAGTGGGCCACGATGACCTCCAGCAGGGAGATGGAGGAG
>ERZ825137.5312-NODE-5312-length-12033-cov-20.107280_pt1 | contig 12033 bp, 9 predicted proteins | sample MGYA00519873_ERZ825137 | MGnify/ENA primary metagenome ERZ825137 (study PRJEB31778, sample SAMEA3449190) | human gut metagenome | biome: human gut; feature: human-associated habitat; material: faeces | place: United Kingdom | collected 2010/2012 ... | reverse complement strand
TCATTCTTCACTATTCACTCTTATCTCGCCCGCAAGGGCGCTGCCCCCGCCCTACGCTATTCGCTATAAATTCAATTTGTGCAAAGCACCCGCTCCGCTTCACTTCACATTACCCAAACACAAAAGGCACTCGAAAGAGTGCCTTTTGCTGTGTGAAAAAATCTATATCAGCCGACATCTGTTTTCAGCGTGTCGATGATATTATCGTCCTTAATCCTGTCAATCGAATAGAACAGTGCGCTTTCGATTATAAGGAATACCGCAACCACCGCAATGAGATACGGCATAATATGCAGCTTGAAGCCGTAGTCAAAGCTGTTTGCAAGCGCCTTATACATCAGGAAGTGTATCGCAACGCTTACGGGTATGGAGAAAATGAGCGACCTTGCTCCGTAACGGAAGGATTCAAGGTAAATCATCTTCTTGAACGACTTCGGCGTCATACCGACGGAGCGTATCATTGCAAACTCTCTTCGTCTTTCGTTCATTGAATTCGAGATGGTGTTGATGATATTCATTATCGAGATTATCGTGATAAGCGTTATAAAGCCGTAAATGAATACCTTTGTGATTTTAAGGATATTGTTTATTGCTTCCATAGAGTTACTTGACTCGCTGAATTGGATTTCTATACTCGGGTCAGCCTCGGTTATCCTGTTGCCGATGTTCTCAACCACGGCGTCGGGGTCAGAGCAGTTGATGTATGCTTGCGCCTGAGTGTAGCTTTGAGTGAAAAACTTATCCGCAAAGTCCATTGACATTATGAACACGGGGTGCGCCGTATATTGGAGCGAACAGGTGGGGTTGTTCCACGCCTCGGCTGTCTGTTTACCGATTCTGAAAGCGGCGTCGCTGTATATCGGCGTGTTGTTGTCATCGTCAAAGCCGGTCTGCACCTGTGCCGTGATGACGGTGTTCTGAACATTGATTACGGGAGACGACTTAATGCTTTTGCCGTTATCTCTTCTGTATGCGAGGTCAAGGAGAACCGCAGCGGGTGAGTCCTGATTGTGATACTTTTCCGTGTTCTCGCCGAGCTGATTAAGATACGAGTCGAAAGAAGCGTTGTCCATAAACAGGACTTCGCAGTTGAGCTCATTGTTGTTGCCGTAGCCTATCTTGCTCTCCTCGCCGTCCTTGAAGAGGGCAGGGTCTATCTTTGCGGTTTCGATTATCGTCATATAGCAGTCGTCAATTCCGCTTTCCTGTTCTACCGCATTAAAGAGCAGCTCTCTTTTTTCTCTCGGCACGCCTACCGAGCAGTCAACGGTTGAGGAAAATTCGGTGTTCATAACATCGGAGAACATACTGCTGAAATTCATAACCGTAAGGAAAACGACAACGCTCAAAAACAGTGAAAATACAATATTGCGTGAACGCCTGCCGTTGCGCTTGTAGTTCTTTACGGCAAGCACGCCCTCATAGCCGAATATTTTGCCCGCAAACTTTGAAGTACGGAGCTTTTTCGGATTTTTGACCTTGAGAGTGCCTGCCTGGCGTATAGCCTCGATAGCAGTCGTTTTTGAAGCCTTTTTTGCGGGAATGTATGACGATATAAATATTGTGATTGCACTTGCAAGCACCGTGCCGAGGATTACGAGCCAGTTTACATATACCTTGAGCGTGCCGTCGTACTCAACCGCCATAGTCGCCATAAACGCCGCCTTGATGCACTCAAAGGTTATCGCAATACCGCCTATTCCCGATAAAATTCCCACGGGAATGCCTATAAGCCCGAGTATAAAGCCCTCAAAATAAACGGAGGCTCTTTTTTGCTTTTTCGTTGCGCCGACAGAGGCAAGCATACCGAGGTATTTCGCCCTTTCCTGATACGACACGGCAAAGCTGTCGTATATCATAAATATCGAAACAATCGCAATGATAAGAAGCAGTATTCCCGCAAAGCCTATAAGCGAGCTGAGAATGGAGTTGCTCTTCATAATGCCCGAATAGGTAAAAAGCTCCGTGTTATAGGAGTAACCGTCAATTCCGTCGCCGAGGGCTCTTGAGGTTGCGTCCGCTTTGTCCCAAATCGAATTGTCAAGCTTGTTATAACGCACATAGACATTTGCCGTATCAAGCTGTTTTACCGTTTCGCCGTCATAGCCCATAAAAATGTTTTCGTTGTCCGTGGCTGAAACGGCACTTTCCGTGTAACCGACAACAAGAAATTCCTTTGATACGATTTCGCCGTCGTCCTTTTCAATGTCGAGCGTTACCCTGTTGCCTATGGCGTATTTTTCATCCTTTTCCGCAAAGTCTTTGACAACGAGTATTTCCTTGCTGCTGTTCGGGTATCTGCCTGCACTGACCTTAACATTCCTCATCGAAAACCAGTTGAGGTCAACGGTAAATATGTTTTCCGAGGTTTGCGTTTTGTCGCCCTCTTTCGGAACGCTCATTCCGTAAAAGGCGGAGAGCCCAAACTCGTCAATGTTTTTATCGTTCTGATAAACGCTTTTGTGTTCGATAAAATCCGAATCCCTGAACTTTGCGTGCCAGTTTCCGTCAACGGCAAGCGTTACATTCTGGAAGTATTTTACGAATGAAATTGCGCTTGTGAAAACCGCCGTAACCATTGCGACGGAAACGATAATCGCAAGCAAGGTCAGAACACTGCGCTTTTTATGCGTCTTGATGTGTCGGAGCGTGAGAGTGTTTACAATGTTCACTTATCTCACCTCGTCTCTCAAAATCTTTCCGTCGCCTATTTCAATTACTCTGTCGGCGGAAAGGGCAATGCGTTCGTCGTGGGTGATTATAATTACGGTCTGCTTGTTTTCCTTGTTGAACTGCCTTAAAAGCTTGATGATCTCCTTGCTGTTTTCGCTGTCGAGGTTACCCGTGGGCTCGTCCGCAAGCAAAAGGGCGGGGGAGTTAAGCAGAGCCCTGCCTATGGACACCCTCTGTTGCTGACCGCCCGAAAGCTCGTTGGGGAGGTGGTTGAGCCTTTTGTCGAGACCTAATTTTTCGACAAGCATATCGACCTGCTTTTTGTCGGGTCTCCTGCCGTCGAGCAAAAGCGGAAGAGTGAGGTTTTCCTCAACCGTCAGAATGGGAATGAGGTTGTAGAACTGATAGATAAGACCTATCTGCCTGCGGCGGAAAATCGCAAGCGCCGTTTCGTCAAGCTTGCTTATATCCGTACCGTTTATAATGACCTCGCCGCTTGTCGGCACATCAACTCCGCCGAGAATGTGGAGAAGCGTCGATTTACCCGAACCCGAGGGACCTACGATAGCGATAAACTCGCCCTGTTCCACGCTGAAGGATACATTGTCGAGAGCTTTGACAAGAGTGTCGCCGTCCCCGTATGTTTTACACAAATTTTTTGTTTCAAGAATTTTCATAGCATATCTGCTCCTTTCAACGCCTATATTAAAGCCCCAAGGTTACAATCGGGTTACAAAAACGGTTACAGTTTTGTCATATTATCGACTTGTAGAATTTTATGCTGAAAACAGAGCCCTTTCCTTTTTCGCTCTCGACCGAAACGGAGGCGTTTTCCTTTGCAAGTATCTCCTTTGAAAGCGCAAGACCTATGCCCACGCTGTCCGCAGAGGAGTTTTTACCGTGCCAGAAGCGCTCAAAGATATGCGGCAAATCCTCTTTGTCAATTCCGCAGCCCGTGTCGCTTATTGTGAACTCGCTGTATATGTTCGTGTCGTTTGCGGTAATTTTAAGCCTGCCGCCGGGCTCGGAATGTTCGATGCAGTTTTTGATAATGTTCTTTATCGCCTCGTCCGTCCAGTTCTTATCTCCTGTAAAGTTAAAAGGCTTTACATCTTTTTCCACGGCTATATTCTTTAATTCAAGGCTTAACAGGAACGGGGCAAGACAGTCCTCTGCGGTCTGTACCGAGGAAAGCTCCGTTTTGTTGAACTCGACGGCGTCGGCGTCAAGCTTTGAAAGCTTCAAGAGCGTTGCGGTAAGCCAATTCATTTTGTCAACCTGCGTTTCGATTATGTCGACAAACTCCGTCCGCTTGTCGGAGTCTGGCTCCGCTTTGAGCAAATCGGTCATAACCGTAATCGAGGTAAGCGGAGTTTTAAGCTGATGGGTTATGTCGGCAAGCGAGTCCACAAGGAACAGCTTCTCACGCCGCAGCTCTTCGTTTGTCGTCCTCAGCTTTACGACAACCTTATATATGTTGTTTTTGAGAATGGAAAACTCGCCCTCGGAGTTGTCGCTGACATCAAGCGAGTAATCGCCCGAGCAGACAAGCGAGAGGTATCTGTTAAGCTCTTTGAGGTAATCCATCTGCTTTTTCTTCCAAATGCAGAAAAGCGTGATTATAACGGCGGACAGCAAAAGGCAGATAACCCCGCACACGGGATTTATCACAGCCGCCGCAACGGAAGCAACGGCGGACAGGCAGACGCATATTGTTACTGTTTTTACAAAATCGGATTTTTTCATTTCATCAAATACCCCAATCCTCTGACGGTTTTTATATACTGCGGGTCGTTCGGGTCCTCTTCTATCTTGTCACGCAGTCTTTTTATATACACGGTCAGTGTGTTGTCGTTTACAAAGTCGCCGTCAACATCCCAAATTTCTTCAAGCAGCTTGCGGCGGGTCAGCACGGAGCCCCTGTTATTTACAAACGACAGCAGAAGCCTGTATTCCATAGCGGTCAGAACGATTTCCCCGCCGTTGAGCATAACCTTTGCCTCAGCCGTGTTTACCGACAGGTCGCCGATTTTTACAATCCCGTCAGCCGTCTCTTTTGAATAGCGGCGAAGCACGCTTTTTATTCTCGCAAGCAGCTCACGCACACGGAACGGCTTTGAGATATAGTCGTCCGCACCGAGGTCGAAGCCCGTTACGACATTTATTTCGTCGTCGTAGGCGGTAAGGAAGATAACGGGCAGGTCGCCCTTTGATTTTATGAGCGAGCACACCTCGTACCCGTTTCCGTCAGGCAGAGTGAGGTCGAGAATATAGAGGTCGAATTTTTCTTTTTCAACCGTCTCTTTAGCCTCGGCAACCGTTTTTACAAGCGTAACTTCGTAATTTTCGCTTTCAAGCGTATATGAAAGCCCGATACCGATTGCCTCGTCGTCCTCGAGCACGAAAATTTTCATAAAATCACCTCGGATTTATTGTAGCATAAGCGAAAGACAATTTCCATTACAGTTTTGTAAGATTTGATATGGTAAAGGTTTGTCGTATTTCCATATATTTTATATTTCTAAAGCGACAATTTTGTTATTTATTGTAGAAAAGCGAATCGGTTTGTGATAAAATTTATATTTATACGGGAAATACTTGTCAATTTTTTAACATACATTTTCCGTTTGATTTCACTTACAAACTTTTATATAAAAAGGAGTCTTCGTATGTACAAGATCTTACGAAAGAAAAACTTGAATCCTACTGTTACGCAGATGGAGATTGAAGCGCCGTTGGTTGCCAAAAAGGCAAAGCCCGGTCAGTTCATTATTCTGCGTGTCGATGAGGAGGGCGAGAGAATACCGCTCACCGTTGCGGGTACGGACCCCGAGGAGGGCTCCGTCAAGATAATCTTCCAGATTGTCGGCGCAACCACAGAGAAATTAAATCACAAAGAACAGGGCGACTTTTTGCAGGACTTTGTAGGTCCGCTCGGAGTTGCCACACATACGGACGGCATTAAAAAGGTTTGCATAATCGGCGGCGGCGTAGGCTGTGCCATTGCAATGCCCGTAGCGCAGGAGTTCCACAGGCTCGGTGCGGATGTCACAAGCATTATCGGCTTCAGAGACCAAAACCTTGTTATCCTCGAGGACGAGTTCAAGGCGTGCTCCGACCGTATGATACTTATGACCGACGACGGCTCTTACGGCAGACACGGCAATGTTACCGTTCCGCTCAAGGAAATGCTCGAAGCGGGCGAGAAGTTTGATATGATAATCACGATAGGTCCGCTTATTATGATGAAATTCGTAACCCTTACCGCAAAGCCGTTCGGCGTGCCCGTTACGGTTTCGATGAACCCGATTATGATTGACGGTACGGGAATGTGCGGCGGATGCCGTCTCACACTTAACCGTGACGGTAAAAAGATTACGAAGTTTGCCTGTGTTGACGGTCCCGACTTCAACGGCTATGAGGTCGATTTTGACGAGGCTATGTCAAGAGGCAGAATGTATACCGATTTTGAACGCCATGCTTATGACGAAGCATGCAATCTTTTCAAGAAAGCTTAACAGGGGGTATTAACAATGGCAATAGTACAGAAAAAGCATGAAATGCCCACTCAGGCACCTGAGGTCAGAGCAAAGAATTTCAAGGAGGTCGCTCTCGGTTATTCCGAGGAGACGGCTCTTGCGGAGGCACAGAGATGTCTCAACTGCAAGAACAGACCGTGCGTCGGCGGCTGTCCCGTTAATGTTCATATTCCCGATTTTATAGCAAAAATTAAAGAGGGTGACTATGAGGGAGCATACCGTGAAATTTCCCTTTCGTCAACGCTTCCCGCTGTCTGCGGCAGAGTTTGCCCGCAGGAGAGTCAGTGCGAGAGCAAATGTACCCTCGGAATTAAGTTTGAACCCGTCGGCATAGGCAGACTTGAACGCTTTGTTGCCGATTGGCACAACGAAAACCAAAAAGAAGCACCCGTTGTTCCCGAATCAAACGGACATAGGGTTGCGATTGTGGGTTCGGGCCCCTCGGGTCTTACCTGTGCGGGCGACCTTGCAAAGAAAGGTTACAAGGTTACGGTCTACGAGGCTTTACATACCGCAGGCGGCGTGCTTGTTTACGGTATTCCCGAGTTCAGACTTCCAAAGTCGATAGTTGCAAAAGAGGTTGATACTCTTAAAGCTCTCGGCGTGGATATTGAAACCAATGTCGTTATCGGCAAAACTCTCACGATTGACGAGCTGTTCGATATGGGCTATGAGGCTGTATTTGTAGGTTCGGGCGCAGGACTTCCGAACTTTATGGGAATTCCAGGCGAGTCGCTCAAGGGCGTTTATTCCGCAAACGAATTTTTGACAAGAAGCAATCTTATGAAAGCATATAAGGACGACCCGGTAACGCCTATAATGAAAGGCGGAAAGGTTGCGGTAATCGGCGGCGGCAATGTTGCGATGGACGCTGCGAGAACTGCGCTTCGCTTAGGTGCCGACAAGGTATATATCGTTTACCGCCGTTCAATGGACGAGCTTCCCGCAAGAAAGGAAGAGGTCGAGCACGCAATGGAGGAGGGAATTGATTTCCGTCTCCTCAACAATCCCGTTGAAATCCTCGGCTACAACAATCCCGACGACCCGAGAGACCCCAAAAACGGCTTTGTCACGGGTATGAAATGCATTAAGATGGAACTCGGCGAGCCCGACGCAAGGGGCAGAAGGCGTCCTATCCCGATTGAGGGCAGTGAATTTGTGCTCGATGTCGATACGGTTGTCGTTTCAATCGGCACATCGCCCAACCCGCTTATCAAGAGCACCACAAAGGGTCTTGAAGTCAACGAAAGAGGCGGCATTATCATCAACGAGGACGGACTTACCTCGAGAGACTCCGTATATGCAGGAGGCGACGCAGTCACGGGTGCGGCAACGGTTATTTCCGCTATGGGCGCAGGCAAGGTTGCCGCAAAGGCTATCGACGAACAGTTGAGCAAATAATTTTATTTATGATATTTTAAGGGTTAAAAATTTTATGTGAAACAGGAGGGGGCTATGGCGAAGGAATTTGATTTCGGCGTTGTTGACGAAATTCTCTCAAAGCACGAAGCGGCGGAGCTGTCAACAATCGCTATCCTTCAGGATATCCAGGAGCATTATCACTACTTGCCCAAGGAAATTTTTCCGTATGTCGCAAAGGCGATAGGCGTGGGCGAGGCAAGACTTTACGGAGTGGCGACATTCTATGAAAACTTTTCCCTTGAACCCAAGGGAAAGTATGTAATTCGCTGCTGTGACGGTACGGCGTGCCATGTAAGAGGTTCGCTGCCTATTCTCGACCAGCTTCGAAAGACGCTGGGGCTCAGCGAGGAGAAAAAGACCACGGACGACTTGAATTTTACGGTTGAGACGGTTTCCTGTCTCGGAGCCTGCGGTCTTGCGCCGGTTCTTACCGTGAACGGCGTCGTTCATCCGGCTATGACGCCCGAAAAGGCGCTTGACCTTCTTGAGGACTTGAAAGAAGAGCTCGAAAAGGAGGCGGAGGAATAATGGAAAAGCTTAAATCAAGGCAGGACCTTATTGCTCTGCGTGAGGAGTGCGTCAAGGCTTTCGAGGCGGAGGAGACAAAAATCCTTGTCTGCGGAGGAACGGGTTGCGTTGCAGGCGGCTCGCTTGACATTTACGCAAGGCTTAAAGAACTGCTTGAAGAAAGAGGAATTCCCGTTGAGGTCGAATTGGCTCACGAACCGCACGACGGAGTTGTCGGTATGAAAAAAAGCGGCTGTCACGGCTTCTGCGAGATGGGTCCGTTGGTTCGCATTGAGCCGTCGGGCTGGCTTTACACCAAGGTTAAGCTTGAGGACTGCGAGGAGATTGTCGAAAAGACGATTATCGGCGGCGAGAACATAGAAAGGCTTGCCTACAAGCAAGACGGTAAGGTTTATCAGAAGCAGGAGGAAATCCCGTTTTACAAAAAGCAGACCCGTATCGTTCTCGGCTCCTGCGGCCATATCAATGCGGGCTCCGTGCGTGAGTATCTTGCGGTGGGCGGCTACAAGGCGTTTGAAAAATGCCTTTTCGATATGCAGCCCGAGGAGATAATCAAGGTAATTTCCGACTCTAATCTCCGAGGCAGAGGAGGCGGCGGTTTCCTGTGCGGCAAAAAATGGGCTTCCTGCGCCGCTCAAAAAGAAAATCCGAAGTACATAGTCTGTAACGGCGACGAGGGCGACCCCGGTGCGTTTATGGACCGTTCGGTTATGGAGGGCGACCCCCACAAGCTGCTTGAGGGTATGATGATTGCGGGTCTTGCCATAGGCTCGTCGGACGGATATATCTATGTCCGTGCGGAATATCCGCTTGCGGTCGAAAGGCTTAAAATGGCTATTGCTCAGGCGGAGGACTGCGGACTTCTCGGCGAAAATATCCTCGGCACGGGCAAATCGTTCAAAATACATATTAACAAGGGCGCAGGCGCTTTTGTCTGCGGCGAGGGCTCGGCTCTTACCGCTTCCATTGAGGGTAAGAGGGGTATGCCCCGTGTCAAGCCGCCGAGAACGGTTGAACACGGACTTTTCGGCAAACCCACAAACCTCAACAATGTTGAAACCTATGCCAATGTGCCCGAAATTATAAACAGGGGCGCCGAGTGGTACAAGTCGATAGGCCCCGAAAACAGCCCCGGAACAAAGGCTTTTGCTCTTACGGGTACAATTCAGAACACGGGTCTTATCGAGGTGCCCATGGGCACTACTCTGCGTGAGGTCATTTTTGACATCGGCGGAGGTATGCGAGGCGGCACAAACTTCAAAGCCGTGCAGATAGGCGGTCCGTCGGGCGGATGCCTTACGGAAAAGGAACTTGACATTCCGCTTGATTTCGACTCGCTTAAAAAGGTCGGCGCAATGATAGGCTCGGGAGGTCTTGTCGTTATGGACGACAAAACCTGTATGGTCGAGGTTGCACGCTTCTTTATGAACTTTACGCAGAACGAGTCGTGCGGCAAGTGCGTTCCGTGCCGTGAGGGTACAAAGCGTATGCTTGAAATCCTCGAAAGAATTACCCAGGGTAAGGGCAAGGACGGCGACATAGAGCTTCTTGAAGAGCTTGCCGACACAATTTCAAACACCGCCCTTTGCGGACTCGGCAAAACCGCTCCGTCTCCGGTAATTTCGACTATCAAAAATTTCCGTGATGAATACGAGGCTCATGTTTACAGAAAACGCTGTCCCGCAGGAGCTTGCAGTAAGCTCAATATCTATGTTATCGACCCCGAGCGTTGCAGAGGCTGCTCAAAATGCGCAAGGAACTGCCCTGTCGGCGCAATTACCGGTCAGGTCAGGTCGCCTTATGTTATCGACCAGGATAAATGTATCAAGTGCGGCGCTTGTATGAGCAACTGTGCGTTCGCCGCTATAAGGAGGGAGGACTGATGATGCTTGAAAATATGATGGAAATCGACGGTATCCCCGTTAAAATAGAGGGCGAGAGAAACCTTCTTGAAGTAATCAGCAAAACAGGCATTAAGCTTCCCGTTTTCTGCTACCATTCCGACCTCTCGATTTACGGCGCTTGCCGTATGTGTATGGTTGAGGACGAAAAGGGCAGACTTATGGCTTCCTGCTCCACCGTTCCGAAAGCCGGAATGAAAATTAAAACCAACACGGGCAGACTTCGCAGATACCGTAAAAGTATCCTTGAGCTTTTGCTTGCAAGCCATTGCAGAGATTGCACCACCTGTGAAAACAGCGGAAAATGCCGTTTGCAGGAGCTTGCGGTGCAGTTCGGCATAACGGATGTCCGTTTCCCGAACGATAAGACCGAGCCCGAAAGAGACGAATCGTCTTACAGCATTATAAGGGATTCGAGCAAGTGTATTCTTTGCGGCGACTGCGTGCGTGAATGTAACGAAATTCAACATGTCGGCGCTATCGATTTTGCGTTCAGAGGCTCAAATGCAACCATCAGCACCGCCTTCAACAAGCCGATTGCGGACTCGCTTTGCGTAAACTGCGGTCAGTGTGCGGCGGCTTGCCCGACGGGCGCAATTATTGTCAGAGACGACACACAAAAGGTGTGGGACAAGATAGACGACCCCGAGGTTTTCGTTACCTGCGAAATCGCTCCGGCGGTTCGTGTGGGTATCGGCGAGGAATTGGGACTCAGTGACGGCGAATATTCAATGAACAGGATTATCGCCGCTCTCCACCGTATGGGCGTAGATAAGGTTTACGACACCGTAACGGGTGCAGACCTTACGGTTATTGAGGAGACAAATGAGTTTATAAACCGTCTTGAAAACGGCGGAACGCTTCCGTTGTTTACCTCCTGTTGCCCTGCGTGGGTATCGTTTGTGGAGAAGAAATATCCCGAATTTCTCCCCAATGTGTCAACCTGCCGTTCGCCTATGAGTATGTTCTCGGCGGTTATAAAGGAATATTACAAGGATAAGCTTCCCGAGGGTAAGACAAAGCACTATCACTTTGCGCTTATGCCCTGTACGGCAAAGAAGAGCGAGGCAAAGCGCCCCGAATTTGACGGCTGTACCGATGATGTTATCACAACGCAGGAGCTTATCGGTATGATTAAGAAGTCGGGCATTATGTTCAACGAGCTTGAACCCGAGGCTGTCGATATGCCGTTCGGCGAAATGACGGGCGCAGGTGTGATATTCGGCGTTACGGGCGGCGTTACGGAGGCTGTTTTGCGCTATGTTGCGGGCGACAGCTCAAAGACGACCCTTACGCAGATTGAATACACGGGCATAAGAGGTCTTGAGGATGTCAAGGAAGCCGAAATTCCTTACGGCGACCGCACTCTTAAAATTGCCGTTACTTCGGGTCTTGCAAACGCAAGGAAGATAATCAAGGGAATTAAGAGGGGAGAACTCCATTACGACCTTGTAGAGGTTATGGCTTGCCGAGGCGGATGTATTTCGGGTGCAGGTCAGCCCTATATCTCGCACAGACACCGCATCAAGCGTGCGGACGGGCTTTACCGCTCGGACAAGAGCAGCGTAATTAAGTGTTCGCAGGACAACAAGCTTATCGGCGAGCTTTATAAGGGCGTGCTCGACGGAAAAACCCACGAGCTTCTCCATGTCGATTATGTAAAAACTAAATAACATTATTTGCTTACCGCACCGCCTCGCCCATATGGGCGGGGCGGTGCTTTTTCGAAAGAGGCAGCGCCCTTACGGGCGAGATAAGAGTGAATAGTGAACAGTGAAGAGTGAAGAGTGGAAAGTTGTATAATAAAAACGGACAGCACAACTTGAAAAATATATCATATGGTGTAGGGCGGGGGCTTGCTCCCGCCGAAATATCATTATAAATCAACGGATACAATCAAATTATATTTCATATTATACCGTAGGGACAGGGCTCGCCCCTGTCCGAATTTAATATATCCCACCTCGGAC
>ERZ825137.5311-NODE-5311-length-12035-cov-2.800751_pt1 | contig 12035 bp, 9 predicted proteins | sample MGYA00519873_ERZ825137 | MGnify/ENA primary metagenome ERZ825137 (study PRJEB31778, sample SAMEA3449190) | human gut metagenome | biome: human gut; feature: human-associated habitat; material: faeces | place: United Kingdom | collected 2010/2012 ... | reverse complement strand
GTAACGCACTGGTGGTATACTTTGCTGTGTCGCGGCAGTGTCCCTGAGGAGGACGCCGTCAGGATAAAAGGGAAAAGCGAGGGATGCTATGAAAGCGGTAGTGTATAAGGAAAAAGGTGTTTTCAGCCTGGAGGAAAGGCCTGTCCCCGTACTTCAGGAGCCTGGAGACGCCATCGTTAAAGTGACATTATGCTCCATTTGTTCCAGCGACCTCCATATCAGGCATGGCAGTGTTCCCCGGGCGGTTCCGGGGACGATTGTAGGACATGAGATGGTGGGGGAAGTGGTGGAGGCCGGTTCCGGAGTGAAGAAATTCAGGCCCGGCGACCGGGTGAGCGTCAATGTGGAGACCTTTTGCGGGGAATGCTTTTACTGCAGGAAGGGATTTGTGAATAATTGTACGGATGCCCATGGCGGATGGGCGCTGGGCTGCCGGATTGACGGCGGGCAGGCGGAATATGTGAGGGTGCCGTTTGCCGATAACGGCCTGAACCGGATCCCGGAAGCGAATGCAAGAACCAAGGCCGAGGAATTACTCGAACGGGTAGGGCTACCGGTTGACACACAGAAGAAAGCCGGGAAATACTCCCGGGGTATGCGCCAACGCCTCGGACTGGCAGATGTGCTGATCAAACAACCGGAAGTGATTATCCTTGACGAACCGACATCCGGCATTGACCCGGCAGGGGTTCAGGAATTCATGGATTTGATCCGGCAACTGAGAGAGGAAAACGGGCTGACCGTACTATTCTCTTCCCATCACCTGGATCAAGTTCAGCAAATCTGTGACCGGGTAGGCCTGTTCGGGGGAGGTAAACTCTTGGCAGAAGTCAACGTCAACGAGTTACAAAACGAGGAACACGGGCTCGAAAATATGTATAACCGTTATTTCGGAGGAGGAAAAAGCCATGAATAAAATACAAAGTCCGTTCTGGGTTATTGTCCGTAAAGAAGTGGCCGACCATGTCAGAAGCTGGAAATTCATTATCCTAATAGCCATTATCGCACTGACTTGCATGGGTTCCCTCTACACGGCATTAACCAATATCGGGGCAGCCATCAAACCCAATGATCCCGACGGTTCATTCTTGTTCTTGAAACTATTCACCGTATCCGACGGCACCCTGCCCTCGTTCGTGATCTTCATTAACTTTCTCGGACCGTTATTAGGCATCGCGCTCGGGTTTGATGCCATCAATTCCGAACAAAGCAAAGGAACGCTTAGTCGCATCCTGTCCCAACCCATTCACCGGGATTACCTGATCAATGCCAAATTCGTGGGAGCCTTGATCGTTATCGGGAGTATGTTACTAACCCTGGCACTTCTGGTTATGGGATTCGGGCTAATAGCGATAGGGATACCGCCGACCGCAGAAGAGTTTTTACGCATTATAGCCTTTGTGGTAGTTAGTATTATTTACGTGGCCTTCTGGCTGAACTTATCCATTTTCTTTTCAATAAAGTTCAAACAGGCCGCCACCTCGGCTCTGGCATGCGTGGCCGTATGGTTATTCTTCAGCGTGTTTTACAACATGATTATCAACTTGGTCGGTAAAGCCATCAGCCCCTCGGCCATGGCTAGCGCCTACCAAGTCATCAGTTATCAGAAATTCATGCTCAACCTATTGCGTTTTGCCCCGAGCATGCTCTTCAACGAGGCAACCACGACACTACTGATGCCCTCGGTTCGTAGCTTGGGTCCCTTGACCATGGAACAAGTTCATGGGGCAATCCCCAGCCCGCTACCACTGGGACAAAGTTTAATGGTCGTCTGGCCACAACTCACGGGACTGATTGCCGCCACCGTCATCTGTTTCGCACTCTCGTATGGTTCTTTCATGAGAAAGGAAATCAGATCCCGATGATGCAAAGCGGAATGTCAAAATTGTTTTTGACATTCCGCTAGTTTATAAACTTCACCAACTTTTTCCCCTCGAATTTGTGAATTCATAAAAACCACATTATCTTCGCACGACTATAAAAAACAAGTATGATTAGAACTTTTATACTGGTAGTTCAAACTGCTCCCGCAAACAACGCTGGAATGAACCTATGGGATATGGTCGTGATGGGCGGCTGGCTGATGATCCCCATATTTATATTGTCTGTTATCATTATCTACATCGCTTGCGAAAGATTCTGGCTTATTCGCAAAACAGGGCTAACGGATGTCCCTTTCATGGAAAAAATACAAGAAATCTTGAAAACCGGAAACACACGTGTCGCACTCGAAGAATGTGAAAAAGAAGGCTCCCCACTGGCACACACCATCGCCAAGGGAATCAAAATAAGTAACGAAGACCCGCAAGAAATTCGCCAGGCCATGGAAGACACGGCCAATTACGAGGTCGCCAACTTGGAACGAGGTCTTCCAACTTTAGCCACTTGTGCCGGAACCGCTCCCATGATCGGATTCTTGGGAACCGTGGTCGGGATGGTTCAATCTTTTTACGATATGTCCATGGCCGGAAACAGCATCGACATCGGTCTTCTCTCCCGGGGTATCTACACCGCCATGATCACCACCGTGGCCGGGTTAATCGTCGGAATCATCGGACAGTTAGTCTACAACTTCTTGGTTGCCCGTGTTGACAAAATCGTTTTCCGCATGGAACACTACTCTTCTGAACTTATCGAATACCTCCGTACCAAAAAATAATTTTCAATTATATCGTCATGGCAATAAAACGTAAAAGCAAGATCAACCCGAATTTCAACATGTCGTCCATGACCGACATATTTTTCCTATTGTTGCTATTCTTCATGATTTCCTCGACGCTGATCAATCCCAACGCTTTAAAATTATTATTGCCCAAAAGCACGAATCAAACTTCAGACAAACCTGTTACTGTCGTGTCTATCGACAAAAACTACACGTTCTACCTGAATGAAAAAGTAATCCCGTTCTCCATGCTGGAGCGTCGACTCGTGGAAGAACTACGGGAATTGGAAGATCCGTGTATCTCTCTTCAAGCAGATAAATCTGTTCCCTTAGAACAAATCGTGAAGGTGATGAACATTGCCAAAGATCACAACTACCGCCTTATCCTAAGCACGGAACCCGAATAGCCTCTAAAAATTCATACTACCGAATTAACACAGAACAGGTTCACGAAAAAAATAACCGTGTAGCTGAAACCTATCGTCCAAGTCGGCGTATACAACCTCACAAGTGAGCAAAACTTGACATTTATCGCTTGTAATGATTATCTCGTTGTAGATAAATATATTAGCAACAATTGTTAAACTAAAACTAACACAGTATGAAACGTTTATTATTTTTATCATTCATCGGGCTGTTTGCACAGTTTCTGGTATCATGCTATCCCGGAGGCGCTGACAACGTGGAGGAGATGGACGTTGCCATAACGAATTATGACAAAAATGCGGACTTCACCAAGTACACCACATTCTCGCTCCCCGACACTATTGTTTATTTCGTGGCAAAAGGAGAAACTCCGAACCACGAATTCGATGCCCAAATTTTACAACTGGTAAAAGACAATTTTACCCAACTCGGATACTCGTACATCGAACCGACTAGCGAGGAGGATCAACAACCGAGTCTCATTGTCACCGTATCAGCTTTCTCTAACGTGAACTACTATTATGGCTCAGACTACTGGTATAACTACTGGGGTTGGTATCCGGGATGGAACTGGATATGGGGCCCGACATGGGGTCCGGGTTGGGGGCCTTCATACCCGTGGTACCCGGTAACGGTATACTCTTACAGAAGTGGTTCCATCGTGATTGACATGATCGCAACCAACCAAGAAGCCAGCTCAACCAAGAAAGTTCCTGTACTCTGGAGTGGTATCGCCGACGGTTTGTTACAAGGATCAAAACAATCTATTATTGACAGAATGGAAACGACGATTGACCAGTGTTTCATCCAGTCACCGTACTTGAAAAAATAGTAGGATAGATCATTAATTGTCAATTTTAAATTTAAATGATTATGAGAAAGTTATTAATTATATCGCTCATACTATTCGGGCTAAGCCCATTAGTAAAAGGACAAATGCTGAACTTAAACTACCAGATGTCTGTTCCACTTGGAAAAATGAATGACTATGCCGGCAAAATGAGTTTCCGGGGTATGGATCTTGAATACCATCATTTCCTAAACGAGAAATTCTCTATCGGGGGTATGATCGGTTGGAATACGTTCTACAAGGACAAAGGTAAATTAACGGGAGACTTCCTGTTCAAAGGCAGTAAAGATATACACACGATCACCGGTTATCAATACCGTTACATCAACACGGTACCCATCATGGTGATGGGACGTTACTGGCTGACAGATCAGAACACCACGTTCAGACCTTACCTGGGACTCGGATTAGGTACCAGTTGGACAGAACTAAAAACCGATCTGGGACAATTCACTGCCACAAACGCAAGATGGCAATTTGCTTTCGCACCTGAAATAGGTACCATTATCCCCGTCAACGACCAATTTGCATTCAACATCGGGGCTAAATACACCTACGGAACCAAATCTGGCAAAGTAGAAGCCATGCAAAACTTCACGATCAGTGTAGGTATCGTTTTTACGGGAAATTAAACAGGTTAAAACAACTAGGTAATCAATAGGGAGGCGTGTCAAAAGAGATTTTTGGCACGCCTTTAATTTATATAACTCTGACGTTACTGATTCAACCATTGTTTGAACTCTTGAATTCTCTCGGAACTCACGATTGCCTCAATTCCAGCAGGAGGTACCGGGATTAACACGATCTTGATTCTACTATTGGAGTATTTCACCATTTCTTTGATCGAATTATAGCTGATAATAAATTTTCTGTTGATCTTGAAAAACTGTGCCGGATTCAACTTCGTCTCTATACCACTGATCGTTTGATCCAAAATATAATTTTGCCCATCACGGGTGAAAAGTACCAGATACTTCCCGTCTGCCATGAAATAGGCAACATCTCCCACCGTCACGGACTTCATCTTCGTCCCCACGGTAACCAAAAAACGCTCTTGATACACGGTCAACGATGCCACGGGGAAAGGAGTATTCGTCGGCGAAAGCGATTCCAGCTTATTCAAAGCTTGCTGCAATTCCTCCTTGTCAAAAGGCTTTAATATATAGTCAATCCCTTGGTACTTGAATGCCTTCAGCGCGTATTCATCATAAGCCGTGATAAAAATAACCGGTGCCGTAACCTCCACCTGCTCGAAAATATCGAAACTCTGCCCGTCCCCCAGATGAATATCCATAAAAATCACATCGGCCTTATTCTTCTTCAACCACTTCACGCTCTCGCTCACCGAATCCAGTTTCGTCAATATCGTGATCTCTGGGGCCACCTCTCCCAACAACCGTTCAAGCTCTGCCGCAGCAAGATATTCATCCTCAATTATAATTGCATTCATAGGCTATTTTTATCAATACTTCCTCCGGATGATTCTTTCATCCATCGTTTCAGTATTCACAAAAATAGCGAAAATAATTCACGAAACAATAAAAATAGCCGTGGGGAACCACCCCCACGGCCTTCCAACTACTAGATCAACCTAGTAACATACAAATTAATTGTGCAAATTCGGATTAGATTCCGTTGCTTCTTTCGGGAAAGATATGGTATAACGAACATCATCTTGAGTTAGAGTTGCCGTTCTCTCTTCACCATTTAAAACATAGGTTTTCTCCATACTTGGGCGAGTAGTACGACGTAAATCAAACCACCGATGTCCCTCGATTGCTAATTCTCTTGCACGTTCATTAGCAATTTCCTCAATTAACTGATTCTGATTCATACCATCTATCTCGACAGCTTTTTCCGCATAATAATCCGGAGTTAATCGATTAACCATCAATTCTTTTAATCGAGTCTTTGCGAGTTCAAGTCTTCCTTCCACATGAGCCGCAGCTTCTGCCGCAATCAAATATATTTCTCCACTCCTGAAGGTAATTCTCGCATTATTACCGTATTCTCTTTTACATACATAATAATCTCCATTCTCTTTAAAATATACCCCTAAACGTTTATCGCCCGCTTGATTATATTTCTCCAATAATTGAGAGGTAATATGCATTCCTCCATTCAAATAGTAACTACCAATCACTTCCAAAGACATGATCGCCTCTTTAGATGTAACTAAAGCCGGATCTCCCGCTGTTGCCTCATTCAAATTTTCTAAAGAACATGAAGGGATCAATTCTTCTGCCAATTCTAAGGCATCTTCCCAATCTTGATGGTATAGTCTCACTCTGGCTTCAAGAGCCATAGCAGATCTTTTTGAGAAACGATACTGGACATCCCGAGATTGTTGTTCCACTTGTAATAACTCCCGTCCTTCCTTTATATCTGCGAATATCTGATTATACACCTCTTCGACAGTTGCCGCTTCATATTTTTGCTCTATATCTATTTGAGTCGCGATAGGAATTCCTCTATCAGATATTGCAGATTCAGGTTTATAGGGCTTTCCATATAAATTCAACAAATCAAAATGAGTATAAGCACGAAGCAATAAAGCTTCTCCCTTCACTTGCTCCCTAGAATCTTCTTCTGTATCCTCCTCCGCAGACATGATATCCTCAATAACGCTATTAGCATAAAATATTGCTTTATATGGATTACTCCAAGGATAGTTTACAGTCGTATTCGGAGAATTATCCTGCCATATTGCAAAATCTATATAGTCCATATAATAACTATCTCCAACTATCGGCATTACCTCGTCCGAACGAAGTGACAACAAATATTTATATTTCGGAAATGCACTATATCCGTTAGTAAGCAACGCTCTAAATTCCGTAACTTTTTCTGGAATAACCTTACCAGTCGGTACTATATCCAAGTAATTACAAGAACTTAGCACAAACATTGAACAAATTATATATAATATTTTTTTCATATCCGCCTATTTAAAATGTTATATCTAAACCACATGAAAACGTCTTTGGAAGAGGTTGTGCATATATATTTCCCCAGGTTTCCGGATCAAAATAACCTTTATAGCTTGATGCGATTACAAACGGATTACGAGCCTCAAAACTAATTCGAGCACTACCTAAACGTAATTTCTTTATAACCTCATTAGGTAAAGTGTATCCCAATCGGATACTATTTACTCTCAAATAGCTCATATCCTTAAACCAATAATCGTAATTTTTAAACGAATTAGCCGGATCATCACTATTATACCAATTATAAATCATAGCATCATTCTCATTATTTCCTAATACTTTAGGATACAATCCCGTGGTATTGGAAGACGACCAAATCTGAGAAACCCTGTTTGAGTAATTTGATCCCGGAGATGTTGCGGAAGGATTATAAAATGGTGTTTCCTGCATAGTTTGATCAATAATAAAACTCGTACTAATTGTCAAATCAAAATTTTTATAATAGAAACGATTTATAAAACCTCCAGTAAATTTAGGCTCTGTTGTTCCTGCATACGTGAACAGATTTCTATATTCTTCAGCTGTCAGATTTGACAATGTCATAAATCCATACAAATCTTCAAGATTGAAAAATTCTTGCATAGAGACTTTCTGACCTTCCTTCCAAAACATTTGCATACCATTCTCATCCAAACCTGCCGTATTCAATTTAAACAAGGCGCCAATAGAATGTCCTTCCAATGAAGGGGTATACGAATCATCTCTCACTTGAATTTTATCAACATTACTCGTGTTATGCGCAATATTAAAATCCATAGTCCAACGGAAATCTTTGGCTCGAATATTTACTGTTGATAAAGAAAATTCAACTCCTTTATTTGTTGCTTCAGCCCAATTCATGGTTGAAAACTCGAAACCATTTTCTTGAGGAATAGATCGCATTCCTATTAAATCCACACTCTTCCGATAGTACGCATCAACACTGAACGAGATTCTATTATCAAATACACCCATATCTACTCCCACATTCCAGTTCTTTGTCTTTTCCCAACGCAAATTCTGGTTTGGAGGGGAGGAAACAGAAATAATCGGTTCTGAATTTCCTGGTAAAATTGTTGTAGTATTCCAATCTCCAACAACAAAAGGAGACGTATTCTTGTCAACATTTCCCTGTAATCCATAAGATATACGCAATTTCAAATTAGAAAGCCAATCGGCACTACTCATAAAACTCTCCCGATCAACATTCCATGCTGCAGACAATGCCCACAATGGTAAATATTTATACTTCTTGGCAACACCAAACAAATTTGATCCGTCAAAACGCATACTTCCAAATATTGTGTACCGGTTGTCATACGAATAAGACGCTGTCATATAATATGACAAATAACGGTTCTCTGTTTCTGTTTTCTGATATTGTACAAACTTTGAATCAGAAGCCGAAGAAGTTGTCCCTTCCGGGAAAATAAGAGGTTTTGTCGCCAAAGAACGGGGATCAAATCCAAAACCTTTCGTATGAATACTTGTACTTTTATTCCCACGCATCTCAAAACCTGCCATGAAATTAACAGAATGCATCTCTGCAAAAGTCTTGTTAAACTCTCCCTGCAATTTCCACTGATACTGAGTCATATCATCATTCCAATTTTGAATAATCCCTCCATCTGGCAAAAAATACTGATTGTCCCCATAGGCGGTAAATTCTCTGTATTTACGCACAAAATATGTTTCTTGATCTGCAAATTTTTCAGTACTGGATCTCTCAATCTGCATAGATACTTGCGTGGATAAGTTCAACCAGGTAACAGGTTTATAAGCTAATGAAAGCATGGGTTTCACCGCAAAATTTTTCAACCAATAATCCGTGTTTTTACGTTCTTCCAACATATTAAACTTTAATCTGGCTTCATTATTTTTTAATCCATCAATATCCTCGTCATAAACATATTTCCCATTTTCATCTTTTGCTTCCAAATAAGGATTGACAGTTCGAGTATAGTTAGATGCATTTGTAAAAGCATCTGTATCTGAAAGATAACTTCCCCGTTTACTATGAGTTAAGAATAACGAAACTCCTAATTGCAAATTATCTCTCAAATCAAAATCCGTTTTCATCGTTCCGTTAAAACGCTCAAAACTAGTACCAATCGTTGTTCCCTTCTCATTATAATAACCAGCAGAAACATAATAACGAGTTGACTCAGATCCTCCGGAAACACTAATATTGTATTGCTGATTCACGGCATTCTGATAAACTTGAGCCCCAGTTAGTTCCGGAACTTCTCAATTTATTTATTGCCTGCTGAGCTTCTGAAGATATTGCATTAAAACCACCATCTCGGTAAACTCCCAATTGATCATATTCAGTAAGAATACGAGAAACAGCACCTCTATCCGTTTGATAAGTCAAATTCGGATTGGCAGCCATTCCCAACTCAAAATCCACTTTCTCAGAAGCATTCATCAGATTCAACTTTCCAAGATCTGGTCTTGTTGTTACGAACATCGCAGCAGAAGCATTTACCCGCATCTTTCCGGCAGTTCCTTTCTTCGTTGTCACAACAATAACTCCATTCGCAGCACGAGCTCCATAAATAGCTGTAGCCGATGCATCTTTTAAGATCGTTATACTTTCAATATCTGCCGGATTCACACCAGCAATTGAAGTATTATACAGATTGTCAATATTATCCTTATCACTAAAATCTGTAGGAATATCATTCCCTTCCAGAATCATCCCATCCAATACCCAAAGTGGGTCTGTGCTTCCTGTTAAAGAAACCGTACTACGAATACGCATTTTACTCGGGGCACCTGGAGCTCCATTCGTTGGAATTGCAGTCATACCCGCCACTTGTCCTTCCAACAACTGATCGATACTGGCAACACCGATACGTTTTATATCGTCCATCTTTACGGTCTGAATTGCCGATGTCGATTTACGTTTCTCGATCTGTTGGTAACCTGTCACCACCACCTCGGTCAACTGCTCCTGATCCGGTTGTAACATAACCTTAAATTCCGTGGTCTTCGTCACGTCCAGTTTCGCATTTTTATAACCAACAAAACTAACCACCACATATTTCACCGCTTTCGGCACTTTCAATTCAAACTTTCCGTCAAAATCAGTAATTGTTCCCTTCGGGCCGAGATTCTTAGCCTCTGCCGCATCCGGGTCTATCATTACCGTAGCTCCAATCAAAGTCTCGTTCGTCACGGAGTCCATCACGACTCCTTTGATCGTACGATAGTCGCTCTCGCTTTGGGCAAACAGCCAAAGCGGACACAATAACGCAATCAATAATAAACTTTTCTTCATGCTAACTTATTTAATTTGTATGTTATAAGGTGTAAAATCATCTCATGTTCAACGCCTCTTTAATCCGAATAATCAAATCCTCGTAATGATTACGAGTTTCTACATTACCCGTGTTTCGTTTATTTTCCGCTAATTTTAAAATTTTCAACAATTCGCCTCTCTTCACCGATACAGCCTCGGAAACTCTACCCATGGAAGAGAAGTGTAAGGTCCTCAATTGAACCTCTTCTCTAGGCTCAATCGTAAATTCGGGTACTTTAGAGGCAAAACAACACGTGTTTGAATGATGCAACGCTTTCTTGGTCGTTTTCTCCACAGCCCTGTTCGAGCTAACGATGATCGCATCGACAAAATTCTTTTGTGTCATCCGCTCGTAGATAGATAAGTTACGCCCAGCCTTACTGCTGGCAAATATCACGTTATGAATATCCGCAAACATCTCTTCCGGCGTGTAACTCTTCGTCCGGCCTAAAGTCGCTTCAGAATCAAACATACGCAACAAACGCTCGTCCTTCAATAGATTATAGAATGTAGCGTACTGCAACTCACGTGCAACCGTGTAAGGAGAATATTCCACGCCCATCTGAATCGGGTAACTCTTCTTCCATACCTCAGCACCGAATAACCATTCCGGAACGATAAATACCTCTTCAATCAAGTACTTCACGCTCTCTTTTTGAATCTCTTTCGGTACCGGGATATACCGATCTTCCGGACTTCCCTTCACCGGGTTATTGATATAAATACCTCCCACATTAGCCGTAACATGCCCGGCATACATCTTCCATTGGTTAATCACCGCCATCAATAATTTTCCTGCCTCCGCAAAAGATTCTCCATCTTCCTCTGTCCATGCGACAATATTCGGAACAATCCGTTTCAGATTCATGATCCCGTAACGATTGGCTTTCACGATGTCATCTCCAAGGTCTTCATCCTGAGAACGAGGATCGATCGGATCTTTCGGGTCTTGTTGTTCGCCATACCAATACATCGGGTCGCCTTCATGCTCTTGAATCCATTCATTCAATATCGGCAACTCCTCTTGTGGTGTCTCCGTGTCTAACCAACGATAAGCCCAGTTGATCGCAAACTTGTCATACGTCCCGATTTTAGGAGTAATTTCCTGTACCCCGTCTCCCGGTTGAGCCACGTAGTTAAAACGTGCGTAATCCATGATAGAACTTGCCGTTCCACCCATTTTTGCAGTAAAGCTCGGGGATCTCAAAGAATCCACGGGGAAAGCATGAGAAGCACCCATGTTATGTTTCAACCCGAAAGTATGCCCTACCTCGTGAGAAGAAACAAAGCGGATAGCGCTTGCCATATGCTCATCGCTCAGTTTATTTGCACGGGCTCTCGGATCTATCGGTGCTGTCTGCACTCGCATCCAAGTATGTAATAATGACATCACGTTATGCCACCAAACCACGTCAGCCTCGATAATCTCTCCTGAACGGGGATCAACCACGGACGGCCCCATAGCATTAGCCTGCTGGGATGCTGCATAGGTGATGACGGAATAACGAATGTCATCTATGTCAAAATCTTCATCCCCTTCCGGTGCATCCTTCGCAACAACTGCATTTTTAAAACCTGCCGCCTCAAATGCGGCCTGCCAATCCCGTACTCCTGCTTTAATCTCTTCTCTCCACTGTTTCGGGGTAGAAGGATCTATATAAAACACGATCGGTTTTACAGGCTCTACGACCTCTCCTCTTTTATATTTCTCTACATCTTCCGGTTTGGGTTCCAATCTCCAACGATGAACGAATTCCCGTTTTTCCACTTGCTGTTGCCCATCTGTAAAATAAATATGCTCCGTGGCAAAAAAACCTACACGGG
>ERZ825137.5309-NODE-5309-length-12037-cov-3.936572_pt1 | contig 12037 bp, 7 predicted proteins | sample MGYA00519873_ERZ825137 | MGnify/ENA primary metagenome ERZ825137 (study PRJEB31778, sample SAMEA3449190) | human gut metagenome | biome: human gut; feature: human-associated habitat; material: faeces | place: United Kingdom | collected 2010/2012 ... | reverse complement strand
CCTCCATTCCGCAGGCGCTTTGCGCCGAAGGAACCGCGAGCAGAACTTCCAGTTCTGCTCTGCGATCCTGGCTACTTTGTGACGCCTGCGGCACAAAGAGCTGTGTGAAAAATAAGCGATCACGCTTATTTTTCACACTATCTCCTTTTCCATGTTCGAAAAGGCCCCATTTCCTGCCGCATATCAGTATTGTATGTCAGAACCGGGTATTTGACAAGCCGGAAAGCTTTCCAAAAATGCTTCCGTCACAGCCCCTATTTCCTGTATTTTGCCAATACGGAAAGCATTTTCCCAACGTCCAGCGGTTTGGGCAGATGCTCATTCATTCCTTCCCGCTTCACCCGTTCTGCATCCTCCCAAAAGGCGTTGGCCGTCAAAGCAATGATGGGGATACTTTCGGCATCTGCACGGCCGCTGCTGCGGATCGCCCGTGCCGCCTCGCAGCCGTCCATGATCGGCATCATCAGATCGGTCAGGATCGCATCAAAGGTACCTGCCGGCTGCTCCAGATAGCGCTCCACCTCTTCTTTTCCATTGTATGCCTTTGTGATCTGTACACCGGCATCTGTCAGAAAGGTTTCCGCAATTTCCATATTCAGCTCATTGTCCTCTGCAAGAAGCACACGCATTCCGGAAAGATCCACGTTCTGATCCTCTTCTTCGATTTTCTTACATTCCTGTTCCTTGAGCCCTTCAAACAGGAGCGTGACCGTAAATATGGTTCCAACTCCTTTTTTGCTCTCCACCGTAACGGTTCCGTCCATCTTGTCGATCAGATGCTTGACGATGGACATTCCCAGTCCGGTTCCCTGGGTTACACTTTTTTTATCGGTATTTTCCCGGGAAAAGGGTTCAAACAGATGGGGAAGAAATGCTGTGCTCATGCCGATCCCGTTATCCGAAATCACTGTCTGACAGGATATCAGATTTTCCCCGATAGCCTTTATAGTCACCTGACACAGGACATATCCTCCGGCATCCGTATATTTGATCGCATTTCCCAAAATATTGATAAAGATCTGTCTGACATGCAGAGAGCTTCCAAGCACCCAGCCGACTGCTGTACCTTCTGTCTGTTCTTCATATTTTAAAAGAACTCCCTTATCTGCTGCCCTGGGTTCCACGATCGTGATAATTTCCTGCCAGAGCTCTTTTAAGCAAAACGGCTCTTTCGTAAGCTGAAGGTTTTCTTCATCCAGCTTGTTAAATTCCAGTACATCGTTAATCAGCTCCAGCAGATGCTTTGCCGCAACCTTTTCCTTCGCACGGTTTGCATCCACCAGCGCTCTGTCCTCCCTGTGGCGGTCGCTGATTTCGATCATTCCGATAATGCCGTTTAACGGTGTCCGGATATCATGTGACATTCGGGACAAAAATCCGGTTTTTGCTGCATTTGCACGCTCTGCCGCCTCCTTCGCCTGCTTTAACTCCTCTTCATTTTTATCAATCGCAGCGATCGAGCGCTCCGTAATATAAAAAATGATCAAAAAAGAAAGCACCAATACCAGAAACATGGTTGCTGCAACATAGATCAGATTTTGGTTCGCCTCTAAAATGTCGTAGGAAACTGCAAGGTTATATTCCCCATATTTTTCATAGACCAGATACTGCTGTCTGCCACTGATTTTCCCACTGGTCCGATACCGCTTTCCTTCCTGCAGGTTTCCTTCTTCCAGCCGGTCGGAATCCTGCAGCTCATAGAGCAATACATCCTGCCGCGTGGTTGCAAGCATTTTTCCTGTGGTGGCATTTAGCAGAAAGATATTCATTCCGGAGGTGATCGGCATCTGCCGAACCAGATTTTCCACGCTGGCACTGTTCATTTTTGCAAGCAGTCGGCTGGGGGTAATGCCAATCTGGATCATGGCCGTGCCGGAAGAATTCCAGACGATGGCATACATCATCATTTTGCCTTCTGCAGTATTCGGCACCATATCCTGACACATGGAAAGCGTTTTATCTGTCAGCATGGGCTTAAAATATCCCATTTGTTCGCCGGAAGAAAAGCTGTAGCCAAAATACTCCGGATTTGTTCCTGCCACGATACATCCGCCCGTATTGATAATGTGAATTTCGTCCACACGCAGCTGTTTTGCGATCTTGCGGTACTCCTCTGTGGTCTGATATAGTCTTCCTTCCATTTCAAGGAGATTTGCCACTGTCTCTGCCCGCAGCGTATATTCTTCCTTCAGGGTTTCCAGAAGTGTCTGATAGCTTTCTTTATTTTCTTCGATCACGTCCTCCAGCTGCTGCAGGATCATCTCGCTGGCGATCCAGGCATTATGCCGATTACTCAGCATCTGAAGAGAAACGCTTCCTATCCATATGATAATAAACGATGTCAGAATGATTCCGTAAATCCGTCTGGTCCGATTTCTATTTTTACTCATAAAGCGGCGCTCCCTTCGTGAACTGTACACTAAGTATAGCATTTTTTCGATGTTTTACATAGTGTCTTGTGTTTCTTTGCAGACAAGTCTATACTGACCTTGTGTAGTATTTAAAAACGGAGGATTTTTTTACTTTATGAGTAAGCAGGCAGCACAAAACACAACAAATCAGATCACTGAAGGAGTCATCTGGAAGCAGCTTCTGATTTTCTTTTTCCCTATTTTATTTGGAACATTTTTTCAGCAGCTCTATAACACTGCGGATGCGATCATCGTCGGCAACTTTGTCGGTAAGGAAGCGCTTGCCTCTGTTGGTGGCTCTGCTTCCACGATTATCAACCTGCTCGTCGGCTTTTTCGTCGGGCTTTCTTCCGGTGCAACTGTTATCATTTCCCAGTATTACGGCGCAGACAACCGGCGTAGGGTCAGTGATTCCGTTCATACCGCTATTGCACTGGCGATTGCAGGCGGCGTTGTAATTATGCTGATCGGTCTTGTTTCCGCACGCTTTGCCCTGACCGCGATGGGAACGCCGGACGACATCCTTTCCCTTTCCCTGACTTATATGAAAATTTATTATCTCGGCACGATTCCGTCCATGATCTACAACATGGGCTCCGGTATCCTGCGCGCTGTCGGCGATTCCAAACGACCGCTCTATTTTCTGATCGCTTCCTGTCTGGTCAACATTGTGCTCGACCTTTTATTTGTCGCCGTGCTCGACATGGGCGTTGCCGGAGCTGCAATTGCGACGATTGCGTCCCAGTTTTTCTCCGCGATCCTGACACTGATCGCCCTGCTGCGCACACAGGATTCCTATCGCCTGATCGTTTCCAAAATCCGGTTTCACCGCGATCTTTTATTTGATATCATCAAAATCGGTCTGCCTGCCGGTCTGCAGTCCGCAATGTATTCGATTTCCAACCTGTTGATCCAGTCCTCCATCAACTCCTTCGGAACCGATACAATCGCAGCCTGGACCGCTTACGGAAAAGTGGACAGTATTTTCTGGATGATTATGGGTGCTTACGGCGTTTCCATCACGACCTTCGCCGGGCAGAATTTCGGCGCCGGAAAATACGACCGTATCAAAAAAAGTGTCCGCATCTGTCTCGGTCTTGCTGCCGTGACCAGCCTTTTCCTCAGCTTTATCGTTTTGAATTTCGGCGGAACGATCCTGCTTTTATTCACACGCGATACCAATGTCATCAACATCTGCATCGGCATGATGCGTGTCGTTTCTCCCGCCTACATTACTTACATCTGCATCGAAATCCTTTCCGGTACCTGCCGCGGCTGCGGGGATTCCTTTTTCCCGATGCTGCTGACCTGCTTTGGGGTCTGTGTCCTGAGAATCCTCTGGATCACGATTGCCGTTCCCCTCAGACACGAGGTCGCAACAGTGGCATTTTCCTATCCACTGACCTGGACTATTACATCGATCTTGTTTATCCTCTATTATAAGCGTGGAAAATGGATGCAGAAGGATACCCTGCGCAATGCGCCGCAGGGGCAGGGAAAAGACGCGTAAGCACTTCCGTAAAAAAATCCCGGCAGAGCCTTTTTTAGGGGCTTTGCCGGGAGTTTCTGTTACAGAACTTTTAGCAATTGAATCAGTTTTTGCGATTTCTTCGCTCTGTGATTCGTTTCTTTTACTGCAAATCTTTTAAATCCATTTTCCACTTCATAAAACTGCAGCAGATGCTCTTCATTTTCTGCCTCCAGAAAAAATACCATGCCTCCGGTCATATACTGTAATTTCAGAATGATATCAACAGCTGCCTGAAGCAACTGCTTTCCTGTAATTTTCCGATTTGCCCCATTTCTAAAATTTTTTCCCAGCTGAGCAATCAGATACGCAGAAAGTGTATATGTAAGTTCATTTTCCCGTTGCTCACTGACTCTGGCTATTTTACGTTTCGTCGTGTTACTGAACTTCTCCGCACTGACGCAAATCGGTTTAATCGCCAGCGTAAAGTAGCCTACCAGCGAAGCATCCTGACTGTGGAATACCAAATACGTTACTGACTGATTCTTCTTTGTAAATTCTATCGCCTGTTCCTTTAAAAATCGTTCAACATCGGCGTTTTTACTGCAGGAAAATTCGGAGAGAAGTTCTTTCAATTCCTCCTCTCCAAATCTTCCATTTTCTGTTGCAGCCAAATACTCACGAATGTTTAACACTGTAACCTCGTTAAGCATTTACCTCTTTTCTCTTCGCCATAAACTTTCTGATGTCTTCTGCTCCACGCAGATGGGTAATTCTCAACTCATTTTCCGTCTTTCTGCAGAGAGATTCCATATAGGAACTTTCAATCGCATCCGCAAACAATTCTGCCTGTTTTTCTCCAGAAACCAAAAAGTTCTTTTTAATACTCGAAGTTGCTATATTTAACACCTCCCCTTATAGTATGCCGCATCCAATTATCATATCTCTATTATATGCGTTTAAAACATTTTTTCAATACAATCCAAGCTGTTTACTCTGCGATTTCCGCCGATGCTTCTGCAGCAGTTTCCTGCTTCAATACCTCCGCTGCCTGCTTTGCTCCGTCTGCGTTGATCGTGATATTGCGGTTCACTTTTGCATCATAGGTTCCCGCTTTTACAACTTCCGCAAGGTCGATGCCCACGGTTTCTTTCATGGTTTCAAACAGCTTTGTCATCACTGCCGGTACGTTTCCTGCTACCTGGTCCACGCCGTTTGATCCGTCCGAACCGCCGATGATCGTGATCTTGTCGATCTGGGTCAGAGGCTCTGCGATCTTGCCTGCGATATCGGGCAGCACCTTGATGAGCATTTCCGCCATTGCCGCGTTGTTGTATTTCTGATAAGCCTGCGCACGTTTTTCCATCGCTTCCGCCTCCGCAACACCTTTGGCGCGAATCGCTTCTGCTTCGGCTTCGCCGACCATGCGGATACCTTTGGCTTCCTGTTCTTTAGAGAACAGATCTGCTTCCGCCTTCGCACGCTGCGCCTCTGCAGCCTTTTCCGTTTCAAATTTCTTTGCTTCCGCTTCTTTCTGGCGTTCAAACAGCTCTGCTTCCGCTTTCTGCTGACGTTCGAATTTCTCCGCTTCCGCTTTTTTCTTAACCTGTGCATCCAGCGATTTTTCCATCGTCTCTGCTTCACGCTGTTTTAAGAGCACCAGACGTTCCTCTTTTGCAATGTTGGCATTTGCCGCAGTTACTTCGATGGTCTTTCGCTGTTCCTCTTTCTGGATCTCATATGCCGCATCTGCTTCCGCCCGCTTGCTGTCCGCGTTTTTCTGAAGCTCTGCCTTCTGCATATCCAGCTCGTTGTTCTTGATGGCGATCTCTCTTTCGGAATTGATCCGCGCGTCGTTGGACTGACGATCCGCTTCCGCCTTTGCTACCGCGATTTCTTTTTCTGCCTCAGCCTTTGCAATCGCTGCCTTTTTCTTGATCTGGGAAATGTTGTCGATACCAAGGTCATCAATGACACCATTGGAATCCGTAAAGTTCTGCACATTGAAGCTGACAACGTCCAGACCCATGGCAGCCAGGTCAGGCTCGGCATTTTCCTTTACCAGGTCCGCGAATTTCTGACGGTCGCTGACCATTTCCTCCAGACGCATGCGGCCTACGATCTCACGCATGTTGCCTTCCAGAACCTCTCTCGCTACCTGCGCAATGTACTGGGTGTTCTGATTCAGGAAGTTTTCTGCTGCCTGCTTTAATTTTTCGGGCTCGCTGGAAACCTTGACGTTAACTGCTGCGTCCACCTGAATGTTGATGTAATCCGCCGTCGGCACCGCTGCTTCTGTCTTCACATCGATCGGGATCAGCTTTAAACTCAGCTTGTCAAGACGTTCCAGAAACGGGATCTTGATACTCGATTTCCCGATAATGATCTTTTTGCGCAGGCCGGAAATAATATACGCCGTGTCCGGAGGTGCTTTCACATACCCGGAAGCGATAATTCCAAGCAGCGCGATCACTGCGATTATGGCAACAACAGCTCCTAAACTAATTCCTGTAAACATACTCATTCTCCTTTTCTCCACCGGTCTGGTGGACTCGTAAAGTAAATAGCTTCGGTCGCTGTCAGGCGACTTTTCCGGAAAAGTGCTTTTCCCCCGGGTGTTTTTGTTTCCTATGGACACCCTTTCCAATGAAACAAAAAACGAGGCCTCTATTACAGCCTGACAGCTGCAATAAAAGTCTCGCGCGTTTCATTTAATACGGACATCTGCAGCAAATCGATTATCATCTGGCTGCTTGTCGGGGTGACGGTTTCAAACCACCTCTCGGTGCTGGCTACTCCCTTTTATTGTTGAAATAAATTATAGCACTTTTTTATATTTTGTCAACACCCTGTCGATATATCGTTCTACCAAAGAAATGTTTGCGGCAGACCGAATACATATTTTGAGGCACCGCATTTGGAGAATATCTGGGAATGATTTATGATTTCTATTGACATAAAAATCTGCTCTGCCTATAATAATAGTAGTAGGAAAAGCGTGCTTTTCCAGTGGGCTAACACTAAAATCTGATATGCTTGTCAATCCTGTGATTGACCGTTGGCGGACAACACTAAAATCCGATATTTTTACCGGTATTTTACCGGTCGTTGGCAGACAACATTAAAATTAGCCACAAAGAGGGAGTATATAGTACAATGGTGCTATTGCTCTCTCTTTCCATATCTATTATTTATGATCTTTCAGGAAAATCTATGTATATGTAGTCTAACCGTTATTCTTTATGGAGGATTTCCGAACTATTTATGAAGTTTACAAAAGAAGACGCACGTAAAAGAGTTCTGAATTGTGCGAAGCAATATCAACAAAACCTTTTGCATAAGAAGTTGCTTATCATTTTCAGAGAAAGACAGGATAATTCCATTCGGTTTATAGAAGTCATATTTCATGAGAGAAATTACCAACACCTGACCGGATTGGAACTGACAAATACAGAGGGCAAAATACTGCAGCATCAATCCAAGAACTTTTACAGAAAATGTATCGAAAACAAGCTCGGCTTAAATGAATTTCAGTTCAAATCCGATGGGACTTCCCATCTGAAACTCGCTGCGCTTCCCATATTGATGGATGTTTCAAAAATAACTAAAATCACCGGTGATTATAATAACCTCCGCCCTTATCTCCTCGTTGATAAAGTGATGGGCAGTGTAAATTTCTGCCTTGGTCTAAGCAGGGAAAATGACGTATTTATTCCCTCTTCTGCCCTTTTAGAAGATATCAAAAAGCTTACCTCCTCTCCTTCTCAGGTTCTCGCAATTTTCGAAAAAGATATCGACTCTGAGCTCTATTCCACCGTCAAACACGTTGCCAAAGGTCTTAATCTTCACCATTTAATTTTACCTCCGGAAATCAGCTCTAAAATCAGTCTGGAACATTATGTTTATCGTGGGAAATAGTTTTTTTCGTCTAAAAAACAATAGAATGCGCGCTGAGCGTGCATTCTATTGCTATTGTTTCGTTCCTCTTTTGCAAATTATTCCCCTGCAAGCTCCACGCCCATCCCGCTGCAAAGCTTCAATCCATCCGCAAACTCCAGCGTCAAAAATCCATCCGCATACGTCTGCACGCAGGGTGCTGCGCCTGCGGCGTTCTCTGCTGACGCACCCATAGTCGTCACCACCGCTTTTTCCATTCTGGTGCGGATCCCAAGCTGTTTTAACTTCATGCTGCCGCCCAGGCATTCGATACGGATTTTGTTATCCGCAATGCTCAGTTTGCCATATGCGCCCGGCACAAACCACGGCGCGGTGAGTTCAGGCAGGGCGGGCGAAAAGCTGAGCTTTTCTCTGGGCATATCTGCCTTTAGACCAGTCAAAGACTGTAACACTGCCCAGGATGCCAGCGCACGATAGTAGTGTTCCCCACATTCCTCGTGGTTGAAGCGTCTGCCATTCTGTGTGTGCCGTCTTTCGACCGTTTCCACGATCTGAGCTGCTTCCTTGTATCTGCCGTTTTCCAGCAGGAATGATGCGAAAGAATATTCGATGCCGGACCAGTTGCTCTCCATCTGCACATTTTTCCAGGTATACAGTGTCGGGGTTGCCTGCGCCAAGCAATGCAAAACGCAATACCCATGCGATAGGAGGCGTTGACCAGACCGGATTCTGGGCGGAAGTTTTCTGAAAGAATGCAGTCTGTCGCAGTGTCGATCTTATCCTGGGGCAGAAAATTGCCAAGCCCAAGCAGACGGGCATACCACTGTCCGTCTATCTGGTCCGTCATGCAGCAGTCGTCCCGCTTGTCGCCGTCCGCCCAGAGACTGAAATATCTGCCGTTCCAGAGCTTTTCCACAAAGGCCTTGCTGCCCTTTTCCAGCAACGCTTCCCACGCTGCTGCACGATCCTGCGCCCCGAGATCCTGGGCCATGCGCACTGCCGCTTTTAACGCTGCCAGCCACAGGCTTGCGATATAAGCGGGCGTGCCCTGCATCGCCCATGCATCGTAGGTGTTGGCTCTCGTATCATGATCCGGCAGACCGTCCCTGTCGCCGTCCAGAAGCTGTGTGTTGTCCATCGCCTTTTCGATATGCGGCCACATCCGCGCAAGGTACTCCCTGTCGCCTGTCCAAAGGTAATCTCTGCACACCAGCAGCACAAACTGCGGATTCATATCCACACGATCATACCCGTTATCCACGCCGGATAGGTCCGGTGTGAAGAAATGGTGTACGCGTCCGTCCCCACGCTGGAATTTTGCGCCCATTTCCATCTGTTTTTTCTGAAGGTCTGGAAACAATGCCAGAATACCAAATGAACCCTGATAAGTGATGTCTGTCGTATGGAAGCCGCAGCTGCCGTAGCCCTCCCACATACCGAACTCGCCCCGCTTTGTCCACCAGGAGCATTTGATCAGCGTGCTCAAATGATCCGACCACGCGTCCGCCAGCTCTTTTGAAACATTCGTGCTTTTCAGTAATGTAGAAAATTCTTTCACCGTGGGAAGTATCGCATCGCGCTCCCGATCCAGATAGGAAACGACCTCACCTGCGTCTGCAAAATGCTTTGCATACCAGTGTCCCTCAAAACGTCCGGAATCGCCGAAATGATTCGGGAAATACCAGCCGACTGCAAACCGGATCTGTCTGCTTTCGCCGGGCGCAAGCTTACAGCTGCCGCACAGTACGGAATCGCCCCAGTTTTCCTGTCCGTTTTCATCCGGAAAAATTCGCTTTAACTGACGGATGATCGCAAGGACGAACTCCCTTTTCATTTCCGGCTGTGTCAGCAGAGCTTCATCGAAACGGTGCACTCTGTCATAAGGATGTCTCACGCACGCGATCTGCAAAAGCTTTTCAAAAAGCGCATCCAGCTCCTGTTCGTCCATCAGGGAAATTTCTTCTTCCGTCAGCTCCGTTCCAAACTCCGGCAGCGTCTCCGTTCCGAGATTCGGAAGCTTTCCGGTATCCCGAAAATCAAACAGATAGGACTCCTCCGTTACGCCGAATCTGCTGTTCATGACATAATTCTTAAAATATGGTTCAAACTCACCTAAAATCCAACTGACCTCGTCCGCCGAAACGCTCCACGCAAGACTGCCATTGGATGCGTTCGCTTTTTTGGAATCGCTTTTCATCACGATCTGTGCACAGCCTTTTTCAGCCGTCAGCTGATTTCTCAGCCGTCTCTGCTCCATTCCGCGGTTGACCGGATTTTTCAATTTGCCTAGAATCGAAACCTCTGCTTCCTGATCGGAAGGATTGGTGATCGTAAATGTCACATAAAAGCCCGGCGTGCCTGCGATTGCTTCCTGTCCCGGCACAAACGGGGACGCAAACTCTGCCTGAATTTCTACCGGAAGCGCGCTGTCCTCATACTGCAGCTTGCAGACAGGAAAATCCGGGTTCCAGCGGATTTTTTCGATTTCTTTGTACCACGAATACATCAGCGACCGAAATTCGCCGTTGTCCCGGTCGTGGCAAAGCCTGCGCACAACAGGCTCTTTTCCGGCAAGCTGCGCCCGAACCGTAAACGGCAGCACATGGGTGTCATAATCATATAATTTTTTCTGTCTGCGCACATCCGGGCTTCCCCATTTTCCCATGTTGCAGATGTCCCATTCCCGCAGCTCTCCGTTCTGGCAGATTTCCACGCTTCCCGCGCCGATTCCCCCCAGCGCCATGCCGTTTTTCTGCCATCTGTAATCTAAAGTCCCCTCCATGATATTCCTCCTTTTGCAGGCAGCGCCCTGTCTGCTGTCTGGCATAATTCAATTCTGAAAGATCCCACGAATTGCTCCGCCGCAAAGCCTGACAGCGAAAAGGGACACCGCCCGGCAAAACAGCAGCCTCAAATCCCTGTTTGCCGATCCGGCATCCCTTCTCTTCTTTTCCATTTGCCTGCATGCGGTCAGTGGGACTCGAACCCACACGGTTGCCCATTGGCACCTAAAACCAACGCGTCTGCCAATTCCGCCATGACCGCTCACCCCTTCGGCAGCCGGTTGTTTCGACTGCCGAAGGTTTCTCTTTCGTATAACTCAATTATTATACCGAGCTTTTGAAACTTCCGTCAAGGGTTTTACGGCATCAGCTCATAGATTCCACGGTCCTTGTTGTCCCGCACGGACAGCCCGGAAGTTTGACAGTTGAATATAAGAAAAAATGCTCGCAGGCCTTATGGTACCTGCTATTTTTACGTCAGCTTTTCTGTTTTGTTTTATAGTATTTTTTTATTACCGGCTTCAGCTCGATAAAACCTGCCGTAAATTAAAAGAGAAACATAAATTCAAATATGACATCAATGCAATCCTTTCTGATCTTATCTATGCAAGGATCCTTGAACCGACCAGTAAGCGTTCCTCTTACAAAACCGCTTCAGAGTTTCTTGAAAAACCTTCTTACCAGCTGCATGACTTGTACCGCTCCCTGGATGTGCTTGGAAAGGAATCCGATTTTATCCAGTCGGAAGTGTATAAAAACAGCCATCTTCTTGGAAAAAGAAACGACAAGATCCTCTATTATGATTGTACGAATTACTACTTTGAGATTGAACAGGAAGATGGTGACAAAAAGTACGGAAAAAGTAAGGAACATCGCCCAAATCCAATCATCCAAATGGGAATGTTTATGGATGGAGACGGCATTCCGCTTGCTTTTTCTCTATTCCCAGGAAATGCAAATGAGCAGACTTCCTTAAGACCACTAGAAACAAAAGTTCTTCAGGATTTCGGCTGTACTAAGTTTATCTATTGCAGTGATGCAGGGCTTGGTTCAGAGACAATCAAAAGAATAAACCATGCTGGTGAGCGCGCTTTTATCGTTACTCAATCCATCAAAAAGTTAAACAAGGATGAAAAAAAGTGGGCCTTAGATAAAAAAGGATTTAGACGTGTGTCGGATGATACGCCTGTGAACCTTTCTGAAATCCCAGAAGATGATAATGGACTGTATTATAAAGACGAACCCTATACGCCTCATACTTTGCATCAACGGCTGATTGTGACGTATTCCCCAAAGTACGCAAGATATCAGAAGTCCATACGGGATGCCCAGGTAGAACGCGCTGAAAAAATGCTCCGTATCGGTACGGTAAAGAAGGAACGCCGAAATCCGAATGATCCTGCTCGATTCATAGGGAAAATCGCAGCAACCGAAGACGGAGAAGCTGCAAAGATCCACAATTATCTGGACACAGAAAA
>ERZ825137.5287-NODE-5287-length-12094-cov-2.853725_pt1 | contig 12094 bp, 4 predicted proteins | sample MGYA00519873_ERZ825137 | MGnify/ENA primary metagenome ERZ825137 (study PRJEB31778, sample SAMEA3449190) | human gut metagenome | biome: human gut; feature: human-associated habitat; material: faeces | place: United Kingdom | collected 2010/2012 ... | reverse complement strand
GATGTGCTGATTTCCGTAGATGCAACCGGATATGTGGAAGGTACTACACCAACGAAGCACAATTCCTTCTTAAATACCAGTGATGTGGCGAAGGTTGCCAGCATGAATAAGAGTACGGATGCTTCCTATGAGCAGTCGGCACTTATGAATGAGGCAGCACTTTCCAAAGCACAGCTTGAACTGAAAATTCCGGGAGATAACGTGACCTATAAGACCGTAGGACTTACCTGCGAGAGAACCTTTACCGTTACCTTCAAAGATGCAGGAACGGAGACTGATAAAGAAGGTATTACAAAGCAGAAGACAGAAGCGTTCGTGACCTGTAAATATGAATTTTCCTATGGAGGGGAGACCTATACCTATATTCCGGATGGAATGGCAGGAGTGGATGATGCGGGAAATACCGGACTTCCATGTGGGAGCTTTACAGGAAGGAACTTTTATTTTTTCTATTTTCCGTTATATGATGCTGCAACAGACAAGCTGGTTTTCGATGGTACGGCGGCAGGCTGGACGAAGGATAATCTGATGAATCTTTATATTGCCAAGCAGACCGATACAACATTGACAGATATGAATCTCAATAAGGCAGAGACAAGCTATAAGCCGGTAGTCAATATACATGCGACAAGTTCTGAAACATTCCGGATCTTCACCAATCTGGGAGTGAATCTTGTAAATGAGACCTTTCTTACCGGACTTGGAGTAACCCCATCCGATCCGAAAAAACCGGAAAGCGTCAAGAAACTAAAGAATCTTGCCATTTTTCAACACAATGGGGCAGTGACAAACAGAACACTGGATATTTATGATCTTTCCGGAATCAGGGATACCAATTATGGTAAAAACGGAACGGACGATGCTGTGACTGAATTTATCTATGATATTGTTGTTGAGGTTTATGAGCAGGGGGCAGCAGATACCGGCTTTCCGGCAGATATGCGAAAAGTAACCTTTGATGGAACGAAGAATCACTAAAAATCACCTGTAGAAAGAGTAATTCAGACAGTTAAGAGAGAGAACCATGATAAGACAACCATTTCAACAACTGCAGATGGAATTATGGATTCGAAAGAAGCGCAACAGCGGTTCTTCGATTGTCATTGTCATTATTGCGATGGCGATGATCGGGATTTTGGCAACAACGCTGCTGTGGATGTCTTATATCAATTATAAAATTAAAGTAAATGACATTCGGAATAAGAATAGCTTTTATTCTGCAGAAACAGTCATGGAACAGATCGTGGCAGGCCTGCAGAAGGAAACCTCAGATGCGGTGGCAGTTGCCTATCAGGAGGTTTTATCCAACTGGGAGGAGCTTGGCAGTGAATCCAACCGCTACAGTTCCTTTGCATCCATGTATCTGGATACACTGGTAAAGCACCTGCGTGATTCAGAAAAGGGCGATGGTTACTATAGCAGGGATATTTTGGAAGGTTATGTGGATACAACGATCTGGGGAAATGTGAACAAGACCGCCTGGAATAACGGTACGGATGAAACGGATGCATCGAAGGCCAAGGCTCCGGTTATGGAACTTGTGAATGGAAATAGCTTAGTTCTTCGGAATGTGTTTGTTTCCTATATGGACGGCGACCGGTTATCCATCGTAAGCACGGATCTGTGCCTGGATGTACCGGAGATCGTGTTTACCCAGTCAGGCTCCATTGATGATCTGTATGATTATCTCCTGATCGGAAATCAGGGAATCAGCCTGACACAGGGAAGCGGACAGGTGACCGGGGATGGAAGCATCTATGCAGGAACAGATGATAAGGGAAAAGGTGGTATTATCATTAATCCGGCAAGCAGCCTGGCTATTAATAACGGACGATATGTAATTTCAAAGGGTGAAATTGACGTGGTTGGACCGGGTGCAGGCTTCATTGTACGTGATGCGAAGGAGACCGGAAGCAGCGTTTATGCGAAGAACCTTGATCTGCAGAGCGGAACGATCAGCTTAGATAGTAAGACTTATATTGCAAATGACCTGACTCTTTCCGGAAGTGGAAGCAAGGCAACCCTGACGAAAGAATATTATGGATATGGAACCTCTACGGCAATGGGACTTGAAAGTGATCCAACGGATCAGGAAAACAGCAGTGCCATTATCATCAACGGACAGAATTCTACTGTGGATATGAGCGGTGTGAATACGCTGATGCTGGCAGGCCGAGCCTATATCGGAACGAATACTACGAAAGAAGAACTGGATCAGAATGCAGCAGCGGCAGTAGAGGGTGCAGGTAAGAAGAATGAAAAGGCAGTTCTGATGGGCGAGTCCATCACCGTAAAAGGCGGACAGATCGCATACCTTGTTCCGACCGAATGCCTGGGTGTCTATAATGGAGAAACGATCATCGGGCAGAATCCGCTGACACAGGATCAGGCAACAAAGATGCAGGCTTATAAGGATCAATATGGAACTGATTTTAAGGAAGTGGATTTCACGCGTCCGGTACGCAGACTCGGTGGACAAAGTCTTGCATCCTTTGGCGTTGCAGACATGGATCATATCCGAAAGGTCAGCACGCAGTATGTGGGCGGTGGTACAGAAAGTAAATCCCTGACCTATTATTATCTGGTGATGGATGCAGACAATGCTGCAAAGTACTATCAGACCTATTATCTGAATGGAAGCAATAAGGAATCCATAGATCATTATTTCAAAAAATATGCAACAGGAGGAATCCTGTTGGGAGATTATACTTCTGCACAGAACTCCTATACGATTCTCGGTAATGCACTGGTATCGGATGCTTTGAGCCAGAGTGGAGTAAGCCTTCTTGCAAGTACGAATACAACAACGAATACAATGACACCTGCTGAAGTTTTCCAGAAGTCCGGAGAGATTGCCAATGTTTATAAGGGACTGACAACGAATTTAAGTGAGGATGGAGCTTCGGCAAGTACGTTCCGGAATGTTTTTGACAGTGTGATTAAGGATAAGATCACAACGAAGCAGGCAGATGGAACGGATCGTGTCGATACCATACAGGAATATCTGATGAATAACGGAACCGGAGGAACGATGGAATTCACGACAGAGGATGGATTAAAGGGAATTATCACTACCGGTAATTATACACTTTCTTCGGCAACGGGTGGAGCATCCAAAGTTCGTCTGATTGTTTCGCTGGGAGATATTACGATCGACCGGAACTTTACAGGTCTTGCTATTGCAAAGGGAACAATCACGATTAAAGGTGCAATCACGAATGGTGCATCTTCTCTCAAACGGAATAAGATGGAATTGTATAAGGTATTAAATGCGACAACCGGAGCAGAGGGAGATACCATAACCCCCATGGCGTTCTTCGTAAACGGGGAAACCAGTCTTGCGGATGGAGCACAGGAAGCGCCGACCGATGATGCCGGGAATCTGAATATTGATTATACCGGGATCGTCCGCTACGTGAACTGGGAGAAACGATAAAGCAGCAATCCTGTCTAAGAGAAGAGAGTAAGTTCTTCCTTGTATAGGATAAAAAGAAGTAGTGGAATTGTCAGAAGTGAAATGACGGAAACATAGAGAGAGTCATAGAATCAATACAGGAATTAAGAACAGACAGTGATGGAAATAAACAGGAACAGGCAGAAATGGCAGAAGATAAGAAAAAATTAGCAAAAAATAACAGTGGTTTTTCTTTGGTAGAGCTGATTATTGTCATTGCAATTATTGCGGCATTGATTGGTACAGTCGTTCTGTCCGTTTCCATGGTGTTCAGTGCGAATGCCAAGGCATGCTCCAACGATCTGCAGCGTGCGATTGCGGACTGCAAGGTGACAACAATGGGGAAGGCACAGGCATGGCTGATCGTTTACCGGGGGGAGAATGGCCGTATCTACAGTCAGCTTCATATTATGGAGCAGAAGGAAGGCGGGACGGCAGGTGAGCTTGAGGAGATTACCGAGGAACCACAGAAGATAGGGGGAAATCGTGTGTCTGTAACATATACGGATGCTTCCGGAACTCCCGATTTGGAACTCCCGACAGGAGCAGCTGCCGGAATTCGTATTGAATTCGATCGTTCCTCCGGTTCCTTTAAGGATGCTCCATTAAAGATGAGAATTCAGGGAGGGAGCCGTGATTATAAGCTGGATTTTATTAAGCTTACGGGAAAGATTGCTGTGAACCGGACAACAAGCTGATTTTAGGGAATAGTGCAGAGATCGCAGGCGATTATTGTCTGGATAAATGTTAAATGGAGAAGTATATGGGGAAAAAGTTACGGATTCAGCAACAGAATAGTGGATTTTCCTTAGTGGAACTGATTATTGCAATTGCCATACTGGTTATTGTGACAGGTGCAGTGTGCAGCTTTATCATCATTACGTCCAGAAATTATGCAAACGGCAATAACGACATCAGTGTGCAGCAGGAGGCACAGCTTGCCTTAAATCAGATGTCGGATGTGATTATTGATGCAACACAAAGCATTAATTATGTGGGTTACGATGAGTCCAACCAGCCGGTTAAGGCATTGAAGGACTCCGAATTCACCTTTACACCGGAGAAAAAGGCGCTGATTGTTTATAATACAGCAACTCCGGCAAGTGGAGAAGGCACAGAGGAGCCTTCTGCCTATGCGGATCCGGGCACACCGGCAGAAGATTCTTCTATAGAGCTTCATAATTATATGTTCTACTGGCAGAAGAATGATGAGAATCTGTATTTTTCTATGGCAGATGCAGGTGGAAGCTTCCCGATGCCGGGAGAGGCCGATTGCGTACTTCTGGCTGAAAATGTAACGGAATTTCAGGTGGATCTAAGTCAGGTAGAGGAACGCCGTGTGGTAAAACTCAAACTGAACTTTAAGACCGGAACCCGTAAATTTGAAATGGCAAATAACATCACCGTCCGGAATAAGGTAGTGATTAATAATGCTGATATTGAGCCTTTGGATAAGCGCGTCCGCGTAAATATCAAGGTGAAGGAGCCGGTCGTAGTGTTGGAACCCGGAGAAACCTTTCATTTCTCTACCCCGAAGGTAACCGGAACGAACCTTTTGAATAAGATGGTCACCTGGTCGATTGATGGTGCAGTGGGTGAAGGAACGGAGATGGCAGATGCCGCAAACGGTATTCTGAAAATCGGTGAAAAGGAAAACCATCAGAGCTTTCAGGTAAAGGTTACCACAACCGCAAAGAATGATGAAGACAACAGTCCGGCAGAAGCAACGATTACAGTTTATGTGAAACGTGTAACCAAAGTGACCTTGAATAAAAGGAGTGAGGAATTGCTTAATCCCAATGACAATATTCCGGGGAAATTGGAGGTTATGCAGGGAAGCACCGTTATTCTTGGCGGTACGGTAGATGGCGTGAAGCTGGGAAGCAAGTGCGATTCCTGTGGAGAGGATCCGACAGGAGATAGATACCTGACCGGCTGGACGGTTGTGTCCGGTTCCGCTTCGTTACAGAATGGCATTCAGGACTCTGACCATGAAACAGCTACCATTCAGATCAAGGCAGATGCAGCGGTGGGGTCTACGATTACCATTCGGGCAGTCTCAGACCTGTCCAAACGACGTCCATACGGGCCGGTACAGGGCGAGATTACCTTGAAGGTTGTGGAGAAGAAGAACCCAATCAACCCATTTGATGGTATTGAAAGAATTGGAATTGATGGTATTTTAAAACATGGTGATCAGACACGTGTGGATAATATCGTATTCCAGGGATTTGATACCAGAGTAGATGCACATGCATTGGTTGTACATATTGTAGATAACAGTACCGGACAGGTGGCTGCTTATGCGGTTTGTATAACACAGGGATGGAATATCTGGTTATCACCGGATTATTTCGATTTGGATTTAAAGAAGAGTTATACCTTTTATTTACAGGGACTTGAGAGCGTATCCAAACAGGAGCATGAGAGATACGATAAAGATCATGGAACCATGCAGAAATCCTCAATCGAAACCATCGGAGCAGAATATGATAAGCATAGCAATCCGACGGCTCCTTTTGCCTATACAGGAGATATGTTTAAAGCCAGTCAGGTATTCAGTACGATATTGGAACCGGTGCAGTTGACCTATGGTTATAATAGTAAAAAATACTGTGCACAGGAAATCACCTTTAATACAACGAATGTTCTCTCCGTAAGCAATTATCCTTCGGATGGACTGAATATATTGGACAAGCTGAAATTCTACAAAGATGAAGCAACCAATATTGATATCAATGCCTTTACGGTAGATGATGTGAAGTACAGCATTTATAAAGGAAGTGGAAACGATGCTGCAAACTGGTCTGCATTGCGCGTTTATAAGCAGGGAGCCTATCAGGGAAGTGACAGCTTATATAATGGCAATGTCCAGTTTGGCACAGCAAGCGGATTACCGACAATTAAAGTACAGCGTAACAATTTATCAGATGTTGTTGGAACCTATCATGTTGTGCCGGGGATCTGGTTTAATCCCAAAGCGAAAATCGGTAATATTCCCAAAGAAGTCTATCCGACAGGATATCAGTTCCCGGTTTATTCTGCCTCCATGGAATATGTGGAATTTCCGGAGAACACCTTCCATGTAACGGTAACCGCAGAAGGAACAATGGATATTACTTCGGATCGCTTTACCGGAAGCGTATGCTTCCCATTACCTGCCGAGATGATGAATAATACGATCTTCACGAATCTGCAAAACACAGAATGGCAGGATGCCAACATTCAGGATCGAAATAACGGTGACTCCTTTAATACGGTAGATTCCAGTGGAAATCTGTCTTCTATCCGGTTTAACCGGATCAGATATCGGTATATTCAGAGTGAGAATGCCTACGAAGTGGAACCAATGTGGGAAAACTTCAAGGATGGCGGATTGAAGCTGGGTTATTCCTACGGTATTTACAAGTGTCCTGCAAATGGTAGTAAGTGGGAGTGCCGGCAGGGAGCACAGGAAACGAATAATATTACCCTTGAATTTGAGAAGGATGGTGCAACCTGGTCAGCCCATGTGCCGCTTCCGACAGATGATGATTTCATGTTTACAAAGGGAAGCACGGAACGTCAGTCAAAAACGAATTATACGATTAAAGGTTATAAACGGGGTAGCTACAATGAGAGCAAAGAGCTGAATAGTAAGGTACTTTATTGTGATTATGATCAGACAACAAGACAATATAAATTAACGTTGGCAGATGATACGCAAATAGATGGAATTTATAAAACAACTAAAATTATATCGGTTTATGCTTGGAACTCAGGAGATTTACGATGGCATAAGGAACAGGGAGAGAGCACAGTAAGAGATAAGATTGATAATATTAGTTTAACTTGGGAGGGCAAACAATATATTGCATATTTGCCAGAACCTGGTAATAGTTCGTACTGGGGAAATAGTGATAATGTTGAAATGAAGTGGCCCAAAATTGATTGGTATTTAGAAAGTGATGAAAGTGGAAATACAAAGATGCAAATTGAACACTTGATTAAAATTGTACGCAAATATGATGCGTCAAAAAATAGTTATACCATTGAACTGATTCAGAAGCGTTATTGGCCATATGATGACGAACTTGTGGTTGGGAAATATCAATGTTCTAAAAATGGAATTGCGTGGATTAGTGTCAACTAATTATAATGAAAGATTTGCTACATTCTGGGCTGGAATTTTAAGAAAAACAATAAAAAGAAATACTGGTAAACCTTTTCTGGAATAACCAAAAACATTACCGGTATTTCTCTTTAATAGTAAAGAACATTTAATGTTGTATGTTCTCTCTATATAATGTGCCGCATTAAGTGTTTTGCACACTTTATTATCGACAATTTGATAATACAATTAGTAAGTATGTATGTCAATAAAATATTTACGACTATTCGTATAAATAAAATTATTTTAAGGTATAAAAATAGTGCATGGGATAACGAACCCGCATAAGAGTAAGTGAAGTGGAAGCTATAAATGAGTATGAAAAGGCATAACAAGCAGAAGAGAAAACAGAATAAAAGAATTGCGACCGTCATCACGGCGTCTGTTCTGGTGGCTGCACTTGGCACCGTAGGAGTCTTCCATCATATGGAACCGATGGAAACGTATGCGAAGGAGTCCTTTACCGGAACAAAGCAGGTTGTGGAAGGTCATACCGGTGATGACAAACCGTTCGTGATTCTGGATGTGGTACCCAGCTATGCAACCTATGCATGGGATGCGGATACCTCTTATGAGATCAGTACCGGCACCCTGGGGTATCTCTCGAATGGACAATCCCCTATGGCAGCGGATTATATGCGGATTTATAAGGATCCTTTGAAAAATCATTCTGCAGAGCTTTCCACGTATGAGAAGCGTGCTGCACTGGTAAATGAGATCTGGAAGTACGGAACCGATAATGGTGAAGCTCTTTTCCAGTATGAAGAAGCTTATGGAAGTGGGAATACACGTAAGGATCTGAACACACAGAACGCCAATGGATGGCAGTTATTGATTGATACCATGACACTTCCGGATGATGATAAGAAGAAAGGGGATACGGCACACAGCGGATTGATGAAGGGCTATTTTAAGAAGTATGTAGAGCCCGATCCGAACGATCCGACAGCAACAACACCGGATAAAACAGGCTATGATTATATTAAGGTAGGAGACTGGAGTGAGGACGAAGGCTCCGGAGAAGCATCACAGTCTGCTTATCAGTTTGATCCGGATAAAGGAACGTATCAGGTACAGTTTAAAGCATTAAACGGATCCGGATCAACCGGTCTGACAGAGGGATATGTGCCGGAGAAAACCAATGCAATTACGCAGGAGGATGTTGATAAGGGTACCTATAAATCCTCTACCAGCCTGTATTATATGGATGACAAATCGAATTATGTCTATGGCGGAACAATTGCAGATAAGTTTTCAACAGGCAGCAGTGTTTCCTTAAGTGAATACTATAATAATCAGGATTCACAGAATTCATCAAAGGACACAGCTTCAGATGACACAGCTTCAGGAAATACAGGTTCAGACAATACAAATTCGGATAAAACAGGGGCGTTAAGTACTCCGAAAGCGACCCCTTCAGCAGGAAGTGGATCTGCCTCCGCAGCAGATGCGGTGACAACGACATCGCCTAAGGAAAGTGAAAGCACGTCTCCTTCAAAGGACATTACGGTGACACCATCTGCAGCACCTTCAGCAACGCCATCTGCAACACCAAAGGTGGTTGGCAATTCTGATTTATCGGTAACGACCACAACAGTCAGCAACAAAGTGAATCATGCCATTACGATTCCTTCTGTTTATTATAGTGAAATAAAGCAGACCACCACACCAACGCCCGGTGCAGTTCCGGTGACTTTATCATCGGCTGATCCGGGATATTCCGGAGATGGAAATCAGGATGATCAGCAGATGGATGAGGGTCATACAGGCAATGATGATAGCCCAGGAAATGATGATAGTACAGGCAATGGCAATGGTAATAGCACTGGTAATGATCAAAGCACTGTAAATGGAAATCCGGTATCTACAACAGGAACCGCCTATTATGTTGTTACCTTTAAGTATGTAACAGATCTTACAGAAAATGATTCAAGAACTGTTTATGAAGTGATTCCGGGAAGTGAGAAGGAATTTCTTTTGGACAGCGGTAATCGTCCCTATGATGTATATGGGAAGAGTGGAGCTTCTGCTGCGGCAAGTGCAAATCCTTCCGCATCAGCAGATGCAGCCGCAAGTGCCTCGGCTTCTGCCGGTACTTCTCCGGCTGCTGTATCCGTGGCTTTGCTGTCTGCAACGCCGGTGAAGACCGATAAGGTATTTCTTTATGTTGGACCGGGAGCAGGAGATTATAAGCTGACGGATGAGGCGGACTTAAGCGATGCAGATAAGAAGAAACAGGCACCGGTATGGATGGAGGTGCGGAATGCGCCGACCTATTTCCGGTTTAATGGTGGCTGTGACTGGCTGAAGCAATATGTGTTCCATGCGCTTTCGGGTGGGGATAATGAGAATGAAAACTTTAGGATTGAGGTTCGTACAATCCGGGCGGATTTCCTGACGCAGGATATGATTAAGCAGGCAGATCTCGTCTATCTGGAGGGTGGAACTGCCCCCTTCATCAATCAGGAAAGTACGAAAGTAAAGATCCAATATCTTACGTCGGATACGCAGAAGGTTACGGAGAATGGAAATGAGGTAATCAAAGGACTTACCAGACAGAATGCGTATGCACTGGTGTACCGGGCGGCGGTTGAGCTGCTTCCGGTGATTGTGGATTATAATGCGGTTACGAATGATCAATACAGTAAGCTGGACTATCAGGGGCTTGCAAAGATGCTCCTGAAGGAGGATCTGGAAAACTATGTGAAGGATGCCCAGACGGGTCCGGACTGGCTGTTTGAGAATCTGGAAAACTCCAATTACCCGAACCGTTCCGATAACGGCAATTATTATGTGAACCGGAATGTGTATGTGGTAAACAGCGGTACGCCGCTTGTTAACCGGGATTTTCCTGAAAGTATTGACGGAGGAAGCGCAGAAAGCGGATTTTCAGAGGTATTGAATCTGATCCGGTCTGAAAATGTGCTGCTTCCGGAGGAGAACCGGATCCCTGAAAATGTAAGTAAAGCAAAAGCAATCGAATATATCATTAATTATTCGGTTGGATTTATTGCAGATTTTACCGATTTGCGGATTCTGGAGCTGCAGCCAACCAGTAACGACAAAGCAGATCTGCAGGCAGAGAATCCGACAGATAGCAGTACGACCCTGTACTGGCAGCGTAATGCAACAGGCGCAATAAAAAAACAGGTGTTACGCAGCTCACGGAAGGTCGATGTGAAGGTAACAACCAAAGCAGCTGCGGCATTTAACAGTGAGTGGGAGGACATCAATGAGAAGTATAATCTGGTGTTCATCGGACTGGACGGACAGAAGCTGAATTATGCAGCAGGCTTGTGGAGTGGTACGGTTTATAACAATACGGATCTCAATAATAAGCTTTATCATACGGGAGACCGGGCAGCAGGTACTGACGGGCAGTATGATCCGTCCGATATCACAGAGCGTAAGAAGAATGAGCTTCTGGACTTTATGAGGGCAGGCTATCCGATTCTGGTGGAAAATGACTTCTTTACCGGAAAGTCAGCGAAGAACGGGGCCGGCAGAATTAACATGAAATATGTGGCAGAAGATACGCAGATGTATGACTTCTTAAGACAGGCAGTGACCGATTTCACCGACCGGATTTATACGATTGATGATGTGCACAGCAACATTCTGTTTATGGCGCAGCTGAATATCGATCATCCGGTGATTTCAGTATCGGATACTACCGGTCTGACACTTACAGAAGCAGCAAACGGAGAATTATCCGTAAGCTTTACTTACGCAATTACCGATCAGAACGGGGCGGGCTACGCAGGAGAATACCATACTGAATTTTATCTTGACATCAATGACGATGGCAGTTATACGGATGCAGAACGCATGGACAATCTGGCCGGTGAGGGCAAGGTACTCCGCGCAACAGCAGATAACGGACAGGCAACGGTGCTCTTTACGGAGTCTCCGGGTTCAAGAGCCATACCATTCCGGTTAAGGGTTGTCGATAACAGCAATTCCTGCCGCAGATCCTCGGTACAGGGAATCCTGCAGGTGACGGATGGAACGAAAGAGAAGATTAAGGTATTGCAGATCGGAGCGAAGGATGGTACTTCTCTTGCGACATTGTACCAGCAGGAGAATTCAACCCTTGGGTATTATCTGAAGGCAGCAGAGGAAGAGATTGTTACCGCAACTGCGGATTATACGACGACGATCCACGCTTCCGTAGAAAAAGATAATGTATTTGCCTGTCAGTTTCATCCGGAGAAGAGCAGCGATGTAGGACTTCAGATTTTGAAAAATTTTGTGGAGCTGTAGAAGGAGGAAGATTGAAGATTATATCCAGGCAGGACACAGTGTGTTGGTGACCGGGAAGGAAGCAGCCGAAGGAATACGTCTGATCAATCAGACACTTTTAGGGCAGCTTGATCGTAAGACCTACGGCAGTCTTGGACGGACAAGTGGAAATCCCTATTTCCGGTATGCAGGTCTGGATGCAGGGATGTTTAATGAACAGAGTAACCTGGGTGCGTCCGGTCTGAATG
>ERZ825137.5284-NODE-5284-length-12101-cov-2.649510_pt1 | contig 12101 bp, 13 predicted proteins | sample MGYA00519873_ERZ825137 | MGnify/ENA primary metagenome ERZ825137 (study PRJEB31778, sample SAMEA3449190) | human gut metagenome | biome: human gut; feature: human-associated habitat; material: faeces | place: United Kingdom | collected 2010/2012 ... | reverse complement strand
AGACCGATTGTCGTTTAACCGGTCGTTTGCCCGGGCGGAGAACATCTTTTTCGGGGGAATGCATTCGTATGAAACGAACGGGCATGTATCTCCCCGTCTGCATCACTATGATCCGAGCGGAAACTACAGTGAGAAACCCTTTATAGGAGAAAAGTTTTCTTCCGAAATGTTTGCAGATGCTGCCGTCGACTTCCTGAAAAGCCGTAAAAAAGAAAAAAATCCGTTCTTTGCCTTCGTATCCTTCACTTCCCCGCACGATCCCCGGATGCAACATCCCGATTATGCCCACGGATATAAAGCGGATACGCTAAACCTACCAATAAACTTCCTGCCTCAACATCCGTTCGATAACGGAGACATGAAAGTACGTGACGAAGTACTGACTCCTGTTCCCCGCACTAAGGAAGCGACTCAGAAAGAGCTAGCCGGTTATTACGGTATGATCAGTGAGGTTGATACGCAAATAGGCAGAGTCATACAAGCCTTGCGGGAAAGCGGAGAGCTGGACAATACGATCCTTGTCTTTGCATCCGACAACGGCCTGGCAGTCGGCCAGCATGGTCTTCTGGGTAAACAAAATTTATACGATCATAGCGTACGCGTACCTCTTGTCATTTCTGCTCCCGGCATGGATAAGGAAAAAGGGACAAAACGAGATGCCAATTGTTATCTATACGACATCTACCCGACTCTGTGCGACCTGACCGGTATCCGTCCGGCTCCTTCCGTAACAGGAAAATCCTTACTTCCTGTCCTGAAAGGTGCCGACAAACACAGAGACTGCCTGTTCCTTGCCTACAACAGTATCCAACGCGGCCTGGTAAAAGATGGCTGGAAATATATCGTCTATAATGTCGGTGGCTTCAGAACGGAGCAACTATTCGATCTGAAAAATGATCCCTGGGAAATGGTCAACCATGCACAGGAACCGGCTTACGCTTTCAAACTTTCTGCTTATAAGAACCTCTTAAAAGAAGAAATGAAACGAAATAATGACTTCTGCAACCTGGATGATTTCTACTGGTGGGGGAATGGAGAAATGCTTCCCTGGAATAATGCAATGAAACTTTATACGGATCCAAATAAATAAACAAACAAAAGAGACCAGATACGAGAACATAGAGCCTCGTGTCTGGTTTTATTACATATTTCTAATGCTTCACTTTACAATCTTAATATACCGCAACAATGCCTCTTTTTCAGCCTCGGCAACTAACATGTAAAAAGCATCCGGTTCTTGCTCCGTATGCGATTTCTCCAGAGCTTTATAATATTGTAACTTCTTTTCATTATCGCCTTTCAAGGTAACAATAATATAACCATGGTGCAAAAGGTAAAGGTTCATCAAAAGACGGCATGTACGTCCGTTCCCATCGATAAACGGATGAATCCGTACAAGTTCATTATGCAGGTAAGCTGCAATTATTACCGGATGAACTTTGTTTTCCTCCATTTGCTTGAACTTCAATATAAAATCCTCCATCAGATTTTCAATCAAATAAGGTTGAGGTGACATGTGCATACTACCGGAAATCATCACAGGAACAGTACGATATCGACCAGCATTCTCGCGGTTGATTCCATGCAAAACAATAGCATGTATATCTTTAATCGTTCGTTCACTGATATCTATATCCTGCCGGGCAACATCTTTAATAAAATCAATGGCCTGCGCATGGTTGATAGCTTCCAAATGCTCACGCATAGACTTACCGGATATAGTTATACCCTCATTTACAACCAAAGCTGTTTCCTGCAATGTAAGTGTATTTCCTTCAATCCGGTTACTCTCATAGGTATACTCCATATCAAGAGCATCCTCAATCTTCTTAAGAGCTTCCGAAGGCAATGGACGTAATATCGACAATTCCGCTTTAAGAATGTCTATTTCCTGCAATATGGTATTCACATTCTCGTTCATAACTATCTTACTTTGATGTTGATGATACCCAAACACTAAAAAACAAAAAATCGCTTAAACGTTTTATTTTCAACATTTAAGCGATTCATATATGTGGTCCCACTTGGGCTTGAACCAAGGACTCCCTGATTATGAGACCGAGAAATTAACCTTTTTACTGTATGTTATCTCATACAATATATTTAGATTTGCATTGTAAATCAATCGATTACAATTTATATTTCATTTGATTTAGTTGCATTTATTCCGTCACGGATACGTCACGGGGTATACAAAATCACCAAAAACGTCACGGAAACGTCACGCTTTTTTTAAGTGTCAGGAAGATATACAATGAGAAGAAATACAGCGACAAAAGGTTTTAAGTTCAAACTCTATCAGAAGCGGGCAAATGGTCGATATGCCGTGTCGCTCGTCTTGCGGTATAACGGTCAACGACTGCTTATCAGCTTACCCTTCAGTGCAACAGAAATGCAATGGGATGCAAATAAAGAAAGATTTGTAGATGACGAAACTGCCCGGAATATCATTAAGGAGCAAAAGCTAACCGGAGAAGATAAGAAAAAGTTTCTTTCCGAACTTCACCCAGACCGGGAAGTAAACAACATGTACTTGGATAAGAAAACGGCAGAACTCCTATCCATCGTGGATGATTATGAGCGTAGGCGCATACCCTTCACAAATATGATGATACAGGAACGGTTGTTTGTAGTTCTGAAATCCAGTACCGTTGAAAAGTACCTATTATCCCATATCGATAAGTTGAAAGTAAGTAATCGTCATGGAACAGCCTCTACTTTTGAAGACCTTCACGTATGTCTGAAAAAGTTCGACAAAGGCTTTAGTAAAAGATTATTTCCAGACATCGATTATGATTATGTTTCCCGCTTCTTCGAAAATGAAAGAAACTCCGGTCGTGAAGTTGGTGGTATCGGGGTTAATCTACGTGCCTTGCGTACATTATTAAATAGTGCCATCAAAGAGAATGTTGGTAGCCCTGAAACTTACCCTTTCAGCAACCAATACGGAACACGTACCGGAAAAGATACATTCGGTTTAGCGAAAGAGGTAAAAACCAATACAAGAAAACGTTACATACCTTTTGAGTACCTGAAAGCATTCTATGAGTTCGAATTTGAGACAGTGCCACACCAACGCAGCAAAGGATTTTTCTTTTTCTCCTTCTTCTGTGGTGGAATCAACTTCACAGATATGGCTAATATCAAATTGACAGATATAAAGTCTGGCTTCGACAGACAAGGGAAGCCTATTCGTTATTTCACTTATACTCGCTCCAAAACAAAAGAGCCGATTGAGATACAAATCAATGAGGACATTCAATCTCAAATTGACTATTTGCTTAATGAGGAATTTGGCACTCCAGCTACCGGGTATCTATTGCCTATCATCACTAAAGAAGACATGTCTCCCGCAGAACTGAATGATTTCAAGAAAAACAAACGCAAGAAGCTCAACAAGTACCTGAAAGAAATGGCTGCCATTATGGGATTTCCAGAAGGTATCCAAGACCTCAGTACATATTTTGCCCGGCATAGCTTCGCCATGCGCTTATTTTCAAAGACAAAGTCTATTGATATTGTAAGCGCAGGGCTTCATCATTCGAATACGGAGATAACAAAGGTGTATCTGGAGTCATTTGGGGCGGATGAAGTGGCGAAGGCAACAAATAATTTGTTAGGTTGAAGAATTATCTGTTTCTTTTTGGTAGGTTGTTGAGAAATTAGCAACTTCGCCTCCAGAGTTAGATACTCTCGAAAGAAGTCTAAAACATGTTTCTAAGTATCCGTAGAGTTTGTGATACTAGGCATACCATGACAAGGTTATTCCAAGCAAGAGTTACTTAGTCCAAATGCCTTGCATTCTCAAAAGAAATAGAACCATATTTTACTAGGTTGTTATTAACTTAATAAAAATCAGTCAGCAAAATGTTACAAATTGGTGATTCTGTATTAATTTCTCCCTATCTTACAATGTGTGAGGCATGGATAAGTGGAGTGGTTATTGATGTAGAGAATAATCCTTTTCGTGGAATTGTTATTTCTGCACAAACCACAGATGGAAATGTCTTTTTTAGTGTGGAAGATGATTTCAAACTGCCAATTGAAAAGGACTCAGAACAATCGGAGACCTAGGGACATTGTAAGTTTCCAGTGCATCTGGAGTCCTTGGGAGTAGATGAAGTAGACGAAGGTGACAAATGTCTTACAACCAGAGAAAAGAATATCTTTTGTAATTCCACACTATTCAGTATGTGATAGTCATTTTGAGTTTGCCTACAAGATATTTGTATAAATCAATACTTCTATCTACTTTTGTGGAAAAGAAACATTCTAATCATATGCAACGTATTGAAATACACAATTTTGGCCCCATCAAAGATGCGACCATTGAAATCCCGAAATTCCTTCTTCTAATAGGAGAGCAAGCTTCGGGTAAGAGTACCGTTGCGAAGCTCATTTATTTCTTTAAGTCATTGCGAGAAGATTTTATACAAAGCATACTAAAAATGTCTCCTGAGAAATCATTTTCTCAAAAAAAGAACTTAGAAATACCTATTAGAAAGAAGTTTCTAGCCTATTTCGGTTCACCTACAATATTCGATTTCTATGATATAACATTCTTTTATTCAGACAGTAAATCCATCTCTATTAAATGGAATGGATATACACTTACTATTGAATTAAGTCAAGGTTTTATTAGTGACTCTTCCAAAAGAAAACTTAGATATATCAGAAAAAAATATATCATAACTAATGGAAAGCAATTTGACTTATTTCTTCATGCTGAATTTAATAAAGATGTTCTAGAGCTAGCATATGATTGTTTTAATACTTATGAAGATGATCTTTTTTATATTGTTGCAGACCGAAGTTCAACAGTCAGTTTTGGACATCTATTCGAACGAGTTTTTTCACGGGAATTGGAAAATAGTTTACTTTTTCTCTCTAAAACAAGAATTCAAAGCTGTGAGGAAATTTTATTAAGAGAATTTTTAGATCGAGTGGCTCTACTAAAAGATTATTTCTCAAAGTTCAACATAAAAAAACAGGATAGTTCCATTATTAAATGGGTATTATCGAAAATGTCTGAAATTTTGAAGGGGAATTACTCCTATCAAAATGGAAGTGAACATATAAGTTGGGGACAAAAAAGGAATAATAGTGTCAATTTGAAAAATGCCTCCTCTGGCCAACAAGAAGTAATTAGAGTGCTTCAAGATATTGTATGGGTCTTCCAACAAAAAGTAAACGCTTTTCGTATTGTTGAAGAACCAGAATCTCATTTATTTCCTCTAGCTCAAAAAAAACTAATTGAATTGCTTTCTGCTATGGTAAAAGGTGAAAGAAGCAACTCGCTAGTTATAACAACACACAGTCCTTATATTTTATCATCAATAAATAATTTATTATTTGCTCATCAAGCATCAATGCGCTTTCCTGAACTACAAGAGTCCATACAAAAAGAAGTTAGCCAGTATAGTTGGATTGACTCAATGGAATTCAGAGCTTATGCTTTATCAAACAATGATAACCAAGTTTGCTGTCAATCTATTCTTGACGAACGAACAGGAATGATTGCTCAAAATTATCTTGATTCTGTTTCTGACGAATTATCAGAAGAGTTTAATCAAGTATATAAGTTATTTTTATCCAAACTAAAAGAGCAAAAATGAAAGATACACCATTGGCTATTTCTCAACTAAGCCTAAAAAACTCTTTTAAGGGATATGCAACACCTGTTGCTGAGTGTATAGAAGTTTTTTCAGATGCACTACTTTATGCTTATGAGCCTGATGATTTGAAATATTCAGTATGTTCGAAAAATATTCCTATAGAATTATTATTCGATAATAGATACTTTACTATAATAAATAAATCAAATAAAGATATTGTATTTTGGGCTATTGATGGTAAGTTTTTAAAATCAGGTAATCGACAAAGATGTGACTGTGCGATATTTGATGAAAATGTTTTATGTTTTGTTGAATTTAAAACAAGATCTGAAGGTACAACAATAGAGTCGAGAGAAGAAATTATACAACATGCGCAAAATCAGATAATAAGTACCTGCAAATTCATAGAGGATCAAATAAAAACACAAAAAAATATTAATCTTCGGGACAAAGTTGATTTAGAAGGACATATCTGTTTATCAAAACGTTTTCCCCGAAAGACTTCAGAAGAAATGAATATACAAGCTCTTTTTGCAAAAGAAAATAAATTTGGTCTATATTTTGATGGTATAAAAGAGTTTTAAATATATTTGTCGATAATATCAAGTAGTAATCCAAGATTCATTCCTTCTAATTATTACCCTAAAGTCCAGACAATTAAGCATAAAAAAAGTAGTACAATCAATTTTTTCAAAATATTTACTATGGAAATGCCCATAATACCAACCCACTAAAGGATGCTCATGCCCAATTAATTCATCATAAAGAGAAGTCATACTCAACCTCTCCAGCGCAATATCATTCAAAAGATGCGGGTCAAGTTTCACCCATTCTATTAATCCTGATTTTGAGCGCTTCTCACAAAAGTCAGGAGCCGTATGAGTTACCACTGTATCAATCTTTATTCCTGCTTCAGTTAGTTCTTTAATCTCATCAGGCAAGAAAACTGGGGCTTCATCTTTCCAATACAATGGCAGCTTATCTTTTCTCAATATACGGTTAAGCTCCATCTCCCGAAGACGTGGCTCACGGTCTATAGAAATTGCACCACCGACACATAAGATGTTATGTCCTGCAACGGAAACGACTGTATAATCAGCTACACATCTCATGTACTTTTTGACAAAGGTCTTTCCATCAAAATAAGCAGGGTCATCATGATTACCTCTGACAAAGAATATTATATTCCCTTGCGTTCTTAGTTTGGGAGCTAATCGTTTATATAACATATCATAATAGCTCGCCTTATGAAAGCCAAAACCACAATCTCCGGCAACAATAATCAAAGAGTCCGTCATATTGTTAATTTTCAGGTTATAAACTAACGTTTCGAACTCTCCATGTATATCGCCACAGATAACTACATTTTTCTTATCAGACTCTACAATTTTCATCACAAGCTATTCTATACCAGCCCACAAGATACAAACTAAATTCTGAACATGCTACTTTCTACCCAAAATATATACACGCCTTGGATTTAGAATTGAGCGACTTTTCATATATTTGCATTGGAATAAAATTCGGAGAAATCCGAAAAGACATATTAATTTTGCGTTCGCGTAAAATCTTGTACTGTAAAACTGGTAATTTTAAAGTCAAACAAGATGATATGTGCAACGCCCGTGCTGTTATTTGGTACGGGCGTTGCACATATCATCTTGTTTGACGGGTATACCAGTGCCTACAGTACGGATAAGCTAAGTCCCGTACCATTTTCTTTGGGATTACGTGAACAAGAAATGTTTACGAACAATTAAGCCCAAAGAAGAATGAGAGACTTAGTAAAACTTTACGGAGAAAGCTTTAAGCTGATTACCGACAATCCCAATCTAACAACCGACAAAATCCCAAATCACCTTTTGGAAGCATGGCTCTCAGATGATGTAATTGTCATTACAGATGCCGAGCAGCCTTATTTCGCTGTGTCAATATTCCATCTTGTACATGATGAATATCTATGCCTTAAAGGGATTGAAACTGACCCTGACAGCAAAACAATAGAACGCCGCTTCAATACTTTTCAGTATATTTTGGCTTTGGAGTCCGTACATCGTCAACATCCTATCAATTTACATCCGGTAAGGATTATGGACTTTGACAATTATGATACACCACTTAGATTTGACTCAACGCCAAAAAACTTCAAAGAATTCATGGCTCTAACAGAGGCACTTTTTCCTCTTAAAAACAAATTTAAATTCAACTAAATATGAGACGATTATTGTCAATGGCAGCTTTGCTTGCCTGTCTTAATTCATGCTATGCACAAAATAGCGAGAGTCATTATAAGAAAATGATTACAGACTACGTAGAAATTAAAAACGGTGTCCGGACTAACCTTGATGTGCGTATTTCAGAACTCACTGAAAAAGATTATACAGTAGGCGATAGTATCGAGGTTTTGAACAGTCGCTTTGCCAGTGAAAAAGCTGCGAAAATTGAAACTGCCAATAATGACATCAAACATTATGAAGCTCAAATAGCTAAACAACAGGCAAAAGGGGGGCTGGTAGCTGAAACGCTACTAAAAAAATATAAGCCCAAACTGGAAAAAGCTCAAAACAGATTAAAAGAAGCCCAAAATTGGACTGCAAACTATGCAAGCTGCTATGATAGCAGAAATCCCAATGATGTTATTGCCAAAATCGTAGATTGTAAACTATCACTCATGAACCCAAGGCTCAGAACCCGTCAGGAAGGCAAAGCCTCCTTTCTCTTCTCCAGCGATGGCAACAAACTTTTGAAAGCATTGAAATAAGTGTATTTCTACATATATACCTTAGTCGTATGCTTAACCAAATTTCTCTATATTTAGCCCCTCCCCCACAAATGCCCCATAGATAAAATTCTGTGGGGCATTTGTATATTTATGCTAACCATTGATAAAAATTCAGGGAAACTGAACATGACAGTAAAAATCCGACAAGAACCAGCCACCAGAAATATTTAGGTTGCTGTACATTGACCGTAATTGACTGTTTTAGCGCATTGGGTAGTTCTTGCTGTGCTTCATATAACTTCGTCTGCATGTCAAAAATCAGCTTCAATATCTTTTTCAAGGATATAATATCTTCAGATAGAGTCTCAGCAGTTGGTTGCGAAGAGGGCTTTTGCTTAGATAACTTTTCAAGACTCTTTTTAATCTCCTCAAACATAGATGCCACAATATCAATATCTTTCATTGTTGTTGTCCTTTCTTTTTACGTCGTTTTTGTGAATTATCATCAGCCACAAAACCACCAAACTTAGGCAATCCTACCACAGGTTCATGTTTTGCAAACTCTTGTTTTATATTATCTTGGCTTTGTCTGGGAGAACAGAATGATTGAGCTTCCTCAATAGAAACAATTTGTTGACTAAAACAAGCATTGATTTTAGAATAACTATACATACGGTCTATCTTGGAACCACTAAAAGTTATGCCATTTTTAGTGAAACGTACTCCTTCAACCTGCGAAGTCGAACCTTTGGTCTTAAAAGTAACATCTATGGCTTTTGCCTGTAGTCCCAAAACTAGCTCATCCCAATTCCGGCATAAAGGCAGGATAGCACGAAGAGCATCATAAATTTCATATTTACTTTTGTCTGGTTCTTTAAGTCGATGCCGTTTAACATTCTCCTTACCACTTGCCATATACAAACCGTGTTTCAAGGTCAACTCTTTACAGATTTGAGTACTTCGTTTACGGTCATTACTGGTTAATATTAGTTTCCCGTCATTATCAATTCGGTTGATACAGATATGTACATGCGGATGCTCCCGGTCAAAATGCCGGGCAACAAAATATTGAGTATTGTTTATTCCCATGCGCTCCATGTATTCCCGTGCCACAGTATCTATAAACCCATTATTAATAAAGTCTTTATCTTGTACGGAAAAATCAAGAGAGATATGATACACTGGCTTTGATATATCAGGTCTTAATTCTTGCTGCATAGTAAAACTACTAATAATACTTTCCTTATCTCTCAGCCTCAAGCCATCACTGCCAATTATTTCAGCTCGCTTCCTATCGTCTAGGATATAATTAACCGCACCCCTAAAGTCACCCCCACATGTTATTTTTGCCATCATCCTTTATACGTTGTATTATATCGTCAATCATTTCCATAAAAACAGAGCATTCTAAACTCACGGTGGTAAATCCTGCCTGATTAGCTTTCTTGGCTAATTGGTTTATATTATTTGCCATACCGCATAGCTCCCGGATATGCAGATTTAACTCAGGTGTCAGCCGTTGCCTCACCTCCTTGTTTCGAATAGCACAGCGAACATAGTCATTTATCGGCATAGCCGCTTTAGAGGCTTGCGATTTGAGGTAATAATACTCTTCGGTCATAAGTTTCACATTGACCTGATAACTTCGTTTCTTATGTTGTTCCTTTGGCGGTCTGCCATTTAATTTTTCTTGTCTCATAACAATGATTTTTAGTTTGACCATCGGGATTGCAAACGTTTTCAGTACTGGAAACATAAACTTGCTTCATTCACAAAAACCATATTCTGATTTCTTTACACCAAACTCAACATTAGGGAAAAAAGAGTGAGCCTACAGGAAGAGGTGTGGTTTGTGATGATTGGATGAAATGATGATTATATCGCATATAAGACTATCAATCAACCTAATAAAACATCATCATATTGGTCATCAAATTATTCCATATTCAAACGATTGTTTTAGCATCACTCAAAATCACAGATGACCAGTTGATGACAGGATTGATGACCTTCAATATCTTAATATAAAGGCAATTATATCAGTACTGTCATCATATCATCATAAAGCAAGTAAAAATTCCTTCGTCACTGAATAATATCTTCCCTTACGTTTTACCAAAGAATAACCACTTTCGGAATTATAGTTATACTCATACGTTTCATACGAAAAGGAATTAGATGTCTTGTTTAGGTTCCATACCGTTTGAAGTATCTTCTTTACTTGCTGATGTTCCAAATGCTTCGAGAAATAAGGGAACAGTCTTTGTAAATCAATAAGTGCAAACTCAAAATGGTCAATATTCAGCGTTTCCATTATTTCCAGCATCATTTCTCGCAAATCGCACTCAGTTTTATTTCGATTGTAAGAAATCATTCGTTTCAAGGCTTCTGTCTGGAATAAATCCAGCCGGAACCACATCCTTGACTCCTGTTTTGTGTATAAACTCCTGTTTTTAAGGAAATACAAGAATGCAGGTATCTCACTTTTGAGCTTACGCAAGAACAAGGGATCACCATTTGTTAAAGGGTGAATTTTACGAACCCAAAAACGGGTTTCCCCCGGAGAAATATACAATGCATTCTCCTCATTATTAGAACAGAAAACAAATTTCCCAAAAAATTCTATCTCAGCCCGGTCTTTTCCTTTGCCTTCTATCTTATAGGTAAAGGCTGTACTTAAATTCTTGATGCGCTCGGTATCTTCCATCCGGTTCAAGAGCGTTTCATCAACACCAATAATCAGCTTGTTTGCCCAATCAGAATTAAATTGACTCCTGAAATCCTCATTCGTATTGAATGTCATGTTCTTTCCAAAAATCATTTTCAATAAATTTAGAAAAGTAGACTTTCCTGTGTTATTCTCCTTAGAAACAAGTACCAGTATTGGCAGCTTTGTAATTGGCTTCATGTAAAGAAGTTGCATATAATCCAGTCCCAACTCATAATGCTCCCCAAAGATGTGCCTGATAAAACCAAGTGTAACTTGACAGTTTCCCTCTATTGGCAGACATTCTAACGGTTCATATAAATTTAAGAACTCACCTATCACTGGCTTATAATTAAGATGAGACGGAATTATACAGAATCCATCATATTTGGGAATTTGGGCTATATAATCTTTCCCATAATCCTGACGTATAGTCTCATAAGTCCAAACTTTTCTTTCAGTTTTCGTATCACCACTAGGCAAAGGCAACTCCACTACTTTGTAATAGACTGTTCCTATGCGCAAAAATTTATTTTTTTCCATATCCCTGCAATCAATCCTCACCTTCTTTTCTGTAGAAAACTTTCATCCAAACGAGCTAAACCCTCTTCTGTAGTCTCTTTCCTGTTTGCCAAGAGCCAATTTTCTAACTCTTCACGCAGGAATAGGATTTTTCCATTTCTTTTGAAGTGAGGTATTGCTCCCGTAGATGTTTTACGGTAAAGGGTAGCCCGCTTATAGCCAGTTAGTTTAACAGCCTCCTCTATACCAATTATTTTGGATGGCATATCATCAACTTTAGTACTACTATCTTTCACCGGAACTGATTGCTGCAATTCTAAAAACTGCTCGACCGTTAAAGTAAATAACGGTTTGTCTTTCAAATCGGATAATGTTTGTGCATTCATATTATGTTCTATATTAAGTTTGATTTGCTGGCACAAACTTACCGGACTATCAATAGGAATGCAATGGCTTCACAGGAATACTGATTTGAATAATATTTTATTCAATATTTCTACTAAGCATTTGCTTCTTTTAGATAAATAGCAATCTC
>ERZ825137.5277-NODE-5277-length-12112-cov-4.008626_pt1 | contig 12112 bp, 5 predicted proteins | sample MGYA00519873_ERZ825137 | MGnify/ENA primary metagenome ERZ825137 (study PRJEB31778, sample SAMEA3449190) | human gut metagenome | biome: human gut; feature: human-associated habitat; material: faeces | place: United Kingdom | collected 2010/2012 ... | reverse complement strand
ACCGCCCCCACAGAGGAGGGCACCTACTACCTCGTGGGCATGGACCCCAACCGGAAGATCCCCACGGATGACAGCGGCGGCACGAACTATGCCAAGATCGCACCGGCCACAGCCATCCTGAACGTGGCGGCGGACGCCGAGCTGGAGCGTCCCTTCCAGGACGCTGCCGTGAATGATGAAAAGCTGGCAGCAAAGAATACCAGCTACGAGGGCATCACCACGCTGACCAGCGCGGACGGCCAGACGACCTATGAGGAAGTGCCCAAGTACCATGTGACCGTGCCCGAGGGCGCGGAAACGGTGGCCGTGACCTACAACAAGGACGTGGACATCCGTCACGACGGCACCACGGTCTACGCCTATGAGGTGGAGTTCGCGGCGACTGCCGTGAACCGTGCGGCGGCGCAGGCAAGCGGGGCCATGGCCCTGCGGGAGGACTCCCTGCGGCTGGCCGTGAACCGTGCGGCGGCGCAGGCAAGCGGCTATACCCTCAAGTCCATCACGCTGGAGAACAGCTATACCCTCAATGCGGACGGCACGCAGACCGTGCTCATGCCGGTGACAGGGTATGTCCGCAACGCGGACGGCAGCGGCAAGGCGATCACGCTGAGTGCCCCCGCTGACAAGAACTCCGTGCCCATCGCGCTGTTCACCTTCGAGTATGCCAAGACGGAGCCGGATGTGAAGTACGGCGATATGAATAATGATGGTACGGTGGATGTGTCCGACGCCATGCTGGTCTGCCAGATATATCTTGGCAATGCGACCCCGACGGACGCGCAAAAGCTGGCGGCTGATGTGAGCGGTGACGGCAAGGTGGATGTATCCGACGCCATGATGATCTGCCAGTTCTATCTGGGAAATATTACGGAATTCCCCGCTGAGAAAAAATCTTGATAGGAGGAATTGAGAACACATGAAAAAAATCGTTTCTGTTCTGCTGACATTGGCGATGGTACTGAGCCTTGTGCCCTCCGTCTTTGCTGCGGACGAGCCCACCATCACCATGAGTGCAGATAAGACTGAGGTCGCGCCCAGCGAGACCGTGACGCTGACACTGAGCATTGATCAGGCATTTGATGCAGATGCCGTTGGGTTTGAAATCAGCTTCGACAACGCTGCCTATACACTTACGAGTGCTAAGAATTGCCAGGCAAGTGGAGCAACGCGCCTCATATTTACGAATACTGACGTAGCAAACAACAGCGGCCGAGTAGCAGCCACCTATTTACAGACAGGCTTTGATAAAAATGATCCTTACCACACCAGTTGGGCGGCAAAGGATTGGGCATCCTTTACTTTCACCGCAAAAGAAGGTGTGGACGCCTCTACGGCGAAATTTGCCCTGACTATCAGCAAACTTCTGACTTATAGCGGCGATGGCGCTTCCCAGATTCAAGTTGCCCACAACGTAGTCGGCGGTGAGTTGACCATCCCCGTGACGGGCGGCAGCGTGACGCCGGTGGGCTACAGTGTGTCCATCCCTGAGACGAAGTCGGTAACCACCGGTGAAACGGTGGAGATCCCCATCACCATCAGCGGCAAGGACTACAATGCCTATTCCATGCGCATCAGGTATTACACAGACGTCCTGGAGCTCCAGAATGAGGCCGTGAACAACGAGGGTTTCCGCCTGTCGGAATCGAAGGGCACGGATACTAATAAGAGACCGTTTTCGTCGATTACCCTGATACGCTACGGCGAGGTGGCAGAGCCTGGCGTGGCGCTGACCTTGAAGTTTACCGCCAAGGCACAGGGCACGACAGACGTGACCATCCTTAATGCCCGTGTGGATGAGCGCGCCAATTCCATCAGCTTCAACGCGCCGGACGCCACTATTACCAACGGAACGACTGCCGTCACTGTCAGCGGCTACACCGTGAGCCTGCCTGACGACTTCACCCGTACCGGTGCAGAGGGCACGGTGATCATGGAAGGCAAGGACCTGACCTTCGTTCCCAAAGACCCCAACTATGACTACACCGTGACTGTCACCGTCGGCGGCGTGGCAGTTACCCCCACCATTGGCGCGGATGGCACTTACACCGTGGCGAATGTCAACGGCAATGTTATTGTCACCAGCACCAAGACCGCCAAGAGCTTCAACGTCACTCTGGGCGAGAATATCACCGGTGAGGCGAAGGCCACCTACATGACTGCCTATACCTTCAAGCTGACCCCGGTAAAGGACTTTGTCTACAATGTGAAGGTGACCATCGGCGACACGGACTACACCGGCTTTACGCCTCAGAAGAATGACGACGGTACGACCACCTACACCATCCCTGGCGCGGCTATCACCGGCGACATCGTCATCAACAGCAATAAGAAAGTGCGAGATCCGTATACCTTCCAGGTGACCTTCGAGGGCACCGGCATTGGTGACGTCTCCAATAATGCCAACACCGTTACGGAAAATGAATCCTATTCCTTCACCCTGACGAAGAAGGAAGGCTTTACCTACACCGTCTCCGCCACCATGGGCGGTACAGCTGTGGAGCTGACGGAAACTGCGGATGCCGAAAACGCGAATGTTGTTACCTACAGCGTTGACAAGGTGACCGGCGATCTGGTCATCACCGTCAACAAGGTGTCCACCCTGACCATGGAAGTCGCCGTCTCCGAGTACGTGCAGATGGATGACAAGACCGTGTTCCTGGTGACCGTGACTGGCACGCCCACAGAGGGTATGGCCTATGCCTACGGCAAGGGCATCATGTATAAGACCACCGCTTACGGCGCGAATGTCTATAGCTGGCTGGTTATCGTGGACAAGGGTCAGGAATTTACCGCCGAAGTAGCCAAAGCCAACATCGCGGAAGCAGCTGCCACCGCTGAGGAAGTGGCCCAGAGCTACGATGTCAATGAGACAGGCGTGGTGGACATCAACGATGCACAGCTCACCTATGACATCTACAGCGGCAAGTACAATGACTTCGAGAAGGTCACTGTGAAGAAGTTCCTGTGCGCGGATGTGAACAGCAGCAAGACCGTGGATGCTACGGATGCTGTGGCCGTTGTGGCAAACTCCAAGTAACACTGCACAGAGCAGAAAAGGCGAATACGTATAAAAATCAGCTTCCCCTCCCGCAAGGGAGGGGGAGCGATTCGCCGTATTTTGGGGATGCAGCGATGCCGCCGGTTTTCGGCGGCGGCGCTGTGTATCTAAAATGACATTTGGAGCATTTACGAGGAGATATATGAAAAGACGAGAGAAAATATTGAGCATCACGGGCCTGTTTCTGGCGCTGGTGATGATCGCGGGGCTGGGCGCAACGCTGCTCAGCTCTACCCGCGCTGTGCCGGGCGACCCCATAGCGGGACAGGCGTCACGGCTGTATCCGGAATCGCTGGAGGACTCCGACAGCACCCTGATGGGTCAGATGAGCCAGACCGGCGGCACGCCGCTGTCCGCTGAGGTGGACGCGCAGCAGCCGGATGAACCGCAAGAGCCGGATGAACCGCAGCAGCCGGACGATCCGCAAGAACCGGATCAACCGCAAGAACCGGATCAACCCCAAGAACCGGACAAACCGCAAGAACCGGATCAACCGCAAGAACCGGATCAACCACAAGAACCAGACAAACCACAAGAACCGGACAAACCACAAGAACCAGACAAGCCCCAAGAGCCGGACAAACCGCAAGAACCGGATCAACCACAAGAGCCTGACCAGCCGCAAGAGCCGGACAAACCCCAAGAGCCGGACAAACCCCAAGAACCGGACAATCCACAGCAGCCAGATAAACCGCAAGAGCCGGATAATCCCCAGCAGCCGGATACGCCCCAAGAACCGGATCAACCGCAGAACCCGGATAACCCGGGCGGCGGGAAAGACCCCTCCGACGATAATGGCGGCAAGGACGACTCCGGCAACACCGGCGGTAATACCGGCGGTGACGACGGAAACGGCGGACAGTCCGGCGGCGACGGTGAGGACGGCAAGGATGACGATACGCCCCGCATCTACACAGACCTGCGGACGCAGACCATCCGTAAAAAAGACCTGCCGGACGGCAAGCTGTCCTTTGTGGCCTATCCGCTGGGCAAGGGCGATAACCTGTATGTCCGCGTCCGCCTGATGAACAAGACGTATACGGGCAACGGACGCCTGTTGACCGCCAGTGACGGGCAGAACTATCAGGCACAGCTGGACCTGAACACGGAGAACACCTTCGTCCTGTCGCTGTACGACGGTGGCACGTTCCTGGGCAGCGTCCAGTACCGCGTCAGCTATTACGCGGATATGGCCAGCGAGGATGAACCGGACGTAGGCGACGGCCCTCCGTCCATCATGGCGTGGCTGAACAGCACGGAGCTGGGCAGCTCTCCCATCGAGGTGAAGGGCGATGGCGAACTGACGGTCCGCGTCACCACGCATCCCAGCCTGGGTGCAAAACCCATCTATTCCAATCAGATCAAAGTCACGCTGGACGGTAAGACCGTGGAGAAATTCAGCGGCGACCGTGAGCCGGAGTACAAGCTGTACTTCGCGCCGCCGCAGCGCGGTGATGTGGCCACGCATATCATCCGCGTGCTGGCATGGGACGGACAGGGCAACTCCGCCATACGCACCTACACCGTTACATATCACCAGATCAGCGAAGGCGACGACGCCGGTACGGTCACGGTAGTGCTGGATGCCACCACTGTGGGCATCGGCATTCTGGACAGCGGCGAGGTGGACATCAAAGAAGGCGACACGGTAGCCACGGCGGTGCTGCAGTTCCTGCAGGACTACGGTTATGAGGCCGATTATGCAGGTAATGCGGAGAGCAACTTCTATCTGCGCCGCATCATCAGCGGCGACATGGCCTACAACGCGGAAGTGCCGGAGCGTCTCTGGACACTGATCCAGCGGGACGGCATCACCACCAACAGCAATTATGACCGCGACAGTCTGGGCGAGTTTGACTTCACCCAGGGCGCGGGCTGGATGTACTCCATCGGCGGTACGCTGTTCCCCGGACGCGGCATGAGTGACTATAAGGCGAGTGACGGCCTGACCATCTATCTCCGCTTCACACTGGCCTATGGCAAGGATGTGGGCGGCTATGAGTCGGCAGGCGGCAGCTACGGCAGCCTCAGCAGCTACTGCGGCCTGTGGGTAAATGGCTCGTATCAGCCGCTGAGCCACGATATGGAGGAAGTGGAGCGCGTAGAGCCCACGGGGACAGAGGACGGATATGTCCGCTATGTCTGCTCCAAGTGCCATGAGGAGAGCGAAGAAGTTCTGCCCGCCACCGGTGAAACAGAACCGGAACAGCCCGATCCGGAGCAGCCCGAGAAGCCTGATCCCGGAAACACGGATAACCCCGATACTCCCACCCCAGGCGGCGAGGACAAGCCGAACCCCGGTGGTACGGATGATAAGGACCCCAGCGCCCCCGGTACGACCGAGCCGGATGACAAAGATCCGGATAAGCCGGGTACTGGCGGATCGGGATCAGACGGTATGGGGACAGATGACACAGATCCCGGTCAAGATGGCTCGGACACCGACACAGAAACAGATACCGTTGCGTAAATAACAGACCGCCGCCATGCGGCGGAGAGAGGTAGAGAAATGGAAAGAGTAACAGAGCAGCTCCAGCAGGAGATCAACAAAGTCGTTCTGGGCAAGGAGCAGATCGTCCGCAAGGTGCTGCTGGCCATTCTGGCACAGGGCCATGTGCTGCTGGAGGACGTGCCCGGCGTAGGCAAGACCACACTGGCCAAGGCGTTTTCCAAGACCCTGGGCCTGACGTCCCGGCGCATACAGTTCACACCGGACACCATGCCCTCCGACATCATCGGCTTTTCCGTGTTTGACAAGAACACCGGTGCGCTGAAATATCAGCCCGGCGCTATCATGACCAACCTGGTGCTGGCGGACGAGATCAACCGCACCTCCAGCAAGACCCAGTCGGCGCTGCTGGAGGCTATGGAGGAGATGCAGGTCACAGTGGACGGCGTGACCCATCCGCTGCCCGCGCCCTTTGTGGTGCTGGCGACACAGAACCCCGTGGGCTCTGCCGGTACGCAGATGCTGCCGCCCTCGCAGATGGACCGTTTCCTCATCAAGCTGAGCATGGGCTATCCCGACCGCGCCAGCACGGCGGCACTGCTGAAGGACCGGCATCACGCCGATCCGCTGGATGTCTGCCGCACGGTGACAGATCCCGCGTCTCTGGAAAAGAGCATCGGAGAGGCTATGTCCGTATTCGTGGCAGACCGCATCTATGACTATATCGCGGAGTTGGTGGAGGCCACGCGGAGCAACGCCTATGTGACGCTGGGTGTCAGCCCCCGCGGCGCACTGGCAGTCTCCCGCGCCGCCAAGGCCAACGCCTATCTGGAGGGCCGCGACTATGTAACGCCGGACGATGTGTGTGCCGTGTTTCCGGATGTCTGCGCCCACCGTCTGGTGCTGGACGCCAAGGCGCGTCTGCATGAGTATACGGCGGAGCAGATCATCACGAACCTGCTGCAGACGGTGAAGAAGCCGGATGTGCGGGAGTTCTCTGCCAAATGAAGTACAGGATCATAGGCGGTGCGGCAACACTGGCGCTGCTGCTCGTGCTGTTGCTGCTCCTGCTGGCGGTGACAGGCTCTCCGTGGCCGCTGATGGGCATCATACTGCTGGTGCTGCTGCCTCTGGCCTCGTGGGGCATGAACCGCTATGTCCGCAAATATCTGCGGATTGATATGACACTGCCCACCACTACGTCCAAGAACGCGGCGGCGGAATGTGTCTTGCAGGTACATAACGGTGCGCGTCTGCCGGTGCTGCGGTACTTCTGTATCGTGACGGTACACAATGACCTGACCGGTGAGCGGGAGCATATCACCCTCACTGGCGGCGTACGCGCACACGGCAGCGGCACACACCGCTTCCTCTTACAGAGCCACTATTGCGGGCGAATCACCGCTTCCGTGGATGCCATCACCCTGATGGATTATTTCGGCATCCTGCCCACAAGGGCGGAGGCGGCGGCTTTAGCGCGCACCACGGTGCTGCCGGAGCTGTTCCCCATGGAGGTCACGCTGCTGGCCAGCCCCTGCTATGCGGAGGACGGCACGGTGGCCAGGCGCGGCGAGGACCGCAGCGAGATGTTCCAGCTGCGGGAGTATCGTGCCGGTGACGACATCCGGCAGATCCACTGGAAACTGTCGGCCAAGACAGACGAGCTGATCCTGCGTGAGGCCAGCCAGCCGGAGAGCCGTGAGCTGCTGCTGTTCTGGGACAAGCACATCACCGGCACACCGGCGCAGATGGACGCACTGGCGGAGGCTGCCTCTTCCGTGGCCGGCGCACTGGTGCGCGGCGGCGTGTCCTTTTCGCTCTGCTGGACAGAGCCGGATGATCTGCCTCTGCGGGACATCTCGGACGAGGCATCGCTGCTGCAGGCCGTGCCGGAGCTGGTACGGATGAGCGGCGGTATGGAGGGACGTATGCCGGAGCTGACATCGTTCAGCCGCGTGCTGTATTTCGGCACACAGCCGGACGCACAGCTCCAGACAGACCCGCGTGTGCATTTCCTGCTCTGTATGGATGCGGAGCAGGGTGGCAGTTCCGCTATGACTGTGTTCACGGCGGAGACCATGCACGAGCGGCTGCAGCGATGGGAGGTTTGACAGATGCGGAGAGAACAAAGCGGACTGTACCTGACAGCCGGCAGCGCTCCGCGGACGGCGGGCCTCCGGTTCCCATGGGGGGATATGGCGGTGGCCGCGATACTGGCGGCGGGGACGTGCCTGCTGCTGCGGGAACTGTTTCCCTCTGTCACCGAGCCGTGGTGGCTGCTGACACTGCTGATGCTGCCGCTGTGCGCAGCGCTTCTACTGCTGTATGAGACGAAATGCGGGCCGTGGCTGCTGCCCTCCGGTGCGCTGCTGCTGTTGCTTCTGTTTCTTGCGGGCAGGACTCCGGTGCTGTCCGGCTTCGGCTGCTTGGGCAATGATCTTCTGTCGCTGCTGACGGCCCGCACGGGACGTATTTATCTGGACTTTGCGGCGGCAGATCCCGACAGGGTCTACTGGGCGCTGATCCCGCTGCTGGTGCTCTGCGCCCTGCTGCTGAGCCGCGCCGTGTGGAGCGGACGGCTCTGGCTGGCGCTGCCCCTGCTGCTGCCTGCCTACGCCGCCATGCTGACGGGCCTTGCTCCCTGCGGCGTCTCCTGCGGCCTGCTGACGGCGGGCACGGTGCTGCTGATGATGCAGCATACCGCAAAGGCCGGAGATGATACGGCGGGACTTGCGGGGCGGCCTGTTCAGCTGCTTCTGCCGCTGCTGTGTGCAGCGCTCTGCCTGCTGGCGGGGCTGGCGGTAAAGGATGGCCTGTCCACGGAACTGGCGGAGACAGTGGCACAGCGTATCCATGAGCAGCGCTATGATCAGACCACCAATTCCATGCCGGAGGGCGAACTGAAAAACCTGCCCGCATGGAATAGAAATGATACGCCGGCGCTGGAGCTCACCATGGAGAAGCCCGGAAAGGTCTACCTGCGCGGACAAATCTATGAGGTCTATACCGGCAGCCGCTGGGAAGCGGCGGATACGAAAGACACGGCGGCATACAAGGAACTGTTTTACTGGCTGCATAAGGATGGCTTTTACGGCCAGAGCCAGATCGGAACGGCCTCAAGATGGGCGCTGACGGCGGCAGAGCCGCTGGCCATGACGGTAAAGAACCTGACCGCCTGCGCGGCGCATGGCTACTATCCCTATGCGCTATACGGCAGCGGCCTGCTGGATGCGGCACAGATCGGTGATACCGGCCTGCCCGCGGCAGAGGAGCTGCGCTATCTCACCGGCAGCGTTCCGGAATGGTATCAGCTCCAGCGGGAGCTGGCCTCCGGCCAGGGCCGGCAGGAGGTACAGAGCTATCTGGAGCTGGAGCAGGCTTATGCGGCTTATGTGAAGGCCATGGATCTGCAGCTGACGCAGGAAAGCTGGTCGGTGGTAAAGCGCCAGCTGTCTCTGCCGGAGGGATCTCGCACCATCTCCGAGATACGCAACATCATCTATGCCTATCTGGGAGAAAACCTGACCTACGACGAGACGGTGCGGACTGGTAACGGAAACGGAGATTTCCTGCAATACACGCTGGAAAAGAGCGGACGCGGCTACAGTGTCCACTACGCCACCGCTGCCGTGCTGATGCTGCGCTACATGGGTGTGCCCGCCCGCTATGTGGAGGGCTACTACCTCTCGGCGGAGCAGGCGGCGCGGTACGCAGCCGGTGAGCCTATTACCCTGACGGAGCAGAATGCCCACGCCTGGGCGGAGTATTACGTCAGCGGTGTCGGCTTCGTGCCCTTTGAGGTGACGCCCGGCTACATCGACAACGAGGATGTGGACATCGGCGCCTCCATTGGGGACGGCGATACGGAGAACACCTATGTCAGCGAACAGCAGAAGTTCGTGGAGGTGGAGCAGCCGGAGGAACAGACGGAGCAGGAGCAGGACCGGGCCGTCTTCTCGCTGGAGGTCAAATACCTGCTGTGGCTGCTGCTTCTGCCGGTGCTGGCGCTTCTAATACTGATCATTGTGCGGCGAAAGCGTCTGCATAGAGCACTGCGTGCCATTGACGAGGCGGGCGATAAGGCTGCCATCGCCATGCGGTACGGCTATGCGGACTGTCTGCTGCACCACAGCACGGTGCAGCCCCCGGAGGGTGCGGCGGAAGCCGCCGCACTGAACCGCGAGGCACTGTTCAGCCCCCATGCCATGAACGCGGAACAGCGCCGCTGTGTGGATGATTATGCCGCCCGTGTCCTGACGGACTGCAAGGCAAGCTGGACGCTGTGGCAGAAAATACGATACAGGCTTTGGAACTGCCTGTACTGATAGGAGGAAAACGTATGAGAAAACGGATCACATCGCTCCTGCTGGGCGTGCTGCTGTTGTTGACCATGACGGTGACAGCCTTCGCCGCAGAGGGGCAGGCCGGTTCCTTCGTGTTCACGGCTATGAACGCCAACAGCACCATCGTGGAGCCGACCCGCGTTCCCTACAAGGCGGGACAGACCATAAAGGAAGCACTGGCCGATTCGGACATTGCGTTCGTGGGTCTGGAGCAGGACTTCATCTACGAGATCAACGGTGTATCCGCCAACTATCTGCTCTATTACGATAATGGCGGATATGAACTGGGTGCCCAGGCTTCTTCCATCACTGCGCTTTGCGTCCATGTCAGCAGCACCTACTCTGATGATGCCATCAGGCTCATCACCCGTATGGCGGACTATCTGGATATGACGAACCATGTCCAGAACTACCCTGCGGCGGCCAACGCCTATGCGTCGGCACTGAAGGGCCTGCGCACCGCCACTGCGGAGTCGGCCACCACGCTGCTGAACGGGCTCAACAACGCCATTGCAGACTACGGAAAGCTGCTGGACGGCACGAAGTACACCGTTTCCGCCGCAGCCACGCAGAACGGTGCGTCTGTGTCCGCACCGGTGGTCACGCTGACGGATGCCTACGGCAATGTTACCACAGGCACAAACAGCGTACAGGTCATTGCGGGCGACTACAAATTCAGTGTGTCCGACGGCGGCTATAACCGCACGGATGGAACGCTGACGGTATCCGCTGACGCGCAGATCTCCGTGACGCTGCCCTATGGCCAGTGGTTCGGCAATATCCGCCTGCTGGACTACAGAAAAGTGCCGTTCCGCTATACGCAGGATAAGACGGCACACACCGCCCAGTACTGGATCAAGGATACGGCAGAGCCGCTGGGCAGCATCTATCTGAATGCAGCGATGGGGGATGTCCCTGACGCCGATACCACCTACCTGCGTACCATCTATGTCGGTACAAACGGCAAGGATATGTCCAGCACCGCCAGATCGTGGGACAGCACGGCCACCGGCCTGACCTATCTGGTGAAGCAGGGCATGGAGGGCCGCACCTTCACGCTGGAGGCGAGGTACAAGACTGCGGACGGCTATACACAGGTGCAGTCCTACACGGTCACCTTGACCCGCGTTCCCACGCTGGCATCTCTGTCCGTGACGGCGGAGGGCACAAAGCTGCCTCTTACCTTCGAGCCCACCACGACGTCGTACAGCCTGACGACGGTCTCCTCTACGCTGGACATCGCGGCCGCGCCCTTCGGCGAGGACTATACGGTGACGGGTACAGGCGCGGCGTCTCTTGAAGGCGATACGCTGACCCACAGCATACAGGTCGCCGCATCCAACGGGGAGCAGAACACCTACACCCTGCGCGTGAAGAAGGTGGCCTCTGTACCGGTGACACTGACGATCCCCGCCGGCACGACCGTGCAGGTGCTCAACGGCGCAGGCTCGGAGATCGCGCCGGTCAGCGGCGTGTACCACCTTGTGCCGGGGGAGACATATACCTGCATCGCCACCAAGAATACATGGTATCACACGCAGACCGCATTCACGGCCTCCAGCGGCCTGAAGGTATCTGTACCCGAGCCCGACACCACAGACGGCCTGAAAGCCCTGGCGCTGTACAGCGGCACCTCTGCCAGTAACCGCCAGCCATATAAGGCTGATAAGACTTTTGCTGCCGCCGCGCACAGCTACAGCTATACTGTCACTGACTTCAACAGCAAGGCGGCTATACAGGCCACCGCCGCGGACACGGATGCTGTGATCACGGCGCTGTACCGTTCCCAGAGCACCGTGCCGGAGATCCATGATGTAGAGACATCGGTCACGATCACCCAGCCGGTGAATACCGCGAAGAAGGCTGACAACCTGAGCAGCCTTGTGGCCAAGGCGGGCTACGGACAGGATCTGACCATCCGCGTCAGCAAGACGGTGGGCGATGTCACCTATTATCAGGACTACGAGATGCGGCTGGTCCGCCAACTGCATCTGGCGGGATTGACCGCAGCGACCAAGGATGAGCAACTTCCCTTCGTGACAGCCTCCGGCGGCACGACAAAGTTTGACCGCGACAATACCGATTACTACGTCAAGGTTGACAGAGAGACCACCGCGCTCTATATCTCCGGCACTTATCCCAATAGCAGCACGGACACCTCCTGCTGCGGCGGGTACTATGCCAAGGTCAACGGCGTACGCTATGATACGCTGGCCGGCGCGGAAGCGGTCCTGAACACAGACCTTTATAATGAGGATATTT
>ERZ825137.5274-NODE-5274-length-12113-cov-13.188008_pt1 | contig 12113 bp, 5 predicted proteins | sample MGYA00519873_ERZ825137 | MGnify/ENA primary metagenome ERZ825137 (study PRJEB31778, sample SAMEA3449190) | human gut metagenome | biome: human gut; feature: human-associated habitat; material: faeces | place: United Kingdom | collected 2010/2012 ... | reverse complement strand
CGCCGCGCAGAGCGGGAAGCCGCCGAAGCAAAGAAAGCGGCTGCCGAAAAAGACATCAACCCTTGTCAAGCCGAGATGACCTGAACGGAGGTCATCAGCTTTCCATAAGGGTGGGAGGGGAAAAGCCGCCCCTCCCACCTCCTCTCTTTGTTGAACGGCAAGACCAAAACCACATACAAAAGCAAATATGTTACCCGCCCCTGCGGGGCAGGTAACGGGAAAAATACGCCCCATCTGCGGGGCGAGAAACAGGAATAGGAGCAAACACACATGATCTCTTTGAGTGAAATACTGCATACCATCGCCCAGGCGCTGATGATCCCCTGCCTCATTATACTGATAATTCTGATGGCCGGGGCGGTCTGGCAGATCGGCGACATCGTGGTTGAGTACATCGCGGAGCGCCGCAAGCATAAGTGTAACGTCCCCCAGCTGCTGCGCGACGTACACGCGGCGGGTGCGGACGGCCTTGCGGAGCTGATTGAAAACAGCGGCCTGCTGCGGCGGCAGAAGAAGGCCCTGCTGGAGCTGGCGGAGAGCCGGGGGCTGCCCAAGGACACCCTGACGGCGCTGGCGGAGCGCCTGCTGGCCACGGAGGAGGCGCGGAACGCCCGCACCACCTCCATCACGGACATGATCGCCAAGCTGGGCCCCATGTTCGGCCTGCTGGGCACGCTGATACCCCTGGGCCCCGGCATCGTGGCGCTGGGACAGGGCGACACAGTGACGCTGTCGGAGTCCATGAACGTGGCATTCGACACCACCATCGCCGGCGTCATCAGCGCGGCGGTGGCCAGCGTCATCTCCAACATCCGCAAGCGGTGGTACAACGACGACATGGTGTCGCTGGAAACGCTGATGGAGGCAGTTTTGGAGGAGGTCACGAGCGATGTTGAAGGGTAAGTTTTCCTCCCGCCGCCGGGTGACGGAGGAGGTGGACGCCATGTCCGGGCTGGCGAACCTGTCGGACGTGATGCTGGTGTTCGCCTGCGGGCTGATGGCGGCGGTCATACTGAACTGGAACGTGGATCTGAGCAAGACCCGCGTGGAGATCCTCCAGCGGGAACAGATGCAGGAGCTGGACAACGCAGAAGAGATGGAGCAGGACATCCAGTCCTCCAGCAGCTTCGAGCAGAAGGGCACGGTGTACGAAGACCCGGAGACAGGCAAATTGTATGTGGTGATGCCAAAGAGCAGTAACTAAATAGTTTTTATATAGATACGTTCAACAACGAGAGGAGACAGATCACATGAAGAAACGGACAAGCAATGTGTCTCGGCGCATCGTGAGCCTGCTGATGAGCATGGTGCTCACGCTGACGCTGGTGACCCCCGCGGCCTTTGCCACGGAGGTGGTGGGCGGCAGCGGTACGGCCATCGTCGAGGGCGATACGAACCCGGCTGATCCCGCCCCCGGCGAGGACAGCGAGAACAATGAGGACAAGAACACCGAGGACGGCAAGGACGAACAGCCCACCGAACCCGGTGATGAGGATAAGAACCCCGATGAGGATAATGGCGACGATGCCAGCAAGCCTGATGGGGATAGCAAGGACAAAGAAAACCCCGATGGGGATAAGAAGGACGAGGAAAACAAGAACGAGCAGCCCACCGAGGACGAGAATAACGGCGATGACGAGATCGCTCTGCTGAACGCCGAGAACGCCGCGGATGCGTGGGATGGCACGACCGACACCAAATGGCATAATTACGAGCAAACTACATTTGAGATCAACACCGCAGAGCAGTTGGCGGGACTGGCGGAACTGGTGAGTGCTTTCGAGGTTTTTGACGAAACAATCGTCATCAAGCTGACGGCGGATATTGATCTGGGCAATAGAGAGTGGACACCCATTGGAGGAGATAGCGACTGGTCTTTCGGCGGCACGTTTGATGGGCAGGGGCATACCATCCGCGGGCTATGCATAAACGCAACAACGGATAATCAAGGACTTTTCGGATACATAGACAAAAGCGCAATCGTACAGAACCTTATCGTCACCGGCAGCGTGACAACAAGTAAAGAATACACGGGCGGTATTGTGGGAAGGAGCCCCCGAAATAAAGGTACTGTCCGCAACTGTGGATTCTACGGCACGGTAACGGCAACAGGAACAAGCGGTGGTGTGGTCGGCGGCGGAAATGCACTGAACTGCTGGTACTACCGCACAGATGAAGCGGCATCTAATCTTGGCGTGTGCGGCGGCACTGCTACCAACTGCGTTATGATTTCGTCTGCTGAGCCCATGACGGCAGACAAGCTCGAGACGCTGAAAACTGCCGCCCCCGTTACGGGAAAGGTGTGGTCGTGGACAGAGGGCGCGGCGTACCCGACGCTGATCGATCCCCCCAAGACCATTACCATGCAGCCGGTTTTCCCGGACTGCACGGCGGTAGTCAGTGCGGGCGAGACCACACTCAATGTGGAGAACGACTATACTTATGAAGTGACGAGCGATACCGTGACCATAACGGTCAGCGGTAACAGCGACACGCTCTACTATGCCACCAGCGAGGGCGCAAAAGCCTACACAACGGAGGGTGAAAACGCCAACCTGACGAAGCTTGAGGACAGCACGCCGTTCAACAAAAACGACCTCCCCAAGACCTATTATTACGGTACGGAGGAAGATTTCCGGCTACTTGCCGCGTGGAACAGCGTGCTTGGACGTAACGGAAATACTGCGACGGTCGCCACGGCTGACCAGCTGAAGGCGCTTGCCCGCATGGTCAACAGCGGCAAAGACAGTATGGCCAATAAGACCATCACTCTCGGAGATAATATCGACTTGAAGGACTTGAAGGACGAGCCTTGGACACCCATCGGTGAGACAGATCATTCGTTCAAGGGAACATTCAACGGCAGAAATGGTAGTACTTACTACACGATTTCCAGCCTGAATGGTGACCTGTTCGGCGTGGTGGACAATAGCAAGACCAAGATCCAGTATGTGACCATTAACGGCGGCACAGGTCGGTTGGTGGGCGAGTTGAAGTCCGGCACGGTGCAGTATTGTATGTCCACCGCCAATGTGACCGACAGCGCCGGCGGTTTGGTGGGACAGAACAGCGGCACGGTGAATAGCTGCTACTACTACAATGCCAAGAGCAAAAACACCCCTGCCGTCCCTGCCGTGGTCGGCAGCGGCAAAGTAACGAAGTGCTTCTATTTAGCAGATACTTCCACCTTCGGCGCAGGAAGCGCCCCCGGCGCACGTACAGCGGAGGAGTTCCAGCTGGGCCGTGTGGCGTATGAACTGGGGGGATCTTCTTACGTTTGGGTGTATGATACGACTAAGGCAGAAAAGATGCCGCAGTTGGGAAACGCGTCCACGTCCTTGACAATGGCGGTGGCAAGCGAGTTAAAGCTGACTAAGCCGGATAATCAGCCCGAAGGTGTAGTGGTCACACTTGGTAGCAGCGACAAAAAGGTGCTGACCGATGTCGCTGGAAACCAATACTACTATGCTGCAAGCGGCTACCCCAAAGGCGTATCTGATGTGCCGGTCACATTCACCGCGCCGACAGGATATCAAATCGTATTTGCTCCTGCGGCAACACAAGTGGGAGGAAAAGACTATCTTCGTATAACCGGCAGTAATGTGGAGTATACCTATTCACTGGTCAAGGCCGACATTCGCTGGTATGAAAGCGCTGGGGCGGAAAAAAACTACGTTCTCAAGAGTGCTGACGAATTGATGGGTTTCTGCCTGCTGGCCAATGGAAGTATTGATGGCGTATCCAAGAATTTTAATGGATGGACTCTGTCGTTGGGTAATAACATTGATCTGGAAAATAGCGAATGGAAGCCCATTCCACGTTTTGCAGGTGCTTTTGATGGCAATGGCTATGAGATCACGGGCTTAAATGTAAACTACACAGGTGGTGACTTCAATTCAAAGACTGCGGGAATGTTTGAAAAACTGGTTTCGCCTGGCCAAATATTGAACCTTGCCGTATCGGGATCAGTGCAGGCAGCCGGCAAGCTAAATTATGTGGGCGGAATTGTCGGTACGACTGAAAGTGGAAGCGAAATCCGTTTTTGCCGCAGTAATATTGCTGTTAAAGTCGATGCGGCAAACAGCACCACCAACGGCATGGCATACGGCGGTGTGGCGGGTAAAGTTCAAGGTGCGATTTCCAACTGCTTAAATGAAGGAACGATAACCGTAGATAACATTAAGAATAAGTGTTACATTGGTGGCGTAGCCGGACAGGTCGGCAGTGCAGCGGATCTCTGCTGGAATACCGGCAGTGTAACCGCTTCCAGCACGGCAAAGAAAAACATATATACCGGCGGTATTGTCGGATACGGAGTTGCAACAAACTGCTATAACAACGGGAGTGTCACTGGTGCAACCGGTAAGAATAAATATGTGACGGGCGGCATTTCGGGCATCGGCACCGCGGCCAACAGCTACAACCTGGGTGACGTGACCGGCGCGGGAGGCAGTGCCTACGGCATCAGCAGCGGCGCTGCCGTCAACAGCTACTATGTCTGCAAGCTGAACGGCACAGAGAAGATGGCGTATGTCAATGCCACCGAAATACCTGTGACACTCGGTACGGACGGCAAGACCTACATGGTCGGCGAAAAAAAGCTGGTAGATCTGCTGAATGATAATCATGGAACGAACGAGCTATGGTTTACCAACCCGGAGAAAAACGTGTATCTGCCGCACCATGCCACAAAGTGGGACGGTGAGACAGACACCGACTGCACATTCAAAACGATTGCCGTGACCTACGATCCGAACGGTGGTGTGAATAAGGACGGCAGCAATACACCTGTCACGGTAAATGAAATGGTCTACGTTGTCGGTGAAGACGTGGTAACTCCGGCAAAGCATATCGTGTTGGCTGCGGATGCCGAAACTCTCGGCTTCAAACACGAAAACGGCACTATCAAAGCAACGCCGTGGAACACAGACGCAACTGGCAATGGTAGTCAGTATGCCGCTGGAAGGACCATCCAGGTATCTGAAGACATCACCCTCTACGCCCAGTGGGATAAGATCTGGGACGGTGATGGCAGCAATAGCGATCCTTATCAGATCTCCAATGCCGAAAAGCTGACTGCCCTGCAAACGCAGGTCAATGAAAACGGCTTCAGCTACACCGGCAAGTGGTTCAGGCTGACCAATAACATCGATCTGAACAACGAGCTGTGGACGCCCATCGGCGTCGATGCCCTCCATTCCTTCGGCGGCAGTCTGGACGGCGGCGGCAAGACCATCAGCGGGCTGAAGGTGGAAACAAACGGGGCATTGGCAGGACTTTTCGGCAGCGTGCGAGGTACTTACGGTGTGCCCATGACGATGCGGGATCTGACGCTGAAAAACGGCAGCGTGAAGTATACGAGCAGCGGGACGTCATTCAGCGGTGGCCTTGTGGCGATTGTAGAGGGCGAAACTGCGCTGGAGCTGCGTAATGTCGTTGCTGAAAACCTGACGGTCAGCGGCGGCATATTTGGCTCGGGCGGCCTTCTGGGCAGAGGACGCGTCGCAATGACAAACTGCCACAACAGGGGCGGCTCCGTGACCGGCAAATATGCAGGCGGACTGGCCGGTATGGGATACAGCAACCTTCAGGATCACGTTTTAGCGGGTTGTACCAACAGCGCTAAGGTAGTCGGCGAAAGAACCGCAGGCGGAATGACTGGGAATGAAACATATAGCAACGGCTCCTACACGAGCTGCGCCAACAGTGGAAGCATATCTGCGACACAGGGGTACGCCTCCGGCATTGCGGCGGGCGGAAGCTATGAGCGGTGCAGCAACAGCGGCGCTGTGACCGGTAAGCAGGCTGCGGGTATCACTTCCAACGGCAACAAAGCGACATTCTGCAGCAATACAGGCGCGATTACCGGCACGGACTATGCGGCGGGTATCCTTACCAACGGCGGCGTGACGAAATTCTGCTGGAACACCGGAAAGGTCGAGGCGAGCACGCCCGTCAAGGCCTTCGGCATCCTCTGCGGCTGGGGTGCGTATAATCAGGTCAGAAATTCCTTCAGCTATGTCCCGGGCGCCAATATCGGCCTTGCGCCCACCGAGCTGAAAGAGAAAAATGTGTCCGACAGCTACTATCTGGCGGACAAGAAGGACTCCGTTTCCAGCGCTGGCGAGTGGGCCAGCGCAGACGACTTTGCCAGCGGCAAGGTGACTTGGGGCGTGGACGGCGGTGAAGGCGCACACGCCAACTACTGGACGCAGATTATCGGACGCAGTCAGAACCAGATGCCCGTGGGCCCCGGCAGGGCGTATCCCAAGCCTATCGAGGATCCGAACACCGAGTTCAGCGTCTACCGCGCACTGGTGCAGTACGGCACTGGCGGCACGGCCACTCTCGCTGCCAACGGCTACGGCAGTGAGAATCAGGAGAACGCTGTGTACGGATTCAAGGGCACCAGCGTGACCGTCACGGCCACGCCCAAGGATAACACCTTCGGCCTCAAGAGCCTGACGTTGGATCTGATGGGCACGGGCAGCACCACGGCGCTGGAAAGCGGCGACAGCTTCACGTTGGGCGAGGCCAATGCGCTGGTGGTGGCAGCCTTCGCCAGCACCGGCAACGGCGGCAGCGGCGATGGCACTGGTGGTAACGGCGGTGATGGTGACGGCACCGGTACGGATACCGGTGATGGTGCTGGCGACGAGAACGATGAGGGCCTGCAGGACGGTCTGAATCTGGAAGTAGAGTACGATGTCAAGAGCCTGATCCTGTCGGCTTACGGCGCATGGGGCGCTGAGAGCAGCGGCAAGACCTTTGCCCAGTGGCTGAAGGATTCTCCCGAGGTGCTGCGTGCGCTCATTACCAACAGCCTTGACAACATGGCTGTCGCGGCCATGGGCAAGAAAACCGACGAGGCCAAGGATCTGGCGGCTCTGCTGCTGGCAAGCCTGAACGAGCACAGCGGTCTGGACGGTCAGAGCAGCGACACCATCGGTAAGATGCTGCGGAAGTATATCGAATCCGGCACGGAGGCCGCGTTCAGCGCGTGGCTGACCACCGGCGGCGGTATGGCCAGCGGCACCTACGAGAGTATCTTCGCGCAGTACACCAACAGCCTGCTGGCACTGGCAGACCGGCTGTATACCAACTGGGAGAGCAGCGGCACGTCCCTGACCTTCCCCCAGTGGCTGGATGCCCAGCAGGTGACGATGGAGAGCCTGTCCGAGAACGCGGAGGAGCCTGACGCCGAGCCTGACGACACACAGACCACCGAGGCTCCGGAGGATGTACCGGACGGTCAGGAGGCCGAGGGCGGCGCCAGTAGCGGAGGTAACTCCGTGTGGGAGGTCATCGGCACGGTGGTGCGCGAGAACCCCATCATCGTCTGGAGCATTGTAGCCGTCATCGCAGCCTTGGTCATCGTGGGCGCGGTGCGCCGCTACCACAAGGTCAAGCGGGACGAACGTGACGATGTAAGCAGCAAGAAATAAGTGAAATAGACGGCTCTTAGGGGTCAGTCTGCCGATTCGCGTGGGCGGAATTTCCGTCCACGCGAATACGGCTATATAAACGGAAACGGGAGGGATGCCTCTGTGAGAAGAAAAGTGCGGAATTTGACGGCACTGCTGCTGGCGTTAGTGCTGATATTGGGCATGATACCCACAGCTTACGCGGCGGGATACAGCATCACCGTCAACGCCCCAACAGGGAATGATCTGCCCTATTGGGTGTTCGAGAAAGTGGGCGTTGACAGCGCGGATGTGCTGAACCTGACGGCCAACGAGGGACATACCCTGCCCGCAGGTAAGGTCGCCCGCGTATCGTTAGTTGTGGGCAAAAATAAAGAGGATGAAGCTGCCTGCGGTATTTCCATCAATGGGATGTACTATGTGCAGTCCGTGACGCTGGATCACCCGGATTTCTTCACCGGCACGGTGGAGATACAGGTGGGCAAGGACGCCCAGTGGAGCGAAGAAACTTGGGGCAGCATCACGCCGGTGGAGAGCTCCAACATTATTGGCCGTGTGCAGTTCAGGGACGGCACATTCACTGGGGATGTGAGCATCACCGTCAGCCCCATGACGGCGCAGCAGGCAGAAGCGGCGCAGAAGCAGAATCAACGCCAAGTTGTACCGCAGGGCAAGTACACGGTGGCGCAGATCTCTGAGGCCATTCAAGGCATCATGGCGCAGAAGCGCTCTGCGCTGGGCTTGGAAGATGGCGACTATCTCCTCTCCGGGGACGAGCTGACCTACGCGGGCAGCTCCGCCACGGACTGGCTGCCCATCGGCCTGAGCCGCTGCGGTGTGGAAGACGACTACGACGCCTATCTCGCGGCCTTGCAGACCTACGTCGAGCAGAAATACCGTGAGCCGGACAAGCTGGACAGGGTGAAGGCCACCGAGTGGCATAGAATTTCTCTCGCTGTGCTGGCCTGCGGCGGCGACCCCACTCACTTCGGCAAGGATGAAAACGGCAACGACATCAACTTGATTGCAGACGGCGTATATGACCGCGGCAAGACCGTGGACATCGGGGCACAGGGACTCAACGGTTGGCTGTGGGGACTTATCACGCTGGACAGCATGAAGTACAACATCCCCGCAGGCTCCAGCTATACCCGCACGGAGATGATCAAGAAGATACTGTCCTTCCAGCTTCCCGATGATGGCTTTAACCTGCGCTTCGCACAAGGCAGCACCGCCGACCCGGACATCACGGCCATGGCGATACAGGCCCTTGCGCCGTACTACCGAAATTCGACCTTCAACGTGAAAGACCCAGTGGACAAGGCGCTGGGCTGCCTGTCCGAATTGCAGCTGGACACCGGCGACTTCCGCAGCTGGGGCACGCGGAACTCCGAGTCCGTGTCGCAGATCATCGTGTCGCTGTGCTCCATCGGCGTTGATCCGCAGAACGACACCCGGTTCATCAAGAACGGCATCAACCTGCTGGACGCGCTGTTTTACTACCAGCAGGAGGACGGCGGCTTCGCCCACTCCTACGAGTCCGATCCCGGCAACCCCTCCGCCATTCCCGGCGAGAGCAACAGCATAGCCACCGACCAGGCCCTGCTGGCGCTGGTGGCCGTGTGGCGGCAGGCACAGGGTATGAGCATCCTGTACGACTTCCGCCCCGGCAGCGTGTCCGCCAAGATACTGATGCCGGAGGAGAGCGAGGTGTCCTTTGCGGGGAGCTATGAGTTCACCGAAGCAGACCAACAGCAGGCGGACGCCCTCCCCCAAAAGCTGACCACGGAGAACGATGCCGAGGTGACAGCCCTGCTGAATAAGCTGAAAATGAGCCGTGACTTCGACGGCTACGACACCTACATGACCAAGCTGACGCAGGCCAAGAGCGACATAGACGCGCTGTACGCGGAGATAGAGAGCCTCAACGCGGACATCCAGGAGCAGATCATCTCCATGACCGAGCCGGGACTGGGCGAGAAGCCCACCGTGGGCAGACTGGTGAAGCGGTACAAGGCGCTGTCCGACCATGACAAAGCATTGGTGGAAAACTGGGATGCCGTGCTGGCGGTGAAGGCACAGACGGACGCGGCGCAGCGAAACCTGTTCCTTATTATCGGCGGTGTGGTGGTCGTGATGGTAGCCGCAACGGTAGTCATCCGCCGCAGGAGGGAGAGCAAATGAGAAAGCATATCACAAGACTACTCACCACACTGCTGGCAATCGTCATGCTCCTGCCCGTGACCGCGCAGGCCACCCCCGTGGACGGCTGGACAGATGAGACGGAGCAGGCGTACAAGACGGTGACGGAGTTGGTCATCCAGCGTGTCAGCGAGAGCAAGGATTACCTCTCTACGGCCACGCAAGAGGAAAACGCCAAAGCAGTCTATGCCCTGTGGACCTCCGGCGCGACTGTCCCCAGCGGCTTTTACGACGAGTATTTACAGGCGCTGGCCGACTGGCTGGATCTCGCGGTCAAGCGGGGCAAGACAGCCTATATCCCCGGCGCTATCCGCACAGTGGCGGCCATGGGGCTGGATGTGACGGACTTTGCCGGACACGACCTGATGGACGCCCTGCGGAAGCCGGAGCTGGTGGAGGCGGACGAGGATAGGCTGGACATGCTGATGGACTTGGACGCTGCTGGTGACGCCAGCAAGACAGACGAGTTCAACGCTCTGCGGGAGCAGCTTTTGACCGAAGCCCTTGCCCGTCAGCAGAGCAGCGGCGAGTTCCGTTACACCTCAAAGTGGCCCGCGGAACTGAAACGAACGGGTGTAGCCGATGAACCTGACCGCTTCGACTATATCCTGCTGACCGCCAAGTCCGTACAGGCCCTCACACCCTACCAAAGCCGCAAGGACGTGTCCACGGCAATTGATAAGGCGCTGAATTATCTCTCCGAGCAGCAGCTCTCCAGCGGCGGGTTCGTCAAGTACGGTGATGAGGACGTAGAGGAGGATGCAGCGGTGTTGGAGATGCTGGCCGCGCTGGATATTTCCCTCACGGATGAGCGCTTCACCAAGGACAGTCACACCGTGCTGGACGGCATGATGGGGTGGTATCAGGATTTCTATTTTGCGGATGCCAAGACATCTGAGCCAAAGCAGGGATTCTACCACGAGGATATTTGGTGGGGGTATGAAGAAGCGCGAGGATGGTACAGGAGCAGCTGGAAACAGATGAATGATCCGGATGATCCGAGTCACAAAGGTGCCGTTCCCAACAGGATTTATGGCAACACTGCCCCCTATGGCGGTTTATGTGCGGTGCGGGGAATAGCTGGAAATGTTGCAAAAATTGACAACCTTCTTGCGGACAACGGAGCAAAAGTATCGTCCATTGATTATAAAGCATTGCTTCAGGAACAGGCGGATACATCTTATCAAAAAATGGAAGATGGCCAGTTTTGGGGCGATAATGTAACGATTGTTTCCGAATCAGCTATCTCCAGCTATGCCAAAGAGGTATTGTCGCTGGAACAGGCACAGGGTGGATTGACCAAGGCTCAGAAAGAGGAGTTGCAGACGATCATGCAGCACCTTACCGACACCAACAGTGAATACCTAATGGGACTCAAATCCGCAACCTATTCGCCGGTGGCGGTGCGCGCCATGAAATCCTTGGATATAGACCCTGCGAATGTCAATGGGCTTGACTTCCTTGCACCGCTTACTGATGTGAGCAGTAAAGAAACTGGAAATTTGGCGGATGCGCTGAAGGATCTGGATTCTATTGACCTTTCTGTATGGCGCTCCCGAGGTGTGGATGCTGATAGTGTGGTGGACAAATACGCCGCCAAAATGCTGCAAAACCAAATGGCGGACGGTAAGTTCAGCTACGATGCCGACAATCCGATTTGGGATGAGGTGCAGTTCACTGCTGAGAACGTGGCCGCCCTTGCTCCCCATACGGACAAAGAATACATCGCCAAGGCAATAGACAAGGCTATCGAATATCTTTCGTCCGTACAGTTGGCAGATGGCAGCTTTCCTGGCAGAGATGGCCTACCCGATGGAGAAGCCACTCTCGCTGTATTGGATATGATGAATGCCGCAGGCATCTCTTTGGATGATGACCGCTTCGTGAAAAATGGCAATACAGTAGCCGATGGGCTGAGAACGTTCTACATTGAGGGTGTGGGCTTTGTTTCCAAGACAGAGGTAGAGGCCTCAGTAGATGGCATGAGTGATATTCCTACATACGACAACCCCGTTATGGACTTCTCTTCCGCTGTATCCGCCCTCACCTACCTTCAGGCCGCCGAGAATGGTAAGTTCGGACCGGACGGCACGGGTAACAGCGTGTTCGAGATCGTAGGCTCTGCCTTAACGGAAACGCCGCTGGGAGCGATACTGCTGGCGGTCATTATCATTGCGCTGTTGGCTTTCGGCATGATCCGCCGCTATCGCCGTATCAAGAAGGAGCAGTAACGTGAAAACAAGGATAAAGCATATTGTCTCGCTGCTCTTGGCGCTTTTCCTACTGCTGACCTGCGCGGCCTGCGGCCAGACGCAGACGGTGCAGCCGGAGGATACCGGCGATAAGGATCAGTACATGACTGAGCTTGTCCCGGATGGCAAGCCCAATCCGGTAGAGCCGCAGGATACGACGGTGGATACCACTACGACCCACACCTGTACTTTCTCCATCTCTTGCGAGACCATTCTGGATAATATGGACAAATGT
>ERZ825137.5272-NODE-5272-length-12115-cov-3.151410_pt1 | contig 12115 bp, 5 predicted proteins | sample MGYA00519873_ERZ825137 | MGnify/ENA primary metagenome ERZ825137 (study PRJEB31778, sample SAMEA3449190) | human gut metagenome | biome: human gut; feature: human-associated habitat; material: faeces | place: United Kingdom | collected 2010/2012 ... | reverse complement strand
TACGCCAATTCCAATAAGAATCTGGAAGCAGAAGATTATGAAGTAGACTATGCGATCACACACACCTGCCCATTATACCAAGTGAGAACGCTTGGCTGCTACCACGTAGCCAGGGAAGAAGAACCCCTTCAGAACTATTTTCAATGGGTATGTGACAAGTTGAACCAGACTAATGAGATGCTTGCAGATGGCAGCGGCGACAAGAAGGGCAGATCTTTCAAACACTGGTATTTCGGTCACTGGCACACCGACTGGAACAAAAACTGGCTTGAGCTTATGCACATGGAAGAATTGCCCCAAAAGTGCAGGGCAATTTACCTGGATGTAGAGGATATGGAAACTGGCGAACATATTTTCTTAAAATAATATGGAAAATCGATTGAAAATATCACAGAATAAAATATACTATTTATAAGTATACTACTGCAAGTAGTATATTTTGTTTACGGCGCTTATGATTTGACAACGAGGAGGCTGCTTAAGAGAATTTGCCGGCAGACATAAAGCCCTGTTTTTTTCTGCACAGAGAAGAATGATTCTTTGAATCTTCTGAACTTTTCCAAGATGGTGCAAACATTTTTCGAAGGCTCTTTTATATCTTCTTTTCAAAATTGGGAAGCTGCATTTGAATATATTACAGGAAAAATTTCAGACGAAAAATTGGTATTGATTATTGATGAGCTTCCTTTTCTGGCAGAACCGAATCCTTCAATGACATCTGGAGGCGTTTTCCTCTGAGATTTCACTGGAGGAAAATATAAAAAATAATCTGCTTACGGAAGGGACTTTTTTGAATGATGAACCCCAGACACTTTTGAGGATTGAATTGAGAGAGCCTTCGGTATACAATTCCATTTTAGAGGCGATTTCCAATGGATGTAATAAGATTCGTGAGATTGCAGATCGAATTCATGAAGAGAAAAGCAAGTGCAGCAAATATATGCTTACATTGCAGACTCTGCGATTAATTGAGAAGTGTGTTCCCTGTACCGAGCCAGAAACAAGTAAAAAAGGGATTTATGAGATAACAGATAATTATTATAAGTTCTGGTACAGATTCCTTTTTACAAATCAGAATTTGTCTCCTGCAGGGTCTAATATTGAGAAGTATTTATTGAAAAATTATACATATTTTTGCAAGTCAATAGGTAGAGAGGAAGTTTCTAAAGAAGTGGAAAAACGATATGTGGAACGTTTGATGAGAATATTCAAGAAAGAAGAAATCATGACCGAGCGACAATTGAAAGCTCTAGGACGTGAAATCGATGCTCTAAAATTACCTAATAACGGAGACCTGCAGTCTTATGTGAAGATTGCACGGGGCGAGACGAAGAATTTGACTTCTTTAGTGTCTGTTTGCGAGAATGAATTTTTCAAGATTAAAGCGTTGGAAGTTCCCTATATTCATTTTTATGATCGTATCATGAAAGAAGGAACCCCGGAGGATAAGGAACGTTGGATTGTTGTGGGTGAAAAATTGTATGTGCAAATAGAAGATGGTGAAATGAAAAAGATAATCAAGCTTTGTTTGGACTTTTACAAGAATAATAATAAGCAAAATTGAAAATTTTTACAGATGAATAGGAAGTTATTTATCGTGGTATTATTGATGTGCGGGTTGTCGGCAATCGGACAGAAAAAGGTCAACTACGTGGATCCAATGATCGGGACGAATGGTATGGGACATACTTTCCCGGGAGCTTGTGTCCCTCATGGATTGGTGCAGTTAAGTCCGGATACGGATACGGTGCCGCATAATGTGAATGGGACGTATCAGCCTCGGGCTTACGAGTATTGTGCCGGTTATCAACATCGTGATAGTTCTATCGTGGGATTTAGTCATACTCATTTTAATGGTACCGGGCATTCTGATTTAGGAGATATTCTTGTTATGCCGATAACGGGTGAAGTGAAGTTTAATCCCGGTACAGCAGAGGATCCGGATAGCGGTTATCGTTCCCGTTTTTCTCATGACACGGAAAAAGCGTCTCCGGGATACTATTCTGTCGTGTTGGAAGATTATGATGTAAAAGCAGAGTTGACGGCAACCGAACGTGTAGGGGTGCATAAGTATACTTTCCCGAAAGGTGAAGGACACATATTGTTAGATCTGAAACATGGCATTTATAACTATGACGGTAAAGTGTTGTGGGCTAATTTGCGGGTGGAGAATGATACATTATTGACAGGTTATCGAATTACCAATGGTTGGGCAAGGGTAAATTATACATATTTTGCGATAACTTTTTCTAAACCGATCAAGGGTTATGGGTATCAGGAGATGAAGCCGATGGCTTATAACGGTATGTGGCGGAAATTTAATATTTACCGGGATTTTCCGGAAATCGGAGGACGTAATGTTGTGGCCTATTTTGATTTTGACTTGTCAGATGGAGTGCCATTAGAGGTAAAAGTGGCACTTTCTCCGGTGAGAGCTAGCGGGGCGTTGAATAATCTTCGCGTGGAAACAGCAGGGAGGTCTTTTGAGCAATTGCGTGACTTGGCAGAACAAAAGTGGGAGAATGCGTTAAGTGTTGTGGAGGTAGAGGGGGATTATGATCAGACATGTAATATTTATTCTTCGCTTTATCACACGATGATTAATCCTTCACTTTACATGGATCATGATGGGGCTTATCGTGGGTTGGATCATGAGATTCACAATGCCGATGATTTTATAAATTACACGGTTTTCTCGGTATGGGATACTTATCGGGCATTACATCCTTTGTTTAATTTGTTTTATCCGTCACGTAGTAAAGATATCATTGCTTCTTTTTTGAAACATTATCAACAGAGTGTACACGGGGCTTTACCGATTTGGTCGCATATGGCTAACGAAAACTGGTGTATGATCGGGTATCATGGTGTTTCCGTGGTGGCAGATGCTTATGTGAAAGGAATAGAGATGGATGAAAAATTGGCTTTGGAAGCCGTGATGAGCAATTCGACGATCCCTTATTTGGATGGCTTGAAGGAATATATGGAGTTGGGATACGTGCCGATGAATAAAAGTGGTAATTCTGCTTCCGTAACGCTTGAATATGGTTATGATGATTGGACGATATATAATATGGCCCGGTTGATGGGTAAACAAGAGGTTGCAGACAAGTATCTGAAAAGAGCGGCTGCTTATAAATATTTGGTAGATGAGGATTTGGGATTTATTCGTCCGAAAGATTCAGTAGGAAAATGGAAAGCGAATTTTGATGTGTTGGATACTCATGGGCAGGGATTCATAGAAGGTAATTCTTGGAATTATTCTTTCTATGTTCCTCAGGATGTGAACGGGGTGAAAATTTTTATGGGAGGAGATAAGCGTTTTATAGAGCGTTTGGATTCTTTGTTTACCATGGATTTGCCTGCTAAATATTACGAGAAAACGGAAGATATTACTCAAGAGGGATTGATGGGAAATTATGGACACGGTAATGAGCCAAGCCAACATATTCCGTATTTGTATATGTGGACTTCACAACCTTGGAAAACGCAGTACCGCTTACGGGAGATCATGGATCGGATGTACCGGAATAATATTGACGGGCTTTGCGGGAACGATGATTGCGGCCAAATGTCGGCTTGGTATATTTTCTCGGCTATGGGCTTCTATCCGGTTTGTCCGGGATCAGACCAATATGTTTTTGGAGCACCTTATTTTAAGGAAATGGTAATACATCTTGAAAATGGTAAAGATTTGGTTATTAAGGCTCCAAAAGTAAGTGCCAAAAATCGTTACGTGAAATCTGTGAAATTGAATGGTAAAGAGTATGATAAAGCATATTTGACGCATCGGGATATTTGTAATGGAAGTCTATTTCGAGATGTGTAGTAGTCCGAATAAAAAACGGGTGTTTACCAATGATCAGAAACCTTATTCCATGACGTCAGATGAGAATAATAACCGTTAAATGTTGAACAATGAAGTATATTGTTATTGTTTTAGTTTTATTGGCATTTCGATCGGTAAATGCTCAAGAACAACCTTTAATTTCTTACGTGCGACCTTTGGTTGGGACTTCCGGGTACGGGAATATTTATCCCGGTTCGCAAATTCCTTTTGGTGGGATCCAGATAAGTCCAGATACAGATTTTGATTATTATGATGCAGCGGCCGGGTACAAGTATGATCATACGACTCTGTTAGGTTTTAGTTTGACACATTTGAGTGGAACGGGTATCCCGGATTTAGGAGACTTTTTGTTTATGCCCGGAACAGGAAAAATTTATTTCACCCCGGGAACACATGAGAATCCGGATGCGGGTTATCGTTCTCGTTATAGCCATGAACGGGAGTGGGCAAGTCCGAATTATTATGGGGTCGAATTACTGGATTATGGGGTAAAAGCAGAGATGACCTCTGGGGTTCGAAGTGGAATGTTACAGTTCACTTATCCGGCTTCTGATAGTTCTTTTATATTGTTGGATTTGAATCATACTTTGTGGCAGAGTTGCCCGTGGAGCAATATTCGGGTGGAGAATGATTCCACCTTAACGGGCTATAAGCTTGTGAAAGGATGGGGACCAGAGCGTCACGTGTATTTTACGGCAGTATTTTCCCGTCCTTTCGAGAATTTTGGGATTATGCAGGATACAATTCCCGTGGTTTATAATACAAAACGTTTCCGGAGTCATTTGGAAGCTTGGGGGGCTGACTTGCGTTTTTGGATGCAATTTCCGACTTGTGAAGGGGAGACTGTTACGATAAAAGTGGCTATTTCTAGTGTTAGTACTCAAGGGGCAGTAAACAATATACGAGAGTTAGAAGGGAAGAATTTTGCAACCTTGAAGGTGGAGGGAGAAAAATTGTGGGAAGATCAATTATCAAAATTTGTAATTGAAGGTTCTCAAGAACAGAAAGAAACGTTTTATACGTCTGTGTATCACACTTTCTTACATCCTTTTATATTCCAGGATGCTGATGGGCGGTTCCGGGAGTTGGATAAAAATATTGGGGAAGCGAAGGGTTTTACTAATTATACCGTATTTTCTTTGTGGGATACTTATCGTGCGTTACATCCTTTGTTTAATTTGGTACAGCGGGATATTAATGCGGACATTATTAATTCGATGTTGGCACACTATGATAAGAGTGTGGAACATATGTTGCCTATTTGGTCATTTTACGGGAATGAGACTTGGTGTATGATTGGTTATCACGCTGTGTCGGTAATAGCTGATGCTATCATGAAAGATGTGCAAGGGTTTGATTATGAACGAGCTTACGAGGCAATGAAAACAACGGCTACAAACCCTAATTATGATTGTTTGCCGGAGTATACTCAGTTGGGATGGGTTCCTTTTGACAAAGAAAAGGAATCTGTATCTAAGAGTCTTGAATACGCTTATGATGATTATTGTATTGCTCGGGTTGCGGAAAAATTGGGAAAAATGGATGATTATCATTTTTTTATGAAACGTGCTTTGTCATATAAAAATCTGATAGACCCGGAAACAAAGTATATGCGTGGGCGTGATAGTCAGGGGAATTGGCGTTCGCCATTTTCTCCGATAGCTTATCAGGGCCCAGGGTCTGTAAATGGCTGGGGGGATATTACAGAAGGGTTTACTTTACAGTACACTTGGTATGTGCCTCATGATGTTCAGGGGTATATTAATGAGGCAGGGGAAGAGTTATTGCGAGTACGTTTGGATTCTATGTTTGTGACGAAGATGGCCGATGATATTCCGGGTGCTCATGATATTCAAGGGCGTATTGGTGCTTATTGGCACGGAAATGAGCCTTGTCATCAAATATTGTATTTTTACAATTATTTGAAGCAACCATGGAAGTGTCAGGAGAAGTTACGTTATATTATGGATACATTTTATGGGAATACACCGGGATCTTTAAGTGGAAATGATGATTGTGGTCAGATGTCTGCTTGGTATATTTTTAATACAATGGGATTTTATCCCACAGCCCCATCAAGTAATGTATATAATTTGGGATCTCCGGGGTTACCGGCGGTAGATATGTGTATGAGTAATGGTAAACATATTCGGGTGACAACTAAGAATTGGTCGAAGAAGAATATATATGTGAAAGAGATTTATTTAAATGGAGAGGAATATAACAAATCGTATATTACCTATAATGATATAAAAGACGGGATGGATTTACATTTTGTGATGAGTGCTCGTCCGAATTACAAACGTGGCATCTCAGATGATGCAGTCCCTCCTTCCATCTCTGAGAAAAAATGTAAATGACAATAAAATCATTTTTTGAATTATAACGAATTATGAAAGAAAATTCTACGAGTGTTAAGGCCTTGTTGCCCGTGTTGTTCGGTTTTTTTATCATGGGTTTTTGTGACGTAGTGGGTATATCGACGAGTTACGTGAAGTCAGATTTTGAATTGAGCGAGACTATTGCCGGTTTTCTTCCTTCGATGGTTTTTTTTTGGTTTTTGTTGCTTGCAGTTCCTGCCGCAATGTTTATGAATCGGTTGGGGCGTAAAAATACGGTTTTGGCTAGTATGTTGGTGACGCTGGTCGGCATGATTATTCCTTTTATTCATTACAATCTTTATACGTGCTTGCTAGCTTTCGCCCTGTTGGGTATTGGAAATACGATCTTGCAGGTATCATTAAATCCTTTGTTAACGAATGTGGTGAAGGGTAATGTTCTGGCGAGCTCGTTGACGGCAGGTCAGGTGTTGAAAGCGGTGTCATCTTTCTGTGGCCCTTTTATAGCTGCATTTGCAGCGACAATGCTAGGTAATTGGCAGTATCTTTTCCCGGTATTTGCTTTATTGACCTTGCTTTCGATGTGTTGGTTATTGTTTGTGCCGATTCCGGAAGAAACCTCGGGACAGTTGACCTCTTCATGGGGAGCAACATTCTGTTTGTTGAAAGACCGGACGATTTTGTTGCTTTTCCTCGGGATCGTTTTCGTTGTGGGTGTTGATGTAGGAGTGAATACAGTGGCTCCGAAGTTATTGCTGGAACGTTGTGGCTTTGATATTGCTGAGGCTGGTATCGGATCGAGTGTTTATTTTGCCTTCCGAACGATTGGTGCTTTCGTGGGGACGTTTCTCCTAGCACGGGCGTCAGGTAGCAAGTATTTTCGGGTGAACGTTCTAGTGGCAATTGCTGCACTAGTCGTTTTGTTTTTTGTGTCGGGTCAATATCCGATCCTTGTGTCGATTGCTTTGATCGGATTCACGTGTTCGAGTATATTTTCGTTGCTCTTCTCGATGGCAATTCAGGCTCAGCCGAGGAAAGCGAATGAGATCTCTGGCTTAATGGTAACAGGAATTTTTGGAGGAGCGGTAATTCCTCCACTGATGGGTTATTGCACGGACTTGATCGGTACACAGGTCGGTTCGCTGGTGGTGATTCTTGGTTGTTTGCTCTACCTCTTGTATTGTTCTGTGGGAATAAAGACAGAGAGATAATTCTAAACTCATGATTTTTGAACTAATAAATTTGTCATGTATCAGTTTGATAAAAGAATCGTGATGACGTTGGATGCTGGGGGAACGAACTTTGTGTTTTCTGCAATCCAGTCTAATGAAGAGATAGTTGAACCTATTGTGTTGCCTTCGAATGGGGATAACCTTGAAAAATGTCTGGAGACTTTGGTGACAGGTTTCTCGGCGATCAAGTTGAAATTGCCGGATAATCCGGTGGCTATCAGTTTTGCCTTTCCTGGTCCGGCTGATTACGTGAATGGGATAATTGGAGACTTGAATAACTTGCCAGCTTTCCGTGGTGGTGTGGCACTTGGTGCCTTTTTGAAGAATGTATTCGGTATACCGGTTTTTATTAATAATGATGGTGATTTGTTTGCCTACGGAGAGGCGTTGGCGGGAGCTTTACCAGAGGTAAACCGTATGCTCGGGAATGCAGGTAAGAGTAAGGTTTATAAAAATCTAATTGGGATCACGCTAGGGACCGGTTTCGGAGGTGGAGTGGTTCGTGACGGGGAGCTTTTTCTTGGAGACAATGGATCGGCTGCGGAAGTTTGGGTGTTGCGTGATAAACGAGAACCCGTTTATAGTGTGGAAGAGGGTATCTCTATCCGGGCTATCAAACGTGAATATGCTCGTCTTTCTGGTGATCCTCGCAAATTAACGCCAAAAGATATTTTCGATATTGCAGAGGGTACTTTAGAAGGAGATCAGGCTTCCGCTCGCACAACATTCGAACACGCTGGAGAAGTGCTTGGTGAGGCGATTGCTTCAATAAACGCTGTCGTGGATGGGATCGTTGTTCTTGGCGGAGGTATTGTTGCTGCCCATAAATACTTGATGCCATCGGTTATTCGTGAGCTAAACGGAACGGTAGCAATGTACGAGGGTGCACCATCAGACCGAATGGAAATGAAAGCCTTTTTTTTGGATGACCCGGCGGGACTAACTGCATTCTTAGCTCCAACCTCTAGACAAATTTTAGTTCCGGGGACGACGGAAACGATTGAGTACGATCCGGTGAAGAGAATGGGAGTGATTACGACCAAATTGGGAACAAGCAAGGCTATTGCTTTTGGGGCTTATGCTTTTGCGTTAAATGAATTGGATAAATATTAAATAATTTTCAGTAGAGATTATTGATTTGGGGGATGATCAAATTTTGATGATCCCTCTTAATTTTTTTCAACTTTTTCCCGTTCTAGGATTAACTTCACATTCTTTATTGGTCTATAAATTTTATCCACTATATAGGGTTTTGTTTGTTGGAAAGAATGTTTTATATTTGTCCGTGATCATTTGGACGAAAGGGTTATAATTTGGTACGGGAAGATATTTATCAAGAGTTATATTTAGCTATTACGGAATTACCTGAAGATTGCAGGGAGATATTTTGGTTATACTTTCAAGGTAAGAATAACAAGGAAATTGCAGAAATTCTTTCTCTTCCGGAAAAAGACGTGCGAGCTTGTAAAAGGGAGGCTATTTATCGATTAAAAAGCCGTCTGGGAGGTCTATTTTTCTGGTTGCAGATCATGAGAATCGTGTGAGGAGAATGTGTCAAAAGTTCGTAATGTCTAGGGACTTTACGAACTTTTGACACTCTTTCTTCTAGGGTAGATATTGATAACCTAGTTTTTCGCTGATCTCCATGTTGTTTTTGATCGGTAGGATGGTGAAACTCCAGTGGTAATCTTTGTTTGTTGGGAGCTTGTATTTGGGGTAAGGTTGAGATCCCCAGCTATCGTCCCCGGCAACTCCCATCATGCGGTGATCTATGCATACTTCCACGAAATTACGAGGGAAGATGTCGTTGATATGCGTTTGTTTGGGTTTTCGGTTTTTCGCCATGAGCGGGTCATGGGATTCGTCTTTCGTGAAGTTTTGCCATTGATACGGGCGGTTGGATTCTTCGGAGTCGAAGTCTTCTATCCGGTTCCGGGAAACGTTAAACTCCATGAAGTTCGAGTCGGCAATGAACAGGAGGCCCTCCCCGTTTTTATCCGTGAGAGCCAGCCAGCGGGTTTCTGTTTTGTGGCCGTTTTCTTGTGGGCGTACATAGGGAACGTATTGTTGCTCGGCAGTGCTTTTGTAGTACCCGATAAGTGTTCCGTTATTTCGGTCACAATAGTTTTCCTCGGGTCCCCGCCCGAAATACTCCAGTTGATTCACGTCCGTGGGAACCCTGAAACGTACCCCGATTCGGGGAAGTTCTGGCGCATCCGGTTGAGTTTCTAGGTGACAGGCCACGTGGATCATGCCTGATGGGTATAACGTGTAGGACACGTGATATTTGCTGTTGGTTTCCTGAAGTCTGTACGTGATGGTCAGGTTCGTGTTTGTTACGGAAGTAGAGGTTCTGATTCCGGCAATCTTGAAATTTTTGCTTGCCTGTTTCCAGCCTTGTTGCCGATTCGGCATCCCGTTACCATAGTCGTTATCCGTGGGACCTCGCCAGAAGTTGGGTTGGAACCCGAAATCTTCAGCAATATATTGAACGCCATTGGTCCGGTAGGACGTCACGTATCCTTTTTGCTTGTTGAATACGAAGTCGATATTCGAGCCGGATATATGAATGTCCGGTCCGTTTTCTTCCATGGTCAGCGTTTTTTCGGGGGTAGGACGGAACACGGGTGCCGGGGTGTAATCCGGTAATCTGAATTGTTCCGAGGCCACGATGTAGCCGGCTGGGACGGAGAGATTCGCTTGCTTGGACTTCACGTAGAGATTTAGGAAATACTCTGTTCCGGGTTTATTCTTTACGTTTCTGAGTGGAATCGTGAGTTGTTTGTTTGTCCCGGGGGCGAGATGCTGCGTGGGAAGGATTCCGGACTGCACGGTTTCCGTGTTTGCCTGTATCGTGTACTCGATCGTGTATTGATTCAAGTTCGTGAAATCGTATCGATTTTCTACTCGGATGATTCCTTTTCTTAGGTCAACGGGCTGAAACCACACGTACTGGTAGGCTTTTTTTATCTCGGTTAAACCGGGATGCGGTTCCCGGTCGGGACCAACCACTCCGTTACACAAAAAATTCCCGTCTGACGGGGAGTTTTCTCCGAAATCTCCACCATAAGCCCAGAACGGGGTTCCCGTTTCGTCTTTCACAAGGATGCCTTGGTCAATCCAATCCCAGATGAACCCGCCTTGTAAATTGGGGTAGCGATAGATTGCATCCCAGAGATCCATGAAATTTCCGGTGCTGTTTCCCATGGCATGGGCGTATTCTGACATAATGTAAGGGCGGTCTGTTTGGGTGTTACCCCATTTTTCCAGCGTGTTTGCACCCGGGTATTGCGGACAGTAGATGTCCGTGTTCCATTCAAGCAGGGCTCTCTCGTACTGTACGGGACGTGTCGTGTCCTTGGATTTTAGCCAGTTATAAGTTATGTAAAAATTATACCCGTTCCCGGCTTCATTTCCTAAGGACCAGAATGTAATACAGGGATAATTTTTCCCGGTTTCGTACATATTCATGGTCCGGTCCATGTGGGCATTCAGCCAGTTCGGATTATTTCCTAACGTTCTTCCCTTGCGAAGATCGTATCCCATACCGTGGGATTCTATGTTCGCTTCATTGCATACGTAAAATCCGTATTCATCACAAAGTTCGTAAAAGCGTCTTTGTTGGGGATAATGGCAACAGCGTATGGCGTTAATATTGTGACGTTTCATGTTTTCGAAATCTTTACGCATGTGCGCCTCACTGAGAACGTGGCCCGTGTGCTCGTCGTGTTCGTGGTAATTCACGCCCTTAATCAGTACGGCACGACCGTTTACTAGGAATTGGTTACCCCGGATTTCCAGTTTTCGGAAACCAACCCGGAAAGGAATGACTTCGGTGGTTTTCCCCGGTTGTTCGATCCGGATAAATAATTGGTACAAGTTTGGAGTTTCTGCCGTCCACGGGGCAACTTGTGGAATTTTCGCCTCGAAATGAACCGTTGTTGCAGAATCTATTTTAATGGTTTGTGTCCCTTCTGCCACTCGTGTTCCCGAGGTGTTTTCCAGTTGATAGGACACGGTGACCTGTCCCGGTTGCCGGGGATTGGTGTTTTCCATGAATAAATCTAGTCCGAAAAGTCCGTTCTTGTACGTGCTGTCCAGATCTTGACGGATTGAGAAATCCCGAAGATGCAAGGGTAATTGTGCGAATAAGTAAACGTCTCGTTCGATTCCGCTGATTCTCCAAAAGTCCTGACATTCCAGGTAGCTTCCCGTTGACCATCTATATACTTCTAAAGCGATGAGGTTACGTCCCAGTTTTAGGTAGCGGGTAATGTTATATTCTACGGCATCTTTGGAGTCCTCACTGTACCCAACCTTGGTGCCGTTCACGTACAGGTAGCATCCTGATTTTACCGCACCGATATGCAGGAATATCTCTTTCCCATTCCATTGTTCGGGAATCTCGATATATTTCCGATAAGATCCCACAGGGTTTTCTTCCGGCAAAAGAGGCGGTTGCGGGTTACGTTGACAGAATTCGTAAGGATGATTCGTGTAGAGTGCATTTCCGTAACCGTTTATTTCCCAGTTCGCCGGGACTTCAATCTCGTTCCATGCAGAATCGTCAAAATCTGTTTTATAAAAGTTTACCGGGCGTTTTTTGTAGGAGGAAACCCAGTTGAATTTCCATTTCCCGTTGAGGCTCCGGTACCAGGGAGACGATTCATGGTCGCGGGCAGATACGGCTTGTT